>Ga0181531_10001737_pt1 | contig 13658 bp, 11 predicted proteins | sample PEATcosm2014_Bin_38_FD_119743 | JGI IMG/M metagenome (GOLD analysis project Ga0181531, IMG submission 119743) | Peatland microbial communities from MTU Mesocosm Facility, Houghton, MI, USA - PEATcosm2014_Bin11_10_metaG | ecosystem: Environmental > Terrestrial > Soil > Wetlands > Peat | place... | reverse complement strand
GCCGTGATCGGCGGCAGGCCGTTCTCGGCGCTGCTGCAGGCATCGCTCGGGCTATCAGCCCCGCTGATCGCGATCGGCGCGCCGGTCGGCGCCTATTACGGCGAGGTTGCGCGCCGCCTCGGCGCACCGTTGTCGATCCCGCAACATGCAGCGGTTTGCAATGCAGTCGGCGCGGTTGCGGGTGTCGTATCCCAGACGGTCGAGATCTTGGTCAACCAGACGAGTTTCAAGGTGTTTCGCGTACACGATCCGTCGGGCAGCCGCGATTACTCGGAGCCCGCGGAAGCACTCGAGCATGCGCAGCGCGTCTCGCGCGAGCTCGCGCTGGCGCTGGCGCTGCGTGCAGGTGCGGCCGATCCGCACGTGGAGACCAGCGTCAGCGAAAAGCGCGCGCAGGTCGGACCGGGCGCCGATTATCTCGCCGAGGCCGTCGCGCGCTCGACCGCGACCGGGCGCCCGCGCGTCGGCGCCGCTGCTTCGCAGGCAGGATCTGTATAATGCCGCACCGCTCGATCAAGAGCTCCGGAACCGCTGTCGTATGAAACAACCCGACGAGACGCAAGGCCGCCGCAGCCGGCGCCGTCCGAGCAGTGCCGACGTCAGTCATGCGATCTTCGACCGCACGCGCACCTACCGGCATCTGCGCAATCCGTTCCAGCCAATGCGGGTGTTTTCCGACGATCAGGTCGCGGCGATGCACGACGCGGCGCTCGTGATGCTCGAAACCCAGGGAATGAAAGTGCTCTCGGCCGATGCACGCGTGATCTACCGCGCCGCGGGCGCCGAGGTCGACGATGTGACGCAAGTCGTGCGCCTGGGCCGCGGGCTCGTCAGCGCCTCGCTCGCGACCGCTCCGCGCGAGATCACATTGCACTCGGTCGATCCGGACCGCCATGTGCCGCTCTCGAACGGGCATGTGGCCTTCGCGCCGACCTCGGGGCCACCGAACATCATGGGTACGGCGAGCGGCCGGCGCGCCGGCACGATCGAGGATTTTCGCAACCTCATGAAGCTCTGCCAGAGCTTCGAAGTGATCCACGTGCTCGGCGGCGCGACCGAACCGCAGGACGTGCCGGTGCACATCCGCCACCTGGAAGTCACGCGCTCACAGCTCATGCTGACGGACAAGATTCCGTTCATATTCTCGCGCGGCCACGGCCAAGTCGCCGACAACTTCGAGCTCATACGTCTCGCACACGGGATCTCGGCCGAGGAATTTCGTTCGCGCCCGTATACCTACACGATCATCAACACCAATTCGCCGCTGCAGCTCGACATTCCGATGGCCGACGGCATCATCGATTTCGCGAAGGCCGGACAAGTGCTGGTCATCACGCCGTTCACGCTCGCCGGTGCGATGGCGCCGGTGACCATCGCTGGCGCACTGACCCTCGCGCATGCCGAGGCGCTGGCCGGTCTCACGCTGGCGCAAATCGTCAGGCCGGGCGCGCCGGTCGTCTACGGAAGTTTCACCTCGAACGTCGACATGAAATCCGGCTCGCCCGCGTTCGGCACGCCCGAGTACGTCAAGGCCGCGTTCGGCGCCGGCCAGATGGCGCGATTCCTGGGACTGCCGTGGCGCTCGTCGAACGCAACTGCTTCGAACATCCCGGACGCGCAGGCCGCCTACGAATCGCAAATGAGCCTCTGGGGCGCGCTGTTCGGCGGCTGCAATTTCGTGCTGCATGCGGCCGGCTGGCTCGAGAGCGGGCTCACGACGTCGTACGAGAAGTTCATCCTCGATATCGAGATGCTGCAAATGTTCGCCGAAATATTTCAGCCGGTCGGCGCTGAAAGCTCGGACATCGCACTCGAGGCGGTCGCGGAGGTCGGCGCCGGCGGCCACTTCTTCGGCTGCGCGCATACGATGGAGCGCTATCGCAGCGCATTTTACGCACCGTTGGTCTCCGACTGGCGCAATTACGGCAGCTGGCACGAGGACGGCGCAAAGACCGCGACCGAGCGCGCGAGCGGGATTTGGCAGAGCACCCTGAACCGTTATGTCGCGCCGACGCGGGATCCGGCAATCGTCGATGCGCTCGATGCCTACGTCACCCGCCGCAGTTCCGCAGGCGGCGCACCGCCCGTGAGTTGATCGTGTCGCTTGCAGATATGCTGCTGTCGCGATAATACAAGTCTCCCAGGCGGCGCCGACTTACCATGCATGGCCGTGAGCACCGCGTAAGTGACCGCAGCGGCTCAAGAATAACCGTTGGAGAGATAGATGGCAGAGCCGACTGAAGACGATTTCGACCTGGCCTCGCTCAATGACGAGGAGCTCACCGAGCAAGTTCACGACGACCTCTACAACGGCCTCAAGAGCGAGGTCGAGGAGGCCACGCACATATTTCTCAAGCGCGGCTGGTCGGCCGAGCGCGTGCTCAACGACGCCTTGGTCGAGGGAATGCGAATCGTCGGCATCGATTTTCGCGATGGCATTCTGTTCGTGCCCGAAGTGTTGCTTGCGGCAAATTCGATGAAGGGCGGCATGGAAATCCTGCGGCCCCTGCTCGCCGAGACCGGAGTCGAACCGATCGGCAAGATCGTGATCGGCACCGTCAAGGGCGACATCCACGACATCGGCAAGAACCTGGTGTCGATGATGCTCGAGGGCGCTGGCTTCGAGGTCATCGATCTCGGCATCAACAATCCGGTCGAGAAATTCCTCGACGCGCTCGACAAGCACAAGCCGGACATTCTCGGCATGTCGGCGCTGCTGACGACGACGATGCCGTACATGAAGGTCGTGATCGACACGCTCAAGGAGCGCGGTATCCGCAATGACTACATCGTGCTCGTCGGCGGCGCGCCGCTCAACGAGGAATTCGGCAAGGCCGTCGGCGCCGACGCCTATTGCCGCGATGCCGCGGTTGCCGTCGAAACCGCCAAGGGGCTGCTCGCGACGCGCCGGGCCACCGCGGCGGCGAAGTAATTGCGGTTGTTGCGATGACGACGAGCGCCAAAGGCCTGCTGGTCATCGCATGCGGAGCGCTGGCGCACGAAATCACGGCCTTGCGGCGTGCGAATTCCTGGGACCAGCTCGACGTGCGCTGCCTGCCGGCGGAACTCCACAACCGGCCGGAGAAAATCCCCGAGGCGGTGCGTACGATGATTCAGGCGTCGCGCGGACATTACCAATCGATTTTCGTCGCCTATGCCGACTGCGGCACGGGCGGACTGCTCGATGTCGTGCTGCGCGAGGAGAGCGTCGAGCGCATCCCCGGCGCGCATTGCTATGAGTTTTTCGCGACCGCTCCGGTGTTCGCGGAGCTCGCCGAGGCAGAGCCCGGTACCTTCTATCTCACGGATTTCTTGCTGCGGCATTTCGAGCGCTTGGTGATACGCGGCCTCGGTCTCGATCGTCACCCGGAGCTTTTTTCCGCCTACTTCGGCAACTACCGCAAGCTCGTGTATCTCGCCCAGGCGCAGAGCGCCGATGCGATCGATGATGCGCGCGCGATTGCAGAACGCATGGGACTCGAGTTCGAGTATCGCAAGACCGGCTACGGCACGCTCGCTACGAGTCTCGACGCGGCGGTCGCGACTAGCCGTGCACTCGGGGCCGCGAATCACGATCAGAGCGCCGTGCTCGGCGAGGAGATCGTGACATGGGTTCGTTGACGGTCATTTCGTGGCGCGATATCCCTGCGCAGGTGATCGTCAAGCGCGGCCGCGAAGCGGCCAAGGTGCAGCTCTCGCAGCGCTTTCAAGAGGCGGTCGACCGAGCGGCCATGCGCGCCGGCAAGGGCAGCTCCGATGCGTACCTCGCCGACTGGCAGCGCAGCGAGCCGCGAACCGTCGGCGACGATTTGGCAGCCGAGGCGGCCGCGGAGGCTGCGCGCATCGAAGCCAAATTCACCGACGCGGATCTCGAGCGCTTGATCCGCGCGAAGGGCTTGAACGAGGCGCTCAAAGCCCCCGATTCTGCCGCGCCGCCGTCCGCAGAGTCTTCCTGATGTATGCGGTCAGGCTTTGGTCGGTGCGCCACGCGCGCGGCCTCAATGCGTTCTATCGAGGCTTCGAAGCGCTGCTCACGCGCTTCGATTGGCTGTTTCGCGCCTGCGGCTACGAGCGCATCGAGCGCCCCGTCGCGGCGGTGGAAAAGGCCGTCAAGGGCCTGCTGTTCGATTGCCGTATGTGCGGCCAGTGCGTGCTGAGTTCGACCGGGATGTCCTGCCCGATGAACTGCCCGAAGAATTTGCGCAACGGACCCTGCGGAGGCGTGCGCGACAACGGCCACTGCGAGGTCAGGCCCGAAATGCGCTGCGTCTGGGTGGAGGCCTACCGGGGCAGCGAACGCATCCCCGGCGGCATCGCCGCGATGAGTCTCGTGCAGCTCGCCGTCGATCAGCGGCAGCAAGGCCATTCGTCGTGGTTGCGCGTCGTGCGCGAAAAAACCGCGCCGGCGGCTTCGAGCGCGCCGCAATCGAAGGGTGCGACGCCGTGAGGTTCGAGGACGAGCCGGTTCCGGGCTATCCGCTGCCGATCCTGCCCGGCCACACATCGCCGGGGCGCTTCGAGCGCGTGCTGCGCGCAGGAGGCTTTGCAGTAACGACGGAGCTCGCGCCGCCGGATTCGGCCGACCCTGAGGACGTCTTCAAGCGTGCGCGCGTATTCGACGGTTTCGTCGATGCGATCAACGCAACCGACGGCAGTGGCGCGAACTGCCACATGTCGAGCCTCGCGGTCTGCTCGCTGCTGACGCGCATCGGCTATGCGCCGATCATGCAAATCTCTTGCCGCGACAAGAACCGCATCGCGATCCAGGGCGATATCCTCGGCGGCGCCGCGATGGGCGTCTGCAATATGCTGTGCCTGACCGGCGACGGCGTGCAGGCCGGCGACCATCCGCAGGCGAAGCCGGTCTTCGACCTCGATTGCGTGTCGCTGCTAGAAATCGCGCGCACGCTGCGCGACGATCATCATTTCCAAAGCGGGCGCAAGATCAGTTATGCACCGCGCGTGTTCTTCGGGGCCGCCGAAAATCCGTCGGCGCTGCCGCACGAGTGGCGTGCGCGCAGGCTCGCGAAAAAAATCGCTGCGGGTGCGCAGTTCATCCAGACCCAATACATCTACGATCTCACGCTGTTGCGCTCCTTCATGGAGCAGTGCGAGGCGCTCGGACTGCTCGATAAGGTCTACATTCTCGCCGGTGTCGGTCCGCTGCGCTCCGCAAAAACGGCGGAGTGGATGCGCAAAAACGTTCCCGGCATGCACGTGCCCGACGCGACGATCGCGCGGCTCCAGGGCGCGCAGGACCAGGCGCGCGAAGGGCGCAATATCTGCGTCGAGCTGATCCAGCAGATCCGCGAGATGCGCGGCATCCACGGCGTGCACGTCATGGCCTATCGCCAGGAAGAATCGGTTGCCGAGATCGTCGATCGCTCGGGCGTATTGAATGGCCGCGTGTGTTGGTATCCCGGCCGCGACACCATATTGAATTCTTAAAACAGGACCGCAGCATGACCGACACCGTAATCAGTTCCGCGACCAAAGAGGTCGTCATCGGCTTCGACAGGCCGTTCGTCATCATCGGCGAGCGCATCAATCCGACGGGGCGCAAGATTCTCGCCGCAGAAATGGCCGCCGGCGATTTCAGCCGCGTCGAATCCGATGCGCGCGCGCAAGTCGAGGCCGGCGCGCACATGCTCGACGTCAATGCGGGCATCCCGCTCGCCGACGAGCCGGCGATCCTCGCTCGGGCTATTCAGCTCGTGCAGTCGATCACCGACGTCCCGCTGTGCATCGATTCATCGATCGTCGCGGCGCTCGCGGCGGGGCTTAGCGTTTACAAGGGCAAGCCGCTCGTCAATTCAGTGACCGGCGAGGACGAGCGCCTCGAATCCGTGCTGCCGCTCGTGAAGAAATACGGCGCAGCGGTCATCGCGATCTCGAACGACGAAACCGGCATCTCGGAGGACCCGGACGTGCGCTTCGCGGTCGCGAAGAAGATCGTCGAGCGCGCGATGGACCACGGGATTCCGGCCTCCGATGTCGTCGTCGACCCGCTCGTGATGCCGATCGGCGCGATCAATTCGTCGATGGTCCAGGTCATGCGCCTCGTGCACCGGCTGCGCACCGAACTCAAGGTCAACACCTCCTGCGGCGCCTCGAACATCAGCTTCGGCCTGCCGAATCGCGACGGCATCAATAGTGCGTTCCTGACGATGGCGATCGGCGCCGGCATGACCTCGGCGATCACCAATCCGCTGCACGTCGAAGTCGTCAAGGCGGTCATGGGCGCGGACGTCATGATGGGCCACGATCAGGATTGCGCGCGCTGGATCAAACGTTTTCGCGAGCCACCGCCGCCGAGCGCCGTCGAGGGCGAGGTGTCGCGCGGCCGGCGTGAAGGCGGTCACCGTCGGCGTCCTGCATAAAGGCGGCATTGCACCCATGACAACTCGCGATCCTCTCGTCGTATTCACGCCGTCCGGGAAGCGGGGAAATTTCCCGATTGGAACGCCGTTGCTGCAGGCCGCGCGCAGCTTGGGCGTCGACATCGACGCGGTCTGCGGCGGACGAGGCCTCTGCGGGCGCTGTCAGGTGCTGGTCGCCGAGGGCGAATTCGCCAAACACGGAGTGGTCTCCTCGAGCGCGAGCCTATCGCCGTTCAGCGAGCCCGAACAGCGCTTTTCGCGGCGCTCGCCGCTCGCCGCAGGCCGCCGCCTTTCGTGTTCGGCCCGCGTCGAAGCCGATGTCGTGATCGACGTGCCGGCGAGCAGCCAGGTCCACCGGCAAGTCGTGCGCAAGGAAGCCGAAACGCACGCGATCGAAATCTACCCGCTGGTGCGCCTGCATTACGTGCAGGTCAAGCAGCCCGACATGCACGATCCGTCGGGCGATCTGCGCCGCTTGTATGACTCGCTGCAATCCGAGTGGGGCCTCACGGATCTCGCGACGGATCTCTCGGTGCTGCAGATGCTGCAGCCGGCGCTGCGCGCCGGCGCGTGGGCGGTCACGGTCGCGGTGCATGCCGGCAAACAGATCATCGGCGTTTGGCCCGGGCTGCACGAGAACGCCTATGGGCTCGCGGTCGATATCGGCTCGACGACGATCGCCGCGCACCTCTGCGACCTCGTCAGTGGCGACGTCGTCGCCTCGGCGGGCGTCATGAATCCGCAGATCCGCTTCGGCGAGGATCTGATGAGCCGGGTTTCCTATTCGATGATGAATCCCGGCGGCGCCGCACTCATGACCGCCGCGGTGCGCGAGGCGCTCAGCGGTCTTGCGCTCGACGTCGCGAAGAGCGCGGGCATCTCGCACGAGGACATTCTCGAGGCGACGATCGTCGGCAACCCGATCATGCATCATTTAGTTCTCGGCATCGATCCCGTGGAGCTCGGCGGCGCGCCGTTTGCGCTCGCAACCGATATGTCGATGACGCTCAGAGCGAACGTGATCGATTTCAAACTGCATCGCAATGCGCGCATCTACGTGCTGCCGTGCATCGCCGGACACGTCGGGGCCGATGCCGCTGGCATGGTGCTCGCCGAACGGCCCGATCTCGATGACGCGATGACGCTGCTGGTCGACGTCGGTACCAACGCCGAGATCGTGCTCGGCAACCGTGATCGGCTCGTCGCCTGCTCGAGCCCGACCGGGCCCGCATTCGAAGGCGCGCAGATCAGCTGCGGACAGCGTGCGGCGCCGGGAGCGATCGAGCGCGTGCGCATCGACCGTGAGACGCTCGAGCCGCGCTTCAAGGTCATCGGCTCCGATCTGTGGTCCGACGAAGCGGGTTTCGCCGAGGCGACCGAGGCGACGGGAATCACCGGGATCTGCGGATCCGGGATCATCGAAATCATCGCCGAGATGTACCTGGCGGGCATCATCAACCAGGACGGCGTCCTCGACGGACGGCTGGCCGCACGCTCGCCGCGCATCGTCGCGAACGGCAGAACGTTTGCCTATTTGCTGAGCGCGGGCGCGGAACCGAAGCAGGGTGCCGGTGCCAGCCGGGGCGCGGTCGAAATGAAGATCACGCAGACCGACGTGCGCGCAATTCAGCTCGCAAAGGCCGCGCTGTATGCCGGCATCGCATTGCTCATGGAGCGCCTCGGCATCGACCACGTCGATCGGATTCGTCTCGCGGGCGCGTTCGGAAGCCACATCGATGTCAAGTACGCGACGATCCTCGGCATGGTCCCCGATTGCGATCTAGCGCAGGTGCGCTCGGCGGGCAATGCCGCGGGCACGGGTGCACGTATCGCGTTGCTCGACTCCAATTCGCGCGGCGTCATCGAGGCATTGGTACGGCGCATCGAGAAGGTCGAGACCGCGATCGAACCGCGTTTCCAGCAGCACTTCGTCGAAGCCATGGCGATCCCGCACAAAACCGCGACTTACGCGCATTTGCGCAAGGTCGTCGACCTGCCGCCGCCGAAGGATTCGACCAGCCAAACCGAGACGCGCGGGCGCAGGCCGCGGCGCACCGAGCCGATCAAGGCGGGGTGAGCCTTCAGACGTTCGAGTCGGGACTCGCGGCCTTCTTTTTCGCGATGTACTCGAGCAATGCCTCGTCTACGCCTGGATCCATCGGCGGCTCGACGTATTCGGCAAGCTGCCGCTTCCAGAGCACATTGGCGCGTTTGGCCATGTCGGTCGCGCCCTCGGCTTCCCACTGCTCGTAGCTGTTGTTGTCGGCGAGCGGCGAGCGGTAAAACGCGTTCTCGAAATTCGCCTGGGTATGCGCGCAGCCGAGGAAATGCTTGCCGGGTCCGACCTCGCGCATCGCATCGATCGCCTGACCGTTCGGCGAGAGGTCGACGCCCGCGAGCAGCGTGTGCATCATGCCGGCCTGATCGACGTCCATGACGAATTTCTCGTAGCCCATCGCGAGACCGCCCTCGAGCCAGCCGGCCGTATGCAACACGAAATTGACGCCGGCGAGGCAGGTCGGCAGCAAGGTATTCGCCGATTCGAACGCCGCTTGTGCGTCGGGAATCTTCGAGGCGCAGAGACTACCGCCGGACCGGAACGGCACGCCGAGGCGGCGCGCGAGCGCTGCCATCGAATACAACACGAGCGCCGGCTCCGGCGTACCGAAAGTCGGCGCGCCCGACTGCATCGAGATCGAGGAGGCGAAACTGCCGAGCACGACCGGTGCGCCGGGATTGACGAGCTGCACGAACGCCATGCCCGCCAAGGCCTCGGCGAGCGTCTGCGCGATCGTGCCCGCAACCGTGACCGGCGACATCGCGCCGGCGAGGATGAACGGCGTGATGATCGTCGCCTGATTGGCCCGCGCATACACCTTGGCCGCGCCCAGCATCGTCGCATCGTAGGTCATCGGCGAATTGACGTTGATGAGGTTGATGATCGTGGTCTTCGGGCGGCCGGTTTCCGGATCGTCGAGTTGGGCGCCGAATACGATGTTCGCGAGCGCGACCGAATCCGCGGCACGATCCGGTGCCGTCACCGAGCCCATGAAGGGTTTGTCGCTGAATTTCAGGTGGCTGTAGACCATGTCGAGATGGCGCTTGTTGACCGGCAGATCGACGGGCTCGCAGATCGTGCCGCCCGAGTGATGCAGCGAGTGCGACAAATACGCGAGCTTGACGAAATTGCGGAAATCCTCGATGCGCGCATAGCGGCGGCCTTCGTCGAGATTGCGCACGAACGGCGAGCCATACGCGGGCGCGAACACCGTGTTCTTGCCGCCGATGCGCACGCTGCGCGCGGGGTTGCGTGCATGCTGGGTGAATTCCCTCGGCGCGGTGCGCCGTATGAGTTCGCGGCACATGCCGCGCGCGAAATGCACTCGCTCGCCTTGGACGTCGGCGCCGGCGGCTTTCCAGATTTGCAGTGCTTCCGGGTCATCGCGAAAGTCGATACCGATTTCCTCGAGTATCGTGTCGGCGTTGTGCTCGAGCAGCACGAGCCCTTCTTCACCAAGCACCTCGTAATAGGGAATATTGCGGGTGATATAGGGAACCGAGGCCGCGGCGCGGGCGGCGCGGGAGGCACGTTTGGCCTCGCGGCCGCTGGGGCGGCGCGCGCGGGCGGGTTCGGCGGTCAGTTGCTCGTCCATCGTCGTCTCCCGGGTGAGTGAGGGCCCCGTTGTTTTTGCCGACCGGGCGTAACGGGCTATGACTTTAATAGATGGAGTATGGTCACTGTGGAGCGCGGCGGCTGATCAATTTGCGTCATGCACTTGTCTTGACGCGTCATCGTGGCGCGTGGCCCAGCCAGTCTGCGAACGATGCTTCAGCCGCGGACGAGGATCAAACCGCCGAGTAAATGCAAGGCTACGACGAGCATCAAAATGGCCGTATTTCGCTTCGACAGCGAGATATCGGCGACGCCAAGCTGGCCGCGTCGATGGGCTGCGCCGAAGTCTGCGGCGGATAGGCCGGGATGAGGCACGAATCGCGGGCCGTTGGTCAGCATGATGAGTAGCAGCTGACCCAAGTCCCAGATCAACAACAGCAGGCCGGCAACCAATCCGCGCACGGGTTCGGCGCCTGACCTGTCCTCGCGACCTTGCGGCCGAGACTCTTCACGGTGTCGATCAGCGAGCCAGTCGATGAGCATCAGGGCGATGATGCCGGTCGACGGCACGAGCAGTTTGGCCGTGCCGACGAGAATGCCGATCGGGGCGCTGCCGTTGGCCGCGATCGATCGGTTCAAGGGATGAATCGACAGGACAAGCACGGCGCTGATCGCGCCGGCCCAGATCATCGATTGGGTCGCCGCGCGCCACGGTCCTAGGTGGGCCGCGAGCGCGAGGGCCGCGGCGGCCGCGAGCATCACGAGTGTGGGCCGCGCCGATTGCAAACGATCTTCGCGGTCCTCGTAGAACACGAACCAATTCTGCGCGACCATGACCAGCAATAGCACGAGGCCCGCGAGCGGCAGGACCCACACGTGCAGCGGCTCGAAGCCGTGCGCGAACCAGCCCAGGCAGATATAGGCAAGCGCGCCGAGCGCGGCGCCGGAACAAGCGCCGCCCCATCCGAGCGCCTGCAGATTGCGTGTGCAGCGCGCGCCGACGGCAATGACTGCGAGCGTGCCGAACGATGCGGCGAGTGCGGCGAAAAGGATCACGACTTCGGTTGGCATGGGACCCTCGAGGATGGCCCTCGAAATGTCGGCGCGAACCGCAGGAGCTTTACCGCGGGTCGGTGCGGATGCGACTCAGGTCCGGTCAATAGACCTCACGCTGATAGATACGCGAGTTGGGTCCCGGGAAGACGCCGAAGGTGGCGAGGCCGACTGGGTTTGAGGAGCCGTTCCAGGGGTATTGCAGCCAGCTCGGTGCGCTGGCGGTGACCGAGGCGGCGCCCGAGTTGCCGCTGCCCGGGGCGGCGAGGTTGAGATTGAAGTTGCCGGCCGCGGCGGTGGGCAGGTATTTTTCGGCGGCGCTCGCGGCGGCGGGGCAACCGATGCTGGAGGCGCCGGGACTGCCGCTGTCGCGCACGCAGGTTTGGCCGGCCTTGAGGTTCAGCTGATAGTTGCTGAGGGCGATTGCCGGTGCGCTGGTGCAGCTGTCGGCGGTGTTGGTGGTAAAGCCCGCGGTGGCGCTGAGGTAGTACTGCGTGGTCAAGGGCATGGGCAGATCGAGCAGCTCGGAGCCGAGCGCATCGCGCAGCGCAAGACGGCCGTAGAACTGCGCCGCGCCGGCACTGAAGCTGATGCCGCCGACGCTGCCGAAGCTCACCGGATTGGTGGCCGCGACGCCGTCGCTGTCGATGATGTTTTCGCTGAGCATGATGTTGGCGTTGAACGGCCCGATGGCGCCGCCGCGGATGAACTTCAGTCCCGTGCCTGCGCTGTAGGTCAAGCTGGCTTGGCCGGTGCCCAGATCGAGGATCGCCGGATCGACGCTGGTTGCGGGCAGCCCCGAGGTGTCGAGCGCCGGGCTTGCGGGCGTCGGGGTATAGGTGCGCGCCGTGAGCGAGGCGTTGGTGAGTTTGAGGAAAGCGCCGGTGTAGTTGCGCGTCGTGGCGCCGCCGAGCGCTTGCGCGGTGAGCGTGATCACGGGTGCGATCGCGTAACTCAGCGGCTGACCCAAGTAGCTGAAGTTGCCGCTGGTGCAGGCGGTGCCGATCAGCGGTGTGTTGAGCGATGCGGCGAACGCATTGGGCACGAAGCGTCCGACATCGGCGCTCACCGTGCCGGTCACGGTGCCGGTGCCGAGGTAGCTCGCGACACTCGGCGTCAAGCTGATGATGCCGACCTCGGGCCAGCTGAACGTGGTACCGCTTGCGACGCCGGCGCTGAAGGCGCCGAGCGCCGCGGGGTTGTTGAGCGGGACCGCATCGCCGCCCGCGGGCAGCACGAGGTTCGCCGCCAGGCTCACGCCCTGGGGGGCGTCTCCTGGCCATAGTTCGGTGTGATCGCGCCCGCGTAGTTCGATGCGCTTAACGTCGCCGAGAAGGCTTGGCCGGCCGGCAGGAATACCGGGCCGGTCGCGGAGTTCGCGCCCGGATTATTGCCCGGCGCACCGAGCGCGGTATTGCACGAGCCCGCCGCATAGCTCGTGCAGTGGATGTTCGAGAGTGTGAAGTTGTACGGCTGCACGATGAACTGGCTCGCCCCGACCATCGTGTTGCCCGAGGCCGCGCCGCTCTTGAGCGGGATATTGTAGGAGGCCCTGAGGGTAACTTGGCCGACGTCCGAGTAGTTGAGCGCGATCGGCGCTTCAGCGTTCGCGGTGCTGAACTTGAGTGCGACGCTGGTGGAGTTGGCGATGCCGCCGTTCGGGTTCGAGGCGATGCTGGTGGTCACTGCATTGTTGGTCACGGTCATGGTCTGCCCGGCGATGCAGGCCGCCGGGTTGTTGCACTGGAAGCCCAAGTTCACGAGCGCGGTGGTGCCGCTCGCAAACACGCTGGTGCAGGCGCCGGTGTTGGTGTCGGTGCGCACTGCCTGCAGCGCAAGGCTCATGGTCGAAGTCTTGCCGGCGATCTGCGTGCCGATCGTGGTGCCGAGGTTGGCGCCGTTGGTGATCCGAAAGCCCGAGGGCACGAAGGTCAAGGGCGGCTGCTGTGAGGCGAGTGCGGTTCCCGACTTTTGCGTCGCGGTGCCATCGACGACGTTGATCGTCACGGTCTCGGCGTAAGTGTCGAGCAAGGACAGCGTGACCACGCCGGCATCGGCGCTCGAGTAGGTGTAGCTCGCGGTGCCGCTGTTCGAGGCACCGGCGACGAACACGCCGGCGCCCGTGGAGAGCGACCAGTCGCCATGGCCGGTGCTGGTGCTGACCGCGATCGTACCAGTGATCGCCACCGTGCTCTGCGTGCTGCTGAGCGCCGTGATTGTGACCGGCGAGGCCTGGCAGTTGACCGCCGTGCCCGCATCGCCGATCCCAAAGTGATCGGGTGAGGTTGCGTTCGACGGCAGGAAAGTCGCGATCGCCGCGGCCCAGCCGTTCAAAGCAGGCGAGACCGTAAACGTGGTGCTTTGCACGCCGACGGTTGTGAGAATCTGCTGCGCACCGGCACCGGCCGTGTCGCCGGAGTTCTGATAATCGACGGCCTCGATCCTGTAACCCGCGCTGGCTGCAATGGTGTTACAACACGACGCGGGATTATCGATGCCGAACACCGAGACGACGAGTTCATTGCCGTTGCTGGTCGCGGCGTTGGTCGAGACGCTTGCGGCCGCGGAGCTGCCGGTTGCGGAGTTGGCCTGATCGAGTGCGCCGAGTCCCG
>Ga0181531_10001736_pt1 | contig 13662 bp, 12 predicted proteins | sample PEATcosm2014_Bin_38_FD_119743 | JGI IMG/M metagenome (GOLD analysis project Ga0181531, IMG submission 119743) | Peatland microbial communities from MTU Mesocosm Facility, Houghton, MI, USA - PEATcosm2014_Bin11_10_metaG | ecosystem: Environmental > Terrestrial > Soil > Wetlands > Peat | place... | reverse complement strand
TCGCTTGTTGCCTGAACACATAGTATTCGACTGCAAGCAGGCCAAGCACAATGCTCATTGCCACGAACAACAACAGTACAACATGTTTGCTTACCTGGTGGATTCGGTACTTAATGATGATACCTTTTATGTTTCATGATTATGTTATTTTTAAACGTTGACTAGTTTATCAGCTTGCACCCAACCCGCCAACCCCTTGTACGCAATTTTATACCATCCTTCGCGCCTATCAGTGATCATAATGGTGCGCGCTTGCTGTATGACGCCCTGTTGCTCGTAAGAGTTATTGGGCCCCACATAGAGTGGAATTTCTTCTGCGGTAACGGCATAATTGCCTGATCGTTGACGTTGCATATCGATGCTTAACCAAATGCCAAAGATGCTGATTGCAAGTAATATAAGCAACGGAATCCAATGCATGCGTTTGAGTGCCGCAATGCAAAACAGGAACCAAAAGATGATCGTTATAATTTGTATCATAATGAGTGAATAGGATGCCGTATGGGAGCGTATCCAAATGATCCAGTACGCAGTTTCTTGCGGCGCCTCATCACCCAGCTGCGCATCAAGAATCGCAAGGTGCGTTTGTAGCGCACAGTAATCATCGCATGAGGCATGCTTGCGTGCGCGTTCCCAATAAAGCCGTGCATCAACAAATTTATTTAAGTGATAGCAGCAATTGCCCATATTATGCCAAACGGCATCACCTTTATGGGCGATTTGTTCATACCATTGGAGCGCATCTTCGTATGCGCCTGCTTGATATTCTTTATTGCCGCGTAAAAATATTTCTTGGTTACTCATGCCATGCATGAGGGAAGAGTTGAGAAGAAGGATGAGCAGCATAATCGAATGTATTTGTATTCCCCTATCCTTCGACACAATTTTTATTTTATCCTTCGGACAAAAATAAAAATCACTCAGGACGAACGGGGAAATAAACTGTTCTCTATACTCTCCTACAATATGCCCTTTTCCGTTCGCCCTGAGTGTTGCGAGCTCTGAGCGCTGCGAAGGGCGAGAAATGTGTCGAAGGGTAACGGAACCAAGTAACATTGCCTTCCTAATTTCATTTTTTAATCCGATCATAACACTCCTTTTAAGCGGTTCAGCCATTCATATGAACGTTTTATGATATCATTCGTTACCTTGCTTTGTTGGCCAGCTCCTGCATATGCCAAACGCATGATGTCGGTAAAGAATCGTTGCCATGCTGCAACATCATCTTCAGACATGCCGCGCTCACGCAAATAGGTAATGATGGTATCATCGGAACATTCAGGAATTGAGCTATCAGTGCGTGATGCAAATAACTCAACAAAGATTGGGTATAATTCATGATATGCTTTGCGCTGCTCAACATCTGCTACCGCCTTATAGGCCCGCGCATGCGCATTCTTTTTACGCACAAGCGGCTCGCTACTCATTCGATACGTATCATACCAATGGCGCCCTTTCTGGATGCTCACGGCACCAAGCGGAAGCGCGAGCAATATGATAAACCATGCCAGCGGAAGTTCTTTGAATGTTTGCGGATTCCATGATCCAGAGACGCTCATACGCAAACCGCTCGGATCCGTGATATCGGTGTTTACTTTCTGACCAACGTCCACTGCGGGTGGCGTCACGATACCGGTGTTGAGTTCTGGTTGTGCAAGCACAGCAATCGTTAAGGGCTGCGTTCTATGCGTTCTATATTCTTTGCGATTCACATCAAAATAAGTGAATTCTTGCGCTGGAATTTCCCATTCACCCGGCTTTAAACCTTGTACAATAAATTCATAAGAAGTTTGATGTGCGCCATTGGCCACTTCGCTCGTGTATTGTTTTGATTCATAACTTTTAAGCCCTTCAGGGATCCCCGATAATTGCAACGCTTCATATCCTTCAAACGTGCCATCACCGACAACATCCAAACGCACCACGTTCGCATCGCCCGCTTTGGCAACTTTACTCGTTGCATGAATAGCAAAATCATCGAATGTGCCGACGGCATGCACCGTACCGTCATATGACGGCAATGGTGCAACGTCGACGGTTAATGCATTTGAATAAATTCTTTTTTGCTGACGCTGCAAACTTTGCATGAATCGAAATGGCCCGAATGCATCTTGAAGCATTGGCAGTGAATAATGCGCACACCATGCAGGGATGGTGATAGAACCGGGCTTTTTGGCAGACATCTGCCAGGTGATTTCTAAATAACTATATTCAACGCCATCAATCGTTTCCTTGCCATATGCCGGCTCAGTCATGGGGCTTAAAGCAAATGCTGAGAGATCCGATTGTATAAATTGATCGGGCGTAATTTCATTGTTACAGGAATAAAAGCGAATGGAGCCGGTAACCTGCTCACCAACCATGATCTTTTTCTTGCTTGATGCTAAACGGAATAATACTTCATTGACGTTTTTCTTTGTGTTTTCTTTTTCAGCAACCACTTTAAGTGCTACCGAATCTGATTTCTCTTTGACACCACCAACTTCTGCCTGCGCAGGACCGATGGTAAATTCACCAATCTTATCGGCGCGCGCACCAAATGCATACTTGGTGGTCACCACACCATTTACAAATTGACTGCTTTGTGTTCGCTGTCCGGTTAACACGATCCCTTCATTGAGTTCATCAAGCTGGAAATCGCGCATAGGCCCGGTTGCCACTATTTCAATATTAAATGATTCGCCGGCTACTGTTTCTTTAACTGGTACCCCCGCGCGATCAGTAATGCGCAAGGATATCGCTGCACATGAAACATGTATAAGGCATAACGCGAGTGCGATTATCTTACCAACAATTTTCTCCATCTCGTGCTCCCATTTGGTTACTTACTTGTGCTTTAATTAATTGTTTTTGTAACTGCGCATCAGAAGATTCCTGAGCTTGCAGCATACGTGCTAATTGCGGTTTCATATTTTTAAGTGCGGCATCTTGCCCTTCTTTTTCAGCGCTCGCTGCTTGAGCCTCTTGCCCTTTTTTGTCTGATTTCTCTGCTTGCGCGCCCTGTTCTTTCTTTTCTTTTTTATCTTTTTGCTTGTTTTCCTTGTCGCCAGCGCCGGATTCTTCTTTCTTATCTTTCTTTTGCTGCTCTTGCTGCTTTTTATCCTGGCCTTGATTACCACCTTGTTGTTTATCTTTTTGATCTTGCTTGCCATCTTTTTGTTCTGGCGATCCTTCGCCAGGCTCAGGATCACCGGAATCTTTTTGTTTATCTTTGCCTTCATCTTGCTTTTGCTTATCTTGATCGCCTTTATCTTGCGAGCCCTTATCTTCCTGATCTTTTCCTTCGTCAGGCTTTTGATCTTGTTGTTGATCTTTATTCTCATCTTGCTGCTGGTTTTGATCTTGCTTATCCTGATCGTCTTTATTCTTATCCTGCTTTTGATCCTTATTCTGATCTTTTTGATCGTCTTTCTTATCTTGATCGTTCTTATTTTGATCCTGCTTTTGCTCTTGTTCTTTTTGACGCTTTTTTTCTTCAGCTATCTTTTTATTATGTTTGGTGCGCTCGTTATCAGGATTGATTTTCAGCGCCTGATCATAAGCTTCAATCGCTTTCTCATACGCCTCATCTTTCATATGGGTGTTGCCCACATTAAAGAACGATTGTTCTTTTAACGAAGAATCTGCTTTGGGTGATGCTGCAGCTTGCTCGAAATATCCGCGTGCTTGCGCAATCTCGCCCAACTTATAGGAGGAAACGCCCGCATCATACACCATCGTTGGATCGTCTGGATTATCGCGGACCAATTCTTTTAATAACGATTTTGCAGTGTCCCACGATTCTTGCTGCGCCGCATAAGCAGCGCGATCGTGTTTAAACCAACTGAATGCAGCAATGCCGCTATGCCACACGAGCATGCTGAGAAACACATATCGGATCATCATAATAACCACTCAAGAAGAAAACAGATGAAACTCACGCCCACAAAGTAAGGATATTGTTCATGAAATTTCGATATTTTTTTATCATCCATGCGCTCTTTTTCAAATTGTTCTACATTGCGCACCAATGAATCGACATCAGAATCATTATCGACCTGTGCACGCAAATAGGTGCCGCCCGAATCTTGCGCAAGGTTATATAAAATGCCTTCATTCAACCGCGTGATAACCACTTTGCCTTTCTTATCAAGTTGATGCCCTTGCTGATTGCCGCGCGCATCAAAGAGCGGAATCGGCGCACCATCTGGAGTGCCCACACCGACGGTGAAAATATGCATGCCGGTGTTCACCGCTTCTTGTTTGAGTTCCGCTAAATTGCTGGAGAAATCTTCGCCATCGGTAAAGAGCACTAATAATTTATTCTTGCGCTCAACACCCCGCTTGAATGCCTCAATCGCTTGCGCGATGGCAGCATCAATGGCGGTAGTTCCCGATGAGATGCTCTCTGCATCAATCTGATCAAGAAACAGAAAGAATGCGCCATAATCGCTGGTGAGTGGACATTGCACGAATGTTGAACCTGAAAAGAGAATAAGGCCAACCCGTTCGCACGATAATTTTTTGACTAATTTTTTGATTTTTTCTTTGGCAAACGCCAAGCGATTCGGCGTTATATCTTGTGCAAGCATACTGCGGGATATATCAAGCCCAATGAAAAGATCACGGCCTTGCTGCTCAACCATTTCTTCTTTTTTGTCCCATTGCGGCCGCAAGAGCGCTACAAATAATGCGCTGCATCCGATGATCATGAGCAACGTCTTGAAAAATGATCGCGCCGGCGATGCTGCATGCACCATCAAATCGGACCATCGTGATGCCGCAAGCATTGCGATGATGCGCTGGCGGCGTATGAATGCATAGATCAAAATACCAATGATACATACCAGCACGGGAAGATAAATAAGATTCTCAGTTGATGCCCATTGGACATCCGCAAATGCTCTAGAACTCATATACTAAACCACACTAATGAAGATGCTATAATTTCGATTACCATCAGTATACACGCAATCCATAAAAGTGGCATGAACCAATCATGGTAATGCATGAAAATGGGTGTTTCAATTTTGGTCTTTTCCAAGGCATCAATGGTGTTATAAATTTCGCGCATGTCATCCGATTTTTTCGCTTCGAAATATTTGCCGCCTGTTTCACGCGCAATCTTTTGCAGCAGAACAGAGTTCACACGCCCGATGCGATGTAAGCGGCCAAAAAAATCAGTTCGCATGAGTTCTTCACCGATACCGATAGTATAAATTTTTATGCCTAATTCTTTGGCAATCTCAATGGCAATATCAGAGGAAATATCATCTTCACTCGGTTCACCATCAGTTAACACGATCATGATTTTACTTTTTGCATGAGAATTGCGCAGACGATTTGCGCCGGTAACCATTGCACGCGCAAGCACGGTGCCTTCAGGATTTAAAAGCCCAATATTGGTATCACTAATAATTTCTTTGAGCGTCTTTTTATCGGCGGTTAATGGGCAGCGTGATAAGGCATCTTTACCAAATATCACTAAACCGATAGCATCATTATGCCGTTTTTCTACGAATCGAATTGCTTCTTCTTTAGCGATTGCAAGCCGTGAACGCTCGTCCTTTTCATCATGCGGCGCATCCATACTGCCTGAGACATCAAGCACCAAAACGATATCGACGCCTTCAATGGTAACTTGCGAACGGGAATCAACCCATTGCGGTTTTGCGATGAGCACGGCAAGTAACATGAGAGAGCTAAAGCGAAGGGTGGCAAGAATAGCGCGATAAGGATGGCGCGTGGTAGCACCGCGCTCTTTTAAACTGTTTGCGAGTGCATAACGATAAGAAGATCCTGAACCCCATTTGTATCGAATCAATGCCGCTATGATAACGACCGGCATTAAAATCCATAACGCCCACTGATGAGCAAATTGCAGTACTGGCTCCATCTGTTACCCCTCTTGTTGCACAAACCAATCGAATACTTTTTGTTTGAATGTTTCATCCGTATCAGTATCTGAATAGTGGAACGGTACGCCCACAATCACTTCAATCGGATACCAATAGATCCAGAAATTGTCTGGCGGATAGACTTTTTGCACATTACGAATGTAAACCGGCACTACCGGACGATCTGTTTTTTTGGCAAGAATCACAAACCCACCATAAAAGGGATGGACTTTACCATCGATGAATCTGCCACCTTCGGGGAATATGACCGCATGTTTATCAGTGTTAATAAGCTTGATTGCATTCACTAATGAACGCATGCCTGCTTGCGGAGTGGACATATCAATAAGCGCGGCCATGCGACGCAAGATAAAACCAAGCAGCGGAGATTTAAGAAGATCTACCGTTGCAAGCCAAATATGCGGATGCGCATCAACGAGCGAGCCGATTAAAGGAATATCAAGCGAAGATTGATGATTGCCCACAATAACGGCCGGGCTTTGCGGCACATGCTCAAGCCCTTTATAAGTAATGGGCACGAAGATACATTTCAATCCAGCCCAATAAAAGAAACTCACAAAGTGATAATAGAGTGGATTATTGTAGCGCCAGCGGTCTGGCAACATCATAAAGATAAATGCAGGCACTGCTGCAAGAACGCTCAAAATGACGACGAGCAAACGAGAGATAAGCGTTCGAATAACAATTGAAGCCGTTAACTTTTCCATGAGCTACCTTCCCTACTCATTTTTACCAAAATAGAGCGTAAATTGATCATGCAATTTTTTGATGTAGAAGTTGATCAGCAAGCAATAGAGGAAGAAAGTCAAAAGAGCAAAGAGCAACATATTCCCATAACTAATGATCTGTAAGCCGACCGAACCTGGTTCTGGTGATAGCCACTTAATTATTTGGAGGAAGAAAAGATGATTAGCCACTTGGATCAAACCATGAACAATGTAAATAATGATATAGAATGGATAGTTGTATGCGACGATTTTAAATGCATAGAGCAATGATTTGAGCGCCTGCTTTATAGAACCGTCAGTATCTAAAACAAATAGAGCATAATTTATTACATATATTTTGACAGACCAGCTCACGATACCCGCCATTATAATAGCCAGAAGAACTGAGGGCGTGAGTGCAGATGGCACGCCTATATATGGGTAGAAAACGGTATTAATTAAAAATCCTGCTCCCTTATCCATCAAAAACGAAATAGGCAGTATATATATGATGCGCCAGATATATGAACGGAAATAGGCACAATTTTTCAGAGCAACCGAAGGGCGAGCTGCTAGCAGTATTGAAACAATCAACAATATGTTGATACAAGTTACACACGCGATAGCTGTTAGCCTGAGGTACGGGTTATTAAATAGGTCATAGTTGTTCCAAAGAGCAGACCACCACCAAGGCTTTGTGGCTTGAATAATAAGCAGCCACCAGAAATATTTGATCCATACCTTAAAGGTATCGACCACCGTTTTCAGGGTGACGAGGAAAAACAGCTTGAAGCTCTTAGGCTGGAGAATGGTGAGGGAATCACGCCAGGCTGGGAATAAATTCATGAATTATCCTTTAATGTACGAATTTTTTGACAACTCGTGAGAATTAGTAGTACTTTACTATTTCTTCCTACTATAACCAAATGTTCGCTAAAAGCTAGGCCTCTATGGCTTTTTGGGGGAATTTTAGCAAGCTATTTGACTTTTAGAAAATATTTGATTTATTATGAAAAGCAGCAGGAATAGGATTTGTTGATATCGCCTCGACCATTATGCAATAGAAAATGGGGCGGTCTATAGGCAATAGGTAGTATGAAAAAGTTAGTAATCGTCGAATCACCGGCAAAAATAAAAACCATATCCAAAATTTTGGGTAAGGATTTCAGAATTATGTCCACCATTGGGCATATTATGGATCTTCCCAAAAAGAAAATCGGTATCAAGATGGACGATAAGTCCATTGATCTCGAGTACGTGGTTATGGATGATAAAGAAAAGGTAATCGCCGATATCTGTAAAGAAGCTGCCAAATCGGACGAAATCTACCTGGCTTCAGACCCTGACCGTGAAGGGGAAATCATCTCCTGGCATATCGGGCGGGAGATCGCAAAAGTTACCAAAAATAAGAAGAACATTCACCGTATCACCTTTAACGAAATCACCAAGCCGGCCATCCTTGAAGCGATTGAGCATACCACTGACGTGGATCTCAAGAAGGTCGCTGCTCAGCAAGCACGCCGTATTCTTGATCGTTGGGTGGGGTATGAAGTATCACCAGTTCTCTGGAAAAAGATTGCTCCGGGCCTTTCAGCAGGCCGTGTACGATCGGTTGCCCTGCGTATGATCTGCGAACGAGAACAAGCGATTCGGGATTTCAAACCTGAAGAATACTGGAGTATTACGGCTGAATTCGGGCATGAAAAATCAAAGTTCGAAGCTGAACTGACCCACATCGGCAAAGATAAAGCCGAAATCAAAAATGAAAAAGATGCCACTAAGGCTGTTGATGGTATTAAAAAAGCAAAATATACCATCGATTCAATCACCGATAAAACGCGCATGAAAAATGCAGCTGCTCCCTTCATGACGAGTACTTTGCAGCAAGCCGCGGTAAATCAGCTTGGTTTCTCGGTTAAAAAGACTATGCAGCTTGCGCAGCAACTGTATGAAGGTGTGCCGCTTGATGATGCATCATCTGCGGTTGCGCTCATTACCTATATGCGTACCGACTCACTGCGTATTTCAGATACGGCCCTCAAGCAAGCGCGTGATTACATCGCTAAAAATTTCGATAAAGATTATCTGCCTTCAAAAGCAAACGTCTATGGTTCTGGCAAAGCCGGCAAGGCGCAGGATGCCCATGAAGCGGTTCGCCCGATTGATGTGGATATGACTCCCGCAAAGGTCAAGCCATACCTTTCAAAAGATTTAGCAAAACTCTATGAGTTGATTTGGAAACGTTTTGTTGCGTGCCAAATGAAACCAGCTGAGTATGCACAGCGTCAAGTAGTGATCAAAGGCGGAGAATTTACTTTTAAAGTTACTGGCTCAACCCTCATCTTTGATGGTTTCTTAAAAGTCTATAATGATGAGAGTGAAGAGAAAGAACAAAAGGTAGTATTACCTAAATCGCTCAAGGAAAAAGAAGCGGTCGATTTATTGAAAGAGTTACCAAAACAACACTTCACTCAACCGCCGCCACGCTTTACCGAAGCATCGCTCGTCAAAGATCTTGAAAAAGAAGGCATTGGCCGACCAAGTACGTACGCCTCTATTTTGAGCACTATTCGTGCTCGTGCGTATACCGATCTTGATGAGAAAAAACGGTTCGTGCCAACCGAACTTGGCATGACCGTAACCAAAGTGTTAAAAGAAAATATGGCCCACATTATGGACTATAAGTTCACGGCCAATATGGAAGAAGATTTAGATAAGATCGCAGAAGGTGATCTCGAGCGTGATAAACTGCTCCGCACATTCTATAAAGATTTCCAAAAAGATCTTGAAGCTTTTAAGGGTACCGATGGTGGCAAAGGTAAAAAACTTACTGAGCCAACCGAGATTACCTGTCCTAAATGTGGCAAACATAAGCTTGCCATCAGGTTTGGCAAGAGCGGTGAATTTTTAGGATGCATGGGCTACCCTGACTGCGACTTTACTTCTAATTTCAAACGTGATGAGGAAGGAAAAATCGTACTCATGAAAACTGAAGAACCAAAAATATTAAGCGAAAAATGTCCACAATGCGGCAGACCATTGCGTGAAGTGATCGGCAAATTTGGCCCGTTCATTGCCTGCACTGGATATCCAGAATGCAAATACATTCATAAGAATGTTGCCAAAGTAAAATGTCCCGATGACCGTGGCGATTTAGTTGAACGGCGCTGGAAAGGCGGCAAGTTCTGGGGTTGTTCTAACTATCCGAAATGTAAGTTTGCAGTCTTTGGTGATATTGAAGAAAAACCGTGCCCAAAATGCAAACGGCCGTTCTTAGTTAAGAAGGTGGATAAGCAAGGCAATGTCACGTTGTTCTGCTCAGATAAAAACTGTGGGTATAAGTCATAAATCCCCGGCTATACAATACTCTCCAATGCATAATCCCGCATCTCTTTACAAATGAGTCACCAAAAGGGAATGATAGGTAGTCGAAATAGTATTTATCTAACCGTAAAGGATCTTTTATGAAGCGACTATCCTCCTACCCGTATCACATCGCCCTATTGCTTTCTTTCACAAGTGCCTCATATAGCGCTACAGACAATCTTGAATACGTAGCTTCACTCACCTCAAACGCTGACATTTCAATAACCTCCGACGACACACACACACAAAAAGAAGCTGCCTCAACAGAATCACCAGATGCCACTAAAAAACAACCATCCATCACCGATTATTTCAAGCATGTCCTTACAGCCGGTCTTATTAAAACAAGCGAAACGTATCACATCGATGAGCTGAATGCTCACATTTATTCACCCGAAGAAGGTTGCACCTTTAGCAGCACTGTCCGCAATAATAGCGATGGCATTATCGATCGCTTCAAACGCGGCATCATGGCTATACAACCAACAATCAGCATCTCAGCTGGCGCCATCTTCACCTCCGATGAAACCAATCCCACAATTCGCTATAAGCGTGCGCTCTTAAAATTTGTAGACCATCAGGATGAGCTTGCAGAAAATCCTAATATATCCTGCACCCAAAAAACCGATAGCAACGGTAATACAACCGTTGTTTTCACTTTCGTCATGCCGCTGCAAGAATTCTTAGCGCTTAAAGAAGAATATAAAAACAGCAATCCGTAAACATCCCTTGCTGTTTTAAGGAATTGTAATGAACCAAAGAATATGGGTATTCTCTACGATATTGATTGCAAGTCATCTGATGGGCAATGGGCAAAAGAGATTGATTACCTTTTATAACTATGCGCCCAATAATATTTCAATCACTATATCGCCCCAATCACCAGCAAGCGAAGCTATAGACTTTGATCTGCCAGAAGGTTCATACGCTCTTGCCTTAAATAACGATCAAAGCTATATCCTTAAAGCTAAATGGATAGCAAACCAACGAGAAACTCCTATAACCGTACGTCCAAATACCATTACTATTTCTGGACAGCAGCTCGAATATACTATTACCTATAATCGGAATGCCAACGGAAAACTCGAACTACTTCCTGGTCACATTAAGAAATGAGATATCAATATCAAAAGTAAAAGCCCAGCCTAAAAAAGCTGGGCTTTTACTTTTTCAAAATACCATCTGTTACAACTGAATATCCGCAACCACCGGACGATGGTCACTCGGATACCCATCAGCCTCAACAACGCGATAGCGTTCAACTGCAGTAATAAGCTTATTAACCAAAATATGATCGATTTCTGCCAGCTTCGTGTTATCCCATCCTGTTGCAGTTTCACGCGGACCTTCTACTCGTTCTGTTTTATCTTTTGCAAGCATAAACTGACGAGTGAGGATGTTCTTCATTTCACCTTCTATTGGTGTATTGAAATCACCCATCATAATGACCGGATAACCTGGAGTGCGCTGCTCAACATCCTGCATAACTTTTTGAGCTGAGATTTCTCGCGCTTGCCGATACATATGATCAAGGTGCGTATTATAAACGTAAAATTCTTTATTAGTTTGCTTATCTTTAAGCTTTGCCCAGGTGCATACTCTCGGCAACAAACCTGTTTCGGCGCGATGCCACGGCATCCATGTCCATGAGTTGAGTTCTGGATTAACCGAGAATGTGCCATGATCTTTTAATTCAAAAGCATCTTTTTTATACGCTATTGGCGTTGCTTCATCAGTAGCAAGCCCCCACCAGCTTGAACCGCGGCTTTCCCCAATCATATTAAAATCAGGAAGTTCTTTTTGCAGATCTTCTTGCTGATGATTGATAACCTCTTGAAATCCTATGATATCGGGCTTAATGTTTTTTAATAGTGTAGCAATAAGAGGTAAGCGATTCTGCCACAAACGTGTTTCTGCTTTCTCAGCACCTTCACGGCGTATGTTATAGCTCATCACTACCAATGGGCTCGCGCCTGCATGGGTTCCCCCAAGCAATAATGCTATGAAAATCAGACTACAAACTATCTTATTTTCCATTATTTTCTCCGGAAATATCATATTGAACACCGCAGCGCGCAAAGAGCAATGCTGACTGATCCAATTGAGCTTGCTGCCATGATTCATGCAGTCTTCTAACCGGATGTTCTACAGTTTCTTTTCCAATAAAGAAGGTGCCATAATGCATCGGAATAAATATGCGTGCACCCAAATCTATAAATGCTTGTACTGCTTCTGGCGCATCAACGTGCGAATGTTTGTGTTTGTTTTCGCCTTCATGCGTTGGCCCAATTGGCATCAATGCCACATCAATTGAAGGGAATTTTTGCGCAATTTGCTTGAAGTGCGGCCCATATGCCGTATCGCCGGCAAAGTAAATGTTCTTATTATCCGCGCTGATCATCCAACCGCTCCACAACGCTTCACGGTAACTGCTCAAACTAAAGCGTGCAGACCAATGAAATGCGGGTAAGCAGGTGATAGTCATCGAACGATCATCTTGTTGTAGCGTATAATCTTCCCACCAGTTTCTTTCAATGATGCGTTCATCGGCAAAACCCATAGCTTTTACATGATGGCCATTGCCGGTTGGTACCAAAATCATCGGCTTATATTTTTCATTCAACGCGGTGAGTGTATTGGTATCCATATGATCGCTATGATCGTGTGAAATCAGTATGGCATCGATGCGCGGTAAATCTTCAAAGCGAATTCCTGCTGCCATGCCACGTTTCGTCAAAACCAATGGCCCAACCATAACATCATGCATAATTGGATCGGTCAGAATATTAAAATCATTAATCTGAATCAAGAACATGGAATGACCAGTCCAAGTGATTTTTAATTGTTTCGATGTTGCATCAGGAATGCACGTTGTTGGATTGAGTAATGCGACTGGATCACTTTTGATCTCTGATGAATAAAACATGTTCGAGATACTCTTAATCAATGCGGTGGGCGATAACAGACGCTCCGCCAAGAAGGTTAACGCTTTGCGCGCATTAATATGCTCATGCGTATCATCTGCGCCATTATAGTATTTGCCATCCCGTTGTATCGGCTGCATATACTCAGATGTCGGGTTATGCCCAACCATGACCGATGTTTGCATGAACATTAAAAGAATAATTTGATATTGAATTGCTACTTTATGCATAAAAACTCCCGCACAATTAACAGGTTGAGTGGAATAAACCACCAACTTTTTTATCTTGATCAACTAATTTATTAAAGAGTTCTATCATGTCAGGAGTTTCACCGACGTGACATACTTTTCCTTTTGAGCGTACATAATCGATCGTTGCTTGTGGCACCTGCAACACCGATTCTACTCCACGTGTAAGAATTACTTCATCCACTTGATCTATAAATTCATAAAGATCTGCTGGTTGCACTCCAGGAGTGTGTCTGGTGCCGGTTAGACTCCAATCCCATTCTTTTGCAAGCGCGTTCTGTTTACCAGCCCATACTTTAGCATCTTTAAATTGTTTAATCGCCTTGCCCTCATACAGAAACAACTTGCCCCAACTGCATAACGAACCATTAGATGATGCATTGCGATCCATTCTTCCGCTATTTAACGGTGCAAAATAAGGTAAATGATAAGTGACGGTTTGACTTGAAAAGAGTATCGCGCTCATGAGCATGATGAGAATTATACCATTCTTAATTGCTACTTTATGCATAAAAACTCC
>Ga0181531_10001734_pt1 | contig 13667 bp, 15 predicted proteins | sample PEATcosm2014_Bin_38_FD_119743 | JGI IMG/M metagenome (GOLD analysis project Ga0181531, IMG submission 119743) | Peatland microbial communities from MTU Mesocosm Facility, Houghton, MI, USA - PEATcosm2014_Bin11_10_metaG | ecosystem: Environmental > Terrestrial > Soil > Wetlands > Peat | place... | reverse complement strand
GGGCATCGAATTGCCGACAATCGAGGCGATCAAGCGGTTTGTTGCCATGGGCAACGGAGTGGCGCTTGTTCCCCACTTGACTGTGGCCAGGGAGCTGGAAACAGGGGACTTAGTGCGGGTAACCGTGGACGAGTTGGAGACGCGGCGGGTGCTGAGGCTGGTTCATCGGCGGCAGACGACACTTTCTTATGCGGCTACGGCCTTCCTGGGAACGGTGCGGACATTGGCGAGGGAGAAGGGACCGCCGTTCTATTACCAGGTGGAACGGGGGACTAAGGAATAGGGGACAAGCCCACGGAGTCCCTGAGTCCGTATTCCCTGGTCCCTGTTCCCTGGTCCATGCTTCACCGCGTCCTCGGATTCACCCACCGGTTCGCCAAATCCGTAAGCAGGTTCACAAGCACATATGTCAGCCCAATCGACAGCAAACACCCCTGCACCAGCGCGTAATCCCGATTCGAAATCGCGCTCACCGTCAGCCGTCCCAACCCCGGCCAACTGAAAATTGTCTCTGTAACAATCGCCCCCGCCAGCAGCGCCCCAAACTGCAAACCGACCACGGTAATGATGGGCACCAGCGCGTTCGGCAGCGCATGACGGCAGACCACCGCGTACTCGCTCAGCCCTTTGGCCCGCGCCGTCCGAATATAGTCCTGCCCCAACTCCTCCAGCATCGACGTCCGCACCATGCGCGTCAGAATCGCAGCCAGCGAAGCCCCCATCGCAATCGACGGCAACACAAGATAGTGCCAGTCTATGGCCGCGCTTCCGCCCGGATTCGCCCCAGACACCGGCATCCACCCCAGTTTGATAGAGAACATCAGTATCAAAATCGGTCCCAGCGCCAACCCCGGCACGCTCAGTCCGAACAGGCTCACGACGGACAGCATTTGATCCAACCACCGCCCGCGCCACACAGCCGCCAGAATCCCGGCAGGCAGCGCCAGCGCAATCCCCAACCCCAGTGCCGTCAGCGTCAGCGCAATCGTGTACGGATACCGCGCCGCAATCAGGTGCCCCACCGAATCGTGAAGTCGAATCGAACTTCCCAGATCGCCGCGCAGTACTCCACCCCAATAACGCAGGTACTGCCGATGAAGCGGAAGGTCAAGGAAGTATTGGTGCCGCAATGTTGCCGTGTCCGCCGGAGAAGCGCCCTCACCCAGCATCTGCTCGATCGGATCGCCCGGCACCAGGTGAATCAAAAGAAACACCAGCGAAACCACCAGCCACACAACCGGAATCGTCAGCGCCAGGCGGGTCAGTGTCTGCTTCATGGGCTGCATTCAACCATAAATCAGCCATCAGCCCCGCGTCCCCGAGCTCTGACCACCGATAACTGACAACTGACAACTGCCCTTACTTGTACACCACCGGAATAAAATGCTGTTCCTGATAAGGCGGCCGCACATACTCCGACTTCACCAGCGGAGGCAGCTCCAGCACTTCCGGCGTCATGTCCTTGTACGGAATCTTCGATAATAAATGCCGGATAACGTTGAGCCGCGCAGCCTTCTTGTCTTCCGAATTCACCACGAACCACGGCGCCTGCTTCTGGTCCGTCGCGTTGAACATCTCGTCCTTCGCCCGCGAATAATCCGCCCAGTGCTTCCGCGATTCCAGGTCCATAGGACTGATCTTCCACCGCTTCGTCGGGTTCGTCATCCGCTCCTGAAACCGGCGCTCCTGCTCCGCATCGCTCACCGAGAACCAATATTTGATCAACACGATTCCAGAGCGCACCAGCATGCGTTCAAACTCTGGGCAAGTCAGCATGAACTCCTGGTATTGCGCATCCGTGCAGAAGCCCATCACCCGCTCAACGCCGGCCCGGTTGTACCAGCTCCGGTCAAAAAGTACAATCTCGCCCGCTGCGGGCAAATGGGGAACATAGCGCTGAAAATACCACTGCGATTTTTCCCGTTCGGTGGGCGTACCCAGTGCCACAACTCTGCAGATACGCGGATTCAGCGACTCGGTGATGCGCTTGATCGCCCCACCCTTGCCGGCGGCATCCCGCCCTTCAAACAGCACCACCACCTTCAGATGTTCGTGCTTCACCCACTCCTGCAGTTTCACCAGCTCAACTTGCAGCCGGCTCAATTCCTTCTCATAGTCGCAGTCTTTGCCAATGCGCTGTACGTTTGCATCAACCGGCGGAGCGAGAGCTACTCCATTCGGCTGCGCTTCAGCAGCCTTCTCTTTGCCGTTCGCATCCTTCTTCTTCTGCTTGCTTTTGTCCCCCATGGATCCCCCTCCAATTTGGCCGCGAACTTCTGCGCACGCGTTTTCCCGCATCGCTTCCTGAGTTGCGCTCACGGCTCTGGTTGCGCGATTCTACACGCAAACTCAGCTTTTTTTACATGGAAATCATTTAAGTTTTTTTGAAATATCCGCTATTCGTCCGCTTTCCACACGTACGCGCCAGCCTGCGGCAACCCAATATGCGCCAGCACCCGATAAACAAATTGCCGCGCCATCTCCGTCGAGTCCTGAGGCTTGTTATAAAACGCCGGAATCACCGGAAAAATCACCGCGCCCGCCTCAGCCGCCAGCGTCATGTTCCGCAAATGGATCCGGTTGAACGGCGTCTCCCGAACGCATAGCACCAGCGGCCGCCGCTCCTTCAGCGTCACATCCGCCGCCCGTGCAATCAGCCCGTTGGCCAGTCCATGCGCAATCGCCGCCAGCGTCCCCATCGAGCAAGGCAGAATAATCATCCCGTCGGATGGGTAGCTCCCGCTCGCGATCGCCGCACCAATATCCGCATCCGAGAGCTGCACGATCTTATGATTTAGGCCCGCAGAAACTGGGTGCCCCACCCTCGCCGTCCGCCGCGGCGGATCTTTGCGGCTAGGGTGGGATTCAGCCCCAAGCAGCTTCTCCACCAGATCGTTGCGTCCACTCAGCCCCAGTTCCTCAGCCACCACGCGCAGCGAGTTTTCCGAGGCCACAAAGTGAACCCGCCCCACGCGCTCATCCGCCTCCAGCGCCCGCAGCAGCTCGCGCCCAAACACCGCGCCAGATGCGCCCGTAAGTGCAACAGTAAGATTCATGAATCTCCGTGCCGCAAGATTCCAGCATCCTGACGCCAGTCGCTCATCGAGCTCTACTCGCCCAACACCCTCTTAAAAATCGCATCCACATTCCCCAACTGCCGCGTGTAGTCAAACGTCCGCGCCAGCCTCTCCGCACTCAGCAGCGCCGTAATCGCGGGATCTGCCGCCACCTCGTCCCGAAACACCAAATCCTCTTTCCAAGCCTTCATCGCGTGCCCCTGCACCACCCGGTAAGCGTCCTCGCGCAGCATCCCCGCTTCCGCCAAATCCAGCAACAACTGCCCGCTGAAAATTAGCCCGCCCGTCAACTCAAGATTCTTCTTCATCCGTTCCGGATACACCAGCAGCCGGTCAAGCAAATCCGTAGTCTTCGCCAGCAAATAGTCCACCAGTATCGTCGAGTCCGGAAAAATCACCCGCTCCACTGAAGAATGCGAAATGTCCCGCTCGTGCCACAGCGGAACATTCTCGAACGCCGCCTGCGCATTCCCCCGCAGCACCCGCGCCAGCCCGCTGATCTGCTCGCTCGTTATCGGATTCTTCTTGTGCGGCATCGACGACGAGCCCTTCTGCTTCTCGCTGAAATACTCCTGCGCCTCGCGCACTTCCGTCCGCTGCAGGTGCCGCACCTCCACCGCAATCTTGTCCAGCGTGCTCCCCAGAATCGCCAGCGTGGAAATATACGCCGCGTGCCTGTCCCGCTGAATCACCTGCGTCGCCACCGGCGCCGGCTTCAGCCCCAGCGCTTCGCAGATCCGCTCCTCATGCTCCGGCTTCAGGTGCCCAAACGTCCCCACCGCGCCCGAAAGCTTACCCACCCGCATGTCCTCGGCCGCCGCGTCAAAGCGCGCCAGGTTGCGCTCCATCTCCGCGTACCAGTTCAGCAGCTTCAAACCAAACGTAGTCGGCTCCGCATGAATGCCGTGCGTGCGGCCGATCGTCGGCGTGTGCTTGAACTCAACGGCCCGCCGCTTCAGCACTGCCAGCAGCGCCTCAATGCCCGCGCGGATGATCTTCGAAGCCTGCATCACCTGCAGCGCCTGCGCCGTATCCACAATGTCGTTCGAAGTAAGCCCGTAATGCAGCCAGCGCGACTGGCTCTCCAGCCCCTGCTCCTTCAGCGACTCCGCCACAGCGGTCGTGAAGGCGATCACGTCGTGCCTCACCTCCGCCTCAATCTCCTGAATTCGCTTCACTGAAAAACTCGCCCTGGTCGCAAGCGCCACCGCCGCCTCGGCAGGGATAATTCCGTAATCAGCCAGCACCACGCTCGCCGACACTTCCACGTGCAGCCAGCAGGCGTACTTATTCTCTTCTGTCCAAATGCGCCCCATCTCCGGGCGCGTATAACGTTCAATCAAGCCGTAGCTCCTCGTCAGGTCCGCATGGCCGCAGACTCCCCAACTATCGATTGTACGAGGAAGCAAGGACTTACGAGCGCGGAATCCCTAATCGTTGATGGAGTTCCTCAAAAAGCAGCCCGCGTCCAGGTTTGTAAGGCTGAAACCACTCCCCATCGATCACCATCTGGGGAATCGCCCGTTTGCCCACGTGGCGCAACACCTCGGCCGAGGCGGCCGGATCAACGTCCACGTTGATCTCTGTATATTGAATCCCGTGCGCATCGAGAAATTGCTTGGCCGCCCGGCAATCCCGGCACCAGGCCGCCGTGTACATCTGCACCGTCATACATCCATTGTACCGTTAACATGCCGTAACATCTGTGATCATGACCGCTGACGAGATCAAAGCGCTCCTGGGTCTGCTGCCCCACCCCATCGAAGGCGGCCACTTTCGCCGCACTTACACCTCTTCCGTTCCAGTCAATCTCCCCCGCGGACAGCGCCCCGCCGGCACGGCCATCTACTATCTCCTCGAGCCCGGAACCTTCTCTGAGATGCACTGCCTCGCATCCGACGAGCTATTCCACTTCTATCTAGGTGACCCTGTAGAAATGCTTCAACTTTACGAAGATGGCCGCTCCGCCGTCTTCACCCTTGGCCAGGATCTAATGGATGACCAGCACGTCCAGCTGGTAGTCCCCGCCGGCGTCTGGCAAGGCACGCGCCTCATCGGCAACGGCAAAGTTGCTTTGCTAGGTTGCACCGTAACCCCCGGCTTCGCCTTCGCCGACTACCGCAGCGGCACCTATGCCGAGTTATCCGAAAAATGGCCGCACGAAGCCGCCCGGATCCGCAAGCTCACCCGTAGTTAGAGCGCCTTCGGTTGTTTTGTTCACAAGCCGGCATCATGCAAGGTGGTTCTTCCTTGCGGAATGAGCCTCTCGTCAGCATCAACACTGTGAGCAGCTAATCCGAAGACCGCCATATCCGTAGCTCCCGTTCACCCCATCAAGGCCGCACAACGTCAACCACACTAGCGTCCGATCCGCTCCACGCCGCAACGCCCTCGTGTGTCAACTCGTGCTGCGCGTCATTCCAATGCAGCCGGGTAATGTCGCCGGCGCCGTGCTCATAGGAGTACGTAGTCCCGTCGTCTGAAAACAGCGTGAAATCCCCATCGGCTCCCGGATACACGCGCACCGACGCAATCGCCTGAGGTTCCTTCGTGCTCAGAACCGGCGCACCCAGCGGCACAATACTCCCCGCCTTCACAAAAAGAGGCAGCGTATCAATGGGAGCATTAGCCACAATCGTCTCTCCGCCCTTGAACTTTTTATTCGTCCAATAGTCGTACCAGTCGCAGCCCGCCGGCAGATAAACCTCCCTGCTCGTTGCTCCCTGCTCCGTCACCGGTGCAACCAGAAACGCCGGCCCAAACATATACTCGTCGCCGATATCCGCAACCCTCGGATCATTCGGGAAATCCATGAACAGCGCGCGCATGAACGGAGCGCCCGTCTGGTATGTGCGATAGCCCAGCGAATAGGTATACGGCATCAGTTGATAGCGCAGCCGCAAATACTTTTCCAGGATCGGCTCCGCCTCCTTGCCATACGCCCAAACCTCATTGTGTTTCCGCTCTCCGTGCGCGCGCATCACCGGCTGAAAGGCGCCCCATTCGAACCACCGCACAAAAAGCTCGGGATAATCCTCATAGTTCGCAATCACATCGCGGGCATCCTTCCCGTCCACAAGCGGCTTGTGTTCCGCATGGTAATCCGCCGGAATCTGCGGCGAAAAAAACCCGGCGATGTCCGTGTCCCAGTACGGCATCCCGCTGGCGGTAAAGTTCAAGCCCGCCGGAATCGAGCGCTTCAGCATGTCCCACGTGCATTGAATATCGCTCGACCAGAACACCGTTCCGTTGCGTTGCGCTCCCAGGTACGCCGCACGAGCCAGAATCATCACTCGCTTGCTGTCTCCAAAGTCCCGCCGAAAACCCTCGTACACCGACGCGGTGTGAAACAGCGGATACACGTTGTAAAAGCGCGTGCCTGAGCCCACCTTGAACACATCCTTTGCCGGATCGATATCCGGCTCTGTCTCATCCAGCCAGAGGTAATCGAACCCGTAAGGCTCCACGTACCGGTCGCGAATTTGCTCCCAGAACCACCGCGCCGCCTCCGGGTTGGTCGTGTCCAGGTTGGGTCCGATCACGTCTTTGGTCCATCCCATATCCGGCTTTCCGTCGGGCGTATGCACCAGCCATCCCTTGCTCAGCAGCATGTCGTAGAACTGCGTGCCCGGCGCATAGTGCGGCCACACGCTCAGAAGCGTCCCCACACCCATCGCATGCAGTTCGCGATTCATCTTCGCCGGTTCAGGCCAGCGCTTCGGGTCCAGGTCCATCTCGCCCTGTCTCGTCATGTTTAAGAAGTCCACCACCATCACGCCCAGCGGCAGATTCTTCCGGCGATATTCCTTGGCAACATCCAGCAGTTGCTCCTGTGTCGGATAGATCGCCTTGCTCTGGATATAGCCGTAAACCTGCTTCGGCAGCATTTGAGTCACGCCGGTCAGCAGCCGGTATCCCTCGTAAATCTCGTCGCTCGTATCTCCCGCAATCACAAAATACGAAACACGGTCTCCAACCTCCGACGACCACACATTGCGCTGATTGATGCCCAGGTCAATCGTCGTCTTCGACGGGTTGTCCCACACCAGTCCGTACCCCCCGCTTGAAACCATGAACGGTACGCACACATCCTCGCCGCCAATGGCCCCGTAGTCGTGCCAGCAGTCGATCCGGTGATCCCGCAGGTCCATCCAGCCCTTCTGCTGCTGCCCCAGTCCGTAGTAGTGCTCGCCCGCCGGCGAGTCGAACATCGCGCCAACCCGATAAACTTTTGCCCCCATCTCCGCGGCGTCCGGCCTCTCCGGAGTCATCGACCACGTGCGCATGTGCACCAGCGTCTTGCCTGCAGCCGTCGCCACCAGCACTGGGTCGTAGTGCGGACCCAATCCGCCTCCGCCGCCACCAAAATACTGCTCGCGCAGCTCCTGGTTTACTGCATCCAGCGGCATAGCTTGCGGAAGCTTTTCTTTCGGCAGATCTCCCGGCGCCACGCGCACCACCATCCTCGCCGACCGGTACACGTCGCTGCCATCCGCTTCGCGCTCATGCGTCCAGCCTTTCGACGCGGGCTTGGCCACAAACCCGTACCCTGGTTCGCTCGTCGCCGCATTCTTGTCGGTGCTCATCGTGATCCGCACAATGTTGGGCGCATAGGGTTCCAACTCAATCGTGCCGCTGCTCCGCTCCAGCACCAACCCGGTAGGCTCACCCGGTGTTTGAGCACCGGACAAGCATCCCGCACAGCTCAGTCCCACAATCGCCACCCAGGCCATCGGAATCGTAATCGTCCGTCTCCCGACCTGCCCGGACAGATAACGTTTACAAGAATCAATCAGCAATGAAATTCGCATGTGCCCCTCGTCCAATCCACTAGCTCTAGAGCGGTTCCTTGATTGGTGTACCCCAGAACTCCGTGCCCCGTTCTTGCGACTTTTTTCTGTCGCAAGGGCGGGAAACCACCATCGCTGGGTACAGCATTTCTGATTCCGGTCTAGTGTGCCCGAAAACTCTTCAAACAGAAGCACAAGCATCGTAGGCAGCGGACGTCCGTTGCGTCAACGCCGCTCTCGAAAAAATCCGCGCAATAACTCCGCCGCTTCCTCGCCCAGCATCCCCGGCTCCACCATCATCTGATGGTTCAACTGTGGATGATTGAGCACAGAAAGCAACGACCCCGCCGCCCCGGCCTTCGGATCGCTGGCCGCAAACACCAGCCGATCCAGCCGCGCATGAATCATAGCCCCCGCGCACATAGCGCAGGGCTCCAGCGTCACATACAGCGTGCACCCATTCAACCGGTAATTTCCCAGCACCGCAGCCGCACCGCGCAATGCCACAATCTCCGCATGAGCAGTCGGATCAACATCCCGCAGCACACGATTCTGCCCCCGCGCCACAATCTCCCCATCGCGCGTCACCACAGCCCCAATCGGCACTTCGCCGGCCTCCGCGGCTTGACGAGCTTCGCAAAGGGCGGAACGCATAAAGTCGAGGTCGATCATGAGTCAAACTCTAATTCGCGCAGACGGTTGAAGTTGACAACGGGCAGACCACGACTTTCAAGAAACCCTGTTAGCGGCCAGTCGACAGTCATAACCGTCTGGGTTCGAGCGAGCCGAGCAAGCGCGGCATCAGTCAATCCAAATCGTATCGCTGCTGAATCGGCTGCAAGCTCACCGATAGGGCGATACTCCTCGGGAATCAAGGCAACACGCTCCGCGAAGAAGAGGGACCAGGAATCCTTTTTCCAACCTGGAAGTGAGTTGGCGAGATTGGAGACCTCGGTCAATACGTGGGGAGTTGTGTGCAAAGTCGAGAACAGATCGAGGGTCGCTGAGAGAAGAACGGCATCCCCGGGATCGAACATGTTTAGGCGTTTGAACGAACGAACAAGTTCCGGATCGAACTCACAGCACAGATGCAAGAGGAGCAAATTGCTTTCTAGGACGGCTGGACGGCCAAGATGGGGTCTCAGCGAGGGATGCTCGGAGAGCTTCATGCCGCCCGTTGCTTCAACGAGACGAACTTTCCATTCGAGCCATCGACGACGACGACTTTGGCAACTCTATTGAAGCCGAAGGGATTGGGCGAAAAACCGTTTAGCGAGGGTCCCCCGGGAATGCTGAATGTTATCGCCCAGTCAAAATCGCCCGCGCGTTCGATCTCCTCCAGCCGAATATCTTCCGGCTTAATCACAGCGATTTCGGGGGCAAGCTCAAGTAAATGGGACCGCGCTGCCTGGATCGCTTCCTTGATTGTCAAGGCCATCACCCCTACTCCTTTGGTCGAATTCTAACTCAAGTCTACGCCGCCCGCCGGCTGCTGCTGCGTCATGCAATGCAGTGTCCCCAGTCCCCAAACCAGATCCACAGCATGAATCCCAATCACCTCGCGCCCTTTGAAGACATCCACCAGAATACTCAGCGCCACCCGGTCATTAACGTCGTTGAAGGTCGGCACTAACACCAACCCATTCGCAATATAGAAATTCGCATAACTAGCCGGCAGCCGCTGTCCTCTGAAAACCACCGGCCGCGGTAGCGGCAGCTCCACCACCGTAAACTGTTTCCCATCCAGCGTCCGCGCCGCCCTCAGCCGCTCAAGATTCTCAGCCAGCGGCTCATGATTCGCATCACTCGTATCCGGTTCAACGGCAGTCACAATCGTCTCCGCCCCCACGAATCGCGAAATATCATCCACATGTCCGTGCGTATCGTCGCCCGCCACGCCGCGCCCCAGCCAAATCACCTGATCGATCCCTAAATAGTCGTGAAAAACTTCCTCCAGTCTTTCCCGTACCACCCCTGGATTCCGTTCCTGCACTTCGCTCAGCAGGCACTCCTCGGTCGTCAACAGAATCCCCTCGCCGTTCGTATCAATTGACCCGCCCTCAAGCACAATCCTGGGCGTCGATCCATCGGCCAACTCAACGGCAGGCTGCCACTCCGTCAATCCGAGCAACTCCGCCACCCGTTCCGGCACCTGGTCATCAAGCTGCCAGTCGTCATACTTGGCCCACGCGTTGAAACGCCAATTCGTCACCGCCACGTTCCCTGCGCCATTGCGTAAAAATATCGGCCCCGAATCCCGCGTCCACACTCGATTCGTTGGCCACTGATGAAAGATCACCAGCTCCAGCACCGCCCCAGCGCGCTCCAGAATCCCGCGAGCCCGCTGCTCAGCCTTCGCGTCGTTCACCAGAATGTGCACCAGCTCGTGAGCCGATAACAGCCGCACAATCTCCGCATACACCCACGGAATCGCCTGAAACTTTCCCGGCCAGTCCTCGTGATTGTGCGGCCACGCAAGCCACGTAGCCTCGTGCCGATCCCACTCAGCCGGCATCCGGTAACCCAGATCGCGCGGCTTCGTTTCAGTTGCAATCTCGTGCGCCATCTCTACTTCAGATCTCCGTCCACCGTCCAGGCGTTTACCGGATCAAGAAACCGCTTCGTAATCGGCGCGTACGCATCGATGCGCCGGTCGCGCAAGAAAGGCCAATTGCGCCGCGTGTCCTCAATCAACCCTAGGTCGATCTCGCCAACAAGAATCTCCTCCGCATCGTGCGAAGCCTTCGCAATTACCCGCCCAAACGGATCGGCCAAAAAGCTTCCGCCCCAAAACTCCAGTCCCGGCCCTGACGCGCGATTGCCCTCCACATCTCCGTGCTCCACACCCACGCGGTTCACCCCCGCCACGTAAACTCCATTCGCAATCGCATGTGCCCGCTGTATCGTCTGCCACGCGTCATACTGCGCAGCGCCGAATTCTTCCTTCTCCGCAGGATGCCACCCAATCGCCGTCGGATAAAACAGAACCTCAGCACCCTGCATCGCCGTCAGCCGTGCTCCTTCCGGATACCACTGGTCCCAGCAAACCAGCGTGCCCACGCGCCCAAACGCCGTATCCACAGCCTGAAATCCCAAATCGCCCGGCGCAAAATAGTACTTCTCGTAGTACAGCGGATCGTCCGGTATGTGCATCTTCCGATAAACCCCCGCAATCGCGCCGTCAGAGTTCAAAGTCACCGCGGTGTTGTGATAAAGCCCAGGCGCTCGCCGTTCAAACAGCGAAGCCACAATCGACACTCTCGCCTTCCGCGCCACCTCCGCCAGCTTCGTCGTCGACGGTCCAGGAATTGGCTCAGCCAGATCGAACAGCCGCGTATCTTCGCGCTGGCAGAAGTACTGCGCGCGAAACAGCTCCGGCAGGCAAACAATGTTCGCGCCCAGTTCCGCCGCCTCTTCAATCTTCCGCACCGCCGAAGCAAAATTCTCCTCCGAGTGCGCGCCCATCTTCATCTGCACCAGCCCCACTTTATATTTCCGCATATCGCTCATGATTCTCTTGCCCATCCTCCATCCATCCTGCAATGCACCGGATGCAGAGAGGCCAACCCCGCCGCGCGAGATTGGCCTCAATTGCTGCGAATCAAACTCAACCCAGACTCCGCCGAGTCGCTACTCCAAAAGTCCGCTGCATGCAATGCCCGCATGCAGTACCCTATTCGTCCAGGATCAGCACCGCTGCCGCAATCGTCGTAGTCCACAATCCGCGCTTATCGCCAACCGCCGACTGCGTAATATTGCTGGTCCGTACAATCTTGTTCGAGATGCGGTAAATCTCCTTCTTCTCATCCCAGCTCTTATCCGGATCGAATTCCACATCCAGCGTAGTCGCCAGCATCTCGGCCGCCAGCTCCTCGGCGTATTCGCCCGCCTGCTCCTCCGTCTCGCCAAACACATGGTGTTCGCTCAGATAACCGTAGGTGTCCTTGTCAGCCGGAATCGCCACGCCAATGCTCGATGCGATCAGCCTGTGCGGCTCGCGCGTCGAGTTCTCCGCGATCACTGAGAAAACCACTTCGCCGTGATTCAGGTAGGTCAAGCCTTCCTTGCGCGTGATCACTTTGCACTGCGGCGGAAAGATGGATGAAACGCGCACCAGGTTCTGCGAGGCAATCCCCGCATCCCGAAGGGCGAGCTCAAAACTCGTCAAACGTTCCTTGTGTGTGCCCTTGCCCTTGGTGAAGAAAAGCTTCTTCGGAACCATGCCTTTTCCCAATTTCTATGTACCCTCCATGAGTTTGATGATCAACGATTTCGTACAACGTTCCCGCATGAGTCTATCGCATTCGGCCCGCCTCGCACAGCACTCTCTGCGATTTCATCCCACATTCACACCCCCCGCTCCACAGGGCGCCGAAAGCACACCCACCCATGTGTCCGCCATGCCCTCCGACACGTCCAATAGGAGTGGCCTCTAATGGCGGTCATGCTAAGCGGGAGAGTAACTTTTCCTCCCCAATCGCGTTTAATCGAGAATGAGGCGTATGCACTGGAAATCTTCTCTTTCGCTCGCAATCCTGTCCGCTCAAATCTGCTGCGCGCAGGCGCCCGTCCAACCCGCGCCGGTTCCTGCCCCCGCTTCCAACCCAGTCGTCCTCGACTGGACCCCGCCTGCCCTGGCCCAGCTCAGCGCCCAGGCCTCCACCAAGTCCAGCTTCACGCTCGACCGCAACATGCTCGCCGCCGCCTCAGCATTGATGCCTGATGCCGATGCCGAGACCAGGCAAGCCGTCGACAAAATCGACGGCGTCAGCATACACATCCTCCGCTTCAGCCCCGCCGGCATTCCCGATGAGGCGCCGGTAGACGCCATCCGACAGGCCTACCACCTGCGCGGCTGGAAACACCTCGTCACGACGGACACCGCCAGCAAAGACGCGCTCAAAAGCGGAACCACCGATGTTTGGCTAGTTTTGGATGGAGTCAACGTACGCGGAGCAGTCGTCCTAGCCGAAACCCCCAAAAGCCTCACGCTCGTCACCGTAGCCGGCAACCTAAGCCCCATCGACCTGCTCCACCTGCGAGGCCACTTCGGCATTCCAAGCTTCGAAGGCAGCGACTTCAAAGACGCACACGACAAATAGCCCGTCAGCTAATCAGAGGATTCACCCACCGCAATCCAGGAAACCGCGCAAAGTCGCGATCGGCAGTATGCAGTATGGCCCCGTGTTCAATGGTCAAGGCGGCGAGCTGAGCATCGGTCGTGACTGGCCCTTGAACCCGGCCAGCGATCAGCATCTCTTTCAGAGTTGCCCAGTGGCCCTCTCCTGGAACAATAAGTCGAACAGCACGCATCCCGAGCCACTCATCCACAATGTTGATCGCCGAGTTCATCGAGAGCCGGCTTCGACCAAGCCCGGAATGCGTGGCAATTCGAAGAAACGCCCCAATGGAGAGCCAACTCAGGCCCACAGTATCGGTCCCGGAAAGAATTTGTCGCAACCACCGGCCAGCAGCGGGCTGTTGATCAGAGTTGCTGTCGTATGCATAGAGCAATAAATTGGCATCAGGGACAATCACCGGTGGTAGGGTCCTTCCAACTCATCAAGCAGTGCCGATACTTTTCCGTTATGACGATCCAGCATCTCGCCCACACCCAGCGGAAAGGGTTGGATGACAAAGGTCTTTTCTGACTCCGGCTTTGAGGAAGCCATCAGCCCCTGCCGCAGCAACCGATTGACGGTTCCCTTAAAGGTGTCGCCCGAGCGCCTCACCTCATGCTCCACAAGCTTCGCAACATCATCGTCAATGGTAAGAGTAGTTCGCACATCATGATGCTAAG
>Ga0181531_10001733_pt1 | contig 13668 bp, 10 predicted proteins | sample PEATcosm2014_Bin_38_FD_119743 | JGI IMG/M metagenome (GOLD analysis project Ga0181531, IMG submission 119743) | Peatland microbial communities from MTU Mesocosm Facility, Houghton, MI, USA - PEATcosm2014_Bin11_10_metaG | ecosystem: Environmental > Terrestrial > Soil > Wetlands > Peat | place... | reverse complement strand
GCGAGCGCATCGTGTTCATCAACACGGGCTTTCTCGACCGCACGGGCGATGAGATCCACACCTCGATGCAGGCGGGTGCGGTGCCGCCCAAGGGCGAGCTGCGCAAGGCGCGCTGGCTCGACGCCTACGAGCGCTCGAACGTCGCCGTGGGACTCGCCTGCGGCTTGGCGGGACGCGCCCAGATCGGCAAAGGCATGTGGGCGATGCCGGATCGCATGGCCGAAATGCTTGCGACCAAGGGCGCGCAGCTGCGGGCGGGCGCCAATACCGCATGGGTGCCCTCGCCCACCGCAGCGACGCTCCATGCGCTGCATTACCTGGAGGTCGACGTGCCTGCCGTGCAGGCCGAGCTGGCACGCCGTCCGGAAAGCTACCTCGCCGAGATGCTCGAGCCCGCGCTTCTCTCCGAGCCGCACCTGGCGCCGGCCGCTGTCGAGGCCGAGCTCGATCTGAATGCGCAGAGCATCCTGGGATACGTGGTGCGCTGGATTGAATTCGGCATCGGCTGCTCGAAGGTGCCCGATACGCACAACGTCGCGCTCATGGAGGATCGGGCAACGCTGCGCATCTCGAGCCAGCTGCTTGCGAACTGGCTGCGCTGGGGACTGTGCAGTGCCGCCCAAGTGCGCAACGCTCTCGAGCGCATGGCGCGCGTGGTCGATGAGCAAAATGCGGCCGACCCGGCCTACCGCCCGATGAGCGGGAATTTTGATCGCAGCCTCGCCTTCAAGGCCGCCTGTGATCTCATCTTCGAGGGTACCGTTCAGCCGAACGGCTACACCGAGTCGATCCTCACGGCACGGCGGCGCGAGAGCATCGCCGCGAACCCCGGCTCCTGAGTCACTCGGGCAGCGAGGTCTGCCAGTCCTCTATCTGCCGCGATGCTTCATCGTCGCCCATTCCATAGGCGTCTTTCAGCTGGTGAGCGAGCACTTCCCTGCGCACCGCCTTGCCTTCCAGCGCGCTCAGATGTTGGTCGGTCAATTTCTCCCAGCGTCGCCGCACACTCAAGCGCAGCTCCGGCCAATTGCTCTGCACTCGATCCCAGTTCATCTTCGCTCTCCTTGGCTCGCGTGCGCGCCACCTTGACGTTGATGGGCCGAACTTAACAGATGGGTGAGGGATTCACCTAGCACTTCGAGCACTGTCCAAGCTCGCCCGCCGGCGCGCGCTTTTATCGGTCTGATCCTACAGCCATTGAGGAAATTGCCATCTGATCGGGGAGCGTTTTGCGTGTACGCTGGGGGTGATATGTCGGGAAAACGGTAGCCGTGGAGCAAGCCCGGGAGAGCGTGCGTGGAGCGTGAACTCACCGTCGCCGACCCGTCCACCCCCGCAGCGGCCGTGGCCAGCGACCCGTTCGCGGTCGCACTGGAGAGCGTGACCGACGGGGTGATCGTGCTCGATGCGCAGGGCCGCATCAAATACTTCAATCCCTCGGCGGAGGCGATCACCGGGCAAACGGCCGCGGAGATGCTCGGCAAGTCGCTCACCCGCGCGCTCTCGATCGTGCACGATGACACCGGCCTGCCCATCGAGAGCCCGTTCAACACCGTGCGCCAGAGCGGCGAGCGGGTGCGCTTCTCCTTCAACACCGCCATCGTCACCCGCAGCGGCACACAGGTGCCGGTCGAGTGCAGCGCGACGCCGGTGCGCGATGCGGGGCAGCGCTTCGAGGGCGCCGTGGTGGTGTTTCGCGACGTGCGCCGCCGGCGTGCCGCGGAGCGCGCCTTGCAGAGCAGTGAAGAGTCCCGGGTGGAGAATGCGGACGCGCTCTTCGAGGAGAAGGAGCGCGCGCAGGTCACGCTCAACTCGATCGGCGATGCCGTGGTCAGCACGAATTTCTGGGGTCGGGTGACCTATCTCAACGTCGTGGCCGAACGCATGACGGGCTGGTCACAGACCGAGGCGTCGGGTCGTGCGATCGACGATGTGTTCAGGCTCATCGACGCCTCCAAGCGGACGCAGATCCCGACCCCGACCGTGCGCGCCATCATCGAGGATACGACCATCGGTCTGGGCGGCGATACCATGCTGATCCGCCGCGATGGGCTCGAGGTTGCAGTCGAAACCTCGGCCGCGCCGATTCATGACCGCCAGGGCGGCGTCATCGGCTCGGTCATGGTCGCGCACGACGTGACGATCGCGCGTGAGCTCTCGCACAAGCTCGCGCGGCTCGCGCTGCACGACAGCCTCACGGACGTGCCCAATCGCACGCTCCTCAACGATCGGCTCGATCAGGCCATGATGCGCGCCCAGCGCGGCGGCCACTCCGTCGCCCTGCTCTACGTCGACCTCGACCGTTTCAAGCACATCAACGACTCGCTGGGTCACGCGGTCGGTGATGAGCTGCTGAGATCGGTGGCACGGCGCCTCTTGGGCTGCGTGCGCAGCTCCGATACCGTCAGCCGTCAGGGGGGCGATGAATTCCTGATCCTGCTCGAGGAGATCGCCCAGCCGCACGATGCGGCCGTGTGCGCCGAGAAGATCATCGGCGCGCTCGGCGCGGCGCACCGCATCGGCGAGCACGACCTGCACGTCACGGCGAGCGTCGGCATAGCGACCTTTCCGGGCGATGCGCACGATTCCGGCACGCTGCTGCGGAACGCCGATTTTGCGATGTACCAGGCGAAGTACACCGGCCGCAACACGTATCAGTTCTTCAAGCCGGAGATGAATGCCAACGCGATCGAGCGCCAGTCGGTCGAGATGGAGTTACGGCAGGCGATCGAGAGGCAGGAGTTCGTCCTGCACTATCAGCCCAAGGTGAATCTCGTCAGCGGCGCCATCGTCGGCGTCGAGGCGCTCATCCGCTGGCACCGGCCGATGCGCGGCATCGTGCCGCCCGCGCAGTTCATTCCGATCGCGGAAGAATCGGGTCTCATATTGCCGATCGGGCGCTGGGCGCTCGAGAAGGCCTGTCGCCAGGCGCGTGCCTGGCAGGAGGGCGGTCAGGGGCCGATATCCGTGGCGATCAACGTCTCGGCGGTCGAGCTGCGGGCCAAGGATTTTCTTGCAAACGTGCGCCAGATCCTCAACAGCTCGCGTCTCGAGCCGCGCTTCCTCGAGATCGAGCTTACCGAGACGTTCATGATGCAGGACTGGAAATCGACCGCCGAGGTGCTGAAGGCGCTCAAATCCCTGGGCGTGCGCATCGCGCTCGATGATTTCGGCACCGGCTATTCGAGTTTGAGCTACATGAAGCGCTTCCCGATCGACGCGCTGAAGATCGATCAGTCCTTCGTGCGCGACATGACCACCGATACGGACGATGCGAGCATCGTGAGCGCGGTGATCGACATGGGACGGAGCCTGCACATGCGGGTGGTCGCCGAGGGGATCCAGACCCACAATCAGCTTCTGTTTCTGCAGGATCGACAGTGCCCGGAGGGCCAGGGCTTTTTCTTCGGCCCGCCCGTCCCCGCCTCGCAGCTCACCGAGTTCCTCAACCGGCGCGGCACCGAACGCTCGCTCTCCGACTGGGTGCAGGCACGCAGCGCCGGCGGTTAGGGCCTGATGCTCAGAGCGTCGGCGCGAGTGCCTTGAGGTACGCGGCGAAGTCCGCGCCGAGACTCGGATGCTTGAGCGCAAACTCGACGGTCGCCTGCAGATAGCCGAGCTTGCTGCCGCAATCGTAGCGCTTTCCCTCGAACTCGAAGGCATACACCGCCTCGCGTTGCACCAATCGCGCGATGCCGTCGGTGAGCTGGATCTCGCCGCCCGCGCCGGCGCCGATCCGGGCGAGGTCCTCGAACAGGGTGGCGGTGAGCAGGTAGCGCCCGACCACCGCGAGCGTCGACTGCGCCTTGTCGGGCTTCGGCTTCTCGACGATATGCGAGATCTTGCCGACGCGGTTCTCGATGGGCTCCTCGAGGGTGACGATTCCGTATTTGTCGGTGTCCTCCCGCGGCACGTCCTGCACGCCGATCACGCTCGCGCCGTGCGTGCCGAACACATCCACCATCTGCTTCAGGCACGAGACCGGCGCATCGATGAGATCGTCGGCGAGATGCACCATGAAGGGCGCATTGCCCACGACCGGGCGGGCGCAGAGGACGGCGTGCCCCAACCCCAGGGGCGCGGGTTGACGGATGTAAACGCAGGACGCCCAGCTCGGCAAGATGCTGTGCAGCGCCTCGAGGAGCTCCTGCTTGCCTTGTGCCTGCAACACTTCCTCGAGCTCGGGATCGCTGTCGAAGTGATCCTCGATGGCGCGCTTCGAGCTGCCGGTGATGAACACGAGCGTGTCGGCGCCGGCGGAGAGCGCCTCATCCACGGCGTACTGGATGAGGGGCTTGTCGACGATCGGCAGCATCTCCTTGGGGCTTGCCTTGGTCACCGGGAGAAAGCGAGTGCCGCGGCCCGCGACGGGGAAGACACAATTCTTGACGACCGGGGCCATGCGGAAATGATAGCGGATTTTCAGCGCAGTTTTACGATGGCGTACGGCTCGAAACTGTCCCAGCACTGGCACGCCGGGCAGTGCCAGTAAAAGCCGCGGCCCGAGAAGCCGCATTCGCCGCAGCGGTATTTCTCGGCATGCGCGAGCAGCGCGCCGATTTCCGGCGCGATGCGTTCGACTTGGCCCGACGCTGCGCACCAGAAAGCGTTGAGCGCCGGGTCCTTGAGGAACACGGTCTCGATCGGCTCGCGCAATGCCGGTGCGGTTGCAAGATCGGCCATGATGGCGGCGAACACCAGGCGTTTCAGATCGCCGACCTCGCGCGTGCGCGCCTGCCGCACGAGCTCCTCGAGCATCGCCTCACGCTCGCCGACGCCGACCAGCGCGAGCAGATGCGGCAGCTCCTCCTGCAGCAGCTTGGGCGATGCATCGAGTGCATGCCTGACGAGGCGCACCGCGAGCTCGCGGTTCCCCTGCCGCTCGGCGATCTGCGCACGCAACAGCGTCGCGCGCGGCATCGGCTCGATCTCGCCGCGCGCCTCGCGCAGCAGCCGGCGCGCGAGATCGATCTCGCCCCGCTCCATCGCAAGCGATGCGATTTCGCAGCGGTAATGCGCGGCAACCAGCCGCGGCGGCGCCGCGCCGATGCCCTCGAGCCGCCGATAAACCTCGAGCGCCTGCGCCCACTCGTGCTGACGCTCGTACACGCCGCGCAGCGCATCGAGCGCACTCGCGCGCAGCCGCGACACTTCCGCGACCTCGGTGAGCAGCCCTTCCGCGCGATCGAGCAGACCCGCGCGCAGGTAGTCCTGCGCGAGGGCGAGCAGCGCCTGCTCGCGATGCTCGCGCGCGAGGCCCTCGCGTGCGAGCAGATTCTGATGGATCCTGATGGCGCGTTCGACTTCGCCCCGCCGCCGGTACAACGAGCCGAGCGCGAAATGCGTCTCGATCGTGTCGGCGTTCGCCTCCATCAGACGCAGGAACAGGTCGAGCGCCCGATCGGGTTGCTCGGTGACGAGATAATCGAGTCCGGTGAGATAATCGGGATGGAGCCTGCCGAAGGGCAGCGGCCAGCGCTTGCCCCAGCCGAAGTGGCCGGCGAGTATGCCGACGACGAGCGCCGCCAGAACGAGCGCGAGAGTCAAAAGTGAGAGGCCGGGCATCAAGGGGGGATACTAAGCGCCCCGCCCCGGCGGCGCTGCCCTAGTCGCGGATCGGTTGATCTGCACCGTCGTTGACGCGCTCGCGCAGATCCTTGCCCGGCTTGAAATGAGGAACGTGCTTGCCGGCAAGCGCCACCGCCTCGCCCGTCTTGGGATTGCGGCCCTGCCGCGGCGGGCGGAAATGCAGCGAGAAGCTGCCGAAACCGCGTATCTCGATGCGCTCGCCCGTGGCGAGCGCATCGCTCATGATTTCCAGCAGCTGCTTGACGGCGAGCTCCACGTCCTTCGCCGGCAAGTGCTTTTGTTTGGCCGAAATGATCTCGATCAGTTCCGATTTGGTCATCATCGATCCCAAGGACATCACTCGAGATTGGGAGCTTTCGAGCGGCGGCGGTCGTTCGCGACCGCCGCCGATGAATTGTTCTAGTCCTGGCCGGAAATCTGCTCTTTCAGGAGATCTCCCAAGCTCGTACCGGTCGGCGCATCCGTTCGGTAGTTCTGCATGGCTTCCTGCTCCTCATGGATATCCTTTGCCTTGATGGAGAGCGAGATGCTGCGTCCCTTGCGATCGACGCCGGTGAACTTGGCCTCGACCTCTTCGCCGACCTTGAGCAGCAGGCGCGCGTCCTCGACGCGATCGCGTGACAGCTCCGAGGCACGCAGCTGCCCATCGACACCACCGCCGAGATCGATGACGGCGCCCTTGGCATCGACCTCGCGCACCACGCCGCGCACGACGCTGCCCTTCGGATGCTCGGCGATGTAGGTCGAGAACGGATCCTTCGCGAGTTGCTTGACCCCCAAGCTGATGCGCTCACGCTCCGGATCGATCGACAGCACCATGGCGTCGACCTGCTGGCCCTTCTGGTAGCTGCGCACCGCCTCCTCGCCCGGCATATCCCAGGAGATGTCGGAGAGGTGCACCAGGCCGTCGATGCCACCCGCGAGACCGATGAAGATGCCGAAGTCCGTGATCGACTTGATCTGCCCGCTCACCTTGTCGCCGCGGTTGTAGTTCTCGGCGAATTCCTTCCAGGGGTTGGTCTTGCACTGCTTGATGCCGAGACTGATGCGCCGACGCTCCTCGTCGATGTCGAGCACCATGACCTCGACTTCCTGGCCGACGTGCACGACCTTCGCCGGATTCACGTTCTTGTTGGTCCAGTCCATCTCGCTGACGTGCACCAGGCCCTCGACCCCCTCCTCGATCTCGACGAAACAGCCGTAGTCGGCGATGTTCGTGACCTTGCCGAAGAGGCGGGTATTCGCCGGGTAGCGGCGTGCGATGTTCTGCCAGGGATCTGCGCCCAGCTGCTTCAAGCCGAGCGACACCCGCTGGCGCTCGCGATCGAATTTGAGGATTCGAACGTCGATCTCCTCGCCGACCTTCACGACCTCGGAGGGGTGCTTCACCCGCTTCCAAGCCATGTCGGTGATGTGCAGCAGGCCGTCGATGCCGCCCAGGTCGACGAACGCGCCGTAGTCGGTGAGGTTCTTGACGACGCCCCGGACCGCGGCGCCTTCCTGCAGGTTGTCGAGGAGTGCGGAGCGCTCGGCGCTGTACTCCTGCTCGACGACCGCGCGCCGCGAAACCACGACGTTATTGCGCTTCTGATCGAGCTTGATCACCTTGAATTCGAGCGGCTTGTTCTCGAGATACGAGGGGTCGCGCACCGGGCGCACGTCCACCAGCGATCCGGGCAGGAATGCCCGCACATTATCGATCTCGACGGTGAAACCACCCTTCACCCGGCCGGTGATGATGCCGGTGACCACTTCCTGTTTATCGAAGGCGGTCTCGAGCCGGGTCCAGGTGCGGGCTCGCTTCGCCTTCTCGCGCGACAGACGCGTCTCGCCGGAGCCGTCCTCGACGCTATCGAGCGCCACCTCGACGGTCTCACCGACGGCAACCTCGATCTCACCCTTCTCGTTCTTGAACTGATCGGAAGGAATGACCGCCTCGGACTTCAGCCCGACATTGACGATCACGTAATCCTGGCCGACCTCGACGATCAGCCCATTCAAAATCGTGCCAGGTCGAATGCGCTGGCTCGCAATGCTTTGTTCAAACAGTTCCGCAAAACTTTCGGTCATGTGTCGCCTGTGCGCCCTGGCACGAATCCCGTGTGCGGCAGGGGTTGTTACAATAACGACGATCGGTCCTTGATCGCCGCAAATCCAAGCCTCGAACTCAAGTCCTAATCCGCCATCGGCTGCAAACGGGCGCGCGCAAGATCCAGCACCCGTCCCACCACCGCCTCGATCGAGAGCCCGGTCGTATCCAGGAGGACCGCCTCGGCACTCGCGACGAGCGGCGAGGTGGCGCGGGACATATCGCGCCGGTCGCGCTCCGCTATCTCCAGCGAAAGGGCGGCAAGGTTAGCAGCAACCCCCTTTTCTTTCAACTGCTTATGGCGCCTTTGGGCGCGCTCTTCGGCGCTTGCCGTGAGAAATATCTTGAGGCCGGCGTGCGGAAATACAACGGTTCCCATATCGCGGCCGTCGGCCACGAGGCCGGGCGGCTGCGCGAAGGCCCGCTGCCGCTCCAGAAGGGCCGCGCGCACCGCCGGCAAGGCGGCAACCCGGGAGGCATCATTGCCGGCCTGCTCGGTGCGAATCTGCGCCGTGACCTCCCGCCCATCGAGAAACACCTGCTCCTCGCCATCCGTGGCGACCCCGAAGCGAATGTCGAAGTCTTCCGCGAGGCGGCTCAAGCCCGCCGCATCCTGGAGCGCGATGCCCGCCCGGCGCCCCGCCAGGGCGACCAGCCGATAAAGTGCACCGCTATCGAGCAAGCGCCAGTCCAGAGCCCTGGCCACGGCCCGGCTCACCGTCCCCTTGCCGGAGCCCGAGGGTCCATCGATCGTGAGCACCGGGACCTGCGCGCTCGAGCGGCTCATGCGGGGACCATCGCCTCCGTGAGCTCGAGACCCAGGGAGCGGGCGAGCTCCAGGAAGCCGGGAAAGGAGGTTGCCACATTCGCGACATCGCGAATCCGGATCGGCGCCGCTGCGCGCACGCTCGCGACGGCGAACGACATCGCGATGCGATGATCACCGCGACTGTCGACCTCTCCGCCGCTGAATGCCGGGCCCTCGGGACGACCCTCGATCTCGAGCCCGTCCGGCGCAACACGGTGCGGCACGCCGAGCGCGGCGAGCCCGGCGCTCATGGTCGCGATCCGATCGCTCTCCTTGACGCGCAGCTCCTCGGCCCCGCTCACGACCGTCGTACCGCGCGCACACGCCGCCGCGACGAACAACACGGGAAATTCGTCGATCGCGAGCGGCACGAGCTGCGCCGGCACGATGATGCCCTCGAGCTCCGTTGGATGCACGTGCAGTTCGGCCACCGGCTCGCCACCGGCGATGCGCTCGTGCCGGACGTCGATGCGTGCGCCCATGCGCCGCAAGATCTCCAGCAGCCCGGTGCGGGACGGATTCAAGCCGACGTTCTCGAGCACGACGCCTGCTCCCCCGCGCCCGAGCAGGGCCGCGACGATGAAAAAGGCGGCCGACGAGAAATCCCCCGGTACCTCGAGATCGAGCGGCTTGAGCCGAGCGGGCGGCTTGAGCGTGGTCGAGAGACCCTCTGTGCGCAGCTCCACACCGCAACCTTCGAGCATGCGCTCACTGTGATCCCGGCACACCGCGGGCGCAATCACCGTGGTCTCGCCGCTGGCGTACAGCCCGGCGAGCAGCAGCGCAGATTTCACCTGGGCGCTAGCCACCGGCATCTCATAGCGGATGCCGTGCAACGGACGTCCGCCCGCGATGTCGAGCGGCGGGCGGCCCTCGTGCGTGCGGATGCTGGCGCCCATCGCACGGAGCGGCTGGGCGACGCGCTCCATCGGGCGGCGCATGAGCGAGGCATCGCCGATGAGCCGGGTCGAGAAGGACTGCCCCGCGAGCAGTCCTGCGAACAGGCGCATCGCCGTGCCGGCGTTGCCCATGTCGAGCGCACCGGACGGCGCGGAGAGGCCGTGCAGGCCGGCACCGCGCACCCGCACCTCGGTCGCCCGCGGCTCCTCGATCGCCACCCCGAGCGCGCGCAGCGCCGCGAGGGTCGCGAGACAGTCCTCGCCGGCGAGGAAACCGCGGATGCGGCTCTCGCCCTCCGCGAGACCTGCGAGCATGAGTGCCCGATGCGAGATCGACTTGTCCCCCGGCACCTGCGCCCGGCCCTCGACCCGGGGCGCGGGACGGGCGAGGAAGCTTTGCATTACAGCACCGCCCGCGGATACGAGCCGAGCACCTTGAAAAGGGAGGTGCGCTTCTCGAGCAACGCGAGCGCCTTGGCGAGCGGCGCATCGCTCACGTGCCCTTCGACGTCGATGAAGAACACGTAGTCCCATTTGCGCTTGTGGGAGGGCCGCGATTCGATGCGCGTCATGTTGATGCGGTGCTTCGCCAGCGGCTCGAGCAGGCGGAACAGCGCGCCGGGATCATCGGTGTCGGGCGTCGAGACCAGCAAGGTGGTGCGATCGGCGCCGCTGCGGCTGAAGAGCTTGCGGCCGACGACGAGAAAGCGCGTGGTGTTGTCGGCACGATCCTCGATCTCGCTCGCGAGCAGCGTGAGAGAGTAGATCTCGGCGGCGGCGCGGCTCGCAATGGCCGCCGTGCCGCGCTCGTCGCGCGCGCGGCGCGCGCCTTCGGCATTGCTCGACACCGCAATGCGCTCGACCTCGGGGAGGTTTTGATCGAGCCAGCCCCGGCATTGCGCGAGCGCCTGCGCGTGGGCGCAGATGCGCTGCGCCTCCGCGCTCGAGGCCATGCGGCCCATCAGGTGATGGCTGACGCGCAACTCCACCTCTCCGCAGATCTTGAGCGAGGAGGTGAGGAACATGTCGAGCGTATGGTTGACCGTGCCCTCGGTCGAGTTCTCGATCGGCACCACGCCGAAATCCGCGATCCCGCCCTCGACCTCGTGGAATACCTCATCGATCGCGGGCAGCGGCAGCGCGCGCACCGAGGAGCCGAAATGCTTGTACACCGCGGCCTGTGTGAACGTGCCTTCGGGACCCAGGAACGCGACCTTGAGCGGCTCTTGCTGCGCGAGACACGCCGACATGATCTCGCGGAACAGGCGCGCGATCTCCTCGTCGCGCAGCGGCCCGGCATTGCGCGCGAGTGCCATCCGCAGCACTTCCGCCTCGCGCTCGGGGCGGTAGAAGTCCACCGCCTTGCCGCTCGCCGACTTCGAGACGCCGACGGCTTGCGCAAAGCGTGCGCGCTCGTTGAGCAGGGTCTGGATCTGCGCATCGATCGAGTCGATGTGGGTGCGGATCGCCTGCAAGTCCGCCGGCGGCGTGGCGCCCGGCCGGGCGCTCACGCCCGACGGAACCGCTTCCGGGGAAGGACGCGCCCTGGCCGGTCTTTTGCCTCGACCCGCGCGCCCCCGGCCTCCCGCGCGCCCGCTCATGCGCGAACCCGGCCGCTCATGCGCGATTCCGCCCGCTCATGCGCACTTGCGCTCGAACTCGCGCATGAACTCGACGAGCGCCTGCACCCCCTCGAGCGGCATGGCGTTATAGAGACTCGCGCGCATGCCGCCCACGGCACGATGGCCCTTGAGGTGGTTCAAGCCCTCGTGCGCCGCAGCTTCGATGAAGGCCGAATCCGTCTCGGGCGTTCCCGTGCTGAACACGACGTTCATGCGCGAGCGCGCCTCGGGCGCGATGCGGGTCTTGAAGAGCGCGGACGCATCGAGCGCCCCGTAGAGCGCGTCGGCCTTGGCGCGGTTGCGCGCGGCCACCGCCGCAAGACCCCCGAGTCCCTTCAGCCACTTGAGCACCAGCGCGGCGACGTACCAGGCGAAGGTGGGTGGGGTGTTGAGGAGCGATTTCTCCTCGGCGACGCGCTGGTAGTCGAACACCGAGGGGGTCTCGGGCCGGGCGCGGCCGAGCAGCGCCTTGCGCACGATGACGAGCGTGAGGCCCGCGGGCCCCAAGTTCTTCTGCGCGCCGGCGTAGATCAGGCCGAAGCGCGACACATCGATGGGCTGCGACAGGATCGAGGAGGACATATCCGCGATCAGCGGCACGCTCCCGGTGGCGGGCACGTAGGGAAACTCGACGCCGCCGATGGTCTCATTCGGCGTGTAGTGCACATAGCTCGCGCGCGGGTCGAGGTCGAGCTCGGATGGCGCCGGGACGCGCGTGCCATCACTGCTCGCCGCCATCCGCACGCGGCAATAGCGGCGCGCCTCGGCCACCGCCTTCTTCGACCAGTAACCGGAGTCGATGTAATCGACGGGCGCCTGCGCCGCGGTGAGGTTCATGGGCACGAGGGCGAACTGCGCCGAGGCGCCGCCTTGCATGAACAGCACCTCGTAATCCGCCGGGATGCCGAGCAGCGTGCGCAGGTCACTCTCCGCTTCCTCGGCCACGCGCATGAACTCGGCGCCCCGATGGCTCACCTCCATGACCGAGGCGCCGCTGCCGTCCCAATCGAGGAGCTCATCGCGGACCTGCTCGAGGACCTCGAGCGGCAGCACCGCAGGACCGGCCGAGAAATTAAATTCGCGCATCCCGCTCCCGTCCCGCAGTACTCAAGTCGGCTCTGGCGGTTCAGGCGGCTCGAGCGGCTGAGGCGGCTCGCCGGGCTCGTCGGAATCGCCTGCCTCGCCCGACTCGCCCGACTCGCCCGACTCGCCGGCCTCGACGGCCTCGACGGCTTCGATGCGCTCGAGCCCGGAGAGCCGGTCGCCTTCCTCGAGCCGGATGAGGCGCACGCCCTGGGTGTTGCGGCCCACGACCGAAATGTCGCTCACCGGGGTGCGCACCAGCGCGCCTCCCTGGCTCATGATCACGACCTCATCGTCGCGCCGCACCTGCAGGGCGCCCACCATCTGGCCGTTGCGGTCGGTCACCTGCAGAGCAATCACGCCCTGGCCGCCGCGCCCATGACGCGGGAAATCCTCGAGAGGCGTGAGCTTGCCGAAGCCGTTCTGCGAGGCGGTGAGGATGTGGCTGTCCGGCTCGCCGACGATGAGCGCATTGACGCGCTGGTCCTCGGCGAGCTTGATGCCGCGCACGCCCGCGGCTTCGCGACCCATCGGCCGCACCTCCTCCTCCGTGAAGCGGATGGCCTTGCCTCCGGTCGTGAAGAGCAGGATGTCGCGCGTGCCGTCGGTGAGCGACACGCCGACCAGCTTGTCACCCGGATCGAGCGCGGCGGCGATGATGCCGGCGGCGCGCGGCCGGGAGAACAGGGCGAGCGGGGTCTTCTTGACCGTGCCCTGGCCGGTCGCCATGAACACGAACTTGCCTTCCTCAAAATCCTTGATCGAGAGCAGCGCGCTGATGCGCTCGCCCTCCTGCAGCGGCAGCAGGTTCACGATCGGCTTGCCGCGCGAGCCGCGGCTCGCCTGCGGCAGCTGATACACCTTGAGCCAGTACACCTTGCCGAAGTCCGAGAAGCACAGCAGCGTGTCGTGCGTATTGGCGAGGAACAGCTTGTCGATGAAGTCCTCGTCCTTCATCGTGGTGGCCGCCTTGCCGCGGCCGCCGCGGCGCTGCGCCTGGTACGCGGAGACCGGTTGGGCCTTGGCGTAACCGCTGTGCGAAAGCGTCACCACCACATCCTCGGGGGAGATGAGGTCCTCGATCGTGAGGTCCTCGTGGTTGGTGATGATCTCGGTGCGCCGCTTGTCGGCGAAATTCGAGCGGATGTCCTCGAGCTCGGCGCGAATGACGTCCATCAGACGCTCCGGACGCGCCAGGATGTCGCTCAGGTCGCGGATCAGCACGAGCAGCTCGCCGAATTCCTCGATGATCTTGTTCTGCTCGAGCCCGGTGAGCCGGTTGAGGCGCATGTCGAGAATCGCCTGCGCCTGGATCTCGGTGAGCCGATAGCCGCCGGCGCCGAGGCCCAGGGGCGTCGTTTCGCCGTCGGGCCGGGTGCTGATGCCCCCGGCGCGCGCCAGCATCTCGGGGACCGCTCCCGGCGCCCAGGTGCGCGCGACCAGGGCGGCGCGGGCCTCCGCGGGCGAGGGCGAGGCCTTGATCACGGCAATGATCTCGTCGATGTTCGCGAGCGCGATCGCGAGGCCCTCGAGGATGTGCCCGCGCTCGCGCGCCTTGCGCAGCTCGTACACGGTGCG
>Ga0181531_10001729_pt1 | contig 13672 bp, 14 predicted proteins | sample PEATcosm2014_Bin_38_FD_119743 | JGI IMG/M metagenome (GOLD analysis project Ga0181531, IMG submission 119743) | Peatland microbial communities from MTU Mesocosm Facility, Houghton, MI, USA - PEATcosm2014_Bin11_10_metaG | ecosystem: Environmental > Terrestrial > Soil > Wetlands > Peat | place... | reverse complement strand
GCTTTGCCCTGCTGCAGCAAATGCTTTTCCCGGCGATACGCAATCGTTGCTGAAGTCAGTCGCCAAAGGGGAATGCAAACGAGGACCAGCAACATCAACGACGTTGTCAAATCAAATGGCAGAAGGTTTCTCGAAAATACGACGTTGTCGATATTGAGGTCGGAGAGAAAGGGGGGCTGCGGGAGATAAACGATTGGAACGGCCTCTCCCACGCGAAGCCGTGCGAAGAGTTGCCGCTCGACATAGACCGTGGCGGTCTTGCGAACCGATTGCCCTGCGGGCGTGAAGACGTATTGCACGCGATAGTTTCCGGATCGTCCGGTGAACTTTTTCAATTCGGAAATTTGCGCCACCGCTCGAACGCCCGACGCCTTGAATGCGTGGTTGTAATAGACCGACGGCAGAAACAAGAACGCGATGAAGGCCAGCGCCACTATGCTGGCCCAAAAATTCAAGTTGACTCTGGAGGTCGCCCGCACCCTTCTCGGTGAGCCCTGCCTGAGTTCCGACGGACAAATCCAACCGGACATTGCGCTGTCCCGTGAGCGGCACTGAACACCCTGGCCCGTTGCGATAAATTCTGGATTAATGAAGATTGTACAATTGTAGTCACCAAACGCGCGCAAGCGTGAGGCTGGCATTCCGCGGCAGAGAACGGGCGTTACGCACCGACCCGCGTGAACGGCAGCGCAATCTCGACCACTTTCTCGACGGGTTCGGCGAACTCCGATTCGATCCAGCGTTTGGCCACGTCGACGACGGCGCCGATGATGCCTGCGATCAGCAAGGGATGTCTGCCCTTTAGTGCAAAGGCTTTGGTCAGCTTCTTCACACCCTCGTCGCTTACCGTTTTCATGTCGTTGCCGTGATCGTCGAGGTCGACCAGGAAGACGCGCGCCAGGCCCGGGTGCGTGTAGAGCGCGGTATAAAAGCCCGTGAGCGCGCCGCGCACGGGATCGCGCCGATCCTTCGCGTCGTCGATGCTGCTCAACAGCTCCTCCTGCGCGAGGCGATAGGCCTCGACGAAGATCGCGTCGCGATTGGGGAAGGACTCGTAGAAGTATCGCGCCGTCAGCCCGGCCTCGGCACAGATGGCGGCGACGGAGGTGCCTTCCAGGCCAAACCGCCCCGCCACGTCCAGCGTCGCCCGGACGAGCCGCGCCCGGCGATCGCTCTGCCGGTCGGCAAAGCTTTGCCCGGAATAGCGGCGTTTTTGCTTCTCCATGGGCTTACTCATCTGGGCATTTTGGGACCGCCTCTTGACAAAGTCCAGGTATCTGACAATCTGACAATCTAGATTATCAGATCAGAGGACAAGGCCATGACAGCTGCGACCGCACTCGCCATGAAGGATCGAAAAGACTGGATCGGGGCCGTCCGCGCGATGCGCCGTCTCCTCGCCGATCCGAACGACACCGCCCAGGTGTTTCGTGTGATGGCGGCGCTCAACGGCGGCTCGTCGGCCAAGAATTATCGCCGTCTGTTGCAGACGGCCGAGGGCGGACGCATCGCCTACAATCGCATCGAACTTGTCGACCGGCTGACGGATCGCAGTTTCCTTTCTCAATTCGCGCCCGGCACGGTCGGCGCCGCGTACCGCGCCTTTCTCGACAAGACCGGATTCTCCGCCGACGGGCTCGCCGCGGTGGACCGCGAAGTGGAGGACGACAGCGATGAGGAACATCCGCATGCATGGTTCGGGCGCCGCGAACGCGACGTGCACGACATCTGGCACGTGTTGACGGGCTATCAGGCCGACGATCCGCTTGGCGAACTTTGCCTCGTTGCCTTCTCCTTCCCGCAAAATAAGGGATTGGGCTGGGCGTTCATTGCGATATCGGGCGCGCTCAAAAGCCTGACCGAGCCCCATGGATTGTCTGTCGTCCGCGCCGTCTGGGAAGGCTACCGTCACGGCCGCGCCGCAACGTGGCTGCATGCGCAGGATATCGAAAGCCTCTTCGCCGAACCGCTCGAGGACGCGCGCAAGCGCTTGAACATCGCGCGTCCCCTTGCCTACGAACGCGCGCAGCAGCGCGTCAGCGCATCGGCATCCTGGCTCGCAACGTCGCAGCGCTCATGACGCGTCGATGGTGACGATGGTCGCGCCCGAACCTTTGCGGCCGGCGAGATAGTCGAACGCGGGACGTATCTCCGCGAAGGGGAATTGGGCCGCGATGCGCGGAACAAATCGCTCCGCTTTCACCCAGCCGACGACGCGCGCGAGGGCCGCGCCCGCCGCATCCGGATCGCTTTCCGCGGCGAGCACCGTGTTGGCGGTCAGCAAGCGTCCGCCGCGGGAGAAGAGTTTCACGGGATCGAGGATCGGGGCCTTGCCGCTGGCGAAGCCCGCCGACACGATGCACCCGCCTTGTGCGAGCGCTGCCAGCGCCGCAGAAGACGCCTCGCCGCCCACCGGATCGTAGACGACATCGACGCCTTTGCCTTCCGTCGCGTCCTCCACGCCCGAGGCGATCGACACGAGCCCGGCATCGAGAAGTCGGTCGGCGCCCAACTCCTGCGCCTGCGATAGCCGTTCGGCGCCGCTGGCGACCGCGATCACGAAAGCACCCATCGCCTTGGCGACGGCGACCGCCGCGAGGCCCGAATGTCCGCCGGCGCCCAGCACGAGCACGCTTTGTCCGCTCTTCAGACCCGCTTTGGTGGCAAACGCCAGGAACGCGCCGGCATAGGCGAAGGGGAGCGCGGCTGCCTGGGCCATGGGAAGGCTTTCCGGGATGGCGACGCAGGCTGCGCTCGCGGTCACCACGCGCTCAGCGAGGCCGCCCCACGGGACAAAGGCCGTCACCGGACTGGTCACTGCGGGGCTGCGCACACGGGCGCCACGGGCGACGATACGGCCTGCGACCTGGAGACCCGGCGTGAACGGCAATCGGGGATGCGGCGGGCGTTCGCCGGAGAGCGCGGCAAGGTCGGCAAGCTCGAGGCCTGCGGCTTCCACGCCGATGACCACTTCGCCGGGACCGGGCTTGGGCTCTTCGCCCTCTTCCAGGACCAGGCCCTGCGGTCCCGCGAGGCGATGAGCACGATAGGCTTTCATGGCACTCGGTTGAGCCTTGCCGCTTCGAGTTGAACAGCGTAATCCGCCGCGGGACAAGCGCTTCCGCGCGCCGCTTCAAGGTTGGGTTCCGCCGCTCCCGTGACTTCCGTATCCGTTCCCGCCCGGCCTTCCGACCGTGCCGCCCGCCTCGGCGCGGCAGAATGGCTCTATCTCGCAAGCATCGTCTTCGCCTGGGCCGTTTTCGTCGTTTCGCGCGGCGAGGACCGGGCCTGGGACTTCCGCAACTATCATTGGTACATCCCCTACGCGTTCCTCCACGGACGCATGGCGATCGACGTGGCCGTCGCCCATCAGGCGACGTTCTACAATCCGTTCCTCGACATTCCGTTCTACTGGCTCGCGACGCATACGCGTTCGTGGATCGCGCTGGGTGTGCTGGGCGCCATGCAGGGCGCCAATGTCGTGCCGCTCTACCTGATCGCGCGTTCGATCCTGCGCGGCGAGCACCGCGTGCTCGCGAGCGCGATCCTGGCACTTCTCTGCATGACGGGAAGCCTCACGCTCTATCTCGCGGGCACGACCTATTACGACAACGTCATGAGCGTCTTCGTGCTTTCGGGTCTCGCACTCGTCATCACCAATCGCGATCGCCTGCGCGACGGGCCGCTGTGGTTCGGTGCGCTTATCGCATTTGCGGGCGGCCTTCTCGTCGGCGGCGCCATGGGACTGAAATTGCCGGAAGCGCCTTTCGCGCTGGGCTTCGCGGCAGCACTTGCAACGCTGCCGGGCGACTGGAAGCACCGCACATCGCGCCTTCTCGGCGGCGGCATCGGCGGCATCGCAGGTGTCGCGCTCTTCGCCGGCTTCTGGTTCGTCAAGATGGCGCATCTGACCGGCAATCCGCTCTTTCCCTATTTCAATCAGTTCTTCCATTCGCCGCTGGCGCTGACCGCGTCCTATCGCGATACGCGCTTCATCCCCATGCACCTGAAGACGCAGCTTCTGTTTCCGCTGCTCTTCTCGATCGACTGGGGCGTCGCCGACGACCTTCCTTTCCACGACATACGCGTGGGCCTCGCCTATGTGCTCGTGATCGCATCGCTGGTGACGGCGTTGTTCGTGCGCAAAGACCGCGAGCGGTTTGTGGCGCCGGACGCCGCCTGGGCGATCATCGCATTCGTCGCGGTGAGCTACATCGCGTGGCTCAAAGTCTTCGGCATCTACCGCTACATTCTCCTGCTCGAGATCATGGCGCCGTTGGTGATCGTGATCGCCGTCGACCTGTGGCCCTTGTCGGCACGGACACGGCTTTCGATCATCGGCGCGGCACTCCTCGGCGTGCTCGTCCTCACCCATGCCGATCTGCCCCAGCGCGCGCCGGTTGGCGATCCCTACATCCAGGTCACCATTCCGCCCATCGCCCATGTCGAAAAAACCATGGTCCTGATGACGGGCGAGAGCCCGATGGGTTTCTTGGCACCCGCCTTCCCGCCCGAGATCCCGATTGTCCGAATCGACGGCTGGATGATCGCACCCAAGGACGGCTCGCGGCTGACCGCCGAGACGATGGCGCGCGTCGCACGCTTCAAGGGCGATCTCTATGTGGTCTTCAACGGTTTCGAGGCGGCCCGCAACCGCGACGCGCTCAAGGCCTATGGCCTCGCCATCGTCGCACCCAAATGCCGGGATATTGTCACCAATCTCGGCGGGCCTTATGCCTTCTGCCCGCTGACGAAAGCTCCGCCCCCATGACGAAGACGCCGGCCCGCATCGCCGTTCTCATCCCCTGCTACAATGAAGCGGCTGCGATCGGCACCGTCGTGCGCGATTTCCACGCCGCACTTCCGGATGCCGCGATCTACGTCTACGACAACAATTCGAAGGACGAGACCATTGCCCGCGCGCGCGAGGCGGGCGCCATCGTCCGCAGCGAAATTCGTCAGGGCAAGGGCAATGTCGTGCGGCGCATGTTCGCCGATATCGAGGCCGATGTGTATGTCCTCGTCGACGGCGACGACACCTACGACGCGCCGGCGGCTCCGATGCTCGTCAAGCGGCTGATCGACGACGGCTACGACATCGTCTCGGGGCGCCGGGTTGCCACCGGCGAGGCCGCCTATCGCGCAGGCCACGTGCTCGGCAATCGTCTCCTCACGGGCCTCACCTCCACCATGTTCCGCGTCGAGCTGCGCGATCTTCTGACCGGCTACCGCATCATGTCGCGGCGTTTCGTCAAATCCTTCCCCTTCACCGCGGAAGGCTTCGGCATCGAGACGGAGCTCACCGTTCACGCCGTGCGCCTTCTGATGCCGATGATCGAGATCGACACACGCTACAAGGAACGCCCCGAAGGCTCCGTCTCGAAGCTCAACACCTACCGCGACGGTTTCCGCATTCTCTTCACCATCGTCAGCCTCGTCCGCGAGGAACGTCCGCTGGTGTTCTTCTCGAGCCTTTTCGCCTTCTTCGCGATCTTCTCGCTGGCGATGGGCATTCCCGTGGTGATCGAGTTCTTCCAGACCCATCAGGTCACGCTCCTGCCGCGCGCGGTGCTCTCCGTCGGCATGATGGTGCTCGCGTTCCTCTCGCTCGCGAGCGGCCTCATCCTCGACACGGTGACGCGCGGACGCTGGGAGCTGAAGCGGATCGCCTATCTCGCGATCCCGGGACCGCAGGATCTGAACTGGCCGTGACGCTTTTCGCCGATCTTTCCGCGCGCATCATGCAGTCGCGCGTGCTTCGCTTCGGCCTCGTCGGCGCCGGCGGCTATTTCGTGAACGCGGCCGCGCTGTGGCTAGTCCATCACCTCTTCGCGCTGAACTACTACGCGAGCTATGTGCCGGCGTTTCTCGTCGCCGTCACCTTCACGTGGTGGGGCAATCGCGTGCTCACGTTCCACGCGCACGCAGCGCGCGAAAATCTCCTCGCCGAATGGGCGAAATTCGTCGCGGCCAATCTGCTGGGCTTCCTCGCCAATTACGCGCTCTACGCCGCGATGCTCCGCTTCGCGCCGGCGCCGCTCAACAATCCTTACGTCGCCCAGATCGCCGGCACGCTCTTCGGCATGATCTTCAATTTCACGCTGTCGAAGAAGTTTGTGTTTCGGTCGGAAAAATAATCCTCCCCCGCGCGGAACGTGGGGGAGGGGGACCACGACCCGCCTACGCCAAGGCTACGGCGGGTTTGAGTATGCACTTGGTCCACCGAAGCCTTGGCGAAGGTGGAAGCGGTGGAGGGGGCCACGTCGCCGCTCAGATTGCTTTCTCGAAAATGATTTGACCGTCGGGCTTGCGGCCAACCTCCCGCCAACCGTTCTGCCGGTAGAAATGTTCAGCCCGCGTTGCCGCTTCAGTGTCCAGTCGGGCAACACGATGGCCCGCCTCTCTCAGCGTCTTGCAAGCAAGCGGCAGAAGGACTTGTCCGATGCCGCGATGCTCCCACACGGGGTCTACAAATAGAGCGAAGATCGTGCCGTCGCGCGGATCGCCCGCCGAAAAGCCCTGCACTACGCCGTTTTCTTCCCAAAGCCAGAACGCGGCGTGATCGATGAACCACTCGCACATCTCGACGGTAACGCGCGTTGGATCGTCGAGCTTGTTTTCTTTGACGGCCGCCCGAATTTCAGAAATTCGTAGCAAATCCGCGCGCGTCGCTTTCCTGATCACTTGACCCTCTGCTCGGCTGCTGCCCACTCCACCGCGGAGTTTACCCTCCGGCCGCGCTCTGCGGGGACCGGGGGGAGGAAAATCTCACCCCATCCGCCCCAGCTCGTTCAGCACCGCCATCCCGCCCGGCGCATCGATGTCGGTGCGCGTGGTTTCCGTCAGCCGCGCCATCGTCATGTAGAAGCCGCAAGTCATGATCACTTCGACGATCTCCTGCGACGAGAAATGCTTCTGCATCGCCTTCACGGCCTCTTCGCTCGCCTTCACGTCGCGGATGACTTCGCGGGCAAACCGCAGCAGTACCTTTTCCTTCGCATCGAACGCGGGATCGTCGAGACGGCCCTGTTCGAGCGCCGCGATCTGGTCCTTGCGGCAGCCCACGCCTTCGCCGATCGGCACATGCTGCACCCATTCATAGGTGCCGCCTTCGAGCCGCGCGACGAGCAGGATCACGAGTTCGCGCAAGGCCGCGTTCAGCTTCTGCCGCGCGAGGATGTTGCCGCCGAAGCGCATGCCGGACACGAACATCTCCGGCGCATTCGCCCACATGCGGAAGATGTTGAGCTTGCGCGGCAGACGGTCGAACGCGTCTTTGGCTTTTTCCGGCAGCGTATCGGTATCGGCGAAAGGGATGAGCGGCATCGTGGTTTCCTCGCGTGTTTTCGCCAGCATGGACGAAAGGACATGCTCCTCGCAACTGCGCGGGGTTTCAGCGGGAATCGACGATCACGGATTTGACGATCGCGAACATGGCCAAGCCGGGCACGATCTCGAGGCGTGCGAACGAGGCGCGTGTAATCCGTGCCACGATCTTCACATTGCCGCACCGCAGCTGCACATCGGCATGGATGTCGTCAGCGGCGCGGGTGGCCGCGACCGTTGCGGAGAGAACATTGTTGGCACTGATCGCGCCGGGCACGACGCGCGCGAGCATCACGTCTTCCGCCCGGAGCCGCACACGCAGGCGCGTGCCGCTTTCCGCATCGAGACGCGGAACGAGAAGCGTACCGCCGTCGAAAGCCAGTTCGGTCAGGCCGTCATCGCGATGATGAGCGACCTCGGCCGCGAACACCGCGCCCAGCGGCGAGGCGCCCGCGAGATTTGCAAATTCGAGATCGGGAAGAAGATCGAAGGCGTCGCCTTGCGCGACGACGCGGCCATCGCGAAGAAGAACGATGGAGTCGGCCAGGCGCGCCACTTCGTCGAGCGCATGCGTCACATAGATCATGGGCAGACCCGCTTCGTCGCGCAAACGCTCGAGCCAGGGCAGAATCTCCGCCTTGCGCGCGGCATCGAGCGCGGCCAGCGGCTCGTCGAGAATGAGAAGGCTCGGCGACGCGAGCAGCGCGCGACCGAGCGCCACGCGCGATTTCTCGCCGCCGGACAATTTCGCGGGCTTGCGTCCGAGGAGATCGTCGAGGCCCAATAGGCCTACGATGCGGGCGAATTCGGCCGCACCTGCGCGCTCAGGCGCACGCCGCCAGCCGAAGCGCAGATTGTTCTCGACGGACATGTGCGGGAAGAGACGCGCATCCTGGAACACGTAGCCGATGCGGCGCGCGCGCGGCGGCAGCGCGATGTTCGTGCTTGAATCGAACACGACACGACCGCCGATAACGATGCGGCCCTGCGCCGGCCGGAAGAGCCCGGCGATCGCATTCGCAATGGTCGATTTGCCGGCGCCCGAAGGCCCAAACAGTGCGGTCACGCCCGGCCGCTCGATCGCGAACGCCGCATCGAGCACGAAAGCGCCGAAACGATGATGCAGGCGGATCTCGATCGTCATTGCCCGATGAGCGCTCGCACGCGGCGGTCGGCCAGTTCGGCCAATGTGAGCCCCACGAGCGCCAGCGCGATCGAAAGCGCCGAAAGGCGTGCCGCTTCCACCTCGCCGCCCGGCGACTGCAGCGCGCTGTAGATGGCGAGCGGAAGCGTCTGGGTTTCGCCGGGGATGTTGGACACGAAGGTGATGATGGCGCCGAATTCGCCAAGGCTCGCGGCGAACGCCGTGATGGCACCCGCGACGATGCCGGGCAGTGCGAGCGGCAGGACGAGATTGACGAAACGATCGAGCGGACCCGCGCCGAGCGTTTCGGCCGCCTGACTCAATCCCCTGTCGAGGCCCGCAAGTGCGAGACGAATGGCGCGCAACTGAAACGGAAAGGTGATGAGCGCGGCGGCAAGGGCTGCACCCTTCCAGGTGAACGCGAGACGCAATCCCAGATGTGTCAGGAGCCATGCGCCCACGGGCTCGCGCGTGCCGAGCGTGATCAGAAGCAGATAGCCCACGACAACGGGCGGCAGCGCGAGGGGCAGATGCAAAACGCCGTCGACAAATGTTTTTCCGGGAAAGCGCGTTCTCGCGAGCAGGAATGCGGCGGCGAGCGCGAAAGGCAGCGCCGCGATCACGGCAACGGTCGAAATCTTCAAGCTCAGGAGAAGCGCTTCGCTCTCCGCTTGGGTCAGCACCATCAAAGGCTCAGGCCTGGACTTAAGGCGTTGCGAATCCGTAGCGGTTGAAGACCGTACGGGCCTCCGGTCCGTTCAGGAAGCGAAAATAAGCCTCGACGCCGGGGTTCGCGGCGCCTTTGACGATCGCAAACGGATAGACGATGGGCGAATGGCTGTCCGCGGGGAAGACACCCACGATCTTGACCTTCGTGCTGATGCGCGCGTCGGTGACATAGACGATGCCGAGCGGCGCCTCGCCGCGTTCGACGAGCGTGAGCGCGCCGCGCACGTCGTCGGCGCGGGCAAGGTGCGGCGCAAGCGCGGGCCAGGCGCCCAGATTGGTCAGCGCCTCCTTGGCGTAGATGCCGGCGGGCACATGATCCGGATCGCCGACCGAGAGGCGGCCACCCGGCCCCAGGAGATGCTGCCAGTCGAGCGTGCGGTCGATGGAAAGCGGTGCGACGGGGCTGTCGGACGGCGCGATGAGGGCAAGTCCATTGCCCAGAACATTGTGGCGCGTGCCCGGCTCGATGAGCCCCTTCTTGTCGAGATAATCCATCCACTTCGTGTCGGCGGAGAGGAAGATCTGCGCCGGCGCGCCGGCCTCGATCTGGCGCGCGAGCGTCGAGGACGCGGCGAAGGAGACGGTGATGGGCGTGCCCGATTTGGCGGTGTAGGCGGCGTCGATGGCGCCCAGCGCATCGGTCAGGCTCGCGGCCGCGAAGACGGTGATCTTGTCTGCCGCCGCAACCGGCCGGGCGACAAAAAGCGCCAGAACGACAGCTAAAAAGCCAAAAGTTTTTTGCACCCGCACAGTGTGTCCCCCGCGTTTCCCATCGTGGCGACGGCGCGTCGCCATGCGGGTTCGTTATATCCGACCCAATATCACGTGGCGAGACCCGCGAGGAATGACAGCTTTGCGAAACGTTCCTCCGGGGTGGCTGCGCTTGCTTGACCCGGTTGTCCCTGCCGCTAGTCTCGGCCGACGAGTAGGGGCGTGTCCAAGAGCGTTCGAGGGGGACGAATGCGCTTGCCTTTGGGGATAATCGCCGCCGTTGCGGCCGCGCTCCTGTGCGCAGCACCTGCAGCCGGTGAAGCCGTAGCCGCGCCGGCGGCCGCGCATTCCTTCCGCTATGTCGTCCGCTACGACCATTGGACCGACCAGGACGAACGCGACTACAGCGAGTTCATTCAGGCCATCGGCGATTCCCAATGCCGGACGGTCGATTCCTGCCTTCACGGCGCCTGGAATCCCTTCGGCGCCGGCGATCCGGACGAGGTCTATTTCCATTCCGACTGTGCCGAACTTCCCTATGTGCTCCGTGCCTATTTCGCCTGGAAGCGGGGCCTGCCGTTTTCCTACGAAGCGGCGGTGGCGCCCCGCGGTGCGACGGACGACATCCGCTACACGACCAGCGGCAATGAGGTCACCGAGCGTCGCGACCTGATCACCGGTTCGGGTTCGGGCTACGAACTGATCAATAGCGTGCGCGGCGCGATCACTTCGGCGAGTTATCGCATCGGTCCCGATCTCGAAGCGCCTTTCGAGGCCGACACCTACTCGCCGGCGATCGACCCGAAATCGATCCGGCCCGGAACGATGGTCTACGATCCGAACGGCCATGTGGCGACGATCTACCGTGTGTTTCCGAACGGGCGGCTCGAATATTTCGATGCGCATCCCGACGAGTCCGTGACGCGCGGTTTCTTCGACGAACGCTTCGTGCGCGCGCGGCCCGCGATGGGCGCGGGATTCAAGAACTGGCGGCCGCTGAAGCTCGTCGGCGCCCGGCGCGGCAAGGACGGCATCTATATCGGCGGCCATGTCGAGCTTGCGGCCAACAAGGACATCCCGGATTTTTCCGACGAGCAATATTACGGCAATGGTGCGCGGCCGGCCGACGAACTGATGTGGGACGAAGGCGGCTACACGCTGAACGGACAAACGGTCAACTATTACGACTATGTGCGGGCGAAGCTGGCGGGCGGCAAGCTCGAATTCAATCCCGTCGAAGAAGTGCGCGACATGGTCGATTCGAACTGCAACGACCTTCATTACCGCGCCGATGCGGTGAACCTTGCGATTGCAGCGCGCATCGAAAACCGTGCCGAGCCCGAACGCCTGCCGGCCAACATCTACGGGAGTTACGGCGACTGGGAAGTCTATTCGACGCCGTCGCGCGATGCGCGGCTCAAGACCTCGTTCAAGGAATTGCGCGACGCGGTCGAGCGGTTCGTGGGGCTCTATCGCGCGCATGATCCAAGGGTCGTCTATACGGGGAACGACCTCGTGGGCGATCTGATCGCGGCCTATGACAACCGCGCAGCCGCCTGCAAACTCTCCTACACCCGCAGCGACGGTTCGCCCGTATTCATGACGTATGAGGATGCGCGGCGCAGGCTCTTCCTGATGTCGTTCGATCCCTATCAATGCATCGAGCGGCGCTGGGGCGCTGTCGATCCGCACGAACTTCAGACGTGCCGGGACGATGCGAACAAGCAGGACTGGTACGCATCCGAGCAGAACCTGCGCAACCAGCTCGACCGCACCTATGACGCGCGCATGGACTTCACGCGCGACGAACTGAAGACACCGGGAGACGGCAAAGGCATCGCCTCGCCACCCGACATCGACGCGCGCGCCTATCTCGTTTCGATGAAAGACACGAAGTCGGCCGCAACCGAAACGCCGTCACCGGCGGAGTGAGTTTTTTCGTCGAGATACCCCTCACCCGTTTCTGCGCAGGTTAAGGCATCGAGCCCTGCATCCCTCTCCCTCAAGGGGAGAGGGGGCATGTTGAGCCTCGCTCGAATAGCCGTGTCGAATAAGCTTGTGCAGCGCGCAGAATTTCCCCTCTCCCCTTGAGGGAGAGGGATGCAATACGCAGAGCTATCAATCTACTCAGGTACGGGTGAGGGGTCGCGAGGATCAGTGCGTCCGCACGTAGATCGACCAGAGGCGGGCGATCGTTTGGGTGTGCGGCGGCGCCGTCTTCGAGACCGCCTTCAGCGCCTGAACCGCCTGATCGCGCTGATGCAGGCCGCTATAGGCCATGGCGAGACGGATCTGCGCTTCGTCCGGATTGGTCGTTCCCTTGGCGATGCCCGCTTTGATCACCGTCACCGCATCCTGGTACTTGCCCATGCCCCAGAGATCTTCGCCGAGCTTGACGTCGGCATCGCCGCTCTTGGCGGCAGCAGCAGCAGCCTGCGTCTTCGGCAGCGCAGCCACATCGGCGGCGGCCTGCGATTTCGCAAGATTGAGGAGCTTGGCGCCGCGCGCGGCGTCGAGCGCTTTGGTGTCGATGCCCTTCTGCGCGTAGTTCACCGCTTCGCTTGCGAAACCGAGCTGGACCGCGATTTCCGTCGCCGTCTCGTAGTCGGATGCATTGCGCATGGTGCCGGTGAGGAAGCGCAGACGATACGTATCGAGCGTGTCGGACGTGCTCATCCCGCCCGTGCGGTCGGCACTGCTGAGGAGATCGGACCAGTATTTGGTCTGGTTGTAGTCGACGACGAGCTGCTCCAGGGCTGCCTGCTGCGATTGCTCGTCATGCGCTTCATAGGCGCAGCGATTGAGAAGTTCGAGCGTACCCTGGCCGACACGTCCCATTTCGTGGATATAACGGACGCACTCTTCGAAATTGTGCATCAGGTAATAGGCCTGCGCGATGATGAGTTCGCTCTGCCCGTCGAGCGCACCCGCCTTACGGAGCGCGTCGGCATCCTCGCCCACGACGGCGCTGTAACGGCCGGCGTTATAGTCGTTGGCGAATTTCGCCTTCGCACCCACAGCGCCGCCGCCGGCGCCGGTTTTGGCCGCGACATAGTTCTTGGTCTGCTCGATCGCCTGCTGTTCGGCAGAGGTGAGTCCGCCCACCGACTCGGCCTCGTGGATCTTCGCAAGTGCTGCGCTTCCGTTGCCGGCGGCCGCATCCTTGATCGCGGCCTGAAGGGCTTGACCCACCTGCGGACGCACGGTCGCCGCCTCTACCGGCGTGGACGCCATGACGGCGACACCGGCCGTGGCCGTCGCGAAGAGAAGCGCCGTTGCGAGAGCGCGGAGTTTCGAAGACATCATTTCCCAAAACCTCAGTTTAAATCCAAACGCCGCAAATCATGCGACGTGCATGATCCGGCGGCGTCCGTCGTCCCTCGCATTACTGCAGATAGTCGGACGTATTGCCGATACCGATTTTCGTCACGTTGCGGCGCTGCGCGTCGGCAAGAACCCTCGCCACCGTATCGTATTTCGCAAGACGGTTCGGATTGACGTGGATTTCGTCCTGGTCGTCGCCGCGCTCGGCTTCCTGCGCGAAATAGGCGTCGAGCTGGTCCATGTTCACCGTCGTGCCGTTCCACGTGATGGTGCCGTCGAAATCGATGCCCAGATTGACGACGATGGGCGGCTTTGTCGGCGGCGGCGGATTCGGCGGCGGCATGTCGAGCTTCACCGCATGGTTCTGAACCGGGATGGTCATGATCAGCATGATGAGGAGGACGAGCATGACGTCGATCAACGGCGTCGTGTTCATCT
>Ga0181531_10001727_pt1 | contig 13686 bp, 12 predicted proteins | sample PEATcosm2014_Bin_38_FD_119743 | JGI IMG/M metagenome (GOLD analysis project Ga0181531, IMG submission 119743) | Peatland microbial communities from MTU Mesocosm Facility, Houghton, MI, USA - PEATcosm2014_Bin11_10_metaG | ecosystem: Environmental > Terrestrial > Soil > Wetlands > Peat | place... | reverse complement strand
TACTAAACCTTTCAATAACATGGTGTTACGAGAGGGTTACTGTCCGGCAATCACCCCTTGAGGTTTTGCCCTCTTTGAGGTACTATATCTAGGTAATTTCGTGCAACCTACACTTGCTTCTCGCATCAAACTACTATGAGCGAAAAAGTTAAAGGCCGGGGACGTTTAGTTCCCGCACAAGCAACCGGTGTTGAATATAAGGTGGAGTTCGGTATTAATATGGCACCCGAGACGTCGCAATACGGTCGGGGCCTCAAGCCGACCCGTTGGGCGAAGTGCTCCGTTCGGTCGGCGCATGCCCAGGTATTTCCGGACGGTACGTACTTCCTGCATGCTGACGACGGCCGAGTGCACCAACTGAAGGCCATCGGCGGCAAGTGGCACTGTCTCGCCTTGGCTGCTTAAACTCTTTATCGCGACGGTTGCGAAAGCTTTCTCTTGCCTCCGTCGCGCCGCAGTATCCCTCGGCGGCTGCGCCCTCGCATCTTAGTCCCGCAGTTCAATTAGTCGGCGGCGCGGTAGCTCGCGTTTCCGGCGTGTCTCCATCTGCCGAAAACGGCATGGTAACTTCGATCTCTGTCCCGTTTTCGTCCGAGTGAATTTCGAACTCTCCATCCTGCTCCGCCACTCGTTCCCGCATCCCCGCTAATCCCACGCCGACATGCGTTCCATCATGCCGGAAATGTTCCAGCGTCCCGTTCGGAATTCCTTTCCCGTGGTCCCGCACGCGAAGCACGGCGCGATCCTTCAGCGTGTGCAGCGAAACTTCAGCGCGAGTGCCGCCGGCGTGGCGGTGAATATTAATCAGCGACTCCTGCAGCACGCGAAATAGCGCAAGTTCCATCGCACGCGGCATTCGGGCGGCCCCATCGGGGATATCCGTTGCGACCTCGATTCCACTGCGCTTTGCGAATCCTTCCACATACCAACGTGCCGCGGCGGCGATTCCAATGTCGTCCAGAAGCGGGGGGTGCAGCAAGTAAGATACGGTGCGAGCTTCCCCCACAGACTCGTCGATTAATTTGAGGCACTCCGCAATCACACTATCGTCCGGTCGCGAGCTGGCCAGATTGGATAGCGCCAGCTTGGCCGCCACCAGATTCTGCCCCAGGCCGTCGTGAAGTTCCCGTGAAAGTCGCCTGCGTTCTTCATCCTGCAGCCGCAGCACCCGGGCGCTTAACCTGTGCGCGCTGGTCTCAGCTTTTTCCCGCGCGCCAAGCTCTTCCAGCAGCAAATGATACTGAATCCACAGGAAGGCCACCGCGGTCACGAACGCCGCGGCCACGATGAACAGAAAAATCACGAACAGCGATTTCGAACGGTGCGCGCGCTCCTGCAGCAGCGTTTCTTCTTCCTGCTCCATTTGCCGCATTAGATTGACGATTTCCCGTGAAATCGCCATGTTATCGCGCGAGAACACAGCCTGCTTGGCGTCGTCCACCTCCCCGCTCTTGCGCAGCTCGCTGGCTGCCCTCAAAATTCCTAACCTGCGGTTCGCCAGATCTTCCAGACGGCTGCATAGTTCCTGCTGTCTCGGATTGTCGTTTGTTAATTGCCGGATATTCCGCAAATTGGCCGCTGTCTGCTCGCTCGCTGAATCAAAAGCCTGCAGGTAAGATTCATCGCCGGAAACCACATAGCTCAAGCGGGCGCGCCCCGCTTCGGAAAGAATGAAATCGATGTTACTTACGGCCAGCTGCACTTGGTAGGTGTGCGCCACCCACGCAGCACTGTTGGAGAGCCGAACCACTGTGATGGCCGCCCCCACACTACCGATAAGCACCAAAGCGACGGCGCAGATGAAGGCAAGTTTTGCGCGGTTCCGGGGAAGCATGTCAGGCCTTCACTCGCATGGCTCAAATTCCGCGTTCATAACCTCTGCAGACCCGTCATCCCGCTTGAAATCTTTGTGGGTCGTGGCTTTAGCCACGACATAAGCCCGATGTTGTCGACCGGCTTTAGCCGCTGAAGCTCCGCTTCGCGTACGCCCCGGCTCAATGACAGTCGTTATCCGCAAAAGACCGCGCAAATCACTGCACCTGCGCGTCAAACACTCCCGTCTCCACTTTCCCCGCCCGTTTCACCTGCACAAAAATCCGGTACTCCCCCGCCTTTGGGAACCCGTAAGGGAAACTCACTTCAGCCGGCATAGGTCCGGACGCCGGCGCCATCACCATTCCGCTCGGCATCGAAGACCCCTCTCCCATCAGCCCCGCTTGCGCCATCTCCAGAGAAGCCATCGCCACCGACCCCGCTGGATGCACGTGCGCGAACACGCTCAAGTCCGACCCCACAAATTCCGCGTGCCCTGCCATCCCCATGTACGGCTCCAGGTCCTGCGCCGGCTTTCCGTCCTTATCCTGCACGCTGAACTTGAAATCCATCGCCGTCGTAGCCTTCAACGGCCCCGGTCCGCGCTCCCAAATCATCCGCCCGCCGTCTGGAAGCTGCGAAACAGTGTTGTCTTTCCCCGCCGACGCAATTGGTTCCCCGGACCAACTCGAGTCATCTCCACTCATCGCCTTGCCGTTTATTTCCGGCAAGTCAACAGTCCCCACCAACGTCCACGGAAATCCCCGCGAATCCACCACGTCCGCAAAAACCTGATAATGTCCCGCCGGCATGTTCGGCAAATTGTCCGCAAACGCGCCGCCCTCTGCAAGAGTCGGATGAAGATGCCACATCCGATTCATCCCCGGCAGTTCGATCAGAAACAAATGCATCAGATGGTTATGGTCAGGCACGACCTCTCCCATATTAATTCTGTCCGACCATTTCGGATTTTGGCCTCTCGCCCGAATCACCAAACGGTTCCCGTCTTCCAGCGTAGTCTCCGCCGTCGGCGGCTTGTAAAAATTTACCCGCCCCTGGTAATCCGAATCTTCCACTCCCCACCACGATTTCCCCAGATAAAGAAGGCCAACCACCACGATCACCGTAACCACCATCACGATTCTGGCTCTGCGCGCGTTGGCAGGCCCCGGTGCTTCGCCGCGCTCCAGGCTTGCTTCGCGAGCGCCCGCGCCGGCAATTGAAATCACTCCAACGCCGAGAATCACCAGCATCGCCACCATCAGCCCGGCCAGCGGTTTTTCCATCGGGAAAGTGCGTTGCGCAAACGAAGCCACCGGCACCGACAACTCCCCTTTGCCTTTCGCTCCGTCCACGATCACCCGCACCTGCAGCGCGCCCGATTCCATCAGCCAAAGGTTGCCGGTAAAAAATTGCGGATCGTCCTTCGAAACCTTCGCCTCATCAGGCGTGGGAGGAAGGTTCGACCCCGGTCCGTTCAGCCGCAGCGGAACGATTTGCACCGAATTCACATCACCGTTTTCACACCGCACCTGAATCTCTGCCACGCCCGGAATCACCTGCGGCATTCGCACCGTGACGAACAGATGATAAGGGCCTGCATCGCCTTCGTAAAAAACATCCGGGCTGCCCACGTGCGCGAGCACAGGAATTGCAGCGCCCAGCAGAATAACCGCCGCGATCAATAACCGCCGCTGGAAATCCTTCATCGGCGAATCCGCCGCATCCATTCACCCCAGGCCATTCCAATCCGCACCATCAAGATCGCCGCCACTAGCGCGATCCCCATGCGCAGCCAGAACGCTCCGGGCGTATGGTCCGTGTGAATGAAAACGTTTCGTACCCACGGAGACGTGGACGGTATGAAGTAAGGATAATTCGTAGTCTGAAAAATTCTATTTCTCGAAGCCGGAGACAACAGAAAATCGGCAAATGGCCATTGCACCGCGACGAAACTCACCAGAAACGCAGCTCCCAGCGTGGCCGCCTGTTTCCACCGGTTCCACGTCGCCGTTTGCTGCCGCAACACATCAAAAACAATCGCCGGAACGATCAGCAGCATCGGAAAATCCGGGGGCACCAAATGCGTCACGTTCTGGTACACCGGCCCCAGCTTTGGTACCGCCGGGAACAGCGGAAGTATCCACACAAAAGCAAGATGGATCGCCATCCACATCGACGTCATGATCGTCGCCGCCCAGCGATTCTTCGATACCCACGCCACCGTCGCTATCCAAATAGGCGCCGCGAGCATCATCACCAGATAAAACCTCGCCCCGTGCATCAGGATGCGGTTGGTCATTTCCTGCATGATTCCAACCGTCAAGCCCATCAGGAAAACGACGGCGAGGAATAGCATGGGCTCCAGCTTGCGGTAATATGCTCCCTCCGCCCGATTCATCTCCGCCAGCACTAGCACCAGCGCGCCAAAACGGATGCCGATCATTCCCAGCGCCAGCAGCACGTGCGGCGGGCTTAGAATTTTCACGTCCAATCCGTACGAGTTGTGCCACCAATTATCAAACGGCCCCGCGGCGATCATCGCCAACGCGCCCCACGCGCAGATGAACGCACCCAGCGGCCCTCGGAAGCCCCACATCGAAACCGAAACATCGCGCAACCGCGAATCTTTTTGAAACGTCGTGGAAAGAATCAAATATCCGCACGCAATCCCGGCCAGCACCCCGGACAAATAAATCAGCATGTGCGCCGGCGTCCAGAAAGTGTCCCGCCCAACCGTCTCGTGCCAGGAAATGTCCCACGCGCTTCCCACTACCGCCGATATCGCCGACGCCATGCAGCACCATATGTACCAGGGAATCGACGCCGTCTCGGCGTACGCCCTCTCCACGCTCCGAGCCTGAATCGGTGGTTGCAGCGAAATCGTTCCAGCCATTTGTCTCACCCCACTCCACTCATTTTACACCAGTAACCAACTCGCAGTATCACCGACTAAAGCCGCCACATTTGCCTCAAACCCGTCATCCGACTCTCCCGCAACCCGTGTCTCCACACATCCATTCGCCACAGACCTGTCATCCTGCTTGCCCTGACGAAGGAAGGGAGCGTAGCGAGGGATCTGCTCTCTGAAACGTCACCGAACAAGTCCAGCCCACTCTTGAAGTTTCATCGCTTCATTTCAGGAGCCGTCACAAAAAAAAGAGCCGCCTCAAAAAGGCGGCTCCTCCGTCAATTCGATTTTGCTGGTGAAAACTAGTTTAGCAATCTGCGGCGCGTCTTCAAGAAACCCAGGCCAACCAGTCCCGAGCTGAGCAACATCAGCACGCCCGGCTCCGGAGTTGTCGTTATCGTCCCTGCATAATCCAGACCATACGAGCTCCCCGCTTCCTGGTACACGTCGAAAGAAATCGTATTCACGCCGTCCACCAAATACGGCGCGATGTTGAACGTCCCTTCGGTCGTCACCAGGCAGCCAATCGCTACAGAAGAGCAGGTCGGGTAGGAGCCGCCGAGATTCGCCGCAAATATTGTCGTCCCGTTTACCACCACCGAGGTCGTGTCGTCGGCCAATACAGAAAGTGTAGCGCTCGTAATCGTTCCAGTTAGATCGAAAGTCTGCGTGAACGTCACGCTCGTTCCATTCGGCACCACCGTGAACCCGGGAGTGGACGGATTGCCTGTATTCGCATAGGAAATCCAATTTGATCCCGGAAGCGGGGCGGCCCACAGCGGGTTTGACGTTATATTCTGTGTCGCGCTCCCGGAGTTATTGCTCGTGTTGCCGGCGGAGCTGTCAATCGAGGTCGAATCTGCGTTGGCGCTCAAAAAGCAGCCACTTGCGACGATTGCTAAAGCTAACGTCATTAATTTCTTCATTTTGTGGTTCCTCCGAGTGCGCCAAGGGAAATACTCGCCTTCATCCCTACAACTACACTTATAGCAAGTACTATGCCATCACTAGGTGAATGAAAACAAATAACTTACGGTTAGGTGCGGGGAGGGTGTCCTAAGCAGGTCTATCTTTGCGGTAAGTTTTTTCCGACGAAACTGCGGCGAACTAGGACGCCTTTTCCTGCGCGTAGACCAAATATTCCGAATACGGGCCCTTGAAGTCCTCAACCTTCCCGCCGGCCACAAAATGCCAAATCCGCGTAGCCACTTCGTCAATCACGTCGTAGTCATGCGTCACCAGCAGCACCGTGCCATCATACTTTTGCAGCGCGATATTCAACGCATTAATCGACTCCAAATCCAAATGGTTCGTCGGCTCATCGAGCACCAGCACGTTCGGCCTCTGCAGCATAAGCCTGCAAAAAATCAGCCGCGCGGACTCGCCTCCCGAAAGCGCCTTCGTTGGCTTCAGCGCGTCGTCGCCGCTGAAGAGCATTTGCCCCAACACTCCGCGCAGTTCCTCTTGCGTCGCTTGCGGCTTAAATTGATGCAGCCATTCCACCGCCGTCGTGCCTTTCACGATGGAATCGCTGTGGTCCTGCGCAAAATATCCCACCGCCACGTTGTGTCCCCACGTCACCGTCCCGCCATCAACGGGGAATTGCCGGTCCACGTCGTCAATGTATCCCGTAGCATTGCGCACCAGCGACTTCAGCAGCGTAGTCTTGCCCGCTCCGTTGCGCCCCGTCAGCGCGATTTTTTCTCCACGCGCCACGCTCGCCGAAAACGGCAAAATCACCTTCACGCCGTCGTACGATTTCGCCACGCTCTTGATCTCCAGCGGATGCCTTCCGGAATGCTGGTCCATCTGAAAGCGAATGTACGGCCGCGCAATGTTCGACCTCGCCAGCTCTGTCGTCTGCAGCCGCTCTACTTCTTTCTTCCGCGAAGTCGCCTGCGCCGAACGCGTGCCCGCCGAAAACCGCGCGATAAAGTCATTCAGTTGCTGGATTTTCTTTTCCCGCTGCGCGTTCTCCGATTCGATGCGCGAACGAATCGACGTCTTCGCCACCACCATATCGTCGTATCCGCCGTTGTACATAATCACGGTTTGGTAGTCGATGTCCGCCGTATGCGTGCAAACGCTGTTCAAAAAGTGCCGGTCGTGGGAAATCACGATCAGCACGCCTTCGTACTCGCACAAATAATCCTGCAGCCAGTGGACTGAATCCAAATCCAAGTGGTTGGTCGGCTCGTCCAGCAGCAAAGCCGGTGGACTTCCAAACAAAGCCTGCGCCAGCAGCACGCGCACTTTCTGCCCGCCTTGCAGCTCACCCATTTTTCGCTCGTGGAGCGAATCGTCCACGTCCAACCCGTCGAGCAACACTCCCGCGTCCGCTTCGGCCGTATACCCGCCCTCTTCGCCGACGATTCCTTCCAGTTCCGCCAATCGCATTCCATCTTTATCCGTCAACTGGTCGTGCGGCTTCTCGTACAGCGCATCTCGTTCCTGCAACGCCTTCCACAGCGCCTTGTTCCCCATGATCACCGTATCGATCACGCGAAATTCATCGAACGCAAACTGGTCCTGGCTCAAAACGCCCAGTTTTTTCGGCCGTGTAACGTCGCCTTTGGAAGGTTCAATCTCGCCCGTGAGGATTTTCATCAGCGTAGTCTTCCCCGCGCCGTTCGGCCCGCTGATCGCGTAGCGCCGCCCGGTCAGAAACGCGCAGGAAACGTCCTCGAACAGTATTCGGGGACCAAAGCGCATCGAGATGTTGTTAACGGAGAGCAAGAAGACTCAATTGTACCACAGCCGCCGCACTCGTTCAGCCCGACTCCCAGCGACTGTCCGCCACTTCGAATTTGTAGCGGCCGCCTTTAGGCTGGCAGGTTTATCTTCAGGATTTCAGTTCAACGAGACATCTACCCACCAATTGTTTGCGTCTTTTCGGCTATCTGTCACGTATACCAAAGAGCTTCGCCGAGCTCTTTAGAAACCGTTATGTCGCGCAGCTCGGCGAAAGTTTGAGGGGAGGTCACGATGAAGCCAAAAACGATCTATCTCATCCTCTGCTTTCTCGGCCTGACCCTGACCTACTGGCAGTTCCTACCCTGGGTCGCGCAAAACGGCCTGAACATGCCTCTGTTTTTCCACCAGCTCTTCGCCAATCGTATCAGCGCCTTTTTTGGCATGGACGTTTTCGTCTCCGCCGCAGCTCTCTTGGTTTTCATGCGAACGGAGGCTCTTAAGCTCCAAATTCCGGCCCGCTGGTTGCCGGTCGCAGCTCTAATACTCGTAGGTGTTTCGCTCGCCCTCCCTCTGTTTCTCTATTTACGCGAGTGCAAACTCGATCACCTCAAGTCAATCCAAGCGACAGAAGCGCCGCGCTAGGCTCATTCCGTGCTCATTCTTCAAAATCTACAGCGATTACGGTATGGCGGCTGCCTTCCCAAAGCCCGAAAATAGCGGTTTCCATTTACACTCAAATAATCAAGAAAGCCCGGTGAAGGAAACTTAAGATGACGGCCCCCTACCAAATTTTCCGGAAGCTGCCCGACAGAAAGTTTATCTGGATTGAAAACATTGAAGAGCTTCAGGAAGCTCGCGCACGCCTCGAGTTCCTAAGGACCGTTTCCGACGCCGATTACGTCCTTTTCGACCCACGCGAGCGAACTGTCGTCGGCCAAGTCGCCAAGTCCGTCCAACCTTAGCCAAGCGCCCTCGCCCGGTAGTGCCACGGCCGCCTTTGTCCTAAAGTCGCGGCAGCAGCGAAGAGCCTGTGTCGCGAGTCCGATTTTCGTCAGGGCACGACTTTAGTCGTGCCGTAAAATGGTGCAAAAGCGGTGCGGCTTTAGCCGCTGAGGGACGGAATTTTCTTTTTGTCCCGATGCCTTAGCGGAAGGGCAGCGATTATGTAGGCGGTGATAGCTGGAGAATTCTTGTCAGTCGAGAATTTTTGTGGGTTGTGGCTTCAGCCACGACATAAAAGCCCGCAACATTAGTCGGCTTTAGCCGCTGAAGTTCCATGCTGAAGTCCCGTGTTTCCTCGCCCCTTACCTCGGCGCTTCCTGATCTGCGTCATACACATACTGTATATAAACCTGCGGCGCCGATTTTCCCCCGCCGTACGCAATCGCATCCATCCTTACTGTTTCGTACAGTTGCTGCCCGCTAGGCGCCAGTTCAAACGTCCGCGAAAATTTCCCGCCCCGCGGAGTTTTCTCGTCCGTCACCAAACTCCTTCCATCCCACTTCGCCGCAATCTCCTGATACATGTCATCGCTTGATTTCTCGATTTTTCGCCCATCGGTAAAAAGCGCAATCTTGCGCGTTCGATCATCCGTCAGATCCACCTCTGCGCCTTTCGAATCTTTCTGCACAATGCTCAGCGTCTCCGGCGGATCAGTCAAATCCCGCATCGTCCCAGGATCCATGTCGCCGGGTTGGTTCGAGCCTCGACGCCCCCCGCCCCCATTTCCTCCGCCTCCACCCTGCCCTGGATAGGGGTTTCCCCCGCCTTGTCCGGGATAAGGATTTCCTCCGCTTCCCACTCGCGGGTTGCCCCCGTTTCCCCCATTTCCTTGGCTCTTCGACTGCGCTTGCTGTATCTTCTTGCGCCCATCGTCGCTGTCGTCAGTATTCAGCTTCCAAGCCCCCGCAATACTCGTGCGCGGCGGTATTGGTTTGCTGCTGGCTGGCATCTCCGGCGAACGCGACGCCTCCGGCTCCAGCGGTTCTAACTGTGGTGGCGCAGCAGGCAACGGCCCCGGCGTCTCCTGCGCCCGTAACAATCCCGGCGCAGCCGCCGCAAAAAAGCAAATCAAACCCGCTAACATCGTCCCTCTGCGTTTCATCATCATCCTCGCTCGCGCTCTAACCGTCGCTTCCCGCGCACTGTACCGGCCCCTGCGGCTTACTTTGCATTCTCGCCCACAGCCTCTGACCTGCCCACACCACACTCTACCCGCGCACACCTCGACTCATCGTAACTCCTGACCAAACTCCACCCGTCGTATTTTTCGATGCTCAAAATCCCCCGCAAGATGTAAACCCAACCCGCTGTTCTGGCCGGTTTCCGATTACCGGCGCCAATCAGGAGTTGAGAAAACAATGCGGAACTTGCGTGGCCAGCTAGCACACTAGACTACTAAAGCCAGCAGGCACCTAAGATGTGCAAGCTAGAGGCCCCAATCGCATATTCCTGTTAGAATCCATGAACGAAGGGCTGGGCGTTATGGCGAAGATCATCGCGACTGCAATTCTTCTCTGCGCTGTTTCTGTAACCTGCCTCCCGCAGGACGCAGAGCCGAAGTATGTAACTGGAATGACGTTGTTTGGCCCAAGTCCGTCGTGTCCAGTTTTCGTCGGCGGTGTGGATCGGGGCTCCCCTGCGGCTGCAGCCGGAATCAAGCCGGGGGACCGCCTGATCGCGATTAATGGAGTTTCCGTTGCAGATTTGCAGGACGCGGCGCGGGCGCTTCATGGCGAGAGCTCGGAACCTGTAAGCTTGCGGCTGGCACGAGGCGAAGAGTCATATGCGGTCACCGTCCAGAAAGAGACGATGGCGACGAGGATGAAACGCGACGGACAGAAATCCGTTGAGGACGGCGTGGTGCCTTTAGACGCGACCGATGCTGAAATCAAACAGCGCTCGTCTCTGATCCGAGACTTGGACTCAGACCCGACGCGCATTGCCCGCTTGTTTCCTACTCACTATCCCGAAAACGAAAAACTCTACTATCCCGGCTTCGAAGTGTTCGTCTGGGACAAAGGTCGTCAAGTGACTATTGGCGGAATTGAAGATGGGCCGGCCTCTCGCGCGGGCGCTCGGTGGGGGGATGTCATCCTGTCAGTAAACGGAATTGACCCGCGGAACAAGTCTGTTGCTGACCTTGAGCCAATTTTCAGTAGTCAGAAACCGGAAGCAATGACTCTTGTTATTGACCGGGCTGGGGTGACGAAAACGCTCTCGTTTGAATTGGAACAGGCCACGACAATACTGCGGAACAATGACAAGAAGTTAGTTCGAGGTACGCTTGTTCCGCTCTGGGTTCCTGAAGAGTACCTGCCGTGCTTTGGCGTGCCGCCGAAGTCTTGAATATCGGGTTACCGGACAATTGAAAACCACAGTGTCCGCCAAGCAGGTTGGACTTTCTAACCGGCGCTTGGGCCCGGCGCTGCAAAACCTTCTGCCGCCTGATCCACGGTAGGAAACATCTCGATCAGCGTGTCCAGCTTCGTCATTTTCAAACTGTATTGAATCATCGGTTGTTCCGTAGCTATCCGCAGCTTTCCGCCCACCTTCTTCAGCTTGGTCAAGCACCTAACCAGCGTTCCAATCGCTGCGCTGTCCATATGCGTCACGCCTGCCATATCGAAAATCACTCGCGTCTCGCGCGCCGCGATGATTTCATCCAATTCTTTCTCCAACCGCGTGCATTCCGCTCCCGCGTGAATGCTGCCTTTCATCTCCAGCGCCGCCATGCCCGGCTCCAAAGTTCGTTTTGAAAAATGTACGATCACGAAGCAGCCCGCTCCTCTCCCTCATACGGAAAATTCTGGATCAGCTTCACGCAATCTCCCAGCGCCGCAGCCAACGAATCGCCCCACCCGCACGGCACAAACGGAGCCGTCTTCTGGTTCACCTGCTTGTCCGCCTCGGCATAAAAGCGCGCGCGCTGCCCCGGCGGCGGCACCGCGAACTCCTTCACCGTAATCCCAAAGGTCACGTGCCCATCCGTCTGCTGCTTCGCAATCGTGAACTGATGCAGCCGCGTCAACATCTCCGCCGCGTGCGCGTGTATATATTCCCAATCGGGCATTCACTATTCCTCAATTTCTCCGCTGATTCTGCTGCGGATACTAGGACACTGACCCACTCAAGTCAACGCCAACAAGGGAGAGTTGGGAACTTACAGCGACCTGACTGCGTACAGTACCCCAGAGGCCCGAATGCAAAACTTGGTTGGCAATCTTCGCTACGCCTTACGGCAGTTCCGGCTGTCGCCCGTTTTCACCGCCGCGGCCGTCCTCACGCTCGCGCTGGGAATCGGCGGAACCACGGCGATATTCACGTTGATCCACGCAGTGATGCTCCGCTCTTTGCCTGTCTCTGATCCTGGAAAACTCTATCGTATCGGCGAAGGCGACGATTGCTGCGTCGAAGGCGGTACTCAGGATCGCTGGGGAATGTATTCGTATCCTCTGTATCAGCGGCTGAAGGCCGAAACACCGGAATTCGAAGAGGTCGCTGCTTTCCAGGCCGGTGAGTCACGCCTGAGTGTGCGCCGGCAAGGCGTCGAATCCGCCGCTAGGCCTCTGCTTTCAGAGTACGTCACCGGCAATTATTTTCACACTCTCGGAGTCGGCGCTTACGGCGGGCGAGTATTTACTCCGGACGACGACACACCGGCTTCTCAGCCCGTGGCGGTCCTCAGCCACCGCGTCTGGCAAACAACCTATGGCAGCGATCCCACTGTAGTAGGTTCAACCTTCTTCGTGGAGGGCCGTCCGTTTACCGTGATTGGCGTCGCTCCCTCCGGATTTTTCGGCGAGACTTTGCGCGGCGACCCGCCCGACATCTGGATCCCCCTGCATCAGGAGCCGGTCATTAATGGCGACGGCGCACTCTTGAATCAGTCTATCTCCGCATGGTTGCGCGTGATCGGCCGCTTGCGCCCGGGAGCTTCCGTTGCCGGAATGTCCCCGCGCCTCACCGGAATCCTGCGTCAATGGATGCAATATGATTCCGGCTATCCCGCCAATTGGATGCCCGACGTGATTCGAATGCTCCCCAAGCAGTTCATCAACGTCGTCCCTGCCGGTGCCGGTGTTGCGGAAATGAAAGAAAACTACGGGCGCAGCCTGCAAATCCTTCTAGCCGTCTGTGGCCTGGTTCTGCTGATCGTGTGCGCCAATGTGGCCAACCTGCTGCTCGCCCGCGCGGTCACTCGTCGTGGACAAACCGCAATACGCCTGGCCTTGGGCGCCACGCGACGCGAAATTATCATGCAAGCTCTCACGGAAAGCGTTCTACTCGCCGTGGCTGGCGGCATTGCAGGACTTCTGGTCGCCATTGCAGCCGCGCGCCTGCTGCTTGCGCTTGCCTTCCACAGCGCGCATTTCCTTCCCATCAGCGCCGCGCCATCGCTCATCGTATTGGCGTTTGCTTTCGGCTTGGCGCTCATCACCGGAATCATTTTCGGAGCCGCTCCTGCATGGTTTGCGACTCTCACCAACCCCGCCGAAGCATTGCGCGGTTCGGGTCGCAGCACCGGAGATCATTCTTCTTTCGCCCGTACCGGTTTGCTGATCGTACAAGCCACTCTCTCGGTTGTCCTCGTCGCCGGTGCCACCATGCTCGCGCGCAGCTTGAACAAACTAGAGCACCAGGATTTCGGTTATCAACTCCAAGGCCGGGTCGTGGTGGAGCTGCACGATCCTCCTGCGAGTTATACGCTGCCCCAGCTAGAATCGCTTTACCGCCAGCTCGAAGAAAGCCTCAATCGTTTGCCCGGAGTGCAGGGCTCCGGCCTGGCGCTTTACAATCCCCTCACCAACAATTGGGGCGAGTTCGTTCTGGTATCAGGTCATCCCGCTCCCACCATGGACGACGAATCGGAGGCGGCGTGGGATCGCGTCAGCGCCAACTATCTGCAGAATTTCGGCATCCCGATTTTGCGCGGTCGCGCCTTCACCTCCGCCGACAACGAAACTACCGCCCCGGTGGCCATCGTCAACGAAGCCTTCGTCAAACGTTTCTTCAAGTCGGGCGAAGACCCGCTGGAGCAGCACTTCGGCCTGGACTTGCCTCAGAACGCGGCCACGTTCCGCATCATCGGCGTCGTGCGCGACGCAAAATTCGCCGGCTATGCCTTGGACAGGCCGGCGCGCCCGATGTTCTACGTCCCGCTCGCCCAGAATGTCAATTACACCGACAACGTGATGACCAGAGTCGAGCTGCGCTCTCACTTTGTCAGCGGAATCATGTTGGTGACCGATGTCCCCACCGGCGTCCT
>Ga0181531_10001725_pt1 | contig 13690 bp, 11 predicted proteins | sample PEATcosm2014_Bin_38_FD_119743 | JGI IMG/M metagenome (GOLD analysis project Ga0181531, IMG submission 119743) | Peatland microbial communities from MTU Mesocosm Facility, Houghton, MI, USA - PEATcosm2014_Bin11_10_metaG | ecosystem: Environmental > Terrestrial > Soil > Wetlands > Peat | place... | reverse complement strand
TTTCGCCCGACATCTTGACGTAACCGCCGAGAGGAATGGCGCTGATGCGGTAATCGGTCTCGCCGCGAGTGAAACCCAGCAGGCGCTTTCCGAAACCGATGGAGAACACTTCAACCCGGACGCCAAAGTACTTGGCCGCAGCGTAGTGTCCGAATTCATGAATGAGAATCATGAACCCGAGAACAATCGCCATATCAAAAACGGTATGAAGGATGGACAATAACTGCGGCATAATCAACCAGAGTACTCCAAATTTTTTATTGCAGAATGGCCCTGATGGGCGATCCCTTATGACGGCTGCGTTGAACGAATTCGCTTGCTAAGAGGCGGGCTTCGCGATCCAAACTGAGCACCTTCTGTATAGATTCCAAATGTCCGGCTGGCGTTGCAGCCATCACTTCTTCGATGACCCGGGGGATGTCTTCGAAGCCGATCTGTTCGTCGAGAAAGGCTGCCACGGCGACTTCGTCGGCCGCGTTCAAAGCGATGGTCTTGGCGCCTCCGATGGAGGCCGCTTCGTAAGCCAAACCCAGACAAGGAAATTTAGCCATATCCGGAGGGGAAAAATCCAGATGCCGTAGGTCACGGACCGAAAAGCGAAGATCGGACGGCACGCGATCCGGGTACGTCAGCGCATAAAGAATCGGCAGCCGCATATCGGTCACCGAGATTTGAGCAAGTAAGCTGCCATCCACAAACTCGACCATGGAATGGATCGTAGATTGCGGGTGCACAATGACTTGCACGCGATCCGGGGGGATGTCAAAGAGGCGGCAAGCCTCAATGACTTCGAACCCCTTGTTCATGAGCGTAGCGGAATCGATGGTGATCCGCCGCCCCATTTTCCAGGTGGGATGATTCAGCGCTTGTTGCACCGTAATTGAGGCAAATTCGGATTTCGGAGTATTGAGGAACGGGCCGCCCGACGCGGTCAGCCAGACGCGTTCGACCTCAGCCATACGGCCTCCGCGCAGGCACTGGTGAACGGCGTTGTGTTCGCTGTCGATAGGCAGGAGGGGCTTGCCCTGTCGGCGAGCCTCCGCGGTGATGAGCTCTCCGGCTACAACAAGACACTCTTTGTTGGCAAGGCCAACGGTTTTTCCGGCACGGACGGCCTCGTAAGTCGCTTCGAGCCCGGAGACACCGACGATGGCGCTGACCACAAAATCAACTTCGGGATGGGTCGCGACCCGGACCGTGCCTGCGGCACCGTCGAGGACTTCAACGTCGGTGAGACCGGCGCTGCGTAGTTTTGCGCGCAGGGCAGCGGCATCCTGCTCTTTTGCCACAGAGAGGATACGCGGACGCCACCGGACGGCCTGCTCGAAGGCAAGGTCGGAATTATGGCCGGCGGCGAGGGTCGCGATCTGGAAGCGATCGGGGTAACTTTCGACGACGCTCAGAGTGCTGCGTCCGATCGAACCAGTAGAGCCCAGGATGGCGATGCGCTTCATTCGATCTTCTTATTGTAAGGGAGCGGAGGCACTTGCGAGAGAGGTACGGAGGGCCGCAGCCGGGAAAGATCCAGAAGGATCGTTCACCGGGAGTCTTACTGCAGCATTTGCCAAGTGCGCCAGGCCCAGACGATCGGCACGGCGAACAGCATGGCATCGATACGGTCAAGCATGCCGCCATGGCCGGGAAGGATGCTGCCGGAATCCTTAACTCCGGCACCGCGCTTGATGAGCGACTCCACCAGATCGCCCAATTGGGCCGCCAAATTTACGATCACGGAAAGCAGAAGGATGGGCCACAATTGCGGCTGTTCCAGGCCAAACATGCCGTCGCGCCGTTCGATCAAGCCGACACGCAGAAGCGCGGAACTCACGGCGGGAGCGTACTGAATCCACAGGGTGCCGATGAGCATGCTGGCGAGGATGGAGGCCGCGCCGCCCTCCCAGGTTTTCTTTGGACTAACCCGCGGCGACATGCGGTGTCGGCCGACGGATTTACCGACGAAGTACGCAAAGATGTCTCCCGCCCAGACGGCGAGCAGAGTGTAGATGGTCCAGATGGCTCCTGCCGGCTGCTGGCGGATCTCGACCAACAATGCCATGGGAAGCGCGATGTAGGCGAAACCGAGCGCAGAAGCGGCGGCCGACGGATAGCCGGTGGCGAGATCGGGAGCGCGCATCGCGAAAGTCAGAAAAACAAAAGGAGCGAGCGTTGCCGCCGCCGCGATGCCATAGAGCATGGCAGCACTCTCTCCAAGGGGTGTGTGGTTGCTCGAGGCTAGAACTACAAAAGCAAAGAAGAGCGCAAAGTAGACGTAAGTCGCGGTGGCCAGTGGACGGACAGCGTAGTGTTCGACCAGCTTCAGAAATTCGGCGACCGAAAGAAGAGCGATGGCTCCAGCGACCGCGGCAAGAATGTAGATCGGAGCTTTCAGCACAAGCAGCAAAACAATAGGAATGAGAACCAGAGCGGTCGCGATGCGGGTGATCATTATTAAAGGAGAACCAGGAGAAGACGTACCGCGGCAATCAAAGCTTGAGAGGTCGATACTTGGCCGAGCGACGATTGACCTCTCAACGTTTGACCTCAGCGCGGGCGCGCACGGGTGGATGCTTGGGAGCATGACCGTCGGGAGTGAGTCCGCCGTAGCGGCGATCGCGCTTCTGATATTCCTCAATGCTCTCGAGCAGGTGGACACCGCGAAAGTCAGGCCACAGAGTCTGCGTCACATGAATTTCGGCATAGGCCAGCTGCCAAAGCAAGAAGTTACTCAGCCGCATTTCGCCGCTGGTACGAATCACTAAGTCGGGATCGGGGAGTCCGCGGGTGTAGAGATGCTGACTTATGGCATGTTCGTCGATCTGTATATGGTCGAGTCCGCCATTGCGCGACGCAGCTTCGGCCAGCGAACGGAAGGCATCGACAATTTCGCTACGCGCGCTGTAATTCAGCGCGAGCGTGAGCAGCAAGCCCGTGTTCTTGGAAGTGGCGCAACTGGCTTCCTGCATTTCGCGCTGCACCGATTCGGGTAACTCGTGCTGGCGTCCGATGTATTGCAGCCGGACGTTATTGCGATTGAGCGTCTCGATTTCCGCCTTGAGATAGCGGCACAGGAGTCGCATCAGAAAATCGACTTCCGATTTGGGCCTCTTTTTCCAGTTTTCTTCTGAGAACGCGTAGAGCGTGAGAGCAGGAATGCCGATGCGGGCGGCGGTTTCGACGGTCGAGCGCACCGATGCAACCCCGGCGCGATGTCCGGCGACTCGCGGCATGTGCCGGCGGCGGGCCCAGCGCCCGTTTCCGTCCATGATGATGGCGATATGTTGGGGAAGACGCGCCGTATCGAGGCGCTGGTAAACATCGCTTTCCTTGCGGTCCATCCCCGCCGGAACCGTGTGTCGCAAGCGGAACTCTCCGAGTCGAAGCTAACACACGAATTCCTGAGTGTGCAATGTGATGGGACCCTTCGCGAGCACTGATCGACTAACGCGCTTCCTCGGGAAAGATCGATAGAACGAGCCGCTCGGTGTGGCGGATGACGATGAGGGAACAGCGGGCTCCGACCTGCGCGTCGGTCAACAGCCGATGCAGATCATCGACGCCGGCGACCGGCTTTTCGTCGAGCGCCACGATCACATCGCCTTCCCGGAGGCCTGCCGTCCGCGCCGGACTGCGCTCTTCGATGCCGACGATCACCACGCCCGTCTCTTTGGGCAGATTGTAGAAACGCACTACGCGGCGATGAATCGGCACGGTTTGGGCGGAGACTCCGATGAAGCTGCGCCGGATGCGGCCGTCGCGCAGCAGGCGGCTGGCAACGAATTTCGCCGTATTAATTCCGATGGCGAAGCAGAGTCCTTGCGCCGGAAGAATGGTGGCGGTGTTGACGCCGATGACTTCGCCGCGCGAATTGACCAGCGGACCGCCGGAATTTCCGGGATTCAATGCGGCGTCGGTCTGAATCACGTCTTCGATCAGCCGTCCCGAGTAGGATCGCAACGACCGTCCGAGCGCGCTGATCACTCCGGCGGTGACAGTGGATTGGAAGCCGTAGGGATTGCCGATGGCGATGGCCATCTGGCCGGGCCGCAGTTGCTGCGAATCTCCCAGGGGAACGGCCTGCAGGCCAGAAGCGTCGATGCGGATGACCGCGAGGTCGGTTGGCGGATCATCTCCAACGGTGTGGGCCGGAGCGCGTCTGCCGTCGGCGAGCGTCACATCGATGCGAGTGGCGTCATGCACGACGTGGCTGTTGGTAAGAATCAGGCCATCGGGAGTAAACACAAAGCCAGAGCCCCCGCCGTGGCGCTCGCGCGGTTCGCCAGATCGGGCGCGCGTGGCTGATTCGGGTAAGGCCTGATGAATTTCTACGTTCACCACCGATGGACTGACCCGGTCGACGGCAGCGGTAACGGCTCGCGAATAGGAATCGAGCAAACCGGCGTCAGGGGATTCGACAGCCGCTCCGCGGGCAGGTTCTTCCGGTAAATTTGCGTCCAACGGCTGTGGAGAAGAAACAGGTTCGATAAAAAAGCTTTCGACGTTCATGATGCATAGATGAACGTCGATGTGAATTGGATTCCTGGAGGATTGCTGGAGACGGCGCCTGGATCAGGCGCGCTTTACGCCATAGGCATTCAGCACGTCGCGCAGCGTTACGATGCCCTCCAGTTTGTGGACGTTAGCGCGATTCACCACGGGGAGGATCTCGATCTGATTTGCGCCCATGCGTTCGAGCGCGAGATCGAGTCCTTGATCCGGATGAACATGCGGGAAGATGATGGCATCGACGAGCTCACCCAATTTTTTGCCTCGGTCCTCGGGTGGAATTTCCTCCAGGGTGGAGTAATTTATGACGCCGATGACGCCGCGTGAATCGGTGACCAGCCAGGTACGGGCTTTCGCGTCGCGCACCTGCTCGAGCGCCTGCTGAACGGTGGTCTCGGCGTCCAGAGACTTATCCGCCGCCTGCATGACACGCACGATCTGGCGATGGCCGGAACGATTACGCGCGCCCGGCCCCGGCAAGTGGATCCCATCCTGAATCGCAAGGCCTTCGTAAATCGGTTCCTCCTGTAATCGCGAGGCAATAAAGAAGCTGACCAGATTCGCGATCATGAGCGGCACGATCACGGCATAGTCCTGCGTCATTTCGAAAATCATCAGCACAGAGGTCATGGGAGCGCGCACAATGCCGGCAAATGCTGCGCCCATGCCGACGAGCGCGTAGGCTCCGGGATTGGCGGTATATGCGGGGAAGAAGTGGTGAGCCACGGTTCCGACGGTGCCACCAAGCATCGCGCCAATAAATAATGACGGGCCAAAGATGCCTCCGGCATTGCCAGATGCGTAACTGGTGGTGACGGCGAGCAACTTCAGCACGACGAGCAGCAGCATCATGCGGAACGCCATGTTGCCATTAAGCGCATCGCCCACATATCCGTACCCAACGCCGAGAACCTGTGGGACGAACAAACCCATCAGGCCGACAAGGATTCCGCCGGCGACCGGCTGAAACCAAACCGTACTCAGCGGAAAGCGTAGAAAGCGGGCCCTGATGCCAAGCAGCAGGCGGGTGAATGCTGCGGAAACGATGCCTCCGGCAACGCCCAGAACGGCGTAGACGGCGAACTCCGAGGGATGCACCAGGTGATATTGGGGAACCTTGAAGAGAGGATGGTCGCCAAGAAAGACGCGAAGCACCATCCACGCGGTTGCAGATGCGAGAACGACGGCGCCCATTACGGGCGCGTGCAGGTCGCCCATGATTTCTTCGAGGGAGAAGAGCACGGCAGCCAAAGGCGTGTTAAAGGCGGCGGCAATCGCGGCAGCGGCTCCGACCGGAATCAGTCGTTTGACTTGTTCGGTACTGAGTCCAAGGAGGCGCCCAAGGATCGAGCCGATGCCAGCGCCGACTTGCACGGATGGACCTTCGCGGCCGAGAGGGATTCCGCTGGCGAGCGTCGCCGATGTGCAGAAGAACTTGCCGAGAACGGTGCGCAGGGTGATGCGTCCACTGCGGGCGAAAAGCGCCGCCTTGGTCTGGGGAACGCCACTGCCTCGTGCGTCGGGAAAATAGCGGTATAAGAGGTAGCCGATGCCAAGCGAACCGACGACCGGGAACAGGATGCGCCGGTAGGGAGCGCTGCCGACGGGATAGAGCCGCATTCCCAGGCGTTCGGTGAGCATGATGAACGCGACAACGGCGAGACCGGTGAGCGCGCCGATGACCAGTGCCAGGACCAGGAAAATCTGGCTCTCCCGCTGGCGCATTTCGGCAACACGATGGGCAAACCATCCTTTCACTCCGCCCATACTCGTCGTTTGCGGGGTTTCTGTCATTTCAGACGCGGTACTGTTCAAAGCATATCCCATTGGATCAAGGTGCTATCCGGGACCGGTTGCGTGCAAATCATTGAGATCGACTTTCCTGGAACGTGGAATGTGGAACCGGGAAATACGAAGGTCGGGCGGAAGGCGGCCTCCGGGGAAATAAGCCGCCTCCGCCTCTTTATTCGTTAGCGGTCGAGCGTGAAATGGTCGACTCGATTCTGCTGCCAGCACTGCTCGTTGTCTTCGGTGCAGAACGGCTTCTCTTTGCCATAGCTCACGGTGCGAATGCGAGCGGCGGGAAGTCCCTGTTGCACCAGCGCCTGCTTGGCCGATTCGGCGCGACTGGTTCCCAGCGCGAGGTTGTACTCTTCTGAGCCACGATCGTCGCAGTGGCCTTCGACGAGCACCTTCAGTGTCGGGTGCTGCGTGAAAAAGGCTTCATTGCCTTGCACTGTCGAAGCCTCGGCTGGACGGATGACCGCTTTATCGTAGTCAAAGTAGACATCCTTGACATGGCGGCTGAACAGTTCCTCGTCTGTGGGACCGGGCGTCGCGCTGGCGACGGCAGCGTTCACCGTGATACGAGCGGAAGCTTGACTCGTTCCGCCTGCTCCGCGGGCGATGACGGTATAGGTCGTCGAGGTATCGGGAGTGATGGAACGGGAACCCGATGGAGGCAGCGTGCCGAGTCCGGCGATGTTAATGGAGTCGGCATTGCTGGTTTGCCAGGTTAGTACGGATGTTTGGCCCTGCTGCACCACGCTGGGGTTGGCAGCCAATGTGGCTGTCGGAGCCGGCGCGGGCGCGGGTGGCGGCGGTGGTGTGACTTTGGCTGCTTTCTTCGCGCATCCGCCGAGCAATAAGGCGCCAGCGAGAGCGGCGAGCGAGGCAACCGTCTTGATACTTTTGTTGTGCGTCATTTTGATAAGTCCCCTTAGTCGGATGAAGCTGTTCTCTATCGATCAAGCCTGATGGTGGATGACAATCTCCAATCGGAGTGCACGGCGCGTGCCAGTGCATGCGAACGAAGATTCCGGAGTGATAGAAACGGTCGAGGGAGATCAGCAGCGAAGAAGAGTCTCCGATTCGAAAAGGGAAGCGCTGGGAACGCGGTCGTCGGAAAAGAAGCCCCACAAAGAGATTAACGAAGCGACAAGAAACGCGCCCAACAAACGGGAAGCGGCTTGCGTGATGGCGTTTTGGAGTCGAATGGCAGCGCGCGCCGCCTGCAGGGCAGTCACCGGTCCATTGACCACAGAATAAGGACCTTGAACGGCCGGGAAGAGAAAGATGGCCAGGACGCAGAAAAGTGCCAACACAGACAATTCGCATCCGATGCGGCCAGGATTCATCGTGGTAAGACGATTATATCGCACCGGGGCAGTGCCGATGGTTACAGTTTCGTGACCACTAATTCGTAAGCCTAATATTTACAGTGGGTTATTGGCGACAGGAACGAAAGTATCAAGACTCGGTTGCCGGGTAAAACACACGCTCTGGGCGACGCGGTACGAGAACTCCGCTGGTGATTCGTGGACGCCGGCGAGGGTCAGTGTACTGGCGTTGCCGAAGCGGCTACGCAAACCCAGGAGCCATTTTTATTTACCCACGTATCCACAAAGCGATTGCGTCGCACAAAAGCCTTGCCGTTTTCGACGCCCTTTTCGCGAAAAATTCCAGTCGCAATCGCGACATCACCGAACACGTGGACTGAGATTGACTCTGGCTCGGCTTGCTGCTGATCGGACGGTTTTGCCGCGTCGACGCTCGAAAGAAACGCGCCCTTCGTTTGCAGGCTGCCATCGTCGTTCACGAGCACAATGGAGTCGTGGAGGATTACGCCCAGGGCCTTTTTGTCGCGAAGCTTATATGCCTGATTCCAAGCTTTCTCAATCGCGATGATTTTCGACTCGACCGAGCTATTGTCCTGCGCTACTGACGATGCGGCCATGGCGGCGATCAAAACCACGAGCACGAACAGCTTCATTGGACCCTCGCTAATTTTTGGTTGCAAGACCGTTCATTGTAGCCCGACTGATTCACGGAGCCGACGGGAAAGACGGCCGCGGGGCTGCACGAAGGGATACGCCCTTCCATCTTGGCAACAGGACCAGCGGCGTTTACGCCAGGAGGGAAAAGTCGCCGCTCTCACCTTCGGTTTCAACCATCGCTTTCAATTCCGGATAGTGCTTGACCAGCGTTTCGGGGGCGCGCACTTTCTTTCCCCCGAGCAGATACTTGAGCTCGAGCGCGTTCACGGCGGCTTTCGCCTGAAAATGATTATTCGCAATCACGTAGGTTGATTCCGCCTGACGCGAGATCACCGCGATTTTTTCTTTCCATTTCTCGAGTTCCGCGGGCTTGTAGAGATAGTTATAGCGGTCATTGCGGTTGTCACTGTCAAACCATTGCTCGTAATTGCGTCCGTGCAGACGGACGTATCCGACACCGGATGTGACGTGCTCGGTCGGCGCCAGCGAGCGCCCCAGGCGCGGCTGATCGATGTTGCAGAAGCCGACATTCTGGCGCAGGAATTCCGCCAGCGTTTCGGGATTGTTCCAACTCTCGTGCCGCACTTCGACCACGCGGGGATACTCGATGAACTGGCGGAGCAACAGATCGAGATACTCGCGGTTGAGGCTTGTGTTCTTGAACGATACCGGAAATTGAATCAGCAACGCTCCGAGCTTGCCTTCGGCGGCGAGGGAATCGAGACCCTCGCGAGCGAGACGTTCATCGACATCATTGGGCCGGATGCTGGCGGCCGAGGTTGGTTCAGTGACAGCGAGCGGAGAGTGCGTGAACGAACGATGCAGCTTGGCAGTGAAAACGAAATTCGGATTGACGGCGGCAGCTTTGCGGCTCCACAGGCGGCCGAGTTCAGGGCGAATGTGTCCGTAGAACGAAGTGTTGATTTCGATCACATCGAAAAAGCGCGCGAGGTACTCGACGGGATGAATTTTCTTCCGCGTGACTTCCGGCGGATAGAGAATTCCGTCCCAGTCTTTATAGGACCAACCAGCGGTTCCAAGACGAATTTTGGAAGCAGGCTCCATGCAGGCAGGTAAGATGTTCGGAGGGTAGCACAGGGACTCTCAACCGACACAGGGGCAGGTCGAAGGTATGAAAATCGCGATCCCTGGTGGCACCGGTCAAGTCGGAACACTGCTGGCGCGAGCGTTTCACCACGATGGTCAAGAAGTGATTGTTCTTGGCCGGCGGCCGTCGCAGCCCGCACCGTGGCGAGTGGAGCAATGGGACCCAGGCGACGTTGCCGAATGGGCGAACAAACTCGATGGCGTCGACGTAGTCATCAATCTCGCGGGCCGTTCCGTGAACTGCCGCTACACGGCCGAGAATCAGCAGGAAATCCTTCAGTCTCGTGTTGAATCCGTTCGCGCCGTCGGACAAGCGATCTCGAATGCGAAGCAACCACCGCGTCTGTGGCTGCAAGCCAGCACAGCCACAATCTATGCGCATACCTACGGTGCGCCGAATGACGAGGTCTCCGGCGTGATTGGCGGAGCTGAACCGGATGCTCCCGGCGGCTGGAGATTCAGTATCGAAGTGGCTACGGCGTGGGAGAAGGCTCTCGATGAGATTCCGCTACTTGGGACCAGAAAAGTGAAAATGCGATCTGCGGTGATCATGAGCCCCGATCGTGGGGGGATTTTCGATACGCTGCTGGCCCTGGTGCGGAGAGGCCTTGGTGGCGCGTCCGGCGATGGGCGCCAATACATTTCGTGGATCCACGAAGTGGATTTTATCCGCGCTGTCTATTTCTTGATAGAACACAACGATGTGGATGGCGTTGTGAACCTGGCGTCGCCGAACCCTGTGCCGAACCGTGAGTTCATGGCCAGCCTTCGCCAGGCGTGGGGAACCAAGATCGGTCTGCCCGCGGCCGAATGGATGCTCGGCATTGGCGCTGTTTTTCTGCGAACAGAAACGGAACTGATCCTGAAGAGCCGGCGTGTCATCCCCGGTCGCTTGCTTCGAGAGGGATTCTCTTTCACATATCCCGAGTGGGCGAACGCGGCTCACGAGCTATGCGAGCGTTGGAAGGCGAATAGAGCGCTACGCTGAGTTTCTATGAACCTGTGTGTCGCGGGCGCCCTCGCCCGCGTTCTGCAGCGGGACGCCTCTTCAGTACAGCAGAATGGCGACCCAGTAAGTTCCCGTGGGATAAGCGGCGTTACGCGCGTAGCAGGCTCCGACCGCAAACTGCCTAAGGCCGGGATCGTGCAACAAACGTAGCGCGCCCGAAGGCAGGACTTCGGGACGGTTCTGCGTATACGTCACGATTCTTCGATTGTCGTACGACGCCGCCAGCAGGCGAGCATTGGGGCGGCTTTCTTTGGCCAGGGAGCACGCCGCCGCATCAAGTTGCGGAGGGTTGACCTCAGCCAGGTCCGGCAAACCTTCTTGCCGCCGGATCTTCTCAATGGCGCGACTCACTAATTCGCTGCTTTGCGTCGCGGAGTATGAGGGAACTTCGTGCGCAAAATCCTGCACGACGTAAAGGCGGCCGTTGCTCCAAAAGGCTGCAATCCCTGCGATATTGAAGCCGCCATCGAGCAGATTCTGGCGATGCGGCGCGGACCGCATCAACGCTTCATTCGCTCCCGGAGCGCAGGTCGCATAGGCCAGGTTCTCGCCGGCGCGATCCATACGAAGCGGGCTGGCCTGGGCAATGCGATCGAGCAGCGGAGGTTCGCCCGAAAGTTGATGCTCAAGTTGCCCCGCGGCCACCATGCGTTCGGCGTGCGCCCGGGCCGCGTCGATCAGACTCGGTTCGAGGCGCAGCGGTGGTCGACCCGCCAGCGCGCGGCTACGATTGGCAGCAGCAAGAAGCTCGTTCTCAGCGGCAGAATCCTCACGCGCGGAAGATCCGGCCGCTGAGTCTAATTGGGGGGTGGGCTGCTCGGTGCGGAAATGGACGCTCGTGCTCTCGGTGACCCGTTGCGCCGCGCACAGGGATATCGCACATCCCCATATCGCGATCGAAAGCGCGACGGCTCGAAGCATAGAGATTAGTTGACGTTTGAGTGCGTGGGGGAGGGCTGCAAACTTCCACTTTCCATCTCTCACGCTAGCTTCTAGAATTCAGCTCAGCCACTTACTATGGAGACCCTACTGCTGGTTACTGTGTTGGTCGGAACCCTTGTCCTGCTTGGGGTTTCAGCGGTGTTGCTGCGCCGCGTTTCGGGAGCGTCGCAAGTCGATGTAAAAGCGGAAGTTGTGAGCCAGCTCGAAAGGTTCAATACGGCCCTTGGCCAGAAGATCAGTGTCAGCACTGCCGACATGGCCACTCGCCTGGAGCAGACCAAAGGTGATCTCCGACAACAGGTGACAGACCGCATCCAGCAAGGCTTTTCAGAGATTCGCAGTTCGGTCGAGCGCCAACTTGCGGTGGGAAGAGAAGAACAGAATCGCAGCCTGAGTGATGGCCGCGCGGAAATGACGGGATCGCTTCTGCTTACCACGCAGCAACTGAAAAATGAATTCCAGAGCCTGAACCAGCAGACGGCGCAGAGTCTGGAGTCGATTCGCGAGCGTGTCGACTCGAAGCTGATGGCCATTACCGATCAGGTGCAGCAGAAACTCGACCAGAACATTAAAGAAGGATTCGCGCAGTTCGAGAAAGTGCAGCAGCATTTAAAGGCCGCGGAAGAACAGCTGCGCGAAGTAGGAGCGCTCGGCCACTCCATCAACGATTTGAACAATCTGCTCAAGCTGCCCCATCTGCGCGGTCAGTTCGGCGAAGCGAGCCTTGAGCGCCTGCTGGCCGACTTTCTGCCGGCGCACATGTTTGCGCTGCAGGCGGCACCGGGCGAGGGTGGAGGGCGAGCCGACGCTGTCATTTACTTCCCGGATCGCAAACTGCCGATTGATGCCAAGTTTCCCCGTGAGCAGGTCATCGCTCTCTTCGAGAGCAACGACAAGACGGAGATTGAAGCGGCGCGCGTCGCGCTGGTGCGAGTCATGAAAGCGGAGGCGAAACGCATCCAGCAATACATCCAGCCGGAGAACGGCACGACCGAGATCGCGCTGATGTATCTGCCGAGCGAAACGCTCTATATGGAAGTGATCCGCAACCGGGAACTGGGTGACTGGATGAACGAGCAGCATGTCTTTCCGGTCTCGCCCAACACGCTGCTCATGACGTTGCACACCATTTCGCTGGTGCATAAGTGGTACGAAGTTGCCAGCCGCTTCGAGAAGAGCCGCGCCGAGCTGGCCAAGGCGCAGAAGTCGTTCGACTTCTTCCAGAATCAATTTGAAAATGTTGGCAAGAATCTCAACAAGGCGCAGGAAGCGTTTGAAACCGCGCAGCGGCACCTGAAGACTTATCGCGGAAAGGTTTCGGCGCTCAGCGGGCAAGAACAGCTGGAGTTGGATACGTCCGCGCCCGCGTCGCCCCCGCCATCGCTCGACAAGCCGCTGCCATTGATCGACAAGGCCAGCGCCTAGCTTGGTATATACCCGAGATATAGTTCACAAGGTCAGGCACTACGGCATCGGCTGACGCTGATCACGGCGAACGGAAGAGAATTCGGCCGCGTCAAAGGACTCGATTGGGAGGATTGGGCGAAAGCCTGACCCGGGCCTGGTGTTCGTCGCGATCACAGCCTCAATCGAAGCTTCGCACCGCCTCGCTCAATCCTTTCTTATAGGCCGCAATCAGTTTGTGGGTCGTGGCGTTCGCTTCATGATCGATTTGCTTGCGCGCCGGATCGGCATTGAACCATGCCAACGACCTTTCCATTCCTTGCGCAAAGCTGGTCGTCGCACGATACCCGGGAACGAAGCGTTTGATCTTCGAATTATCGAAGACCACGCTGACGGACTTATCGCCGATCAATGTTCCCGTCTTTTCGGGCAGGCACGCAGCGATAAAGTCCGATGGAATGTGAACCAGCTTCGGTTCGACTCCGACGGCGCGCCCCACGATGCGAAAGAGCTGATCCCAGGTGAGCACTTCGTCGGAAGTAATGTGAAATGCATGTCCGATGGCCTGCGAGTGGCCGAGCAGGCCGACAAGTCCCTTGGCGAAATCGGTATTGTGCGTGACGACCCAAAGGGAAGAGCCGTCTCCGGGAACAATCAATTCCTGCCCGCGGATCATGCGGTCAACGGAGGTGTACGATTTTTGCCAGCTGTTGAGGACGAGCGGGATCAGCGTCTCGCCATAGGTGAGCGACGGCCGCACGATCGTTATGGGAAAGCCCTCGTCGCGATAGGCCTGCATGAGGCGCTCTTCGCAGGCGATCTTATTTCGCGAATAATCCCAGTAGGGATTCGCCAGCGGCGTGGACTCCGTCATCAGGTAATAAGTCTGCGGTTTCTGATATGCGCTGGCTGAACTGATGAAGATGAATTGGCGGGTGCGTCCGTGAAA
>Ga0181531_10001724_pt1 | contig 13692 bp, 14 predicted proteins | sample PEATcosm2014_Bin_38_FD_119743 | JGI IMG/M metagenome (GOLD analysis project Ga0181531, IMG submission 119743) | Peatland microbial communities from MTU Mesocosm Facility, Houghton, MI, USA - PEATcosm2014_Bin11_10_metaG | ecosystem: Environmental > Terrestrial > Soil > Wetlands > Peat | place... | reverse complement strand
GGTAAAAGTTACGTCCTTATCTTACATTATTTGGCCGTAGTTCCTTTTTTCATGATCAATACCCTTGCTGCACTGGCCGACTTTTCACTCTTTGATGTCTTTTGGACAACTATCGTCGGCAACACGCCACTCTTTTTGCTTTTGGCATATCAAGGGCGCGAGTTAGCGCATATAGAATCGGTCAGTGATATCTTCTCTCCGCACTTTATTATAGCGCTTGGATTACTCGTGGTATTGGCATTTATGCCTATCATTATTAAGCGTTTTCGCGCGCGCAACACTTAAACCATGAGCAGGAAAATTGTGAAAAAAAATACGTTAATGAAACTTGCATTTGGAGTGGCTCTTTTAGGGCCGATGGTGACGTTCTACTTGAGCGGTATGAGCGATCATATGACCATTACCTCGCTCAAAACAAATAGAGAGATGCTGCATGCATTAGTGGAGAATAATTATCTGCTTGCCGTATGTTACTACATCGGCGTGTATGTCATTTTTGGCGCATTATCCTTTCCGTTTGTTTCGCTTGTCACTATGGCAGGCGGATTTCTGTTCGGGACGCTCGCAGGTTCGTTGTATACCATCATTGGGGCAACGGTGGGCGGCTCAATAGCATTTCTGATGTATCGATACTTTTTTGGCAGCTGGGTACGCGAACAATATGGCCATCGTTTGGTGACCTTTAATCAAGAATTTCAGCGCAATGGCGCATCATACCTGGTGATCATGCGGTTGATTGCCGTTATTCCCTTCTTTGTTGCCAATGCTTTGGCGAGCGTTGCTCCCATAACGCTCAAGACGTTCATGTGGACAACTGCTATCGGCGTCATGCCATCAGCGCTCATTTATAGTTTTGCGGGCCAGCAATTGGATACGATCAATACGATCGGCGACGTCTTTTCGCCCAAAGTAATTGCGGCTTTTGCATTATTAGGGCTACTCACCGTTATTTCGATTATAGTGCGTAGGCTCTCCCACAAGGCATCTTAAGGTTTAATAGATTGGCGGCCTCGAAATGGACCGCCCATTTTGCGGTATAATGAACTGTTTCGCCTTGCCAAAAACAGAGCGCATGATAAGCTTTATCTCGTATTTAAAGCTTTTTTTTAACATTTAAGTATAAAGTGAAGGATTGATATGAAAAGATACTTAGTATGCACCCTTTTGGTTATCAATGCAGTGCCAGCACAGGCAGGCATATTAACGGGGCTCATTGGGGCTAGTATAGTAGGCGGCGGAATATATTATATTAAAGAGCAAGATAAAAGCCCGGAAGCGCGGGCTCAACAGGATTGGTGCAAAGACCAGCCTGGGTGTGAAACATTCACGTATGCCTATAACACGGCTGCACATTACGCAGCAAAAACATTAGAGGGAAACGCAGCAAAATCATTAGAGGGAAAACAGTCGAATAATAATGATTCGATTATTGCCCGCATCAAGGCTACCACAGACATGACGATCAAGAACAGTGAATTAGAGATAAACAAACAATTTGGTTTTATGATTGACTCGCAACACATTGGCAAATGGGGAAAACTCATTGAGAGTTGCCAGAGTGGAGCTGTAGCGCAATGTGATGAGTTAACCAAATATAGTCAAAACGTTGCCACATCTGCGCCCAAATTAGGCATGCTCAATAAGAGGCTCGCAGATTTAAAGGCGCGCTTATTGGACTCTCAGGCATTAATTCTGAATATCAACAATATTGATGAACTTTCTGCAGCTACTCATCAATACAATACTGTGCTCAAAGAGTTTGAAATGTTGAATGCTGATATCAAGAAGGCAAATATGCCGATAACACGATCGTCTGAGCAGTCAGAAACAGAGGATCAAACACCAGAAACTGGTGATCAAAAAAATGAATCTCCTGCGTAATATAATCGATTGAAAACGATTCTAAAGAAAGAGGGCGACTCGCAATGAGTCGCCCTCTTTTGTTGGCTGTAAATTCCGCTTAGATTATTTATCTTCAGCCGCAGCTGCGATATCAGCACTTGAATGTTTATGGAAGAAAGACGTTAGCGCGCTGAACCATCCTTTTTTTTCATCTTTGAGTAATGTTTCAGTATCAGTGTGAATCTTTTCTAGATCAGCCATAGTGAGAACCACTTTTTTGGTGATTTTCTTATTCTTTTCAAGGATTGCTTTCAGCGTTGCAACTGCTTGATTTGGAGCAGATCCCTTTGCTATCATTGCGGCTTCTTCGCGGAGATAATCATGTACAGACATTAATACTTTATGCTCTGTTGCGATCATACCTTGTTCGATGAGTTCATGTTTTTTGTTGGCGTGCGCAAGCCTTTGGATGGCATCATGCATTGTGCCGATTTTTCGGGTCATCCTCTTATTATCTTCTTCAAGGTGCACTGATTTTCGAGTTTCAAAGATGAGTAGGCTGCCGAAGGTGGCTATAGCAAGTTCGGTTTTATAATCGAAAAGCATTTTAGCGATCTTATCCGGCTGAAATGCACCGGCAATCCATCCGGCAAGTAAGAGGATGGGTGATTTGGTTTCATCAGTGCGGATGCTGCGTATTGCAGGAGCGGCACGATTTAAGGCGCTTACTACCGCACCAGCAACGCCGGCGCCCATAACGATTTGAGGAGTTGGTATGCGTGGACTTGCGGGAGGAGTGTTCGTTTCAGTTGCATTTATTGTTCGTAAAAGGTCTTTATATGATTGATCATTGTTAAGATCATCGACGCTTCTTTTATCGAAATCCTCAAGGCGTATGTATTGAATCGAAGGGCGTGGCGTGTAGTATATCGATATTATATCGTCAATATCGAGTGTGCTAGTATCGCCACCGACGTCGACCGCGAGGCTGTTCGGGGTGTTGGGGGTATTGGCAGGAGTTGTCAGGCCTGCATCTGTAATGTCGGCAGATGGTATGATGTTGGAGTGTGAGCTGGAAGCGCTCGGGCTGCGAGTGGTGGAAAGATGAACGCCATCTTCTAAATCTTCCATGCAGAATGTTGCCAGAGGGGTTGAGAGTAAGAGCGTGAGTGAGAGGACCACGCGTTTATACGATTCCATAACATCTCCTTATCTTTGAAATGGTATACGTATTATTTTCAGACTTGTATACTAATCACAGGGGAATTAAAAGACAAGGATAACCGTGAATTTATATCAAGATGTGCTCCTGGACCATTATCGCAACCCACGTAATCGGGGAGTTCTCGAGCACGCGGATTTTGAATCTGGTGAGGATAATCCTTCGTGCGGTGATAGCGTCAATATATATGGTCAGGTGAAAGATGGTCGATTGGAAGCCGTTAGCTTCCAGGGCACCGGATGCGTGATCAGCCAGGCGGCTGCATCGATGCTCACCCAGAGAGTCCTTGGCATGGATTTGCATGAGATCATGAAACTTGATGCAGATTTCATGCGCCAACTGGTTGGTATCACATTGGGGCCAACCCGTGTACGCTGCGCATTGCTCGCGCTAGAAGCATTGCAAAAGGGCGTTCAGGAGTATTTGAATGCTCAATAGAGCCAAAGTGATGCATGCACTGCAAAACATCGAAGATGCCTTATTTCATGATATTTCAGATGAAATCGAACGGGCGCGCCAAACCTGGGAACGCATTACGCAGGATTCAACCTTCATCCATAAAATTCGGGCATGCGATATTCCATTGCCACTCCCTCATTGGGAAGGCGATTTAGGCGCAACCATTCTTATCGAACCATACATCGGACCCTATACCATTCTGGGCGTCGATGGCTCGCAAATTTATCCGGATAAACATCAGGGTTCAACCTGTTTTCTTATTAACATTGGCAGCGTTCTGCTTTCTTACGGCCAGCCGCATAAGGGCGTTCATTTAGAATCGATGCCATATGTATTTGCCCCCAACGATGAGAATGAGATCGGGGGAACTGGATCGCCTGATATGGTCAATTGTCAGCGTGAAGAGTTTGAATTTATAGCGGGCAATCATATCAGCAAAATAATCCAGCCTTCATTGACTGAGCAACAAATTCCCTATCTTTCAGTTACCGATGGTTCGCTCATTTTCTGGCATCTGGAGGCAAAAGAAGCGCCCATTCGTGATTATTTTCTGCCGCGATACTGTTCACTATTACATGAACTTTACGAACAAAAAACGTTATGTGCAGGATATATTAGTCTTCCGAAAAATAAAGAACTGGTGAATTTAATTCGCATTGCGCTTGCCGATTTTGATACGCAGGCGTGCATGAAATCAATGGCGATTAAACACGTGGTTGATACCACAGTCGCAAGTATGTTCTTAGAGCCGCAGACGCGCACGACGCTTTTTAAATCAGGCGCGTCGATAGCAGCGCAGTATCCGGATCATTTGGTTCCTTATTTTTTTTATATGCATACGGGGCATGAGATTGCGCGCGTAGAAATTCCAGCATGGATTGCGCGTGATGAGGCAGCCGTTACGTTAGTGGCGCGAATGCTCCTTGATCAAAGTATCAAGGGCCGGGGCTATCCGGTTGTTTTGGCAGAGGCTCATGAGCAGGCGGTGGTCAAAGGTCCGGATCGGGATTTTTTTTACCAGGTCATTACCAAATTGGGAATTGAGCGTAAAAAGCGAGTGATTCTTTCGCAAAAAAGTGTCAAAAAACGGGGCATCGGGATTTAGTAAAAATTCAAAAAGTTTACAAACGGTACGGGGCATGTTATAACTCCGAATCGTTAATATATGTTTTTACATAGCTTAGAAGGAATAGCTTATGAAAACAACATTAAGAGCGGTTGCTCTTTGCCTTTTGCTGTCTAACGCACGCGGTTTTGCAAATAGCTGGGCAGATTTTGCTAACACTGCAGCTCAGAACGCGCTGCCAACATTGGCAGCAATATGGGTTGCTTGCAGAGTATTGGATGTCGCGCATGTAGTTGCCGATAAAACTGCTGCAAATATCAATCAAACTTTAGGAAATACACTTGGAAAGATAGCAGATTTAGCAGATCCGAGAGTAACTCTTCAACAAGTATGTGGATGCGACGATAGCTCAAAATAATAGCACTTATTATCGTTGCTATTCATCATAAAGATTAAACGGGGCCCAATTTCGGGTCCCGTTTTTTATGAACTATTGCATCGCGTGTTAACGCGCTGCTATCCTACCAAGCGCTATGTGTTGGTATGCACATAGGAAGTATTAAAACCTTTTCGATAGGAGTTCTCATGCTAAAACGTATGTATATCGTCGTGTCTTTATTGAGTATTACCGCCATCATGCACAGCATGCAGGATGCAATAAATAAAGGATCAGCAGGGAATTACTTGAATAACACGCTCGATATTTTTGTGGGGAAAGAAACAGCGATGTCTGGCACCATCACCACGGTGGAAAATGAGCTGGGGATCATTGCTGATCAGGCGAAAGAAGAAATCACGTTGCTTGGCGTCACGCCTAATCGAGTATATGAAATAGGGGTAGTTTGCGGTGCATTATACCTTACTAAAGAAGGCATCCAATATGTTTATAATCGCTATTTTCCCGCTCAAGCAGAGCCGCTTGATGAGCATACGCAAGCGTTGGGACAATCAGCAATTGGGGCGCATAAAAATGCGGACATACTTGGTCAGTTCGTCTCAACTCAACAAATAAATTCGATCGTTGAATCAAAATGGCAAGAGCTTATGAAATCAGGCAATCTTGCCGATAAAGAGTATGTGGAAACGATCAAGAAACAAGTTATCAATGCGCTTACCCAATCGATTCAGACAACCGCGAGCCGTGTTGAGGTTTTAGAGACGCAAGTACAAGGGCTTAAGACTATACTCCGTGGCGATCCTAAAGCAACAACCCCAGGTATCGTTACTGCACATGATTTATTAGTCAATCGCGTTAGCGCGCTTGAAAATCAACAATCATCATCATCTTCTTCCACTACGCACTCAACAGAGCAAGGTGGGGGAATGATGAGTAAATTATTTAGAACTAAAAAAACAAGGGACGAGAGCGGCGTTCATGGAGTTCATGGTGAAAAACACAGTCAAGGCGATATTCCTAGTCACGATGACGACAATCAAGATGGTACGACTACGGTGACATTGCATACGCTTGCAAAGGGCAATGATAAACTGTAATCAAGCAATAAGCGCAAATAAAAAGGGCCCTCTCATCGAGGGCCCTTTTTGTATTTTTTATGCATTCTTTTTCATTAATTCTTCTAATTCTGCAAGATGACTCTCTGCGTCCGCCTTAGCTTCCAAATCATGAGTCTGATTTGCTGCTTGCTCATATAATAGCTTTGCCTTTGCATAATTTACTGCTACGCCATGACCATAATGATACAGAGCACCAAGGTTATTCTTTGCGATCGCCATAACCCCTAAGTCATGCGTCTGATTTGCTGCTTGCTCATATAATTTCCTTGCCTTTGCATAATTTACTGCCACGCCAAGGCCCTCATCATACATATAGCCAAGATTATTCTTTGCTCTTGCCGCAAGTCCTAAAGCATGCTTTTGTTTTGCTACTTGCTCATATAATTCCCTTGCCTTTGCGTAATCTACTGCCACGCCAAGTCCTTCATCATACATATGGGCAAGACTATTCTTTGCCTTGGCGGCCACGCTTAAATTATGCTTCTGATTTGCTACTTGCTCATATAATTCTTTCGCCTTTGCATAATCTATTGCTATGCCATCACCATAACGATACATTCTGGCAAGATTATTCGTTGCAATCGCCACAGTCCTTAAGTTATGCGTTTGATTTGCAGCGTCCTGATATAATTGCATTGCCTTTGCATGATCTATCTCCACACCAAGGCCCTCAGTATATATCATCCCAAGATTATTCTTTGCACCAACCGCAGCGTCTAAGTCATGCATCTGACTTGCTGCTTGCTCATATAATTGCCTTGCCTTTGCGTAATCTACTGCTACGCCACGACCATAATGATACATAAAGCCAAGATCATATTTTGCAGCCGCGGCCAGCTCTAGATCCTCTTCTTGATTTGCATGGAGCCGCTCCCGCCAAAATTTCCTTTTATCAATATTATTACTGCGCAAGGTTGCATATGCGCACATAAATTTAAAAATTTTTTCTTGAGGTCCGCATTCATAATAGTCTAAAGACTGTATCGACCCTCTTGTGATTGTATGTTTATATTGACCGAGTTCACCTAAGTGATCCAATAATGGATATTGCCCAAATAAATCTCTATTGAATGCGTGTGCATCTAAATATTGCACAAAAGTTGCCTCGCCTATTTTTTCTATCGTACGCGCTAACAAATAAGAATCATTTTTGGCATGCTTTGCAGCGATCAAATTTTTAAAGGATTCCAGCAAAATGGCATCTTCATTATTTAAATCAAGTTCCTCTATAGCAGGAGTTCCTACAGCATTTCTTGGCATTACAATTTCAATGGGAATCTTTGTATTTGAATTGCCCTCACTAAAATCCTCATAGCTTCTCTTTTGCCCTGAAATTGCTTGATCACGTCCTTCAAATTCCATTGCCTCAATATTTAACCCAATCAATGAAACTAATAGAGCTGCATATATTTTTTTATTCATAATAAATCCTTTCTTATCCTAAGAATTTCTTAAAGAATCCGATAATGCCAGAACTATCATCAGTTCCTGTGCCGATTTGCTTTGAATATTCAATGAGCAGATTTTTTGCTTCGGCACTTAATTTTTGCGGGATATGACATTGCGTCACAATCACGAGATTGCCTGTTACTTTAGAACGTAATGAAGGGAAACCTTTGCCGGCGATAATGATGCGTTCACCAACCGGGCATCCTTTTGGAACTTTTAATGCTTCTTTGGAACCATCAATGTTTTCAACTTCAAGTTGGCAACCGAGTACGAGTTGTGGATAGGTCAGAATGATGGTGGAAACCAGATCATCACCTTCACGCGTAAATCGTTTATCAGGCATAACATGCACTCTAATAATCAAATCGCCTGATTGACCACCAAACGTGCCGGCATCACCTTTACCGCTGATGCGCAATTCAGCACCATCAAAAACGCCGCGCGGAATATTGACCGTGAATTTGTCATATTTTTGGATGCGCGTTTTGCCTGAACAGGTTGGGCATGGCTCTGGAATAATAAACCCTTCGCCATTACATGCGCTGCAGGTTTGTGCATACACTAAGAAACCATGACTGAATTGTACTTGGCCAGTGCCTTCGCACGTTTTGCATTGTTGAAAGGATGTGCCTTTTTTAGTGCCTTTGCCAGTGCAGGTTTCGCAGACTTCAAAGCGCGGATAGTTAAGTTGTTGTTTGCAGCCAAGATACGCATCTTTGAGTGTGATAGAAACTTCTTGCAAGAGATTGTGGCCTTGATGAGGGGTCGGGCCGCTTTTTTTGCGCCCGCGGCGGCCACCAGCGGCCTGAGAGAACATGTCGCCAAAAATATCGCTAAAGTTCTCGAAGATGTCATCCATATTCATGCCGTGAGGGCCATGACCAGCTCCCATGCCGCCCATGCCCATACCGGCATGACCAAACTGGTCATACTGTTGGCGTTTTTTGGCATCGGAAAGTATTTCGTAAGCCTCAGCGGCTTCTTTGAATTTCTCTTCCGCTTCTTTGTTATCGGGATTGCGGTCAGGATGATATTTCAGTGCCAATTTTCGATAGGCGGCTTTGATCTCATCTGCAGACGCGGATTTCGAGACACCGAGTATCTCGTAGTAGTCTCTTTTTACCATAATAGTAGGGGGTTTATTCGTTATAGAGGTTGATTTTTATCCCATTATAATGGAAAATTCGGCAAAACTAAATGTAAACATGGAGAGGCTTTATTATCGATCATCTTGAACGTAGAGGGATACGGTGCCGATGCCTTGTGCAAGGCGTATATGAATCGGAAGAACGATCGTATATTGGTCTTTTTTGAAGCTGTCAGGCATAGGAGGGAAGAGTCCTACTTTGCGGACAGCGGCGAGTATTGCATCTTCAAATTTAAGCACATCGCGGGTTCTTTGTGGGCCATCACAGCCAACGTCGACCAGTTTGCCCTGTTTATTGAGCGTGATTTTTAAGACGATATAGGTATTAACATCTTTGGAGAGAACCATTGCGTTTTGTTCTGCATTAAACGTTTGTTTTAAATAATTCCAAATTTTAGTCGTATAGCGTTGAGTTGCCAATTGAGCGATGTCATCAGACGGTGTGCCGCCTCGTTCTGCATGCGTACTTTGCATAAAGCCTTGCGCGAGTTTTGAAAGGGCTTGCGCTTGCGCAGGCGTGAGTGGCGGCCGTTGTGCCATTTTGCGTACAATTTTTTTAGCCGCTTGTTTTGGCGCGGTTGGTTTTGCAGGAAGCGCCGCCGGTTGTGGCAATTGCGCAGTCAATGTGTCTGCAAGTTCTTGTAACGTGAACGCTTCTTTTGGCGTTTCTTGCGCGGGGGGCATTGGTTCCTCTGGTTGTTCTACGGTTTCCTGCGTCGACGCTTCATCTTCAGTTTCTGCGTCCAGATCTTGCGCATCTTCTGCGGTTACTTCTTCTTGTGGTAATGTTCCTGGAATTGGCGTTGCGGTATCTTGCACTATCTCTCCCGGTTGTTCTGTTAATGCATCATTCGGATTCATGCCTTGCGCGATAAGGTCAACTAAAATTTCATGATCGGGATCGTAAGGATCCATTTGTTGCTGCTGAGATTGCTGTTGTTGTTGTAGGAGGGGGTCGAGCGGCAGTTGATTTTCAAGATCAATATATTCGATCTGCTGCGCATCGCGTGGTGCTGTTTGGAATATGAAAATGAACAGTAATAGGAGAATGTGAAGCAGTAAAGAAAGCAGCAATAACATTGCGCCGGTGGTGCGTGAAGTATCGCTGTCCATACTGTTTTTCCTTTTTTACGAGATACTCTTTTGGTTCCTCTAAGATACTGTATTGGGTAATAAAAGGATAGGGATAGCATTAAAAATGCCCAGCTGATTTGGCTGGGCATTTTGAAAATCTTTTGGATGAGGGGTATACGTGTTACCGTTAATTATCGTTAGTATCGTTATTATTCTCATCCTCGTCATCATTTGAGCTTTTATAGATGGCGCTATCGCGGAGTGCTTTTTTATGGGGTTCTTTCTTGTAGAATTCGATAAGTTTTTCCGTGTTTTCCGTCATCTGCTTTTTAGATTCCTCAGAAATAGTTGCGCTCTTTTTTATGCTGTTCTTATCCAAGACATACAAAATGGTCGGAAAGGCGCGTACATTTGGATCGGTCTTTTCATTCCATTCATACGTTTTTTTTATTTTCTTCCGGGCAGGAGAAACTATATCGAGTTCATCGCGGGCATCATTAACGCTATCAAGGGTATTTTCGATCTGCGTTTTATGCCGTTTTTGAGGAGTTTCGGGAGCATTTTTTTGAGCTTCCTCAAGAATTGACCGTGCAGTCACTAGATCATTATAGGTTCGCGTTTGTTTATTGTGGCTTTCTTGTGGTTGCATGGCGAATGCAGGAACCATAAACAGACTGAGGGAAATGAGCTTCATTAAATATTGAAGGTTCATGAAATTCCTTTTTTACCATTTCTTAAAGGCATTATAATACATTAACTTAGTGTACATATTTAATTATACTGTAACTTGTTCTATTTTTACAAGGGTATTGAAAGTAATCTACTGGCCTGCCATACGAAGCTTTACGCGTAGTATGGTGGGCGGCGCTCTGTTATCGCTTTTCTATCCAAGCGATCCCTTGTTTTTTCCCGATGGACCACTCATGATGCACGGCATGCATCCCCCCGCGTGGGCTTTGCAAAAACTTCATGATTTCTTGCAAGAATTGTTCGCGGACGGGAAACGGAACCCGTTCTTGGCAGAACCACGCAATGAGTAATCGTTCCTGCATGATAGGAGGCAAGAGTAAGAGCTGCTTTAGATTTAATCCTTTTTTATCAAACCTGCAAACCGTAAAATTCAGTAATAACTGCGCTGTCTCTTGCTCCAGGTGGGCTTCAAGCGCATGCAGCCGTTCCATCGTTGCCATGAACGATCGCTCAAAGCGCGCATCGCATGCCTTGAGGGCGGGCAGGACTTCTTGTCTGATGCGGTTGCGCAGGAACGTATTGGCATCATTAGTGGGATCTTTTAAATAGGGGATGGAATGTTCATGCAGATAGGCCAGTATTTCATTCTTGGATATCGTCAGGAGTGGGCGGATATAATGCCCATGGCGGGGCCGCATACTCACCAAGCCTGAAAGAGAGGTGCCGCGAATCAGGCGGATAAAGAAGGTTTCCTGCTGATCTTGCAGATGGTGCCCCAGGGCAATCGCCTGGGCTTGATACTGCTGGCGGACGGCCTCAAAGAAATGGCGCCGAGCCTGGCGGCCAAGCTCCTCCAGAGAGCCATTAAATTTCAACGAGATACCAAGATCTGAAAATTTTCGGATTAAGAGATCTACCCCCAGGGCCGAGGTTGCTTGCTGGCAAAATTGACCATCCTTGCCCGAGTCAGGGCGCCAGCCGTGATCCAGGTGGGCGGCTATCAGCTTCAGGTTCAGCTCCTGCCTTAGGGAAGCCAAAACATGGAGCAAAAAGATGGAATCAGGACCTCCTGAGAGCCCGATAATGAGGGTATCTCCAGGGGTGATCAGCTGATCCTTCTGAATGGCGGTATAAATTTTTTGATAGAGTGGGTTAGTATTCATATATATCAGTGTAATGGCTTTAGAATATAAAGTAAAAATTCACCAAAAGAGGCTTGTAGAGCGACCGGTCGCATTATATTCCCGTTGTTATATACTGAAATATAAGAAAGGTAGATCTAAATATGCGTATTGCATTATTACTTTTATTATTAGTTTCGTCACCAGCGTTGGCTGGTATTATTGAACACCAGGCTGAATGTACCTTACCCGCCATGGGTAAGACCATCTTTATGTTTGGTGAGGAGCATACCGATCCTTTTGATCCTGAAGCAATTGCGCAACGGGAAGAGCTTGCATCATCGATAGATGCGATTGGCAATGCCTATGAAGGGCCGATCAGTTGTTATCTTGAATGTGATATTAACGTTCAAAAAGGTTTGCAAGAGGCTCCCTATTTTTATACACGCAATGTTGCCGACCATGGTGCCTACTTTGAACAATGGTATGTGCCGCTTGCGCGCACATTTGGGCAAGAAGTTGGTGTAGGCCGTATGGCGATATCAAGCTTCGATATTCGTGACCGTCAGTATGCACATTTCGAGCATCATTTACACGCACTTGCCGATGGCGAAATTAGGCGCGATCAAGTCGACTTTCATGCATTGCAAGCATGGGGTAAGACTATCGATGGCACGATACAACAATTATTTGACGGCATTCAAACGCAGTATCCGAAAAAAATGATTTCCCATATCAAACGTGATATGGAGCGTAAGAAAAAACAGTTCTACGCTATGATTGATACGCAATTACGACCAACAAAAAGAGCACGATATACGCATCGCGCCCTGAATCAATTTTATAACTATACCGATTTACTTGCTGACTTTACCATTCTTAATAAGATAGCCAATGATCCGCGTGACACAATCGTGATCAACGCCGGTTCTGCGCATACCGCAAACCTTTCTGGCTATTTCTCGCGCATATAACGCGCACGAAAATCAATTTTTATCTAACGCGAGCTCGATGTAAGGAATTTCCAATTCCCCTTCACTATCGTTCAGGGCAATCGGGCTTCGCCGTTTTGTGTAGATAATCGATCGTAATAGAGCAAAATTTATTTAACCCGTTCGCCCGTCTTCGCCTCCGGCTTCTTCGGGCTTTGCCGTTTTATAATGATGATCACTTATAATACGATGAAATTTATTTAACCCGTTCGCCGTCCCTTCACTTTGTTCAGGGCAGTCGGGCTTCGGAATTAAAAACAAGTTCTATAAAACCCGTTCGCCGTCTCTTCACTATCGTTCAGAGCAATCGGGCTTCGCCGTTTTGTGTAGATAATCGATCGTAATAGAGCAAAATTTATTTAACCCGTTCGCCGTGAGATGTTTCGAATTCCGTAGGAAGAGAAAAGTATCGAACGGAAGTAAAGAACGGGACATCTAAAAAACTAACGTTTTCGAAAATTCGTTTTCTTTGCCAATTTTTTAAGTAATTCAAAATCGCCATCTATCAATGCTTGCTTCTTCTTGCGTGACCAGCCTTTGATTTGTCTTTCAGCCTCTAATGCCTCAGCGCGACTTGATGTTCCTTGAACAAACACCAATTTAACCGGTAGACGTTTTGCGGTGTAGCAGTAGGGGAAATGTGCTTGCTCATGTGCGGCTAATCGCACCTCCATATTATCCGTATGACCCGTATAAAAGGCACCATTATTACAAAGCAGGATATATACATAAAAGTCTTGCATGATTATTTGGATCAGATTTTATTTTTAATGGATTTCTAACATATAAAATATATCATTTTCCTTTAACTAACGCACTTTTTTAACGGTCCCGTTCTTTACTTCCGTTCGATACTTTTTGCCCCTACGGGCAAAACATCTCACGGCGAACGGGTTTTATAGATTCTTTTTTGAGAAATCCGAAGCCCGATTGCCCTGAACAAAGTGAAGGGACGGCGACTGCGTCCGGCGTAGCTGAAAGCGAAGACGGAACGGGTTTTATAGAACTTGTTTTTAATTCCGAAGCCCGACTGCCCTGAACGACAGTGAAGGGACGGCGACTGCGTCCGGCGTAGCTGAAAGCGAAGACGGAACGGGTTTTATAGAACTTGTTTT
>Ga0181531_10001721_pt1 | contig 13721 bp, 15 predicted proteins | sample PEATcosm2014_Bin_38_FD_119743 | JGI IMG/M metagenome (GOLD analysis project Ga0181531, IMG submission 119743) | Peatland microbial communities from MTU Mesocosm Facility, Houghton, MI, USA - PEATcosm2014_Bin11_10_metaG | ecosystem: Environmental > Terrestrial > Soil > Wetlands > Peat | place... | reverse complement strand
GGTCGCGAGCGCATGCGCAAGAGAATTGTCGGAGCCGGAGATCGGCGCGACGCCGATGCTCACCGAGACGTCATAGGTACCCTGCCCGGCGCGCGGTGCGATCGCTGCGGCGGCGGCGCACACCTTCTCGGCGATCGCGGTTGCGCCCTCGAGGTTCGCATTCGGAATCAAGGCGGCAAGGCGGTCTCCGGAAATGCGCGCCGACAGTGCGGCCACGGGCAGCGCCTTGGCCATGCATTCGGCGACGCTCACGATCACGTCGTCGCCGACGTGCATGCCGAAGGTTTCATTGATCACATGCAGCCGGTCGATGTCCAGATACAGAATGCTGTGAACGTCCGAGGGTACATCGGACGACATCAAGACCTTGGCCTGGCGCTCGAACGCGTGTCGCGTCATCAATCCGGTACTCGGATCGTAATGCGACTGGATCACCGTGGTGGCGCGCTTCGCGAGCAGCTCGGCGATGCGCGTCTGATGCAAGTCGAAATCTTCGGCGCTCGGCGGATTGAACAGCGCGAGCACACCGATGACGCGCTCGGATGTGTGCCGGATCGGACAGGCGAGAATCTTGTAGGGCGCGGCGGCGTCGCTCGTGACCTTTGCGATGCGATTGATGATGATCGTGCGCTGCTGCAATTTCATCCAGGTCATCAGGTGCTGTTCGGCCCGCTCGAGCACGGCCGGCGCCATCGGCTGGCCGCTGCGCGTCATAGAAATGGAAATATGCTTGTCGGGGACCCAGAGCGCCGCGAGCGCACAGCCCATATGGTCCAACCCGGTCTTCAGCAGCAGATCGAATTCGTCGGCATCGCTGTCGGCCGAGACGCGCTGCGACGACATTTCGAGCATCAAGGTCAGATCGCGCTCGCGTACGCCGAGATCGCGTTCGCGAGAGCCGAGCTGGGAGCGCAGCCCCAATTCGCGGCCCATGCATTCGAGTACCGGCTGAACCAGTTGGCGAATATAGGCCACCGCGCGCGGTGCGGTTTGCATGCCCGCGAGTGCGACCGCGAGGCTGACGACACCGAGGATTTCCGCCTGGTCGCCGCGCACCACGAATGAATAATCCGTGAGGTCGTCGTTGAGCGGCTGCATGATCGCGGGATATTCCCCGGTATCCGACAACGCGTTGCGGATCGCATCCGTGACGATGTGCGTCTCGTCAGCGCCCGGCCAGTCCTCCGAAGCCCAGACGAGATTCGAGAATCCGTCATGAACCACCATGCCGCGCAGACTTGGCAACAGCATTTTCAACAAACGGCCATACGGTTCGAATGAGGCGCCGGCCCGGGCCTGCTCGTCGATGACTGGAGTTTTGATACCGAGCACTGTGTCTGTCCTAGGTCACTCGTGGATTCATAACGCGATGAAAAAAGGCGAGATTCGTCGAGGAATATGCGGTCATCGCGCAATCGCATCCTTGATCAGAGTCGCATTTTATGGAAATGCGGAATGTCCATGCGTCCGCAGCGCGCAAAAGCCGGATCCGCCACTGTGACGCAGCTCCCAATTCCGTTCGTTGCTGTTTCAGGACGAGCGGCGCGAGCGGCGTGCGAGCAGGCCCAACAACAGGCGCCCCCCCGGGATGCGAACGAGACCGAATACCCGGCGCCAGAATCGCGCCGTTTGCGCCGTGTACCGCGGCAACGGCAACGAATCGTAGAGCCGCTCCCGAGGCTCATGCAGCAGTGCGCTCGCCGCCCGGAGCGTCACGGATTCCGTGCCGGCGCCGAGCGTGAAAAGCACGCGCCCATCCGTCTGCCAGTCGATCGTGAGCCCATCGAGGCGCGTCGGGATCGACAGGCCCTGCGTTTCGACGCCTCGCAGCCAGAGCGATTCACCGGAAGGCGACAGACGCTCTATGCGCCAAACACCCTCGGTCGAAGCATCCAGCCTGAACTCACCGCGCAAAGTGCGTTGCATGCGCCTATGGTAACGTGACGTCGATGATTTTCCTGGCTTTTGGGTCTTTGCTGCTGGCGTCTGCACCGGCGGAAATCACCGCGACGATTGCGCAACAGCAATTGCCTCCGAGCGCGGTGAGCTTCCTCGTGGTCGAGCAGGAAACCGGCCGGCCGGTGATCAGCCAAAACCCGCTCATCGTGCGCAGCCCGGCATCGACGCTCAAGGCGGTCACGACGTTCGCGAGCCTCGATGTACTCGGCCCGGCCTACACCTGGCACACGCGAGCTCTCGCGAGCGGCCCGATCGTCGACGGCGTACTGGAGGGCGATCTCGTTCTCCAGGGGGGAGGGGATCCGTATCTGACCCTGGAACGCTGGTGGAGCTTTGCGCACCAGCTGCGCGGCACCGGCCTACGCGCGATCCATGGCGACGTCGTCGTCGATGACTCGGCGTTCGCGCCGCCCGCCGAGGATCCGGGCGCGTTCGACGGCCGGCCGAATCGCGCCTATAACGCGGCTCCGAGCGCGCTCATGGTCAATTTCCAATCGATTCAGTTCCATGTCGCACCGAATGCCGAGCAGCGGCGCGTCGACATCGTCGCCGATCCCAACCTGAGCAATCTCGTGGTCGACAATCGCGTCCGCTACACCGCAGGTCGCTGCAGCGGAGCCGCGAGTCGCGTCGACTTCGAAGTCAGCGCGCCGCGAGCGGACCGGGTCACGTTTACGGGCAGGCTCGCGGCGCACTGCGCGCCGCGCGAGTTGACGCGGGTGCTGTTGACGCCGGCCGAGTACGCCTACGGGACCTTCGTGACGCTTTGGCGCGAACTCGGCGGCAGCGTCGACGGGAAACTGCACGTCGCGTCGGCACCCGCCGATGCGCGCCTGCTGCTGAATTTCGATTCCTTGAGCTTGGGCGAAATCGTGCGCCTGACCAACAAATACAGCAGCAATGTCATGGCGCGGCACTTATTGCTGACGCTTGGCCAGGAGCGATTCGGCGCGCCGGCGACGGTCGCCAAGGGCATCGCCGCGATCGACGCGTGGGCCTTGCAGCGCTCGATCGATCTCGGAGACGTGGAGATCGACAACGGCTCCGGCTTGTCGCGCAGCGCGCACATTTCGGTCGCGGCGATGGCCGCAGTGTTGCGTGCGGCGTACCGCAGCCCCGTCGCTCCGGAGTTCGTCGCATCTTTGCCGCTCGCGGGCCGCGATGGCACCTTGCGCACGCGCATGAACGACAGTCCCTTGGGTTCAGTGCGCCTGAAAACCGGACATATCGACGGCGTGAGCGGCGTCGCCGGCTACGTCACCGGGGGCAGCGGCAAGGTCTATGTGCTCGTCTGCTTGATCAACGATGCGCGCGTCGACTCGGGCGCCGGCGAAGCGCTGCACGCGGCGCTCGTCAAGTGGATACTCGAAAACCTCTGAGGATCACGCTAGCGGTGTCTTTCGAGCTCCCACAAAATCGCCGTGACGTTTTTGCGGACCCAGACACCGAAACCAAGATAGCGAAATTTGCGCTGCAGGCGGCGACGGTACCAGGCGCCGGCGCGCAGGTGAACCGCGCGGTCGGTGCGCGTTCGATCGCAATTCTCGCGCCAGTCCTCTAGCGTGAGCGCCGATACATACAAGGCTGCCTGCGTCAGACGCGCGAAATTGGCGATCGCGCGCGCCGCTTGGCCGTCATCAAGATATTGCAGTACGTCGTAGCAAACAACGAGGTCATAGGGCTTGCGCGGCCCGAAATCGGCGACGGACCCCGGCGTCCAACCATATTTGTCACACAAGTATTCGCTGTGCTCGAGACCGGTGTAACCGGCCCGCGGCAGCAGCTTGGCGAACGGTGCACGCAACAACCCAATCCCGCAGCCGGCATCGAGGATGCGGCGCACCGGTATCTGCGCCTGGCGCAGGATCGCGACGATCACGGCCGCCCGATGGCCCATATCCTCGGCGCTCACGACCCGCGTCTTGGGATCGAGGTAGTACCTGCGAAAATAGGCTGCGCCGAAGCGCAGCACGTGTGCGCCCGAATCGACGTCGCTCGCCGATCGGGGGGGTTTTCGACTCAATTTGGTCTTGTTGTTCATGCATTGATTGCAAGGTTCTTGCCGGCTTGGAGACCTGGCGATTTAACCACGATCGCTTGCGCCAAGCTCGCCAAGAAGCAGCATGGATTTGAGATACTGTCTCGACTGGGTAGGCTACGAGCAGCCTCGAAGATCATCGCATTCAAATTCGGGACTTGGGCTATGAAACATTCGGCGACTTACCTTGGGATCTTCCGCCCGGACCGTCCGAGGAGTTACTCAAACGCGCCAAATCCTTCGGTATGCGTCCCACGACGAAAAGCGGTCTCGCAGATGCGGTGCAGCGGCGCGAGCAACAACAAGACCAATTGAGACGGAATCACCACTAATGCCGACGGCCGCGCTGGATCCAAAGTCCGCGATGACTTCAGAGGTCGAATACACAAACCCAGCAGGCGTTCATTCGCCGACGGGACCGTATAGCCACGTGGTGCGGGTACCTGCGGGTGCGGACATGTTTTATTTGTCCGGCCAATTCGGCGTGAGGCCCGACGGCAGCGTCGGCGAAGGCGTCTATGAACAGACGGACCAGGCATTTAAGAATCTCATGGTGCTGCTGAAGTCGCAGGGAATGACAGCGCACAACATCGTCAAGCTCACGACTTTCATCGTCGCAGGTCAGGACAGCCGCGAGGTTCGCAGGGCACGGCTGAAGCACCTGGGCTCACACTTGCCGGCGTCGACTGCGGTCTTCGTCGCCCGGCTCGTATCGCCCGACTGGCTCGTCGCCGTAGACGCGATCGCCGTCAAGCTGCAAGTTGCTCCGAAATAGCCGCCGAGTCCACGATGTGGGCGTGTGCGCATAAGTTGAAGTCCTTCCCTAGAGGCGCGCATTTCCCGCTGAATTTGGCCATTTGCTCATCAACTGAATTCAGAGTCGTTACCCGTTTAAGCATTTGCCGTTCGCCGCGCACTGAAATTCGGCATTTATCGAAACAAAGTCTTTACCCCGGACCGATGAGAACAGTCTGACGTGTAACACACCAGGATAATCACCAGAGAACGCTAGATAATAAAGGCCTCGTAGGAGGTCGTGGCCTACCGAACCCTATGGGCAGGTTCGGCTTCGTGCAACGAATCCCCGGTCCCGGTCTCGGTCCTCGTGATTTATACCTTTCCTTCGTCCCGCTGCCTCTGGGCCCAACAGCCTAATCGGGTAGGATGGCACGGCACTCAGCTTCTGGTCGCACCACTGCCAGACCCTGGCAGGCGGTCCCAGCGAATTCTCGGCCCGACACTATTTGAGCAATAGCATTTGCTCTCATTGCCTCCTCAAGCAAAATTCACCGAGTCAAAAAGCCAAATGAAATTAAGCTGCTGTCCGAGTCGGACGAACTCGCGTTGTCTGCATAAAATTGGACACAATCAGTCAGTCAATTTCCAAGAATTGCGGCATCGAATGTCTGCTATCTCCGCGCCATACCGGTCGTTCGAAAGCGGTCCCGGCCACTTTGAGTCATTCGACCCCCAGAAATGCGCGCCTGTAAGCTGCCGTTCGCGGCATGCGATGGGCTGAACAATTGCCTCTGCGGCGCGGCGCCTGAGCGATTCCCAAGAACCACCGAGCTGACGAGAATTTGTAATTCGTGTATATTACTGTAATATACACAGATGGTCGATCTCTCGAAAGTCATTGGCTTTGAATGGGATGAAGGCAATGCCAGGAAGAATGAGCACCATGGCGTCTCTATGGCTGAGGCGGAGCAGGTTTTCTTCAATACCCCTTTGCTGGTGTTGCACGACGCGAAGCACAGCGAGACCGAGCCGCGTTTTCACGCTCTCGGCAAGACCAATGAAGGGCGGCGGCTACACATCACCTTCACACTCAGAGATGCCGACCAACTCGTTCGGGTGATATCGGCACGAGACATGCATCGGAAGGAGCGCGTGATTTATGACCAAGCGACTTAAGGCCATACCCAAGTTTGCTAGTGAGGCCGCGGAAAGAGCGTTCTGGGAAAAGAACGATTCCACGGCGTATTTGGATTGGAAAAAAGCTCAACTCACTGTGCTTCCGAATCTAAAGCCGTCTACCCAGACGATCTCGTTGCGACTTCCGCAACATCTTCTTGATTCGATTAAGACAGCTGCCAACGCTCGAGATGTTCCTTATCAATCTCTGATCAAGGTGTGGTTGCAAGAGAAGCTGCAGGGTTCTTGAAAGAATACCGAGTGTTGCCTTTATTGAGGCAGTTGTCGGCCAAGACCCGCCGGTCACGATACGGCATTGGCAGCACCAAGCCGGTCGTTCGCTGCGCACGGTAACCTGATCAGATGCAGGCCGACGGGAGACGCCGGAATTGTCCCATCTGTGACCGAAACCGAGAACGGTGAAGATACATGTTTTGCGCGAAAACGGAGGCTCGAGCCCATGATCGATCTATGCTCATGGACGACTTTTAGGTGCCTTTGCGTTGCCGCACTGTTTGTCGGGACCACGCTTAGGGGCGTGGTAATCGAGACGGCCGTGGCAGACGAGATGAATCCAACCAATTCTGCGCCTGAGTCAGTGCAGATCCCATTTCGGCTGGTAGGCACATCGGCCCCGTTGGTTAATGTTCGCATCCAGAATCACGACATTCTGCTCGAACTGGATATTGGGGACAGCTCGGCCTTGGTGCTTCATCCCTCCGTGCTCAGTTCACTGAGCACAGCTCCGACGGGGGAGTCCTCCAAAGGATACGGCATGGAAGGCAAGGTATTCGATCTACCGATCGTGCGGGCCAAGCAGGTTGAGATGGGGAATGCGGAATTTGTTGACGTGTCTATTCATGCTGATAGTCACGATGACGCCTATCGCAAGCAGCAATTAAAAGAACATGGAACGCAGGGCTCCATAGGCACCGGCTTATTTAAAGGCTATAAACTCGTTCTGAATTATCGTCGGCGCTTACTAACATTGATTCCGAATGATTCAGCGTGGAAATCGCAGCAAAACTGCCGAGGGCAGATGATCCCTCTGGTACGCTCGGTTAATTGGGGGCTAGTTTCGAGCGCTCACACTGAGGGGGGTGATGCTTTATTTGTCTGGGACACGGGCACACCGGGGCTCGCCATGATCAAAGCGAACGCACCTGCTATACACGTTGACGTTTCCCAGGACACCGTTTCTCTAAAACACTTTGAAATGAATGGTCATGAATTTGGACCGCTTAAATTCAACGTATGGGACTTCCCAGCTCCACCTGGCATGGTCGGAATGCTTGGATACGATTTTTTTCGAGATCACATCGTATGCATAGATTTTGTGGGCGAAAAAGTATTTGTCCGCTGACTGGGTCAGCCACCAACCATTCCGATTTGTGCGCAAACATTGGACGAGTTCACGGACCTTCAAGAACTTGACTCTTCCATGGTGCTTCGGCGCCACGAGTTAATGGAAAAATTCCGCAATTTCGTTGTTCCGAAGCTGCCGGTCGCGTCTGGCGGCAGAGGGTCGAGAGGGTGAATTCACCGGCGAGTCCAATCGCAGCGAGCGCCATCGGCGAAACGCGGTCATTGAGGTGCCGAAATTGCTCTGGCGTTAGCCGATATTCATGACCTGCGTTACCATGCTGAGGATCAAGGCCGGAGGCGGATCAGAATGCACGCAGTTATACCCCAGTCTTTGTCGTCTAATTATTAGTTAGGAGGCAAGCAATGCGGCTGCGCACTCCATACGTTGTTCTCATGCTCGTGTTCTTCGCATGCTTGAGTGCCGCAGCTGACCAGCCTGATCGCGCAAGGGGCGTTTCTGTACACATGCTGCCCAAGAGGGTGGCCGACTTAGACGGCCAGAAGCCGGGCTTCGTCGTGTCGTACGCTGATTACCTTCAGCCCGAGTCAAATCAGCCCGTCTTGCAATCAGCGAAGGAGGTCCTGGCGTTCATGCGGAAACAGAATAGAACCGTTCAGGAGAACGGTCTGTGGATTGTGACGACTCATCCGGACGCATACTCTGAGCCCGAGAATGTGCTCCTGACTGACGTTAAGGCGATGTGCCGTCGCGAGCATATACCGTTATTCATAGCCCGCGGCTCAGAACTTCCGGACGGTTGGCATCGGTATGACCAGGGTAATGCACCCTAACTGCGAGCGCCGTGGTTGCAGCGTTGGCGATCTGATTTCGCTGCCAGTAAGCCGCCGCTCGTGAGCGGCAGGTGGGGGTCGGAGCCAGTTGATGACTGAAATGAGATGCCTTTGGTGTACGCCGACGCGAACCCGCGTCGCACAACCTGGGCGTTAGATTGCATATTATGATTGCGCCGTTAGCCCAACGCCCACGCCCAGCTGCCTTGATCCTTGGTGCGATCACAGCGGCCGCTGTCGCCATTTCCGGCATTTTGATAGGAGCTGATTTCCTAAACCATTCGGCTTTCAAGGCAGCCCATTTTGCTGCTCTGGGTATATCCGCCATTTTGGCTGGCTTGTTCGGCGCATTGGGGCGGGGCGTTACGCCTTGGTTCGGGTGGCTCGCATACGGCCTCATGCTGGGCTCCGCTGTTCTCGGTCTTGGACTTGGTGCCGCCGTTCTGAGGACCGGGACGCTGCCCCAGGACCTCAGCTTTCGGGCTGTACTTGGAACGTCACTACTAACATTGATCTTGGCGGTTCCCGTCGTCGTGATTGCCCGGCGGCGGGCTAGAGGATCGGGGCGTGCATTCTGATGGCTCAAGCGATCATGCGTCAGATGTGTGGCGGTGCAAGTCCGCATCGCTCAACGTTATCGTTGGCTGACTCAACGCGACGGAAATGGAGATCCTAGCTGAAATCATCGCCGGCCTCGTTCAGTTCATTCTCGAGGTGCTGCTCCAATTCGCGGCGGATTTGTTTGCGGAGCTTGGTTTCGAGGCACTTCAGGAGGTCGTACGGCCCTCGCGACCGCCACATCAAGGGCTCGCGACATTCGGCTACTCCCTCGTTGGCGCCGCAGCCGGAGGTCTCAGTTTGATTTGGTTCCCAATTCGATTCGCCGGCTCCATCGGCCTCCGTCTCGCTACTCTCGGACTGGCCCCGGCAGTCTCGGCCTTGATGTTGTGGATTGGGCTAACGTTACTCGCTCGACCCGCGGATCCCGCGGCAAGACGCCGTCGCTTCTGGTACGCGTATGCGTTCGGTCTCGCATTTGCTCTAATCCGGTTCACCTATGGTAAGTAGGCGGCTCACGATGTTTTGCCGGCGGCAAGGCGGACGCTGGCCACGGGCCGCTCGGGGTCGAATTGAGACTGGTGCCGGCCGGCGCGGTTTTGTGCTGAATAACTCTCGGTAGTGACGTTCACCGTTGGCAGTGAATCGAACGACCCGGGATGCCTTCTCACGCTTCGCCCAGCCGAGATCGCAGATCCGCAATAGAAGGGCAGCGCCCAATGATCCTGCGAGGTGATATCGCCGTTCACTCCAATCCATGCACGGCCGGCAATATGTGCGGCGTTGTTGCACCGCCAAATCGGTATCGATGCCCGCATTCTTAAACCACCGCAGGCCGGAAACACTGGGGCATACCCCTTGTGAAGTCATTGTCAGCCAATGATTGCGGAGCAGCGATTCGTAGGCCAACACACCCAGTTCGCCAGCCAGGTGGTCGTAGCAGACTCGGGCCTTGCGCAGTGCCGGCTCGCGGGGGCTGGACACCAAGCGAACCGCGCCGGTTCGAAAGGCGACTCCCATTAGAGACTCAAGCAAGCCGCCAACATCCTCGTCGGCAAGCCTGAAATATCGGTGCCGCCCTTGCTGATCCACAGCTATCAGAGATGCTGCCAGGAGTTTCGACAGATGCGCACTCATCGTTTGCTTGGTCACGCCAGCGATCGCCGCCAATTCGGTCGCGGTGAGTGCGCGATCAGTCATCAGAGCCGTCAACGCTTCAGCACGAGCCGGGTCTCCCAGCATTGCAGCGATTTTGGCGACATTCGGCCCCTCTTTCATGGTTCGACGTTAGACGAACCATCATTCCGACGCAAGCGCCTAAAATTGAGTCCAGATTGTTGCCGGAGGGCTGTCGCAATGAGTATTACTTGCTTTATCCGTTATCAGATCGACCCTTTTCAACATGCGGAGTTTAAGGAATACGCCGAGAACTGGGGGCGCATCATTCCGCGCTGCGGTGGTCGGCTGATCGGGTATTTTCTACCGCATGAAGGCAGCAACGATATCGCCTGGGGATTGATAAGATTTGAGTCTCTGGCGGATTATGAGACTTATCGCGCACGACTAAAGCAGGATCAGGAAGGCAGGCGAAACTTTGAGTGGGCGCAAGCGAAGCGCTTTATCCTTCGAGAAGAGCGGACGTTTCTCGAGGCTATCGACAACACGACGAACCGCAGTGGTGAACCGACAAGGGGAGTTGCATGATCGCCGTGATCTTTGAAGCCGAACCACACACGGACCAACAACAGAGGTATCTCGATGCTGCCGCAATACTGCGACCGCAGCTCGATCAGATTCCAGGTTTCATTTCAATCGAGCGATTTGAGAGCCTAACAACTCCAGGGAAATTGCTTTCGCTGTCGTTCTGGCGAGACGAAGACTCTGTGAAAGCCTGGCGCAACCTTGACGCGCACCGCGCCATCCAGGCAGCGGGACGCAAGCATATTTTTGCCGACTATCGGCTACGCGTCGCTGCAGTATTGCGCGACTACGGCATGACACAACGTGAACAGGCGCCGGATGACTCGCGGGTCGCGCACCCAGCGGGTTGAGCATCCGCATAGCTGCCGCTCACCGAAGGCAGGTTCGGGTCGATGTGGCGGAAGGAAGAGCGATGATCAGTGTGCACAGAGACCATCGTCATCGGAAGACTCGACATCAATGCCGGGCCGTTCTGGGTCTCGCCCTGACAGCCGCTTTTTTTGTCCTGCCATCGGCGGAGGCGCGGGCGGAAGCTGCCTCTCCGGAATTCGACTGTGCCGCCTGGAAGCAGCAGGTCGCCGTCACCTTGGAAGGGCGGACGAAACATGGCGGTCTCGAGGGCAGCTTCGTCGCGCGGATCGACTCGAAGAATGGTCGCTACCTCCTGCTGCGCGACTTTGGACTCTTTTCTGAAGCCACAGGATTCGACGGAAAGACCGCCTGGTCGCGCGATCGCTCGGGTGCATCCCATGACCTGAATGCCAAGGCGGCGCAAGCGCTAGCGGCGACCGAACGCTGGATTCTGGGTCATGGATGGTGCAACTCCCACACAGCCGTGATTCGCCAAATCCCCGACGAGACGGACAGAGTCTGGCAAGTGACGCCCCACGGCGGGGTTGCGGCGATTCTGCGTTTTGCGCGTGACAGCGGCGAGTTGCGGCAATCAGAATATCGCCTGTGGGGCAATCGCCTCATCCGCCACTACGAGGATTGGCGAGACATTGGTCAGGGCGTCAGGGTCGCCTTTTCCGAACGTGATGAAGACCCCGAAGACGAGGACAGCGAAGAAATCACCCTCGCATCGGCTCACTTGGAATCGAGACCATTGGCGAGATCTATCTTTCAACGCCCGGCGCAGCCAGTCGACTACGAGATCCTTGGCGTTGCCGACTCGACCACCGTTCCTTACGAGGATGACGGTGGTACTAGGATCTATGTCCCAGTATTCGTCGGTGCCGAGGGTCCTTTTGCATTCGAGATCGACACAGGCGGCCACTTGATAATCGGCAAGGACTTGGCGGCGACGCTGCGGTTAAGCGCTGTCGGGAGCTTCGCCAATACCGGTGCCGGAACGGGCATCCTTCAGGCGGGTTTGGTCGCCGGGCAGGAAATTAGAATCGGCGACGCTGTCTTGCATCGCCAGGTCGCGAAAATCCGCTCATTCGGGAACGACCGCGCCACGGGTCATCCGCCGCGATCGGGGCTCCTGGGACTCGAGCTTTTCGAACGCTTTGCCGTCGCTGTCGACCGCGGCAAAAAGACTGTGACGCTCACGCCGCTCGAACGGTTTAAGGGAGGCAAGGGCATCGCGCTTCCGATTCGCTTTATCGAGGACGCGCCATTAACCGAGGGAAGCTATCAGGGCTTCAGGGGTGAATTTGAGATCGACAGCGGCAATGCCGGCCCGACCATCATCGAAGGCTACTGGGCCAAGCAGCACGCACTGGAGGCAGCGCTGATGGCCGGCCTGCCCTGGATCGGCGGCTCCAATGAACAGGAGTGGCTGAGCCGCGCCGACCTTACAGTGGGCTCAGTGAAGCTGCCGCATGAAATTCTGAGCTATGTCGGTGAGGCACCACGCGGTTCGGAATCGACGCAGCTGCAGGCCGGTCTAATCGGCGAGTGGGCTCTTCGCCGGTTCGACATGACGTATGACTATGGCCACGGTGTCGTATGGATCGGACAGCGGCACGATGGGCCCGAACCGACGTTCAATCATACGGGGCTGCAAATTCGGAAAATGGACAATGCCTTTGCTGCGGTCATTGTTCTTTCCGGCTCGCCGGCCGACACTGCAGGGATCAAACCGGGCGACAGACTTCTCAATATCGACGGACGTGACGCCTCGACACTGTCGAGCCGAGACGCTGCCATCTTGATGCAAGGCCCTATCGGCTCCGATCTCACAGTGGCAATTCTGCCGTCCGCGGGGGGTGGCCCAAAGACTCTGACGCTTCGGTTGAAAGAACTCGTCCCTTAAGACGCGACAGCTGCAAACTATGCGTCTCCTGAGCCGCCGTCCACCACAGGCGCCTTTGGGTCGGAAGTGTCGGTTGGCTGGGAGTCGCGCCGTCTGGTCAGTTTGATGACGCGAAATTTATGCGCATATCATGCGCATATCGGAGGTAGAGCATGAAGACCAACTGCGACACCGCAGCCAAAAAGCGACCCGTCAATTTGACCCTCAATGAGGATTTAGTGAACGAAGCAAAATCACTGACTGACAATGTTTCCGGCGTAGTGGAATCGCTGCTCTCTGAATTCGTCAAACGCGAGCGTCGGAAGCAATTGCAAAGGTCGGAGGCAGTGCAGGCGGCGGTGCCTTCGTGGAACAAATTCAATTCAGGGTCTGGTTATATAGCGGATGAATATTCGACATTGTGATGCCGCAGTTCGATGTCCACCGGAATGCAGGGAAACATAAGGACACGATTCCTTTTGTTGTTGTAGTCCAATCCTCTCGGTTCGATGCTTACCGGCGTCGCGTGGTCGTTCCATTGGTCCGCGCATCGGCGATTTGAAAAATCAGTTTTGCGGTATTTAATCCGACCTTCAAGATCCGGGGAGAGTTCGTCGTGCTCCATCCGCTCGAGATCGTCTCCGTTCCTGTCGATCAGCTCGGCAAAATCGTCGGGGCCCTATGCGATGAGAGTCAATCAATTGTTGCCGCTTTGGACGAACTACTGACGCGTGCGTGGAAATAGATTCGGTCACAGAAAGCGGACACTGACGACAGTCCGCTGGGGGTAACGACCGTCGGTTGGGGGTCACCGCTGGTGCTCGAGCCGAATACGGGGATCGAATTCATTTCGCGTGTAACGACTCTATTGCGCGGGAAACGCCTTTAATTTCTGCGCGCAGGGCGAAGCGGCGTACGCCGCCTGTTACTCGACCGTAAGACTCTTGGCAAGATTGCGCGGTTGATCGACATCGGTGCCCTTGAGCACCGCAACGTGATACGCGAGCAATTGCAGCGGTATCGAATAGATCAGCGGCGCCTGAAAAGCAGTCGCAACGGTCGGCATTCGGATCACGGTCATTCCGTCGGCACTCTCGATGCCGGCTTCCGGATCCGCGAACACGAACAATTGGCCGCCGCGGGCACGCACCTCCT
>Ga0181531_10001719_pt1 | contig 13727 bp, 8 predicted proteins | sample PEATcosm2014_Bin_38_FD_119743 | JGI IMG/M metagenome (GOLD analysis project Ga0181531, IMG submission 119743) | Peatland microbial communities from MTU Mesocosm Facility, Houghton, MI, USA - PEATcosm2014_Bin11_10_metaG | ecosystem: Environmental > Terrestrial > Soil > Wetlands > Peat | place... | reverse complement strand
GGTCCCGTTCGTCTAGAGGCCCAGGACACCGCCCTCTCACGGCGGTAACAGGGGTTCGAATCCCCTACGGGACGCCAAGGAAAATCAGTAGGTTAGCGACGTTCCGGCCGGCTCTGTCCAATATCTTTCTGATATGCATGCGTTGATTTGACTGGACGCGGCTGGCCGGCGGTGGCCTTGTTCGCTTCCCGTTCTCTTGCTTAACTCGGGCCGTGCCGCTCGTTCCGCCCCTCCCCGACCCGGTGCCATTCGATGAGGTGGCGGACGTTCTTGCCGATGGTGCCGCGCGCGTGTCGGGCGGCCCGCCTGCCCTGGTTACAGCCAGCGGCAGACAGCTTACGGCGGTGCTGGAGACCGCTAGAGCGGATCGCGATCATATGCGATCAGCCATCGCGTTCAATCCGCTCGTTAATACAAAGAGCTAAAGCGGGATGCCCCGCAACTCCGAATAAACCTGATCGCATCCCGCTCTAGCTTTCGTGTGGTGCGGGGACGCCGTGCCTGGTGGGCCGTTCACGCTATGATAGACGGGCAACCCGGTGGGCGGGGCCTCCGCCCGGCCGGGCCCGCTTCGCGTTCATTTCTTATGTGATATCTTCCACCGCCCGGTGTTGGCGCTGTCCGCCTCGTTTGGTTCTTGATCTTGCACCAGCCGGACCCCATTGCTGCCGGGACTGGGATTCGCATACGCCGTGTAGAGGTTCGCCTCATCCGCGGTTCTCCAAACTTCTCCGGCAGCGGCCGTGGTCGGATCGAGTTGACCGGCTGCATTGGCACAAATGGTTTCAACCGAGCCGAATTGATTCTTTTTATCGTAAGGCACGCGCGTATATCCCGCCGCGGCCAAAGACGTATTACTATTAACGCCGTCGCTGAATGAGATCAGCTTGGTGTTGGACGTGCATTGGCCCGGCGCCGGCACTGCGGCCACCGCGAATTTCAGCGTGAAGCGTTTGGCGCCGGGAATCCCGGTATCAATCGGCACCAGCCTAGCACCCCTGAAACGCACCGTGTGGCCGGCGGCCTGTCCGCAGCCGAATGTTGTTACCGCAAGCAATATGAACAGCGTTCGCATCTGGAAGGGCTCCGACTAAGTTGGCGACCAAGCCGACACTTCGCCGCTGGCCGGCGGCTGCCGCGCAGGCTTCACCGCTTCCGTCGCTTGGTCAACGGCCCCTGCGAAAAGCGCGTGAACCCGAGGCGTTAGGGCCATGCAAAAGAAAAGTTCGCTAGCGGAACGTCGCGCCGAAGCAGGTCGCTCGGGTGATCCGCCGGCTTCCTGAGACCGGCGAGCGGCGCCTAAACACCCCTTTTGTTGGCCGGACATTCTACGACGACGTCCAGGGGCAGAGCCCTGGCCTTCCTTGAAGAGTGAACCCTAGCGTTTGCGGCCCGTTACCCGCGGTGCGTTCACGTTACATTAGGTCAACTGCCAGCCATTGCCGGCTGGCCCTGTAGCGGCCAGAAAGCGGGCTTGGTGATGCCAGTAATCGATGCAGTCGGCGCGCCGACCCGGCGAGGCGGACCTTGAACGCACTGGATGCGCCTGTGGTGGACCGGCCAGCGCCCGGAGCGCCCGGCCAGGCCGCCGAGCCGGGGCCTGCGCGTGGCTGGCGCGGATGGCGGATATTGTTTGCCTTGGCAGCGCTGCTCGCGGCCGGGGCGCTGCTGTTCTGGTGGCTGCATAGGAGCCAGCTTGCCGCAGCTGTGCCGGCAACCCCGCCGCAGGCGGTGGGCGTGGCCGCGGCCACCGTGGGCGATATCCCGATCGTCGATAGCGGCCTTGGCACGGTGACGCCGCTGGCGACGATTACCGTGCAGACGCAGATTTCGGGGCTGCTGCAGTCGATCGGGTTCACCGAGGGACAGATCGTCAAGAAGGGCGATTTTCTGGCGCAGATCGACCCGCGGCCGTACGAGGCGTTGCTGGCGCAGGCGCGCGGGCAGCTGGCACGCGACGAGGGCGTGCTGGCGCAGGCGCAGGCGGACGAAAAGCGCTATGCGCGGCTGAATGCGCAGGACAGCATCGCGCGCCAGCAGGCCGAGGATCAGCATTTCCTGGTGCAGCAGGACCAGGGCACCGTTGCCGCCGATCAGGGCATGATCCAGACCCAGCTCGTGAACCTGGCATTCTGCCACATTACCTCGCCGGTGACCGGCCGGGTGGGGCTGCGCCAGGTGGATGCCGGCAATTATGTCACGCCTTCCGAAACGAATGGGCTGGTGGTGGTCACCCAGCTGCAGCCGATCAGCGTGATTTTCACGCTGCCGGAGGATGATCTGCCGCAAATCATGCAGCGGCTCGGGCAGGGGGTGGCGTTGCCGGTGACCGTGTATGACCGCAACGACACCATCAAGCTGGGGACCGGGATGCTCGTGGCGGTGGATACGCAGATCGACACCACGACCGGCACGGTGAAATTGCGCGCGCAATTCGCCAATGCGGACAATGCGCTGTTTCCGAACCAGTTCGTCAATGCGCGGCTGCTGGTGGATACGCACGCAAAAGTGGTGACGGTGCCGAACGCGGCGCTGCAGACCGGGGCGCCAGGTAATTTTGTTTATGTCGTCAATGCGGATAATACTGTTTCGGTGAAAGTCGTGAAAATCGGCGCCGCCACGGCCACTGCCACCGAAATAACCACCGGTTTGAGCGCGGGCGAGCGCGTCGTGATAGATGGCGCGGATCGGCTGCGCGACGGCGCGCATGTGATCGTTCCGACGGGCGCCGCGGGAACGCCCGCACCGGCGCCGCACCACAAGCACCACCACCAGGAATAGACGCTTCATGTCGCGGCTTTTTATCCTGCGGCCGGTGGCGACCATCCTGCTGATGGCGGCCATTCTTCTAGCCGGCTGGATCGCGTTCCTGTTCCTGCCGCTCTCCGCGCTGCCGGAGGTGGATTACCCGACCATCCAGATCCAGACATTTTATCCTGGGGCTAGCCCGGAGGTGATGACGAGCGCGGTGACGGCGCCGCTGGAACGGCAATTGGGCGAAATGCCCAGCCTGGCGCAGATGCAATCGCAAAGCTCGGCCGGTGCCTCGGTGATTACGTTGCAGTTCACCTTGGATTTGTCGCTCGACGTGGCGGAGCAGGAAGTGCAGGCGGCGATCAACGCGGCGGGCAATCTGCTGCCTTCGGACCTGCCGGCGCCGCCGATCTATGCGAAAGTCAATCCCGCCGATGCGCCGGTGCTGACCTTGGGTCTGACCAGCAAGACGCTGCCGTTGACGCAAATCGAGGATTTGGCGGAAACGCGGCTGGCGCAGAAAATCAGCCAGACTGCCGGGGTGGGGCTGGTTTCGATTAGCGGCGGACATCGCCCGGCGGTGCGCGTGCAGGCAAACCCGCGGGCGCTGGCTGCCGTGGGGCTCAATATCGATGATTTGCGCACAACGATCGGCAATTTGAACGTCAATACGCCGAAGGGCAATTTCGACGGGCCGGCGCAGGCGCTCAGCATCAATGCGAACGATCAGTTGCCGAGTGCGGCCGCGTTCGGGGATGCGATTATCGCGTATCGCAACGGCGCCCCGGTGCACCTCACCGATGTCGCGACAATCGTGCAGGGATCGGAGAACGATCGGCTGCAGGCCTGGATGAACCGCACGCCGGCGGTGATCCTTAACATTCAGCGGCAGCCGGGCGCCAACGTGATCCAGGTGGTGGACCGGATCCATGCGCTGTTGCCGCGGCTGCGTTCGTCGCTGCCGGCGGGGCTGGTGGTGACGGAACTGACGGACCGTACGGCGACCATTCGCGCCTCGGTCGCCGACGTGACATTTGAACTGGTGTTGGCGTCGGTGCTGGTGGTCGTGGTGATTTTCCTGTTCCTGCGCACCGCGGCGGCGACGTTGATCCCGAGCCTTTCGGTGCCGCTGTCACTGGTCGGCACCCTGTCAGCGATGTATCTTTGGGATTTTCGCTCGACAATCTCTCGCTGATGGCGCTGACCATCGCTACCGGGTTCGTGGTGGACGATGCGATCGTGATGATCGAGAACATCGCGCGTTTTGTCGAAATGGGCGAAACGCCGATGCAAGCGGCGATCAAGGGCAGCGACCAGATCGGGTTCACCATCCTTTCGCTGACGGTTTCGTTGCTCGCGGTGCTGATCCCGCTGCTGTTCATGGGCGACGTGGTCGGGCGGCTATTTCATGAGTTCGCGATTACATTGGCGGTGACGATCGTGATTTCCGCGGCGGTTTCGTTGACATTGGTGCCGATGATGTGCGCGCGGCTGTTGCGGCCGCATAACGCCGCGCGGCAATCGTGGTTCCAGCGCGGCGCGGAACGGCTCACCGAGCGCGTCATCGGTGGATATGCGCGGGCGCTGGATTGGGTGCTGGACCGGCAGGCCTTGACGCTGCTGATCGCGACCGCCAGCGTTGTCGTGACCGTGTTGCTGGTCGTGATCATCCCGAAAGGTTTCTTCCCGGTGCAAGATACCGGGGTGATTCAGGGATTTTCGGTGGCGGGGGAATCGACTTCCTATGCGGCCATGGCGCGGCATCAGCAGGCGCTGGCCGATGTGATCTTGAAAGACCCCGATGTCGTCAGCCTGTCTTCGTTCATCGGTGTCGATGGCAGCAATACGACGCTGAATGCCGGGCGGTTCCTGATCAATTTGAAGCCGCATGACGCGCGCGACCTGACGGCCTCCGCGATCATCCGCCGACTGTCGCGGGAGGCCGCGGCGGTGCCGGGTGTGTCGCTCTATATGCAACCGGTGCAGGATCTGACGATCGATACCGAGGTGAGCGCCACGGAGTATCAGTTCGTGCTGGAGGACGCGAACCCGGCCGAGCTGGGACCGTGGGTGACAAAACTGATGGCACGCTTGAAGAGCGTTCCGGAAATTGCGGATGTGGCCAGCGACATGCAGGCGAATGGCTTGGCGGCGACGCTGACGATCGACCGCGCCACGGCCTCGCGCTTCGGCATCACGCCGGCGACCGTGGACAATGCACTTTACGATTCCTTCGGCCAGCGCATCGTCTCGACGATCTTCACCCAATCCAATCAGTATCGCGTGATATTGGAGGCTGAGCCGTCGTTGCAGAGCGTGGCGACCAATTTGAACGCGCTTTATTTGCCTTCGTCTACGTCGTTGGGTGGCCAGGTACCTTTGTCGGCGATCGTGCATGTCAGCAGCGCGGCCTCGCCGCTCGTGGTTGGGCATCTCGGGCAGTTTCCGGCGACGGTTATCAGTTTCAACCTGGCGCCGGGTGCCTCGCTCGGCGCGGCGTTGAATTCCATTACGGCGGCGGAGCGCGATTTGAACATGCCGGCGAGCGTGCAGACCGCGTTTCAGGGCACCGCGGCGGCGTTTCAGAATGCGCTCGGGAACGAAATTTTTTTGCTGTTGGCGGCCGTGGCGGCGATGTATATCGTGCTGGGTGTTCTTTATGAGAGCTTCATTCATCCGGTTACGATCCTGTCGACGCTGCCGTCGGCCGGGATTGGGGCGCTGCTGGCCTTGCTGCTGACCGGGTCCGATCTGGATGTGATCGCGATCATCGGGCTGGTGCTGCTGATCGGCATCGTCAAGAAGAACGCGATCATGGTGGTGGATTTCGCGCTGGAGGCGGAGCGCAAGCATGGGAAGTCGCCGCACGCCGCGGTGCGGGAGGCGTGTTTGCTGCGCTTTCGGCCGATTTTGATGACGACGTTCTCGGCGCTGTTTTCCGCGCTGCCGCTGATGCTGGGGCAGGGCACGGGGTCCGAATTGCGGCGGCCGCTGGGTATTGCGATCTTTGGTGGGCTGCTGCTGAGCCAGTTGCTGACGTTGTTTACCACGCCGGTGATTTATCTGACGTTCGAGCGGGCGGGGGCTTGGGTGGCGGAATGGCGTGGCCGTGGGGCGGTGACGCGATGAAGGGAAGGAAGGCCAGGGCTCTGCCCTGGACCCGCTGGGGCCTGAGGCCCCAGACCCCCACTAGCGCTGCGCGGCTTTTCCGTACCTTGTCGGCGAAGCTATTAAATGAATTGAATTTTCTAGCTTCGCCGTTTCCACCAGCGATTCTTAATGAATGGGGTCTGGGGCCTACGGCCCCAGCGGGTCCAGGGCAGAGCCCTGGCCTTCCTGGCCCTTTATCTAAATGAACATAAGCCAACCGTTCATAGCGCGCCCGGTCGCGACCACGCTCCTCACCATCGGCATCCTGCTCGCCGGCCTGCTAGGCTATGCGAAGCTCCCCGTTTCCCCGCTGCCGCAAGTCGATTTCCCGACCATATCGATCACGGCGAATATGCCCGGCGCCAGCCCCGATACGATGGCCAGTTCGGTCGCGGCGCCGCTGGAGCGGCATCTCGGCCAAATTGCCGACGTGGCCGAGATGACATCGCAGAGCTCCGTCGGCACCACGCGCGTGACCCTGCAATTCAACCTGGACCGCTCGATCGACGGCGCGGCGCGGGACGTGCAGGCGGCGATCAATGCCGCGCGCGCAGACCTGCCGACCGCGCTAAGGCAGAACCCTAGCTACCGAAAAGTCAATCCGGCCGACGCACCTATCATGATTTTGGCGATGACGTCGAAAACGCTGACGCCGGGCCAGCTTTACGACAGCGCCGCGACGGTGATCGAGCAGAAACTGTCGCAACTGCCGGGCATCGGCGAGGTGGATGTGAACGGCGCCGCGCTGCCGGCGGTGCGAGTGGAGCTCAACCCCGGGGCGTTGTTCCATTACGGCATCGGGCTGGAGGATGTGCGCGCGGCGCTGGCTTCGGCGAACGCCAACGCGCCGAAAGGCAATTTGGATCAGGGCGATCGCACCTATCAACTCTACACCAACGACCAGGCCAACCATGCGGCGGATTATCGGCCGCTGATCGTGGCTTACCGCAACGGCGCCGCGGTGAAGCTGACCGATGTGGGCGAGGTGCTCGACAGCGTCGAGGATCTGCGTAACGCCGGCCTGTATAACGGCCAGCCGACGGTTTCCGTGCTGATCTTCCGCCAGCCGGGTGCCAACATCATTACGACGATCGACGGGGTTCGCGCGGCCTTGCCGGCACTTCAGGCTTCGCTGCCGGGCGCTGCGGAAATCAATATCGCACTGGACCGCACGCCGACGATCCGCGCCTCTCTGCGCGGCACGCAGCGCACCTTGCTGATCGCTGTTGGCCTTGTCGTGCTGGTGGTTTTCGCGTTCCTGCGTACCCTGCGCGCGACATTGATACCCGCCGTCGCGGTGCCGGTTTCGGTTATTGGCACGTTCGGGGCAATGTACTTGCTGGGCTACAGCTTGGACAATCTCTCGCTGATGGCGCTCACCATCGCCACGGGCTTCGTCGTCGATGACGCGATCGTGGTGCTGGAGAATATCACGCGCCACATCGAGGCGGGATTGCCGCGGCACGAGGCCGCGCTGCGCGGCGCGCGGGAGGTGGGGTTTACCGTGCTCTCCATCAGCGTTTCATTGATCGCGGTGTTCCTGCCTATCCTGCTGATGGGCGGCATCGTCGGCCGCCTGTTCAGGGAGTTCGCCATAACGCTGTCGCTGGCGATCGCGGTGTCGCTGGTCATTTCGCTCACGACGACGCCGATGCTGTGCGCGATTTTTTTGCGCGCGGCCGATGGGCAAGCGCGGCCGGGACGTATTGCGCGCATCTTCGAGGGCGGATTCGCGGCGATGCTCGCATTCTATCGCCGCACGCTGATCGTGGCGCTGGGGCATCCGTCCATCGTGATGTTCGTGTTGGCCGCGACCATCGGGCTCAATGTCGTGCTGTTCGTGCTGGTGCCAAAAGGCTTCTTTCCACAGCAGGATACCGGGGCGTTGATCGGCGGCGTGCAGGGCGATCAGAGCATCAGCTTTCAATCGATGCGCACGAAGCTGCAGACCTTGCAGGGCATCGTCGAGTCCGACCGGGACGTGTCGAGCGTGGTCGGGTTCACCGGCGGGCGGGCGACGAACACCGCCAACGTCTATATATCGTTGAAGCCGTTATCACAGCGCCATTCGACCGCGGACCAGGTGATCGCGCGGCTGCGCAAGCGCCTGATTTTGGTTTCGGGCGCGCGGCTTTATTTGCAGGCGGTTCAGGACATCCGTGTCGGCGGCCGCCAGAGCAATGCGCAATATCAATACACGTTGCAGGCCGACGATGCCGCGTCCCTGTATAGCTGGACGCCGAAGCTCGCCGAGGCAATGCAGCAGGATCCCGTATTTGCCGACGTCAATACCGACACGCAGGTGCACGGCCTGGAAGTGGACTTGCGGATTGATCGCCCTACGGCGGCGCGGCTCGGTGTGACGCCGCAGCAGATCGACAATACGCTGTACGATGCGTTCGGGCAGCGCCAGGTCAGCACCATTTTCAGCGCGCTTAATCAATATCATGTCGTCATGGAGGTGGCGCCGCGCTACTGGCAGTCGCCGCGCACGCTGCAGGATGTCTGGGTCAGCACCTCCGCCGGCGCGGCGAGCGGCACGCAAAGCAGCAATTTCCCCGCCGGCACCGCCTCCGGGCCCACGACCGCGAGCGCGCCGACCGCGGCCGCGGTGGCCGGCGACTCGGCACGTAATGCGGCGTTGAATTCGCTCGCGGCGAGCGGCAACAGTTCGGCCTCGAGCGGTGCCGCGGTCAGTACTTCGAAGGAAACCATGGTGCCGCTGGCGGCGTTCAGCCATTTCGCGCCGGGACTGACGCCCCTTTCGATTAATCACCAGGGGCCCTTCGTGGCCGCTACCGTATCATTTAATCTGGCGCCAGGCTATTCGCTCGGCGATGCGACGACCGCGGTTGCGAAGGCAAGCGCGTTGATCGGACTTCCTGCTGCCATACACGGAAGTTTTGCCGGCACCGCGGCGACGTTCCAGGCGTCGCTGGCGAGCGAGCCGCTGCTGATCGTGGCGGCACTCGCGGCCGTCTATATCGTGCTCGGTATTCTCTACGAGAGCTACGTGCACCCGGTAACGATCCTGTCCACGCTGCCCTCGGCCGGCGTCGGCGCGGTGCTGGCGCTGTTGGTGTCGGGAACCGAGTTCTCGCTGATCGCGTTGATCGGCGTCATCCTGCTGATCGGGATCGTGAAGAAGAATGCTATCCTGATGATCGATTTTGCGCTGGAGGCCGAACGTGTCGAGGGGATGTCGACGCGGGACGCGATTACTTCGGCATGCCTGCAACGATTTCGTCCGATCATGATGACGACGGCAGCAGCCCTGCTCGGCGCGGTGCCGCTGGCGATCGATAATACCGAGGGCGCGGAAATGCGGCGGCCGCTCGGCATCGCGATCGTCGGTGGGCTGATCGTCAGCCAGGTGCTGACACTTTATACCACGCCGATCGTTTATCTGGTGCTGGATCGGTTCCGGCTGCGCGCCAGCCGCCTGTGGCACAGGGTGCTGCCACAGGCTCGGCTTGGGGAGGCGGCGGCGGAATGACAAAAGGGAGAAGGAAGGCCAGGGCTCTGCCCTGGACCCGCTGGGGACTAGTCCCCAGACCCCATTTCATTTTGCTTTCTAGGCTGGCAATGGGCGCGCAAATGCTGCTTGCGGGATGCATGGTTGGCCCGGATTATCGCCGGCCTTCGGCGATCATCTCGCCAAACTTCAAGGAGCTCAAAGGATGGAAACAGGCCACCCCGCGCGATGACGCGCCGAAGGGGGATTGTTGGTCGGTGTTCGTCGACGCTACGCTCGATCGGCTGGAGCGGCTGGCGTTGACCGCGAACCAGACCGTGGCGGCACAGGCCGCTTCGTATGACCAGGCGCGCGCCCTGGTGGATGAGGCACGCGCGGCGCTGTTCCCCGTGCTGGGCGCCAACGCCGGCGCCAGTCGTTCCGAGGCATCACACAGCCCGGCGGTGAGCGCGGTCACCGTGCAGGCGACAGCGACGTGGGAGATCGATATCTGGGGCCAGATCAGACGCCAGGTGGAAAGCAGCGAGGCCAACGCGCAAAATAGCGCGGCGCTGCTGGCCAACGCGCGGCTCTCCGCCGGCGCCTCGCTCGCGACGGCTTATATGGAGCTGACGGTTTCCGACGCGCTGCAACGCCTGCTGGACGATACGGTCACCAATGATGCCAAGGCACTCAGGATCACGCAGAACCAATACGATGCGGGTTTTGCGGCGCGTTCCGATGTGATCCTGGCGCAAACACAGCTCGATACGGCGCAATCCGCCGCCGTCGCGGTTGGGATCGCACGTGGCCAGTACGAACACGCCATCGCGGTGCTGGCCGGCATGCCGCCGGCGGAACTGACCATTCCGGCCGTGGCGCAGCCGCCGCGCATGCCCGATATTCCGGTGTCGGTGCCGTCGGCACTGCTGGAACGGCGGCCGGATATCGCGGCCGCCGAACGCACCATGGCGTCGAACAATGCGCTGATCGGCGTGGCCGTCGCCGCCTACTATCCGGCGATCAACCTTTCGGCCGCGTTCGGGTTCGCGGCGGGCGGCTTCGGCGGCCTGTTCTCTGCGGCGAACGATGTCTGGTCGCTTGGCGGCACCGCCAGTGACGAGATATTTGCGTTCGGGGCGCGCAGTGCCGCGGTAGCTGCCGCGCGCGCGCAATATCGGTCGAGTGTGGCCACCTATCGGCAGACCGTGCTGACCGCGCTGCAACAGGTAGAGGATAATCTGGTAGGGTTGCGGCTGCTGGCGCAGCAAGCCGCGATCCAGGATGCGGCGGTGCGGGACGCGGCGCGCGCGGCGCAAATCAGTTTAAACGAGTACCGCGCCGGAACGCAGCCATATACGACAGTGGTGACGGCGCAGAACACGCTGCTGGCCGCGCAGCAAACGGCGCTGACCATCGAGCAATCGCGCCTGACGGACGCAGTAGCCCTGATCACCGCGTTAGGCGGCGGCTGGGCACCAACGCCGAGGGGCGGCTATCATTGAACAAAAGTTTTTTGGTTCTTTTTTTCAAAAAAGAACATCCTTCCTTACTTCCTATCCGAGATCGGATCGATCTGCACAGTAGCCGTCATCCCCGCCGCCAGCAGCACGCCCGCAGGCACGGAATCGATATGAATTCGCACCGGAATCCGCTGCGCCAGGCGCACCCAGGTGAAAATCGGATTGACCGTGGCCACCCCTTGCCCATTAGGTTCCGCGTTCGAGACGCTGATGGCGCGCGCGATACTGTCGACGTGACCGTGCAGGATCTGGCGGTAGGTCATCAGCTTTATTTCGGCGGGATCGCCCACGCGGATCGGGCCGATGCGGGTTTCCTCGAAATATCCGTCCACCCAAAAGCTGTCGGCATCCACCACCGAAATCTTGTTCTGCCCGACGCTGGCATAGTCGCCGCGCTGCGCCATGAGGTTGGTCACCCAGCCATTGACCGGCGAGCGGATGGTGGCGCGCTCCAGGTTGACGCGCGCCTGATCGAGATTTGCCAGCGCCTGATGGTAGGTTGCCTCCGCGGCGAGGGCCTGCGTGCCGTAGGTCTGCTGCTGCTCGGCGGAGACCGCGATGTCGGGCAGCGCCTGGCGCCGTGCCGATTCGCGCTGCGCATTCTGCATATTGACCTGCGCCTGCTGCACCGCCGCCTCGGCGAGGCGCACGGAGACCTGGTAGTCGGTCGGGTCGATGCTCATCAGCAGGTCGCCTTTGTGGACGAACTGATTGTCGGCGACGGGTAGCTCGACGATGCGGCCGGAGACTTCCGGCGCCATGGTGACCACGTAGGCGCGCACGGTGCCATCGCGCGTCCAGGGCGCGGCCATGTAGACGTGCCACATGGCCCACCCGAGCCGCGCGGCAAGCGCCACCGCGGCGAGCGTGATGAGCGGCGCCAGGATGAGACGGCGCCACCGCGGCGCGGGCACGATCGGGTCCGCCGACCAGGCGGCCCCGGCGGGTTGTTGTTGCGATTCCACTTCGATATTCGACATCGCGGCCTCAGCGCGCCAACGCGAGCACGATCGACGATAGCACGATCATGTAAACCGACGCGACGAACAGGGTGGGGTGCCAGACGTGGCGCAGCAGGTCGAAATGGTCGGCGGCCAGGCGCAGCGCGATGGTGACGACCCAGGCGGCCACCAGCAGCACCGAAATCGGCGCGACATAGACGCCGAACAGGGGGATTTCGGTAAACCGCATCAGTGCGGTCCGGCATCGAAATAGGCTTGATGGCGCCCCAGCACCTCGGTCAGGGCAAGAATGCCGGCCCGCGCCCGCAGCACGCTCTGGCTGTCGGGCGCGGCGCCCTGGGGTGTGGCCAACGTCGCATCGAGGCGGTTGAGCTGGGCGGTCGCGCCGGCGATATCGCCGCGCGCCGTGGCTGCAAAGGCGCGCTCGAGTGCGGTGCCAATCCGCAGCGGGCCGGCGATCCCGCGCAGCCGGATGATTTCGTTTCCCGCCGCAAGTGCCGCCAGCAACTGCGCGAGTTGCAGCAAGGGCGCATCCGCCGGCATGGCGGCGAGCCGGCCGTGAATTTGGAATTGCCAATCACGGCGCTGGCGGCCGCCTGCCACGCGACGCAGGTCGCGCAGGGTGAGGGCGAGCAGCCGGCGCGCGCGCAAGGCGGGCGAAAGCGGCAGCAGGCGGAACGCGAACGCCGCCGCGGCGCAGCCGCCGACCAAGGCGAGCGCGTTGTTGTAGAACAGCTCCGTGTCGTAGCTCATCTGGTTCGCCGGCAGCAGCACCGGAAAGAAGTTGCCGACCATGGGTACGAACAAAGCGGTCTGCCATGGCTGCGCCATCAGGGCGCCGAACGGCACCATATAGGCGCCGATGGCGAGGCTTAATCCGCCAAAGGTCTGAAGTTTCGGCAGCACCGCGAAGGCCATGACCGCCGCCTGGCCGACCGCCACGCAATTGCCGACCGCGAACCGCCAGGCGCCGTCATAGGCCTGATCGGCACGGGTCGAAAACAGAATGACGCTGATCGCCGCCCAGGTGATCGCGGTGGCGCCGTTCGGCCAGGCGGTGACGACCCAGAACAGCGAAACCGCGCCGATGGTGACAAAGGCGCGCACCGCATTGACCAACGGCGGCAGGAAATCCGCCACGTGAAGGCGAAATCCGCGGCCGGGCCGGCCGGCCCGGCGATCCGGCCCGGCGACCAGCAAGGCCAGGCCATCGAGCGCGCCCATGATGCCGATCAGCGCCTCGGCCGCCTTGTCGGCCAGCAGGCGTTGCGATGGCGTGGCCGCCGGCAGCGCGATCAGGCCGCGCGCCCCCGCCTCGCACATGCGGCGCAGACCGGCCGGGTTCGCCATCCAGCGCCCCGGCTCCGCGTGCCGCAGCAGCGCCAGCAGGGCCGGCGGAAGACAGTTCAGCACCGCTTCCGCCTCCGCCCTGGCCTGGCCGGCCGGCAGCCGAACCACGTGATGGGCGATCGCGCGCCAGCCGGAGAGCGCATCCAGCAGCCCGTCCTCGACGCGCTGCAATTCCGGCGCGTGATAGCGGATCTGCGAGGATTCCCCGATTGTCTGGTCGATCAGCGGATCCAGCGCGATGACGCGCTGCAGGAAGCCGCGCCGCACCGGCTGCGTGTCCGGCAGGCCCGGCCCGGCGCGTTCCAGGGTGTTGTTGAAGTGTGCCATGATGCCGGCGGCCAGGTCCGCGAGTAGCCTGGCCAGGCGCCGCCTGGCACCGCCGAGATCGGTGCCGGCGAGCACGACGCCCGCGCAGACGATGCCGATGAAGATTTCGCTGACCCGTGTCAGCACCAACGTGAAGGCCAGCCCGTTCAGGCCGCCGGTGGCACCGAGCTGGTCGCTGGCGATGATCGCGGCGGTGTAGCCGGCCAG
>Ga0181531_10001718_pt1 | contig 13727 bp, 15 predicted proteins | sample PEATcosm2014_Bin_38_FD_119743 | JGI IMG/M metagenome (GOLD analysis project Ga0181531, IMG submission 119743) | Peatland microbial communities from MTU Mesocosm Facility, Houghton, MI, USA - PEATcosm2014_Bin11_10_metaG | ecosystem: Environmental > Terrestrial > Soil > Wetlands > Peat | place... | reverse complement strand
TGCCTATGAACTCCCGCAAGTCCTTATACATAGGCTACCTCGCCGCGCCGCTCTCTGCGTCGGGAGCCGGCGCCGGAAAGTCAAGCAGTTCTCTTTACGCGAGATTATGTATAAGGGATCGGTCTTCGGTACGCAGCTGGCATGCACTTCGTCGAACACCTCATTCACGTCTATGGGCTTCTGACGGTCGCCGTGATCGTCGGCCTGGAATGCGTCGGCGTTCCGATGCCGGGCGAGACGGCGCTGCTCGCCGCGGCGATGTATGCGGGAACGAAGCACGATCTCAACATCGTTGCGGTGATCTTGACGGCGGCGGCCGCGGCCATTGTCGGCCGTATGATCGGCTATGTGATCGGCCGCAGTTTCGGCTATTGGCTGTTGCTGCGCTACGGCAACTATGTGCGCATGACGCAAAAGCGGATCAAACTCGGTCAGTATTTGTTCATGCGCCATGGCGGCAAGATCGTCTTCGTCGCCCAGTTCGTGCCGGTGTTGCGGACGTTTGCCGGACTGTTCGCCGGGGCCAATGTCATGCCTTGGCGCAGCTTTATGGTCGCCAATGCCGTCGGTTCATTTTTTTGGGCGGTGATCTACGGCTATGCCGTCTATGCGCTGGGACGGCAGTTCGAACGGGTGGAGGGGTCGATGGTGATTATTCTCGGGGCCATTACCATCGTGATGTGCGTCGTCGCCGGCGTCTTTGTGCATCGCCACGAGGCGCAGCTGACGGCGGAGGCCGAACGCGCCATGCCGGGACCGCTCGAATTGCGTTAGCGGATCGGCGCAGCCGGGACGTCGCGGTCTCCCGCCGGCCGACCGGTCTAAGGCCCTGGACAAGCTTCTTGAACCTCCCGGACCCCATCGCCATATGAGTGAGGCCGGTCGGCAATGCCGAACGGTCGCCGGGGTGCCGTAAGGGCCCCGCAAAGTCGCTGTAAAGGGCTTTGAAACCATGTCTAGGGTTTCGTCACTTTCGAGTCCATTTCTGCTTGGCTTCGACGAAATTGAGCGCGTGCTCGATCGGGTCGGCAAGGCTGCGGACGGATACCCCCCTTACAACATCGAGCGTGTGGCGCGCGACGGGAACAGTCCTGAGCGGTTGCGCATTACATTAGCGGTGGCGGGTTTTACCCGCGACCAACTCGATGTCACGGTGGAGGAGAGCCAGCTCGTCATCCGCGGCCGGCAGCAAGACGACAAAAGCCGGCAGTACATCCACCGCGGCATCGCCGCGCGCCAATTCCAGCGCACTTTCGTGCTGGCGGACGGCATGGAGGTCATGGGAGCGGACTTGAAGAATGGATTGTTGTCGGTTGACTTGGTGCGTCCGCAGCCGGAACGCATCGTTAAATCGATCTCAATCAAAGAATGCGATTGATGGAACCCAGTAGGACTCGACCGCGTCACCATGAAAGGAGTCGAGGGCCATGTCACCCGAAATGAACCGTACGATGAACCAAATTGATATAACCCCTGAAGCGCTGGCGCATCTTGGCGACGGCCGCATCGCTTATGTGAAATCGGTCCGCTCCGAAGACGTTCGCGCGCTCTTCCCGCAAGCGCAAATGCCGCAGATGCCGCCGGGTCAGGTGCTTTTTGCGCTGCACGCAGCTGACGGCACGCCGATCATGCTGACCGACAGCCGTGAGGCCGCTATTGCCAACGCCTGGAGTCAAGAACTCGAAACGGTGAGCGTACACTGACCAGGAATCAGTCGTCAGGTATCAGGAATCAGACGCGGGGCCGGGACGGGTAAAGCCGTCGCCGGCCCTTTTCTATTCTGATTGCTGATTAATGATCCCTCGCTTCTGCCGCTATGCGGCAGAAGCGGACGGCATCGCCAACACCGCGTAGAGCGATTCGGCGTCGTGCGACGCGCGCAGTTTGTGCGCAACGGCGGGATCGCGCAAAAGCCGGGCGATACGGGCGAGCGCTTTGAGGTGATCGGCGCCCGCGGCTTCCGGGGCCAGCAGGAGGAATATGAGATCGACCGGTTGATTATCGAGCGCCTCGAAGTCGACCGGCCGGTCGAGCCGTGCGAACAATCCGAACAACCGTGTGAGATTGGGCATTTTGCCATGCGGAATGGCGATACCGTTGCCCACGGCGGTCGAGCCAAGCTTTTCGCGCTGCATCAGAATGTCGAAGATGGCCCGCTCGTTCTGTCCGCTGAGCACAGCCGCGCGCGCCGCAAGCTCCTGCAGCACTTGCTTCTTGGTGTTGACCTTGAGCGCCGGGAGGATCGCGTTTGGCGCGACCAGATCGATGAGCGGCATGGATGGAACCTGAGGAACGACGCTTTTCGTCTAACGCCGAATGCTATTGAGCACGACTTTCCCCGACCTTCCTTGGACCGCCGAAGCCGGCTTCGCGAAGGCGGGAACCTCTATCCACCCCCGGATCAACTCCGCGGGCTTTCCGGCATCTTGCTAAAGGCGGCGGACCATAAGAAGCCTCCGCAACCGCGTCAATGGGCATCCGACCGGGCAAAAACCGGCGGATCGATCCAGCCGAAATGGCCGTCGGCGCGGCGATAAACGATGCTGATGCGGCCATGCGCGGCATGCCGGAACACGACAACGGGAGCGCCCGTCAAGTCGAGTTCCGTCACCGCATCGCTGACCGATAACTGTTTCAAAGCCGTGGTGGATTCCGCGATAATCACGGGTGTGAAATCATCGATCTCGGTTTCGCCGTCGGCTTCGGGGGCGGCGATGACATAGCTTGCCGCGTCGACCGCGGCCCAGCCGTCACTGCGGTCGGAACGATGGTCCTTAAGCCGCCGATGATAACGCCGCAGCCGCTTTTCGATACGCAACGCCGCCTGGTCAGCGCTGGCATAGGCGTCGGGCGCCATGCCTTCGGCGTGCAGCGTGATCCTCGAATCGAGATGAATGGCGCATTCGGTGCGGAACCCGAAGCCGTCTTTCGCCAGCGTGACGTGCCCGGAATAGCCGCCGTCGAAATACTTGGTTACTATTTCGGCGATCCGTTCACTGATGCGTTGACGCAACGCCTCGCCGACATCGAGATTTTTTCCTGACACGCGAAATGACATGACGACCTCGCATTGTTCATTCCCCGCTTGACTCCAGCTAGGGTCTGCCAGGCGCTGAGTCAACGCCGCGCGGCGAGGAAACGAATTCAGTTCGCCACGGCAACATGCTTCTCGCGCCGCCGCTGCACGGACGACGGGATGCGCATGGCCTCGCGATACTTGGCCACGGTGCGCCGCGCGATGTCGATGCCGGCGTCGCGGAGTCTTTCGACGATAGTGTCGTCGGATAACACCTCGGCCGAGCTTTCGGCATCGATCAATTGCTTGATGCGGTGGCGCACCGCTTCGGCGGAATGCGCTTCGCCGCCATGGGAGGCGGCAATCGCCGAAGTGAAGAAATATTTGAGTTCGAAAATGCCGCGGTTGGTCGCCATGTATTTATTCGCCGTGACGCGGGACACGGTCGATTCATGCATGCTGATGGCTTCGGCGACGGTCTTGAGATTGAGCGGGCGCAGATGCTCGACGCCATGGGCAAAGAACGCGTCCTGCTGGCGGACGATTTCCTTGGCGACCTTGAGGATGGTCCGCGCCCGCTGATCGAGCGCGCGCACCAGCCAGGTGGCGCTTTGCATGCATTCGGCGAGGTAGGATTTCTCGGTGTCGCGCCGCGCGGTGGCCGAAACCTCGGCAAAATAGCTCTGGTTGACCAGAACCTTCGGCAGCGTATCGGAATTCAGCTCGACCAGCCACGCCCCATCGAGCGCGGGCCGGACGAAAACGTCCGGCACGATCGGCTGCACGATCGCCGAGCCGAAGGCATGACCGGGTTTTGGATTGAGACGGCGAACCTCCGCGATCATGTCGGCAAGATCCTCATCGCCGACGCCGCAGATTTTCTTCAGCGCGGCAAAATCGCGGCGCGCCAAAAGATCGAGCCGCGTGATCAGCGCCGCCATGGCGGGGTCGTAGCGGTCGTGCTCCTTGAGCTGGATCGCCAGGCATTCGGCGAGGTTGCGCGCGCAGATGCCGGGCGGATCGAAGCTTTGCAGGACGGCAAGGACGGCCTGGGTCTCCGCCACGCTGGTGCCGAGTCGTTCCGCCGCGGCCTCGAGATCGCCGCTGAGATATCCGGCCTCATCGACGAGATCGATGAGGTATTGACCGATCATGCGCCGCACCGGATCGGCGATGGCGAGCGTCAGTTGCTCGCGAAGCCAGTCCGCCAGGGTGGTCTCCGCGGATACAAAGGCTTCGAGATTGTAGTCGCCGTCTTCGCGGCCGCCGGGACCGACGCCGGCCCATTCCGAATAGCCACCGGGGCTTTCCGGGCCGCGCTGGCGGCCCGGCTCGGCATCGTCCGGGAAGGCGTCATCGTGCGGGCTCTCGAGCCGCTCGTTGGTGGCATCGCTACGGGCCTCGGACTCGCCGCCATTGAGCCCGTCGCCGTTAGCGGCCGGCAGGTCTGGCGATGGGGCCCCTTCAGGCGCGGGCGGCGGCTCGGTCTCGGCGCTTCGATCGAGCAGCGGATTACGCTCGAGCTCGGCTTCGACATAGGCCACCAGATCGAGATTGGAGAGCTGCAGCAGCTTGATGGCCTGCATCAGCTGCGGGGTCATCACCAGCGCTTGACTTTGCCGTATCTGGAGTCTTTGCGAGAGCGCCATAGGGGATGGGGTAGCCGGATTGGTCCGATTCTTGCTTGTTAGCCTTACAGCAATTTATTGGCCGTGTCGCCCCCCTTCCTGACCCGGCTCGCCTGCCGGCTGGGAGTAAGCTTAAAGCCGGAATTCCTCGCCAAGATACAACCGGCGCACGTCCGGGTTGTTGACGATATCGTCGGCGCGGCCCTCCATCAAAACTTCGCCGGAATAAATGATGTAGGCGCGGTCGGTGAGGCCGAGCGTTTCGCGCACATTGTGGTCGGTGATGAGGACGCCTATGCCGCGATTGGTGAGATGGCGCACCAGGGCCTGGATGTCGCCGACCGCAATCGGATCGATGCCGGCGAAGGGCTCGTCGAGCAGCATGTAATTCGGCCGCGTGGCGAGCGCACGGGCGATCTCGACGCGGCGGCGCTCGCCGCCGGAGAGCGCGATGGCCGGCGTCTTGCGCAGGCGCGCGATGTTGAACTCCTCGAGCAGCGAATCGAGGTCGTGCTGGCGCCGCTTGGCGTCGGGTTCGACCACTTCGAGCACCGCGCGGACGTTCTCTTCGACGCTCAGGCCCCGAAAAATCGAGGCTTCTTGCGGCAAATAGCCGATGCCGAGGCGGGCGCGCTGGTACATCGGCAGACGGGTTACGTCGGCACCATCGAGCTCGATGCGGCCTTGGTCGGCTTTGATGAGGCCGGTGATCATGTAGAAAACCGTGGTTTTGCCGGCGCCATTGGGACCGAGCAGGCCGACCGCCTCACCCTTGCGTACGTACAGGCTGACGCTCTTGACCACCTTGCGGCCGACAAAGCTTTTCTCGATGCCATGCACGGCAAGCAGACCCTTGCGGTCGCCCGGTACCGAGCCGTTGCCGGCGGCGCGGCGACGCGGCCCGGCGGCCGGGCGCGGTCCGTTCACAACCGCCGGCTGGCGCTGCGGTCGCGACGGCGTCGGCGGCGGCTGTTGCACCGGCGGCGGCACGGGTGGTGGCGGGGGCGAGGGCGCTCTAACCCGCACCTTCTCCGCCGCCGCGGGCAGGCTCGCGATGTCGAGATAAACGTTGCTGATCCGGCCGCCAATGCTGGCGAGATCGATCGCCTCATGGTCAGCGACCCGGCCGCGGCGGGCAGGCGCGCCACGACGGCGAAAATATGCGAAAATGTCCTGCACCCGAAAAGCTCGCCTATCGAATCGCGGATAATGAGCGTTTTGACGATGCAGTGTAGCCGCCGGCGATCAGTTCGTCTTGCCCGGACCTAAGGTCATGAAATTCGACGAACCGCCGGTTTGACCCTTGCCAGGCTGGATCAAGGCCCGCACCCGGCCGGGGCCGCCGGGCCCGTTGCCGCCGGGGCTGCTGGCGGATTCGACGCGGGCATTTCCGGTCGCGGTATCGACCACGACCCGTTGGCCGTGAATCACGTTCTGGCCCTGGCTGACCACGACATTGCCGCTCAGCGTGATCGTTTTAGTCTTCAGGTCGTAAATGCCGAGGTCGCCGCTCGCGTTCTGGTCCTTGGTGATGACGGTAACGCCGCCGCGCGCCTCGATCCGGCGAATATTTTGCGCGCCTTGCGGCGCGCCGGGCGTTGCCTTGGCAGGCACCGGCGTACCGTCGGTGCCGATGCCAACCTCCTGGCCATAGAACACGATGAGGCTCTGACACTTCATCGTGGTTTCGCCCTGCACCACCTGCACATTGCCGGAAAATGTCGCCTCCTTGTTCTTGTCGTGGACTTCCAGCGTGGCGGCCTCGATCTGGACCGGCTGATCCGCGCTTTGGCCTTGTGTCAGTCCCTGGAACGGGCTGGGCGCGGCAGGATGAGGCGTTTGCGCAGCGACGGGCGCAGCCGCCATTAACGCCGCCACCACGGCTAACAAGCGGCGGCGCATCATGGGGTACCGGCCTTTGCCGTGTCGTCTGACGGGGTGGTTTCCTTGCCCGGCAGCAGCGTCATCGTCACGCCGCCGAAGCGGACCACGCTGCCTTTGTCGATGATATCGAGCCGCTTGGCATTGAGAACGCCGTGCAGCATTTTCACCGCGACCGGCTCATCCGAAACTACATTGCCTTTGCGCACGTCGATCACGGCCTCGCTCAAGTGTCCCTCATAGCCGGTCGAAGAGACGAGCTCGATGTTGTCGTGCAAGGTCAGCAGTTCGGCCTTCTCGTCGTAGATGCCGGAGCTGGCCGACAGTTCCACCGTGCTCTTGTCCTGCATCTCCATTTTGGCGTGGAGCTGTTGCAGTTCGACGAGATTGGGCTTGGTGATATCTTGCGCGGCGGCGTCCGCGGAAAATTCATAGGCACGGGAATCGATCGTATAGCCGCTCAAGCGCGGCCCCTGCATCGTAATCTTGGTGCCGTGGATGACGAGCTTGCCGAGTTCCCCTGGTAGCCGAAATCCGCCGAGCGGCGGGATATAATTGATGCCGACCACGCCGAGCAGGACCACCAGGATCGCGGCTGGCACGCCAAGGCGAAGCAGGCGCACGTGCCGGCTATGGCGCAGCGCTCTGCGATATTTGCGTTCGAAGTCGCCGCGGGAGCCGGCCGAAAAACCCCTCGCGGCGCCGTTGGGGTAGGCAATCGTCAAGTCATCATTCCTTCAAACCGTCCCCGTCTAGCCTGTTAAGGCGCCTTAAGACGCCATTTTAACGATTCTGTCTTGCTAAAATCCTCGCCAAAATCCTTGCCAAAGTTGTCCGCGAATGTGTTCCGGAGAAGGCTTCCCTGGCACCTAACCCGTTCGGGCGCGGCCGTTCCAGGCAAGCCGGCTCAAGAATGCGCGAAAATATCGACGGCGGCAAAACCGGCAAGGTCGAGCCGCACCCGCTCCGGCAGGAAACCGAAACAGGCAGCCGCCAGCGCCTCGCGGCCTTCCCGCGCCAGCATGGCATCGAGCCTGGTCTTGAGCGCGTGCAGGTGGGTGACATCGGCGGCGGCGTAGGAAACCTGCGCCTCGGTGAGTTCCGGCGCGCCCCAATCGGAGCTCTGCTGCTGCTTGGAAATTTCCTGACCCAACACCTCGCGCACCAGGTCTTTGAGGCCGTGCTTATCGGTATAGGTGCGCGCCAGCCGCGACGCGATCTTGGTGCAATAGACCGGCTGCGGCATGACGCCGAGCGCCTTGCACAGCATGCCGAGATCGAACCGCGCGAAGTGAAAAATTTTGAGCAGACTAGGGTCGGCGAGCAGCCGCTTCAGATTGGGCGCCGAGCCGGGCGTGTCGTGCGCATCCGGCGGGATCTGCACCACGTCGGCGGAGCCGTCGCCCGGCGACAACTGCACCACGCACAACCGGTCGCGATTGACATCGAGCCCCATCGTCTCGGTATCGATCGCCACCGCGCCGCCGCGCGCTGCGGCATAGCGCGCGAGGTCCGGCAGATCGCCGCGATGCAGGCGGGTGGTCATGTGAAGATGTCCGTTGCTGTTCGGTTCGAATTGGTGCCCAGGAGAGGACTCGAACCTCCACGCCTCGCGGCGCTAGTACCTGAAACTAGTGCGTCTACCAATTCCGCCACCTGGGCTCGGCGGCGATAGGTAGGCAGCGGTCATTCCCTTGTCAATCGAACGGCTTTCCCTACTATATTGCGTGCCACCGATGCCGTGTGCGGCGGCCCACACCACCGAAAACCCAGGCTAAAACCAAGCATGTCAGCCAAATCAAAGTCCGAAACGCTCATCACCGTATTCGGCGGCTCGGGTTTTCTCGGCCGCCATGTGGTGCGCGCGCTCGCCAACCGGCAGTACCGCATCCGCGTCGCGGTGCGGCGCCCTGAGCTTTGCGGATATTTGCGGCCGATGGGGCGGGTCGGCCAGATCCATGCGGTGCAAGCCAATCTGCGCTACCCGGACTCGGTCGCGGCGGCGGTGCGCGATGCCGACGTCGTTATCAATCTGGTCGGCATTTTGTTCGAGCGCGGCCGCCAGCGCTTCGACGATGTTCAGGCCGCGGGCGCGGCGGCGGTGGCGGCCGCCGCGAGCGCGACGGGCGCAGCGCTGGTCCACGTCTCCGCCATCGGCGCCGACGCGAATTCGGCCGCCCTTTATGCGCGCTCGAAAGCCGAAGGCGAGCGGCTGGTGCTTGCCGCGCATGCCGGCGCCACTATCGTGCGGCCGTCGATCGTGTTCGGTCCGGAGGACGACTTCTTCAACCGCTTTGCTTCGCTCGCCCGCATCGCACCGGCGCTGCCGCTGGTCGGCGGGGGCCATACCCGTATGCAGCCGGTGTTTGTCGGCGACGTCGCCGAAGCCATTGCGAAGATCGTCGATGGCGACGCCAAGGCGACGCTCTACGAGTTTGGCGGCCCGGACGTGCGCACGTTCGAGGAATTGATGGAATTCGTGCTGGCCACGATACAGCGCCGCCGCCTGCTGGTGCCGGTGCCGTTTGCGGTGATGAAGCTCAACGCGATGTTGCTCGGACTATTGCCGAAACCACCGATCACGCCCGACCAGGTCGAATTGCTCAAACACGACAACGTCGTTTCCGACGCCGCCCGGGGTGAGGGCCGCACATTGGAAGGACTCGGGATGTTACCGGAGTCGATGGCCGCGATCGTACCGACTTATCTGTGGCGTTTCCGCAAAACCGGCCAGTTCAGCGCCCACGCGGCGTAGTCATTCGCTCCGCGTCGTTCCCGCAGGCTTAATGCCCCAACATCAGCGCAATGAGTCCCAGCGCGCCGACCATGATGCGCCACCAGGCGAACAGCGCAAAGCCGTGGCGCGAGACGTAGCCGAGCAGCGTCTTGACTACGAACCAGCCGCAGACGAAGGACACCGCGAAGCCGATGGCGATGATCGCGAGATTGCCGGCGCCGCCGCCCGCGAGCTCGTGCCGGCTCTTGAACGCCTCGAAGGCGAAAGCGCCGACCATGGTCGGCATCGCCAGCCAGAACGAGAATTCCGTCGCCGCGCGTTTATCGGCGCCGAACAGCATGGCGCCGACGATGGTGGCGCCGGAGCGCGACACGCCCGGCACCATGGACAGGCACTGGATGAAACCGATGCCGAGATACATCGGCAGCGAAAACTTGGTGGCGTCGTGGTAACGCGGCTTGAGATCCAGCCGATCGATCCATAGCAGCACGAAGCCGCCGACAATGAGCATGGTGCAGACGATCCACACGTTGAACAGTACGCTCTTGATGAAGCCGTAGGCCAACGCCCCGATCACCATCGCGGGCAAAAAGGCCACCAGCACGCCAACGATGAAGCGCCGCGATTCGGCGCTGGTGAACAGGCCGAGGAAAAGCTGCCACAACCGCGCCCCATAAATCGACAGCAAGGCCAGGATGGCGCCGAGCTGAATCAGCACCGCGAAGGATTTGCCGAAATCCTCGTCGTCGAAGCCGAAGAAATGGCCCACCAGCAAAAGATGACCGGTAGAAGACACCGGTATGAATTCCGTCACCCCTTCGACGATGCCGAGAACGACGGCCTTGATCACGTCTAACGTGGTCATGATGAACTCCGCGGCGGGGGTGGCGCGGTATGCGCCTGTAGCGGTGGATAGTGCCGAATCGTTGGGCCAAACTTTTGACGCAAGCCCAGGATTCAGGCAAGGCTCGCCGCCGCATGCTGACGCTATTCCATCATCCGATCTGTCCCCATTCTCGCTTCGTGCGGCTGGTGCTCGACGAGTACGGCCTGTCGGCGCGGCTGGTCGAGGAGCGGGTCTGGGAACGCCGCAAAGAATTTTTGGCGTTGAATCCCGCCGCGACGACGCCGGTGCTGGTGGAAGAGGGCTCGCCGCCGGTGCCGGGCGCCGCCATCATCGCCGAATATATCGACGAGACGCGCGGCGGCGCGTTCGACCAGCGCCGGCTGTTGCCGCAAGATGTCGATGCGCGGGTCGAGATACGCCGCCTGATGCAGTGGTTCAACGACAAGTTCTTCGCCGAAGTCAGCGGCGCGCTGGTCATGGAACGGGTCTATAAGCGCTACATCCCGGCCGGCAACGGCGGCGGCTCGCCCGATATGGAGGCGCTGCGTGCTGCAAAAGCCAATATCAGATACCATTTGGCCTATATCGGCTGGCTGGTTCGCAGCCGCGACTGGATCGCCGGCGATACGCTGACCTATGCCGATCTGACCGCAGCGGCGCATTTGTCCGCCGTCGACTATTTGGGCGATGTGCCGTGGGACGAAGACGAGACCGCCAAGGCCTGGTACGCGAGGATCAAATCGAGACCCTCATTCCGCCCGCTGTTGCTGGAGACGCTGCCCGGCCTGCCGCCGTCACCAAACTACGCCAATCTCGACTTTTAAGCCCGGTGGCGCTGAAAACCGCGCTGGCCGAAGCAGCGCTCGGACAGGGTTTCGACGCGGTCGGCGTGGCGCGGCCGGATTCGATTCCGCTGGCGGTCGGCCGATTGCGCGAATTCGTCGCCAGCGGCGCGCATGGCGACATGGCGTGGCTTGAGGCAAACGCCGATCGCCGCGCCGATCCGCAAACGCTGTGGGCCGCGGCGCGCTCGGTCGTCATGCTCGGCATGAATTACGGCCCGGCGGACGATCCGTTGGCAATCCTGCGCGAGCGCAGCTGCGGCGGCATTTCGGTCTATGCCCGCGGCGACGACTATCACGAGCTGATCAAGCCGCGGCTCAAGGCGCTCGGGCGCTGGCTGATCGAACACGCCGGCGGCAACATCAAGGTCTTTGTCGATACCGCGCCGGTGATGGAGAAACCGATCGCCGCGGCGGCCGGTCTCGGTTGGCAGGGCAAGCATACCAATCTGGTGTCGCGGCGGCACGGCTCTTGGCTTTTTCTCGGCGCCATTTTCACCACGCTCGACCTGCCGCCGGACGCGCCGGAAACCGACCATTGCGGCCAGTGTCACGCCTGTCTCGACGTTTGTCCGACCAGCGCTTTCCCCGCACCGTATCGTCTCGATGCCCGGCGCTGCATCTCCTACCTCACCATCGAGCACAAGGGTCCGATCCCGCCCGAGCTGCGCCCGCTCATCGGCAATCGCATCTACGGCTGCGACGATTGTCTCGCCGTCTGTCCGTGGAACAAATTCGCCCAAGCCGGCCGCGAGGCCAAACTCGCCGCGCGCGACGCGCTACGCGCCCCGCGACTCGCCGATCTGGTGCGGCTCGACGACGGCGCGTTCCGCGCTTTGTTTGCCAAGAGCGCGGTCAAGCGCGTCGGCAGGGCGCGCTTTATTCGCAATGTGCTGATGGCGATCGGCAATTCGGGCGACGCGGCACTCGCGACCGAAGCCGAGCGGTTGCTGGACGATGCCTCGCCGCTGGTGCGCGGCGCCGCGGTGTGGGCGCTCGGCCGGCTCGACCGCGCGCGGCTCGACCGTTGCGCGGTGAAGCATCGTGGCGTTGAATCCGATCCGGATGTCATCGCGGAATGGGCGGCCGCACGCGAGCCGTGCCATGTCTAGGGAAAGCCGTCACTAGCCGATGACCGCCCTCATTTGTTTCGGCTTCGGTTATTGCGCCGAGCATTATGTCTCAGCGTTCGGCGGCCAATTCGGCCGCGTCGTTGCGACCGTGCGCGGTGCCGAACGCGCAGCCATCTTGAACGCCTACGCCAACGGCCGGCTCCAAACGCTGGTCTTCGACGGCACCCACGCCAATCCGGAACTGAATGCCGCCATTGGCGAGGCCGATCTGGCGCTGATCTCGGCGCCGCCCAGTGCAGCGGGGGATCCGGTGCTTGGCGTATGCGGCGGCGCCATCGCGCAGGCGAAAAATATGCGTTCGATCGTCTATCTCTCGACGGTCGGCGTTTATGGCGACCACAGTGGCGCGTGGGTCGATGAAGCGACGCCGCCGCGCCCGGGATCGGCGCGCAGCCGCGGGCGACTCGCCGCGGAGCAGGCCTGGAAGGAATTAGGCTCACGCCACGGCATCGCGGTTGCGATCTTGCGGCTCGCCGGGATTTATGGGCCCGGTCAGAATGCGCTCGTTCAGGTCGCGAGCGGCAAAACCCACCGTATCGTCAAGTCCGGGCAATTTTTCAATCGCATCCATGTCGGCGACATCGCGCAAGCGATCGACGCCGCTTTCGCGCGCCGAGCTTCCGGCATTTTCAACGTCGCCGACGACGAACCGGCACCGCTCGGCGACCCGATCGTCTTTGCCGCGCAACTATTAGGCACGCCGCCGCCCCCGGAAGTCGCCCTCGCCGACGCCGCACCAACGATGACGCCGATGGCGTTGAGCTTTTGGCAGGAGTGCCGCCGCGTGAAGAACGAAAAGCTCAAGCGCGAGCTTGGCGTGACATTGCGCTATCCGACCTACCGCGAAGGATTAACGGCGCTGTCTGAAGAAAGATAACAACCGTCAATGCAAACTCGGCCCTTTAAGAAACCGATTGCGCTCGCTCGATTTGACGCGCAGATCCATGGTTTCGCCGTCGCGATAGATGGTGATCGGCACGTCGACGCCGGCCCGGCCTTGCGCCCAGATGCGGCGGAAGAAGCTGGCGAGATCGCGAACATCCTTGCCGGCCACTGAAAGCACGATGTCGCCGGTCCGCAGATCCGCCGTCTTGGCCGGTCCGCGATCGGCCAGGCCGACGACGACCAGCCGATTCTCGACCTCCGTCGCGTAGAGACCGAGCCAAGGCCGGGGCGGCCTATCGCGCCGGCCGAATTTCATCAGATCGTCGATGATCGGCTTGAGCAGATCGATCGGGACGATCATGTTGATGTTCTGAGTCTTGCCCTTGTCGGCGGCGTGCTGGAGCTGCAACGAGCCGATGCCGAGCAGGTCGCCGGCCGGTCCGATCAGGGCGGTGCCTCCCCAATTGGGATGCGCCGGCGCGGTGAAGATCGCTTCGTCGAGGACATATTCCCAATAGCCGGCGAATTCCTGTTTAGCGACGATACGCGCCGCGACCGAGCGTTGGCGTCCGCCGGCACCGGCGACAACGACGCGCTCGCCGACCGAAGCCGCGGCGGACTCGCCGATTTCGAGCGAAGGCACGTCGAGCTTGGCAAGTGCCTGCACCAGTCCGAATCCGGTTTCCTGGTCGTAGCCAAGCACGTGGCCCGGCACCGCGCGGCCGTCGCCGAGATTGATCCAGACCGTCTCGGCCTCG
>Ga0181531_10001717_pt1 | contig 13728 bp, 2 predicted proteins | sample PEATcosm2014_Bin_38_FD_119743 | JGI IMG/M metagenome (GOLD analysis project Ga0181531, IMG submission 119743) | Peatland microbial communities from MTU Mesocosm Facility, Houghton, MI, USA - PEATcosm2014_Bin11_10_metaG | ecosystem: Environmental > Terrestrial > Soil > Wetlands > Peat | place... | reverse complement strand
TTTGGTTTCCTGGACGGAGCTATTCTGGGACCGCGCCTGAGGCGGCTTAGGTACCGGCATCGTCATCGCCACCGCCGTACCCAAGCACTTCAACGTCGATGATGGAAGGCTGGCCCGATTGGTCGGTCTGCGATTGCCCCGGGTTATTGGCCTGCTGGGAGGCGGTGGCATCTGCGGCGCCGGCCGTGGCGCTCGCTGCGGAGATGGCGCCAAGATTGGGCGCGGCGACCGAGACGACAGGAACGCCCGAACTGGCGCCCCCGGCCTGGATGTTGGTGGCGTTGATGATTTGCACGGCGGCCAGGTTCAAGTTGCCCGTGGCCCGAATGCCGGCGTCGCCGGCATTGATGGAACCGTTGGGCGCGATGAGATCGACACTGCCGGGCGGGACACCGGCAACAGCCGCCAGCACGCCGATGCCGCCGCCAGTGGCAAGGCCGGCCAGGTCAGTTTCGACATTGGCGCTTTGCGGATCGACAATCACCTGCGTGGGCGGCGCGGATTGGACGGTCTTCGAGGAGGCGCCGGCGTCGATGCTGCCATCGGAGGACCAGATGACTTCGTTGCCGCCGAGCAGGGTAAAGATACGCGAGGTGCCAACATTGACGTCGCCCTTGGTGTAAATGTCGATGTTGCCGCCGGCATCAGTCAGCACGCCCGAATTGACGACGCTGGCGCCGGGCGTATTAAGACCGACGGTGACGGAGCCGTCAGGCGCCAGCATGGTGATATCGCCTCCCTCGGCGGTCTTGAGCTCGCGGGAGGTGAGATCGATATTGCCGCTCTGGCGAGCAGTGGCTCCGAAGAGGTCGGCGACCGCGGCAAGGCCGTTGGTGTAGAGGCCAAATCCCGGGTTGCCCACAAGGTTGTGGTCGCGGCCCGTATCGCGCAACACCAGGAAGAAGAGGTCCAGGGCGACAAGGTCCTGCTGCTGGGGCAGGAGTTTCTTGAACTCCGCATAGCTCGAGACTCCGTCCCCGGGGTCGGTGGCCGCGAGATCGGCAAAATACTGCGCTCCCAGCGATGAACTCAGGAATTGAGTGATGAACGCATTGAAACCGAGCGAGCTCGCTGGGAGTCCGCCAAGGGCGTCGATGCCCGCCCCGGCAACAATATTTGCGCCTAAAGCCGGCAAATACGGGTTCCGCGTTTGCCCGATACTCGTGATCCCGACCGCCGTGCCATCCAGGTTGTTTTGACCAATGCCCGTGCTGAGGTCTCCTCCGGCAAAAACCTCGAGAGTCCCCTCGCCCCCGATTTGAATATCGCCGGCGGTGGCGGTTGAGGAATCCGGGTTCAAATCCGTCGACGTGGACGGCGGTACATTGCCCGGTGCATCGGCAAGCTGGCGCAACGGCGAATTGGGATCGTAAAGCGTGATATCCCCGCCGGCGCCGACAACGGAGACATCGTCGGGACTGTCGTTCTGGATATAAAGGGCGATGTCCGTAATATCCTGGCTTGCCAGCACCCGCGCGAACTTGCCTGCAAACAGAGTCAAGCCGGAGATGTCACCGCTCCTGGCATAAAGCTGCACCGGGTTTGGATCCCCCGCATGCAACACTCCGGGCGCATGGAGCGCCTCCTTTGTCTGGACAACGCCGTACTTGCCGGTTACCGAACCGGACTCGGCGAAGTGAGCATCCATGTTCACAAAGATCGTCTGCAAGGTATTCCCCCAAGTGTCCTCCGCGGTCGTTAAGTCGAGTGGATTGGACGGCGACGGAATCGCATTCGGATTGGCGTCCGAGAGATTGATCTCACTGGAGTTCCACGAAAAGAGACCGCCGGAGAAGGAATTCGGCTGGAATCCGTTGATCGCGCCGCCTGCGAACAACGCAACATTTCCGACGGGGCTCGGCGCGAGAGTAATGGCGCCATCCAGATTGATGCTGCCGGAGAAAGCAGTCACATCCAGCGTGGGCGGCATCAGATCGGTCGGGGTGGAAAAGATCGTGATCGTAGTTTCGAGACTTCCGAGCCATGGCTCCGATTCGTTCGCCCAGGCCGCAACGTTGCCGGTCTGCAAGTCCGTGTCGTTCACCCAGGCTTCCAGCGTAGGGCCGGAGCCGTTCGGCGCATCCTTGATCGTGACGGACCCCGCGAGAGATGAGACGCCCACGACATCATCGGCCCCGTAAGTGGAGAAGTAAGTCTTGTAACGATAGTCGTTGTTTATGCCCTGCGGCAGCAGGAACACATTGCCCACCGGGCCGAGGAGCACATTGCCATTTGCGCTCACGTCAAAGCTCGCGTCGCCGGCAAACAACGTCGTCGGCAGCCATGTCGCCGCATTGGGAGTGACGTGGCTGGCCAAATTGGAGAGGTACGTGCTTTCATTCTCAACCGCCCGCGTCGCGTTGGTCTCGATCTGCCCGCCCGCGCTGATCGTACCGTGGCCGCTCTCGACGTAGTAAACGCCGCCGCTAATGTTATTCCCAGCCCGTACAGTCAAATCCCCTCCCCCCAATTCCACGCTTGTCTGATCGGCCGGCAGCGTATCTCCAGTCGCCGTCTCATACGTCATCCGCTCGTTGGTCGGGATATCCGCATCCACATTGGTGACATTGTTGCCGGCCACCATGGTGATGTTCCCTCCACCCAGCGCGCCGATTCCCTCAAAGTAATTCGTGAAATCCACCCACCATGAGGTCGACTCGATAACGCCGCTTCCCGGGTTCCCAAATGCCCCGGTCGCCGGATTGATCCACCCTTCCCGGTAGAGCCAGTTGTTGGGCAATTCCCTCGATGAATCGGCCACCAGCGTGCCGTTGCCATTCTGGTTATAGGCGTAGCGCACGATATCGTGCCCCGCATCGATGGTCACATCGCCGCCGTCCATGCTGTATTGCGCAGCGACCGCTTCTTCGTTGGAGTCTGTCGGGTCGGGAACCTCGAAATTCGCAATCGCCGGCGCCTGCGTCCCCGCGGTATAAATCGTCGCAAGATCATCGAGCAACTGCACGTCCTCGCTCGCCGCGATTTGGATGCTCCCGTCGCCAGTGCGGATCGTCTGGTAGTAATTGTCGGGATCATCCTGCGCGCCGAGGCTCAGGAGAACCGGCTCGCCGTTCTCCCCTATCAACACCGAGCCAGTGCTCGAAGGCAGATTCGGCAACACCTGCAGCGGATCGGCGGCCGATGAATCCGCCCCCGCCGCGAGAACATAGGACCATGAGTGAGTCCCGGGCTCCAAAAGTGTCGCCTCCGATGCCGCGCCATTGAACCCGTCACTCAGGCTCGCCCCAAATTCAAACACCAGGTTCCCCTCCGCGCGCAGCGTGAGAACCCCCGGCACTGAATTCTGGCCAAACCGCGCGCTGGAAAGGTCCCAGGTCTGATTCAGAACCAGATCCCCCTGGGAATTCTCAATCTCCTCGCCCGGTTCCAATATAAACGTCGAGGCCTCTATGCTCGAGTTGCCGCCAATGATGCGATTGGTCACATTTGCCGCATCCGTATTCGTCACAAACGTGCCCGCATTCGTCAGCGCGTTGCCTTCCATCGAGTTGGCCAGCAGGTTCCCGCTCGAGTCGTAAGTATCGATCGACGCCGGGCTCGTGCTTTCCGCATCCTGAACATAGGTCCCCACCGCCACGATGCTGCCGGCGCCCGTTATGGTGCCCGCGATGGGAGCGATGTTCAAATCGACGCCCGCGTTCGGGTTCGCATTGGCGCCGATGACGTTTCCGCTGCCGTACGCCCCGTCGATCTGGGGCGCCTGGATCAGCAATGAGCCTGCGATATCGCCGGTCACGGGGCTGGTATCGGCCACGGACAGATTGATGGCCGAGCCGGCCTCGATATTCACGACGGCGCTGTTGCTCACAGTGTCATTAACGTCAGCCCCCGCTTCCAGCGAGACGGAGCCGCCCTTTTGGGCGTCGTTGAAGTTTTGCGCGGCAACAGTGAGGAGGGCGCCGTTTTCAAGGACAACGCTGCCGGAGGCCACGAGATTAATGCTCCCTCCCGTGTTGCCGGAGGCATTCACCTCGCCGGTCACATCGATATCGCCACCATCCGCCGAGAGCGTGAACGAGTTGGTCGTAAAGAGCCCGTCCAGCAGCACGTCTCCGGTGCGGACCCGGATGGAAACCGATTGGGTAAACGATGCGGTGTCCAGGCTGCTGCCCAATGCAGAAAGGCCTTGCTGATTGTTGCTATCGAGCGGCAGGCTTCCCGCATCCAGGGAGAATGAGCCGTCCGTGCCGCCGCTGCCCCCAGCTCCGAAGAGCGTGCCGTTGAGTTGGAATTGCCCGTTCGGTACATCGATCGACACCGTGCCGCCATTTCCGCCTCCGGACTGCGCTGCCACGGTCACGACGCTGCCGGCCGCGAGAGTGGCGTCCCCATTGTCTGCCATGAGGCTGATCTGGCCGCCGTTCGTGTATTTCGTCAGGTCAAAAAATGGCACGGCCTCGCCGCCGGCATCGAGTTTTCCACCCACTGACAACGCTCCGTTGGTGGCATGCAGGGTCAGGTCCCCACTGGGCAGCAGGACGGTGCTGTTTTCCGTCAAGCTCGCGCCCACCAGGGTCAACGTCGCGCCCAGCCCGCCGGCCTTCGCCGTGGTGGCGCCCCCGCCCGCTGGCGCATCGATCGTAAACGCGCCGGACGCCGTGATCGTCTGGTTCGCAACGCCGCCGGCGGTCAGGAGAGGTGTCGTGATGTTGATCGCACTCGCGTTCAATCCACCGTTGCCTTCCGCAATAACACTATCGGACGCATTAAGCGAAAGAGTGGCAAATTCATTCACAGCAATCTGATTTTCGCCCAATTGGATCGTGCCGGCGTCAAACGTCAGTGTTGTCGACGGCGTGGGAATTACGGATCCGCTGAGGGTGTCGCCCACGGTATTCTCGAGGGTTACATTCTGGGCGGTAAAGGTAACGGTGCCGCCCGCATTGTCGTGCCCAAGGATCTCGTCCGTATTGAGGATCAGGCTCTGGAGCTTTGGCTGGCCGCTCTTGTTCAGCCCGCCAATCTGGCCCGTGCCATAAATATCGATGGAAGTATAGCTCAACAGTGAGAGCGATTGCACTCCGCTCTGGAGCGTCGTGAGGGCATTCCCGGAGAGCACCAGCCCGGGGATCGTCGGCCCCGCCCCGCTGAGGACGATCGCGATCTGCCCGCTATTGAGAGCGAGGTCCGTGGCCAGGATGGTCGCGTTTGGATCAAGCGACGTCCCGTAGCTCGAATCCAGCGTGACGCTGGCCCCGGTGATCTTCGCGTTCGCGTCGACCGTCAGCTCGGGCATGCTCCCCGCCGCGCCGGGTGTCCGCTCCACTCTCGCCGCCGGATCGCTGCTCACCCGGATCAGGACGCCGTTTCCATCCACCAAAATCGGGCTCAGCCCGGTCGCATCGCCCATGGAGTCGATCTCCGCGCCCGAGTCGACGGTGATATCCTGATTGGCCGCCAGGATGATGTCCGAGCCGCTCAGCGGCGAGCCGGAGTTATCAACCGTGATGTTATTGGTCGAGACGGTCACTGTCTGCCCGCTCGATGTAATGGTACGCTCGCCGCCGATCAGTAGGCTCTCCGCGCCGATCCCGCTCAGCTCGGAGGAGTTCAGCACCAGTTCCCCGGCCGCCCCGGTCACGCCGTTGCCGGCAATCAAAATATTGGCAGGGCTGTTGATATCGACCAATGCGCCTAGACCGCCCGCGGCCGCCTGGGAATCGAATGCCCCTTCAATCGTCATCGCCTGGGTCGCCTCCAGGACCACGTGACCGGCATCCGTGGGCAGGCGTGGGGAGTTGCTGCTCCCGCCCGCGAAGAAGCTATTGGCGAAGAGCAGGTTGTACTGGGCGAACGTATTTACCACCGAATTGGGAGCCACATCGAAGCTCGAGAGCAACGGCTGTGCGGAAGGCGCATCCAGGTTATTTAACCGGTAGCCTGAGACCAGACTCGAGCCGTCCGGCAATAGCTCGGTCCCCGCGGGCACGCTGCTTTCCGGCGTCACAAGGAAAGCGCCAGGCAGCAGGGCGTACCGCGCGGGCAGCAGCGTATAGACTCCCGCCGCAAGCAAACTGCTGCCCCCGAGATAGACCTGGTCTCCCACGGACAATGGCCGCCCGGCCGCGCTGCTGCTCACGTACCCGGCATCGCCGGTGAAATAATTCTGGCCCTCCGTAAGCTCGCTGAAGGGGGCATAGGGAGCGTAGTCCGCCGCGTAACCGGGGAGAATCGCATACTCCTGCGGCACCAGGCTCCAATCCTCACCCACAGTGGGCGCCATATCCGTGTTCGCCACCACAGCCGAATACGTTTTCCCCTTATAGCTCACCAAATCGCCGGTATTGTATGTCAGACCGTTGCTCCATGCGCCGGCAGGACTTCCCAGCACGTCGATATTGCCCCCGTTCCCCGGATCGAATTGATAAGCCAGCAGATCGCCCCCTCCGCGAACGTCAATGACGGCGCCATGCGCATCATCGACACTTTCCGCGGAGATATTCACTGCCTTTGCCGGCGGGCCGGTGCTGGTGATATCGGTATTCGTGGGGTCGATCCATGCGATCCCATTGGAATTCAGGCCGTATGGAATGATGACCGGCTGCCCGGTCAGAGGATTGATCTGCGAGACGGACGTGATGCTCCCGGCCTCGAGGGTCAATTGTTGGGTCGGGTCCACAGACCCACTGCCGAGTCCCGCCCCCGTCACATAGTCGATTGGCGTGGCATCGCTGCCGCCATCCCACCCCAGATTGATGACGCCCAGCGGGGCCCTTAGAACGCCACCCTGATTAATCACGGAGGCGTACACGTTGATCTCTCCGCCCGCGGACAACGGAATTCCGCGCGTGCCGCTCGCCTCGAACGTGATGGTCCCATTATGATTCACCGCGCTCGCCCCGCTTCCCGTGCTGTAATCGGTTACGTCGATGGTGAAGAACGCATCGGTGGGCGTATATACCTGACCGGCCAGCATGGTTACCTTCCCCGCCACATCGAGCGTCCCGTCGCCTCGAATATCACCGTCCGGCGCGTCCAGCTTCACATTGCCGATGTCCTGCAAGGAAAGCGTCCCCACATCGATGAGGCTGGCAGTTACCGTCAGGCTGCCGTCGCCCGTCGTCGGCAGGAAATAGTACGGGTCCGATCCCACAGTGTAAACCGAATGCGGCTGCTCCGCGGCCTGTAAAGGCGGCGAAAACGGGATGCCGAGCGCCACATACGGAGCGGTAAGATTTACCGCGCCGGAGGCGAAGATCACGCCGCCGCCCGCCACGTTCAGGCTTCCCGGCGCGGAAATGGAAACATTCCCGTCAAATTGCACGGCTCCGAGGGCCGAGGAGGGATCCAGCGCCAGGTTGTCGAATCCACCCGACTCAAAACTGGAAACGGCGAAATGTCCGCCACCTTCCGCCGCGGTGGAGTCCACCGCATAACCAATGGCAGTTTCTCCGTGAGGGTAGAATTTGGGATTCGCGATGGTATCGCCGCTTTGCGTGACGGTGAGGGTTACCTGCAATGGCGTTTGGTTCGCCGCATTGGCGATTACCAGTCCGGACGAAACCGTCAAACTCCCCCCGTAAGCCGAGGGCCCGCCCGCGCCGCCCAGAAGCGTGGAATCCATGTAAAGCTCCTGGCCGCCCGTCAGGGTGATCGACCCGCCGCTGCTATCCACCCGGGTCGGAACCAGCACGCCGCCCAGCAATGAATCCAGCGCCATGGTATTCGATGACACCGCCGAGACAGTCTCACTCTCGGCCGCCACCGAAAGATTCGAGTAACCCGGGGCCAGGTCCAGCGTATCCGTGGCTCCGGATACATTCAGCACGGCGCCCGATTCACCAACGATGTTCCCGGACACGCTGATCGACCCGCCACCGAGCACGGAGCCGGTGCGGTAACCGTAAGCGTTGGGCGTGAGGACCGTTAAGCCGGCGACCGATAATACGCTCCCACGGCCGAGATCGACCGTCGGAAGAGCCTCGGTCGCGGGAGTAGTGGCTTCGGGAAAGGCCGATGCTCCGGTAATGGAAATCGATCCTCCCGGCGCAAGGATCGAACCTTCGATTGCGACCGTTTGGCCCTTGAAGGTCACCGCGCCGAGGGGATCCGTCTGAATCAGGGAGCCTGCGCCGTCAACGATATCTCCACGAACAGTCAGGGTATTTCCGTTCCCGGATACCTCCGTCACGCCGGGCGCGCTGAAGGTTAAACTCACGGGCGTACGGGCTCCGACGGGCTTAAGGTAAGGAATCAGCGTGACGCCATTCCCACCCGCGGCTTCGGGACTGAGGTCCAGGCTCTCGGCCATCGCCTGGATGTCGGCGCCGGGGGCGATCACCACCGCGGGAGCATACTGGCCATTGGCAAGCGCCTCGCCAAGGCCGCCGATGGTGTAACTGGCGAAACCGTCGAGGCTGAAGAACCCGGGCGAAAGCAGCAGCGTATCGTCATTCGCCGCCACCCCGCCCACCTGCACCTGCGGCGCAACGATGGTCAATGATCCCCCGCTTGCTCCCGAGTAACCCGATAGTTTGGCATCGAATGTCAACTTGCCGCCAATAAGCGAACTGATTGCCGGATCAGCCCCGCTCTCGATGGCAATGGCGCCCGCATTCCCATAAGTCGGTGTTCCGTTCGATGACAATTCCGCGCCGCCGGATACATCCAGCGAGCTGCCCGCAGCCAGGTCCACATTGAAACTGTCGATGGATATGGAACCGCCGCGGGTAACGTCCGGCGTGGTCAATGCCGTCGCCACACCATCGCGGTCATCCACCAGCAGGCCCGCGGCGTCGAGCCACGCGCCCGAGCCAAGGGTGAAGTTGCCCCTATCCGGATTGACCGGAGGAGTGCCGGAACCTCCCTGCAGAGACAGGGGGCTGAAATCGTACACCGTGAAGCTCATCGATCCGCCAGGGGCAGTGATGCTCCCCTCGATTGTCATATTCGCCGCGGCTACGCTAATGGAACTTGCGTCGTTGGCAGGCGCATTGACCGCTGTTCCAGCGGGGACGATCACCGACCCGTCCACGTCGTTGATATCCAGGATGCTGAATCCGTCGGAATTAACGAGGTCCGGTGACAGGATAACCTCGTCCTGACGGCTCGCCGGGAGGGCCGCGGGATCGCCGGAGCTATCGAGCGTGAATGCGCCCACCGCCGGCAGCGCCCCCTCGTCGCCGATGATGATCTTCGGAGGGTTCGGATCGACGGTCGGAAAGACAAACGAAGCCGCGGTCGCAACGGATTGATTCTGGAATGAAAGATCGAGGGAACTCGGAGCAGGCTGAACGGTCAACTGGTGCGAACCCGCCGCCGTATTCCCCACCATATTCCCGTCCAGGGCCACCGTCGGGGCGGTGATATTGATGGCGCCGCCATTTCCTCCCTCGGTGTAGCTCGGCTCAAAGTAGGCGCCGGTCGGGGCGAGGGGGGACATGTAGCTCAGGGAGACGTCGTACTTGGGGTGGTCGACGTTGAATTCGCCCGTGTAGATCCCGCTGTAAATGAGATCGGGGGTTGCGTCGGCAATGTCGTAAATGTAGCCGTCAGATATTAGCCGGGTCGTCTGGACCTCCGCCCCCGCGTAATCGATCCAGCCGCCCGAGACGTCAATGGTGGAACCGGGCTGCGTCACAACCGAACCGCCGGCGTCGAGATTGACCGTCCCGCCGTCCACGGTTAACTCGCCGACGCTACGCTGAATAATACCTGCATATCCAAACACGTTCCCCAGCGGCGTCCCCACCCACTCCTGTCCGTCATAAACCCCTGTCTGGGAAATATCCACGACAAGATTCTGTCCCTCCAGCACGCTCGATCGCTCCAGCGGTGACTCGGCCAGCTCGGCGCCGCGCAATTGCACGGTGATGATATTCTGCAATACCGAGGCGGGCACGTCCTCCGAGCCCGCGACGTCAATCGTCGCCCCAGGGTCGAGATAAATCTGGCCCCCATTGTAAACAAACTGCGTCGTCGGAGCGCTCTTGATGGGATCGTACGCCCAGAATCCCGCATTGAAATTCGCAGTTGCGTCCGGGGCGTAAACGACCGCGCCATCTTCCATGTTAATTGCGTGTCCCTGGACATTGACCTGGGAGCCCAATGCCAGTTGCGTGCCCACCACGGTCGCGTCGCTGGAAAGGTCCGGTACGATCTGACTCACGCTATCGGCGCCAAGAATGACCGTTCCGGCCTCCGTCTGGAGGAATGGGGCGCCGCCGCTTGCGACATTCTCTCCATTGCTGCTTGCATCGTCATAATTCGCAAGGAGGTCTATGCGGCCGTTCAGCGTCACCGAGATCGTGCTTAAAATGTCTCCGAGCTGCTCGACTGTCTTCCCGGTAATCATGATATCCGCGCCCGGTGCGAGAATCAGTCCGTCGTTGGTCGCCGTCCCGGCGTAAGCCACTGCCGCTGAAGTGGGATCAACCTCCGCTCCAACGTACACGTCCAGCCCCCGTAGTTCCGGATCCGAGCTCGGGTGCGCCACAAATCCCACCTGGAGGCCGGCTGCGAGGATCGTCTGGCCGTCCGGCGTGGAAATGACTCCGTCGTTGGTCACATTCGGGCCGATCAAGGCCACCCTGCCGCCAACGTTGCTGGTGCTCGCCGGCGCCGTGATCTCCGCTCCCGCATCGACGGTCACCGCCCCATCGACATTGTTCTTCAAATACGAAGTAGGCGGCACGAAGGCCGGTGACGGGCCCAGGTTCCCCGCCGGCTGCGCGATGGACGAGAAAAGGTACTGCTCGTCCGGGTTATCCAGCAACCCGTTGGTAATGAGGAAGGTATCGATCGGCAGCGACGATGCCACCAGGGTATGCACATTCACCTGCGAGGACCCGCCAAAGATGATCCCGTTCTGGTTGATCACATAAACCTGCCCCGGCGCCTCGATCGACCCAAGTATCTGCGACGGCACGGCGGACGGATCCTTGACGATATTGAAAGCAATCCAGCTATCGACATTCGCCCCGCCGGCGCTTTGATTGAAATCCAGCGTCGTATTTTTGCCGATATTAAACGATAACCACGTCAACACCGCATCGGGGCTGGTCTGGACCACACTGACCACCGTATCCCCGCCGGAGGTGACGGTTTGCGACGGTTTTCCCCCGCTGATGCCCGTCCATGCCACGGTGCTGCTGGGTACCAACCCACCCGCCGTCAGGCCGTCCGGCACATTGGGAAGAGTCAGGCTGGGTTCATTGGGATTCGTCCCGAGATTATTCGCGCCGCTGATCGCCAGCTTCCGGGCCGCGCTTTGCATCGCCGTCACCGACTGGATTGCCATCGTCGTCCGGGCCAGGAGGTCGGAGGCATTCTGCCGTTCCTTGGCGATGGAGGGGGAGGTGAAACTCCCGGGCACGGTCGTGCCTCCGGGCGCCGTGGTGTACCCGCCCCGCAGCAGGTCTCCGGCGAACGCCGTGCACGTCATCGGGCCGCTTTCCAGCACGGTCAGCCCAAAAAACAAGGCGCCGCAGCAAATGCGGTATACAGAGGGTGAAGGCGGCACGCCCGTAGAGTCGCAAACCAATGACGGACATCAACGCATCGACTGTAACAATCCGGTGACAAAACACCTGGTTCTGCGGCGCCTGATGCGCTCTTTCAACTCGGAGACACCAGTGACGCTATTGATGAGTATCGGGAGGCGTCGCGCCTTGATCCTGATCTCTACCGCTGCGCGGGGGCGGCGTTCGCCTGCTGGAGTTTGAGTGCTTCAGCGAGGGTGTTTTGGAAAGTGGCGTTTTGCGGGTCAAGCGCCACGGCCTGGCGGATCTCGGCGATTGCGTCATCTGTGCGCCCCAGCCGGAGAAGGGCGACTCCGAGGCCGTGATGGGCTTCGGCGAAATCGGGATTGATGCGCAATGCGTCCCCAAACTGGGCGGCGGCCTCCTGGGTTTTCCCTGCTTCGAGGAGGAGATCGCCGATGTTGAAAATCGCGTTGGCGTAATCGGGACGCAACGCCAGCGCCTTCTGGAAACAGGCCGCCGCCTCGTCGTTGTGCCCCTGGCGGCGCAGGACCGCGCCGAGGTCGTTCTCCGCCGAGGCGTCTGATGGGTCCAGGCGCAGGACCTCGCGAAACTCCGCGGCGGCATCATCCATGCGTCCCTGGCGGATGAAAATGCCGGCGAGATTCGAGTGCGCCACGGGCGAGTCGGGTTGAATGCGGACGACCTCGCGAGATTGCTTTTCCGCGTCGTCCAACCGGCCCTCGATCAGGAAGTACTGCCCCAGATTTTTATGTGCCATCGCATAGTTTGGATCGATTTGCGAAGCGATGGCGAACTGCCCGGCAGCGTCGTCGTAACGGTTCACCCGGAGGAGCGCGGTACCGAGGTTGTTATGGGCAACATAATTCCCGTCAGTGCAGGCAATCGTGTGGTCCCAGAGCGTGATGCTGTCGCGCCAATAGGTTGTTTGCCGCAAGGCCGCGCCCGCCAGGATGGCAAGGTAGATCGACGCGACGCTGGCAATGAGCGCAGGCTTGAGCCGCCATTTCGCGGCCCAATCCGCAATGAGCCACGCAAGCCCGATATAGAGGCCGATCTCCGGCAGGTAAGTATAGCGATCCGCGTAGGCCTGCTCTCCCACTTGCAACAAGCCGATGACCGGGACCAGCATCCCGAGATACCAGAGCCAGCCGGCGATGAGGAAAGGGCGGGTTCGCCTTTGGACGAAGGCCGCGCCCGTAATCGCGACGAGCACCAGGAAGGCGGCGATTACTTTCCAGATTGGCCATCCGCCTGGGATGACCGGATACAACGCGGCCAAATTGGCCGGGTAAATCATCTTGCCGAGATAAACGGCGTACGCGACGAGCGCATTGCCCAGCCGCAGTGAAAAGGGAAACGGCTCCATCAATTCGATGGCGGCCTTCTGCGCGATGACCGTGCCCACACAGGAGAGAGCCGCCAGGCCGATGAGTGGCAGCTTCTCGATGATGAGGCCGCGAAACTGCGCCTGCGTCCGGAGGCGCCCCAGCGGCCAGTAATCAAGGACGAGGAGAATAAAGGGCGTTGTTACAAGCATCGGCTTGCTCATCAGGCCGAGGGCGAGGGCGGCTGCGACCATGATATACCGCCCGCGGGAGGGCGCGCGCGTGTAGCGGACATAGGCCCAGACCGCGAGGATGAAAAAGAGGCCGCTGAGGACGTCCTTGAGCTCCGATACCCACGCAACGGACTCGACCCGAAGCGGATGAATCGCAAACACCGCGGCCACGAAGGCGCAGCGCCAGAGGGCGCCGGTCATCTCGATCAGGAGGAGAAACAAGAGGACCGCACAGGCTGCGTGAAGATAGACATTGGTAAGATGATGCCCGCCCGCCCAGAGGCCGTAGACGGTGCAATCGAGCATGTGCACGATCGTGGTGAGCGGATGCCAGTTATGGGAATGGACGTGCGTAAAGGCCCAACCGATACCGGAAATCGTCAGGCCCTTTGCGACGACCGGATTTGCGTAGACATAGCTGGTGTCGTCGAAATTGAGGAAATCGAATTCGCCGGTCTGGCCGAAGACGATGAAGACGAGCGCGACGAGACCGACGCAGATCCAGATGATACGCACGGTGCGCGCTCCCAAAGCAATGGAGCCCGGACCGCTCTTCGCCGCGCCACCGCGTTTTTGCGGGGGCGCTTGTCTGGGATCGCGGGCCATGGGGTGCTGATACTTCACACGAGCCCGTGAAATATGCAGCCGAAAAGGAAGAGGCCATCCGGCAAAAACCGGATGGCCTCTCTTGGGGGGGCTTAGGGG
>Ga0181531_10001716_pt1 | contig 13732 bp, 11 predicted proteins | sample PEATcosm2014_Bin_38_FD_119743 | JGI IMG/M metagenome (GOLD analysis project Ga0181531, IMG submission 119743) | Peatland microbial communities from MTU Mesocosm Facility, Houghton, MI, USA - PEATcosm2014_Bin11_10_metaG | ecosystem: Environmental > Terrestrial > Soil > Wetlands > Peat | place... | reverse complement strand
CTCCGGCTGAGGGAGCCGCAGAACTCGCCCGCATCAAGGTTGTGTTTCTCTTCCTGCCGGAGACGCCGGCTATCTATCCTGTGTGGGAAGGCATGGTGAATGGCTCGCAGTCTGCGGGCCACAACGGGGTATGAAAAAGGACGCGCTAGCGCGCGTGAGCGGCCTGAGAGGCCGCAGCAGGCTACGAGCCTGCCCCACTGGGGGCTTTTTCGATCATCGGGCGGCCTGGCGCATTTGTGTGTCCAGCAGGTCGCCGAGTTGTTCGGCGGTAAACTCGTTGCCTTCCAGATTGGCCGCCAGTTTACCCTGCCGGTCGATCACTATGGTGTGCAAGGAGTGCGTCAGGGCGGCCTCGCCCGGCCAATAATTGACGCCAAAGCGGCGCGATACCGCACGGATATCGGCCTCGGGTCCGGTGAGGAAAAACCACGAGTTCGCGTCGGCCTTCCAGGTGGCGGCGTACTTTGCCAGCACCGCCGGAGTGTCGCGCACCGGGTCGATCGAGATGCTCAACAAAATCAGGTCGCGGCCCAGCCGATCCGCAAAACGCTTCTGCACGCGGCCGAAGTTGTTTGAGAGCCGAAAACAATAGTTCGGCAAGGGACAACTGGTATACACGAACGAAGCGGCCACTGTTTTGCCTTTGAACTGGCCAAGGCTGACGGGCCGCCCAGTCTGGCTGGTTAAAGTGAAATCCGGGACGGCTTCGCCGACGGCCAGTTCCCGCGCGGCGGAATCGTTGTGGCCGATATTCTCAATCAACTGAAGGCCGTGGGCTTCGAAGGGATCCTGTTCCAGGCTTTGAAAGTGGTGGATCTTGATTTGTTCCGCCCAGGCATCGTCGGAGGCGACTACCAGGGTAAAATCCACGATGGCGCCGGCTTGCAGGCCATCCAGCAGTCGCTCGTCGTGCACGGGAATCGGCATGATCATGGCTTCCATGTAACCGGGAATCTCTTTGCACGATGCCACGAAGTTCTTGTGGGGCCGGTCGATTTTCAAGATCACGCCAGTTGCCGGGTAGCGTTGCCCCGCCCATACAGCGCCGCAACAAACCAAACAGGCCGGCAAGAGCCAACGCGTCATGACGCTCCTTTTGCATGGGCGCCGCCGAGCCGGGAGCGGCGGTAGTTGAGCTTGCTGAACCCGGTTGCGCCTTCCTTGATTTCGATGAACTGGTTCTTGGCGACGCCTGTGAGGGTCTGCGGCTGGGAACCGCCGGGCCACCAGATCTCTATTTTTTCGATAGCGGCCGACGGACCCAAGCCCACGTGCTGCCGCAACGGCGATCCGCCAAAGGAGCTGCGGCTTCCCACCGTGCTGTAGACCGCGCGCTCGCCCTGGCCCTTGTTCTTCACGGTCACCTTGATACGCGCGCCGATGGCCGAGCGGTTCGCATGCACGCCCACCAGCCGCAGCACGATCCAGTCGTTGGTGTTTCCAGGGTTCTGATACAAGCGGAAGGTGTGGGCATCGCCCGCCGCCGCGCCGCCAACCGAAGTCAGAATATCGAGCGAGCCGTCGTTGTCGAGATCCGCGAACGCCACGCCATGCCCTTTATGCAGATCGCCAACGCCGGAGGACGCCGTAATATCGACAAACGATTTGCCTTCCTTGTTGTGCAGCAGCACGTTGGGAAGAAGGGAAGCGTAGGATGTCGACCCCGTACCCAGATAGATGTCCGGATATCCATCGTTGTCGACATCCCCGAAGTTGGCGCCCATGGGCATGAACACCTTTTCGAGTCCAACTTCTTTGGTGACGTCTTGAAATGCGCCGTTGCCCAGATTTCTGTAGAGTTTCACAGTGCCGGCGTTGTGCGGCAGCCCCAGGTAGGTCTTGACGCTTTCTTCGAGCGACGGAGAGTAACTGGTGACGAACAGATCGGGCCAGCCGTCGTTATCGTAATCGAAGAACCATACCGCGAAGGTTCTGCCGGTGCCCGGCACGCCGGCCTGTTCGGCGACATCGGTAAACGTTCCGTCGTGGTTGTTGCGGTACAGAAAGTTGTCGGTGCCGTTCAGATTGGATACGTAGAAGTCGATGTATCCGTCGCGATCGTAATCGGCTGCCGTCACCCCCTTCGATATGGCACTGCGATCGATTCCGGCGGCGTGCGAAACATCTTCGAAGGTGCCGTCGCCTTTATTGCGGAAGAGTTGACTGGGCCCGCCTTCATTGGCCACAAATAGATCCAGGAAGCCGTCGTTATCGATGTCGGCCCACGCGGCACTTTGGCTGTTGGTGCCGGGACTGGCCAGACCAGCCTGTCTGGTGACGTCGGTGAAAGTGCCGTCGCAGTTGTTCCGCAAAAGCGATTTGCGTTGGGGTACTTGTTCCCAGGCGCCGCGCAGCACCAGGACGTCGAGGCAGCCATCGTTGTTGTAATCGGCCGCGACCAGGTTCAACCCGCCCAATTGATTCGACAGGCCGGCGGCGGCGGTTCGATCCGAAAATGTGCCGTCTCCATTGTTGTGAAAGAAGTGCATGGGCGCGCAGGAATCGTAGCTGGAAGTCATGACATCCAGCAGACCGTCATTGTCAAAATCGTCGACGACCACGCCCGACGAACGGGCATACAGGGCCAGGCCGGCTTCCGGCGCCACATCGGTGAAGCGGCCAATGCTTTCCGCGGAAGCAAATAGCGTGGGCGGCATCAAGTTCGGCGGCGGCACCCGATCCGGATAGTTGCCCAGGGTCATCTCGGCCAGGTTGAGCAGCCACTGCACTTCCACGTCGCCAGGCGTGCGGGCGAGGAATTTCAGAAAATACCGGACGGCATTCTCGGAACTGGCCGGATGTACGTAGCGCATGCCCGGCTGTATCGGAAAGATACAGCGATCGCCGGGCTTGGTGTAGATATCGTTCTCCATCTCGGACAGGCGCAGATAACCGATACCCAAGGCCCGCTCGAGCAGGGGCTTCGATTCCGGCAGACTCTCCTCGGCCAGGCGGTAGGCGGCCTGCAGTTGCTCGATGGCCTCCGGCATGGCCCCCACGTTGGCGTGCAACTGAGCCTTCAGATAGTGCGCCTCGGCCCAATCGTAAGCGCTGCCGTGCGTTTGGGTCAAGCCATTCGGATCGGCCGGGTCGAGCAGGCGATTCACGCGGTCCATGGCCGTCGACCAAGCGCGCTGGTGGACCTCGCAGATGGAGGGCAGATCCTGGTCCCAACCCTCGGCCTTGGGAATTGTTGGCAAAGCCGCGAGCGCCACCAACTGTCCGTCGATATCGGGTGTGTTGTGAACGCTACCCTCCGCCGCAATGGCCGCTTGCCGGGCGCGATTGGCCTGGTCGAGTTTGGTGACCTCGGACTCCGGTAAAACCTTCATCAGGGCGTAACCGGACGGCAGTTTGACAATTGGGGACAGGCCTCCGGGCGCCACGCCGTTCAAGGCTTCGCGCAGTTCGGGCCGCAAGTTTGCGGGGTCCACCGGGCCTATAAAGCCGCCGTCGACAGAGGTGGCGTCGGTGGATTTTTCGCGGGCCAGTACGGCGAAATCCGCGCCGGATTGCAATTGTTTCAGGATCCGGGAGGCCTCGCCGGCCGAATCCACCACCAGCAGGCGCAAGGCAACGGCCGCACAGGCAGGTACAATAGAGACCGCCAACGCGGCTAGAATCAATCTCTTACCTAGTGTCAACGACAGCCCCTCGCAAGTGCGCTGGGTCAAGTATAACAGGGGCGTAAGCTCAACGGCGACTGGCAAGGGAAGGCTGATATGTTTAGGTATGCTTACCCGCCGGGAAGGAATCCAAGCGGCCGCGTTGACGGCCCTCTCATACTCGCGAGTTCTGGGTGCGAACGATCACATCCAGTTAGGCCTCATCGGATGCGGCGAGCGGGGCCTCTACGTCGCTGGGATCTTTCAGAAGACCGCGCAGGTGGACGTCCGCGCCGTGTGCGATGTTTTTGGCGATCACACCGATAAAGGCGTGGCGCAGGCGGCCGGCGCGCAACCCTTCGGCGATCATCGCCGACTCCTGGAACTGAAGGGCCTGGACGCCGTGCTGATCGCCACGCCGGACCATTGGCACAAGGCCATCGCCATCGATGCGCTCAACGCCGGCAAGGATGTGTACGTCGAAAAGCCGCTAACCCGCCTGCGCGAGGAAGGGCCGGAGATCGTGCGCGCCGCTCGGGTCAACAATCGGATATGCCAGGTGGGCATGCAGCAGCGCTCCGGCGAAGTTTACCTGGAAGCGCGCGAACGGTTCGTACGTTCCGGCATGCTGGGCAAGATCTCGCACGTGGATTGCGTGTGGCACGGCGGCGCCAACCGCGCCTTGCCCACCGAACCCGCGCAGAAGCCCGCCAATCTGGATTGGGTGCGCTTTCTGGGCCCGCTGAAATACCGCGACTGGAATCCCGCGCAATATCTCGATTTCCGCGCGTTTCTGGATTTCGGCGGCGGCAAGCTGACGGATTTCGGCGCGCACTGGATCGACGTGGCGCACATGTTCATGGCAACGGATGCCATGCCGAACGACGCGCCTCTCTCGGCGGTAGCGGCGGGCGGCGTTTACTACGACTTTCACGACGGCCGCACCGCGCCCGACACCATCAGCGCGCTATTCGAGTATCCCGGCGGCTTCACCGTGAGTTTCATTTCGCTGGCAGTGGACAACGGACCCGAATATCACGTGGAGTTCCTGGGATCGGGCGGGCGCCTGTTCGTGAATCGCAACCGGTACGAGTTTCGCGCCGCGGAGAAGGGCGCCGAGCCGGTGATCCAGCGCTTTCCAGGGGATATCACCGGCCAGCACGTGGGCAACTTTCTGGATTGCTGCCGCTCGCGCAAACTACCGAATGCCGATGTGTATATCGGTCATCGCGCCGCGCAGGCCGCGCTGCTGGCCAACCAGAGCTATCTGGAAAAACGGCGCATCCGCTTCGACCCGCAGCGCGAGGAAGTGCTTCCGTTCTCGGCTTGAACGCCGGAAAGCTTGGGGCTTCTTAACCCTGCTCGTCCGCCGACGGCCCATAAAGCGCCGGCACCGGCACATCGTTCATGCGGAGATATACGGTCAGTTGCGCGCGATGATGGATGGTGTGGTTCATCACGAAGCCGCGGATGACGGCGATGCGCGGCATGCTCATGATGGTTTCGCCTCCCGCCAGCAGCGACCAGGTCTGCGCGAGACGCGCGTCGTCGGCGCCGGCCAAAGCGGCGCGCGCCGCGGACGCATTCTTATCGAATAGCGCCAGCAGGTCTTGCCGCGACGCGGCCGGCTCCTCTTTATATGGCGGCGCTCCGGGCGGCGCGATGTCAAACGAATCCTTGTCGATGACGTCGACGGCCCACCCGGTCATGTTCGCAATATGCGTCGCGAGTGACGCCATGCTGAAGGACTTGGGATGCGGTTTCCAGCCGTACTTGTCTTCGGGGCAGCGCTCCAGCGTTTTGCGGGTGTTGGCCATCTCTTGATCGAATTCGGGTAAAAGGGCGTCGCGAATCATAACTGTTTCCTCCTCGGTTATATTCGCCTTTTCTTCGCTATTTTGTCAAGTGCTAAATTGTAAAATCACCGTTTGTAGATCGTGCCGCCTTTCATCACGAACGCAACCTTTTGCAACACGCCGATATCCTGCAGCGGATCGCCGGGCACCGCCACGATGTCGGCGAAGTGGCGCGGTTTGAGTGCGCCGATCTGGTCCTGCCAGCCGAGCAGACGGGCGCCGTTCAGCGTACCGGCTTGAATGGCGGCCAGTGGCGTCATGCCGTACTTCACCATCAGCACGAACTCGCGGGCTTGGGTGCCGTGGGGGAACGGACCGACGTCGGAACCCACGGCCATCGGCACGCCCGCCGCAAGCTGGGCGCGGAATTCACGCGCGTGAAACTCAAGCAAGGCGCGCTCGCGCTCGGCGGCTTGCTGAGATGCGGCATGATCGGCGAAGTATTCGAAGATGGTGAAGGTGGGCACAGCGAAGATTTGCTTGTCGCGCATGAGCCGCATGGTTTCGTCGCTGAGGTGGAGCGCATGATCGATCGAGGCGACCCCGGCGCGCGCGGCATAAAGTGTGCCCGGCTCGCCTGTAGCGTGCACGGCCACGCGCTTGCCCACGCGCGCGGCTTCTTCGACGGCGGCGCGCAGCTCGGCTTCCGTGTATTGATATGGCGTGGAGAGCCTTCCGTCGCGGAGCGTGTCGCGGCCGGTTTCGTAGATCTTGATGAAGTCAGCGCCCTCCTTGAACTGCGCGCGGATCACCGCAACCAATTCGGCCGCGTTGTTAGCCCAGGTGGCATTGGGCAGCACATGCTGCGCGGGGTTGTAGCCGATAGCGTCTTCGTGGCCGCCCAGGATGTCGACGGCATTGCCGCTGATGCGCAGGCGCGGTCCGGCCGCGAGACCGAGGGAGTCGATGGCGTTGCGGACGGCGGTATCGGCCGAGCCTGCGCCTTCGGTGCCCATATCGCGCTCGGCGGTGAAGCCGGCCATCAGGTCGGCCTTGGCGGCGGCGATGGCGCGAATCGTTCGTTCCGGCACGGATTCCTGGACAGTCTGCAGATCTTCGGCTCCGGGATGCAGAAACAAGTGTACGTGCGCGTCGATCAAGCCCGGCAACAGGGTGCGGTCGCCCAAATCGACGATCTCGGCGGCAGGCGGATGCGTGACTGTCGCGCCGACTTCGACGATACGTTCGCCGGTCACAAGCACTTCGGCGGGTTGCAGAATCTTGCCGGTCTCGACGTCCAGCAGGCGCGCGGCGCGCAGCACGGTAGATGTCTGGCCGAAGGCGACGGCGGCGAGCAGCAGCGGCGCGCAGAACCGGAATGGGGTCATGATGAGATGTTACCCCCGCAGCAGCACCTTCAGCACGCCTTTCTGCGCGGCGCGTTCGAAGGCGCGCGGGGCGCCCGACAGCGGGAACTCGTCCGAGATCAGTTCGTCGACCGGGATGAGGTTGCGGTTGAGCAGATCGAGGGCCGGCTCGAAACGCCCGCAGCGCGAGCCCACGAGAGTGATCTCGTTGACGATCACCGGCGCGGTATCTACTCCCACCAGGCCATGCATGGTGGATTTCAGAATTACGGTACCGCGCGGACGCGTCATGCGCACGGCTTGGCGGAGCCCCTCGGGCGAACCGGTGGCGTCCACCACCCAGTCGTAGGCCATCTCGGGGAGAGCAGAAGCAGCGATTTCCGTGGCGACCCCGGCGCGACGTGCGATTTGCAGCTTCTCCGGGTGGCGGCCAAACTGGCGGACGTGGTGGCCGTACGCATTCAGCACCAAAGCGATAAGCAGCCCGAGTTTGCCATCGCCGAGCACCGCGATTTCGGAGCCGCAAGGCAGAGCCACCTGATCCAGGATTTCGCACGCTGCCGCGAGGGGCTCCGCGAAGACCGCGCGCGCGGTGGGGAGCGCATCCGGCAACGCGTGGAGATTGCGCTCCGGCAGAGTCAGGAACTCGCAGAAGGCGCCCGGATGGTTAACGATGCCGAGGACGGTGCGTCCCGGGCAATGGCGGCCGAGGCCGCGCCGGCACCATTTGCAGTCGCCGCAAGCCAGATTGATCTCGCCAACGACGCGTCGGCCAATCCACTCCGGCGAATCCGCCTCGACAACTTCGCCCACGAACTCGTGGCCGGGCGTGCCGGCAAAGCCGTAGTAACCGCGCTGGAGTTCGAGGTCGGTATTGCAGATGCCGCCGCACAGCAGGCGGATCAGGGCAAAGCCTTCGGGCCGGCGGGGGCGCGGCCAGTCGCGGATTTCGACGCGTCCATTTTCCAGGTGTACGGCCAGCATGCTGGATAGTATACACGGCGGCGGACAGCACGCGCCCCGCCGCTATAATTAAAGTTCCATGCCAGCCGAGCTCATCTGCTTCGAGGAGCGCTGCCGCACGCGCTTCGCGATCACCGACGTGATCTACAACTGTCCGCATTGCGGCGGGCTGCTGGAAGTTTGGTATCCGCCGCCCGCGGCCACCCCTGCCCAACTCAAGCAAATCTGGCGCCAACGGCGCACGTCGAATGCGCCGCTGGATCAAAGCGGAGTGTGGCGGTATCGCGAGATGGTTCCGTTCCTGGAATCGTTCGATCAAGTAATCACGTTGCGGGAGGGCCATACCCCGCTGCTGCCCGCGCCCCCGGCTGCCGCGTATGGCGGTCTGGACGCACTCACGTTCAAGCACCAGGGCTTTAATCCCACCGGCTCGTTCAAAGACAACGGGATGACTTGCGGGGTGGCGCAAGCGCTGCGGCTGGGAATGACGCGCGTGGCGTGCGTCTCGACGGGCAACACTTCCGCCTCCATGGCCGCCTACGCCAGCGCCGCCGGCCTGGTTCCGATCGTCTTCATCCCGCACGGCAATATCTCATACGGCAAGCTGGCGCAGGCGCTGGAATACGGCGCGAAGACTTTGCAGGTGGACGCCAACTTCGATCAAATTCTAGCGCTGGTGCGCACACTCGCCGAACGGCTGGGCATCTACCTGTTGAACTCCATCAATCCCTTTCGCATCGAAGGCCAGAAAACGATCGTGGTGGAGATGCTCGACCAGCGCGATTGGAACCCGCCCGATTGGATCGTGCTGCCGGGCGGCAATCTGGGTAACACAGCCGCGTTCGGCAAGGCGCTGCGGGAACTGCACGGGCTGGGCTTCATCGCGCGAATACCGCGGCTGGCGGTGATTCAGGCCGAAGGCGCGGCGCCTTTCTACGATCTGATGCGGGAGCCCGTGCGCGGCTTTCACGCGGTGAGCCACCCGGAGACGCTGGCAACGGCGATCAAAATCGGCGATCCGGTTTCGTGGCCCAAGGCGCTGCGCGAAGTGGCCTGCTCCGGCGGCGTGGTGGAAAAGGTAAGCGAACAGGAAATCGCGGACGCGAAGGCCATCATCGGGCGATGCGGCATCGGCTGCGAGCCGGCATCGGCGGCCACCCTAGCGGGCATTCGCAAGATGACGGCATCCGGCGTCATGGCCGCCGGCGCGGACGTGGTAGCCGTTCTCACCGGCAACCTCTTGAAGGACCCCGATTACATTTACCGCTATCACACCGGAAAACTGGAAGCTCCCGGCGGCGGCGCGATCCATTCCCAGTTCGGCAATCAGCCCTTGGTGGTGCCCAACGACGCGGAACGGATCGCCGAATTCTTGAAGGGGTAAGGTGGATACCGGATGCGCTGATGCCCGCCAATAGGGGTATACAAGAATACACCCAAATGGGGGTATTTCGTAGTTCCGGTACTCCTGATACAACTGGGCCATTATGCGTGCTGACCGGAGCGCGATCGGATCGCGTGGCGACAGTGGTTCTATTCACAAGAAATTGGTGGAGCTTTACGCCCGGCGGTCGGCTGTGGAGAGCCTCATCCGCTGTCTCGAAAGCTATGCGGAGTGCCAAGCTAAGGATGCGGGCCGTGAACGGCTGAAACTAAGAAGCGCTTGACTTGGCTGGCCAAGGCGTCGTAGCTCATCGCTCCCGGATGATAAAGCCGCACGATCCCCGCGCTATCCAAGAGCACTAGCGTGGGCGTGGTGCTGCAGCCGTATATTTGGAAGTTCTCCGCGCTGAGCGGGACCGGCATGTTTCCGAGGGGCGCGTAGAACTGACGCCGGACTTGGTCGATGTACCGTGTTTCGCTTTCCGGAGTGGCATCGGCGTCGGCTGTGTAACCGTACAGCTGCGTGGGGCCCACCAGAACCAGCCCTTTGGATCCATAGGTTTGCATCAACCGGGCCAGGATAGGAACTTCCGCTTTGCAGTCGACACACCAGTGCGCCCAGAAGAAAAGCAACACGGGATGGCCCTTCAGGGCGGCCAACTGCGAGGGCCGCGCTCCCAGCCAGTGGCTAACCTCCAGGGCGGGCGCGGGTTTACCCTCCAAGGTCAGCAGATTGAGATTTTTCTGAATGCGGGGGGCCAACGGCGTGCCGGCCCAAGTGGCCATCTCGGTCTTGAGGTAGGCGATAGCCTCCGCTCGCTGGCCGCGGGCTGCCAGCACCTGCGCGTGCACTTCGATGGCTGCGCCCAGGGCTGTGGCTACCGGTGGGGCGCCCTTGCCCTCGCGCTTCAGAAGCTCCAGCGAAAGCCGCCGCGCCTCGGCGGCGTAGGCGTCGGCCCGCTCGTATTGTTTATCGTCCAGCGTGCCGCGCGCCAGCCAGGAAAGCGCTTCCAGCATTTCCGGCGCCGCGCCCGCCGCCGCGCGGTAGCTCTGAATCTCGCGCTCGGCCAGGGCGAAGTTTCGGGCATCGCAGGCGGCGCGCACCTCCGCCACAATGTCCCCTCCCTGCCCCAGGAAAATGTTGCCCAGCAGCAGTGCCAACCCCGCCGCGCGCGCCCCGCTCATGAAGCCCGCGCAGCCGGTTGCTCGCGCAACAGATTCAGAAAAGCCTGCGCGGCCAAGTTGAACTTCTTGCGCTTGCGGTGGACTATGCCCAGCGGCCGCAACAACTGCGGGGCGTGCAAGGGCACCGAAACGAGGCGGCCCTGTTCGATCTCGGCTTGCATGGTGCGCGCCGGCAAGATGCTGATTCCAGACCCCAACGCCACGGCTTCCTTGATGGTCTGGATGTTATCGAACTGCATCACCTGGTTCACCTCTACGCCGTGGTCGCGAAAGAAGCGGTCCAGTTCGCGGCGGATCAGCAAGTCCTCGTCAAAGCCGATGAAGTCCCGGCCGTTGAGATCCGCGGGCTGGAGGATCGCCTTGGCGGCCAGCGGATGGGATGGTGGCAGGGCCACGGCCATCTGCTCCTTGCGCCACGGAACCACTGCCAGTTCGCGCTTGGCGACGGGATAGCTCACCAGTCCGAGGTCCGCTTGGTCGCCCAGGACTGCCTCGTAGATTTTGTCCGGACGGAGATAGTCGACGTGCAACTGGGCCTGGGGATGGCGGCGCTCAAACTCCTGTCTCAGGCGCGACATTTCCGACAAGCCGATGGAGTAGATGGAGGCGACGCGCACGGCGCCTTCGGCCTGACCTTTGAAGCGCTCGAGAGCCACCAGGAACTGATCCTCGCGGCGCAGGATTTCGCGGCAAAAGTCCGCGTAGAGTTTGCCGGCGTCGGTGAGTCCCAGCGGCCGCGTGCTGCGGTCGACCAGCCGCAGGCCCAGACGGCGTTCCAACTCCTGGACGTGCTGGGTGGCTGCGGACTGGCTGATGCCGGAGTGTGCGGCGGCCCTGCTGATGCTCTTGGTCTGGGCGATTTCCTTGAAGAGCTTGGCTTCGAAAAGATGCAAACGAGCCTATTGTAACATAAGTTGGACTTATGTTGGACTGTGCTACGACTTCTCAATAGGCGCCAGGCAACGCCGCCGCACAATCTCGGCAGTGGCGTTGTCGGGCGCGATCACCAGAATGGTGTCGTCGCCGGCCAGGGTGCCCACGACCTCGGGCCAGTCTTCGGAGTCGAGCGCCACGGCCACGGAGTTGGCGTGGCCTGGCGAAGTCTTCAGCACCACTAGGTTTTGGGCGATCCGGACATCGTGCAGGAATTCGGCGGCCAGGGTTACAAATGACGGGCCGGTTTCTTCGGATCGCATTTCGCTGTAGCCCTCCTGGGTCTTGACCAACCGCAATTCGCGGATATCCCGCGAAAGCGTCACCTGCGTGGCGGCGATGCCCGCCTGCTGCAACTCGCGCGCCAGGTCCTCCTGGGTATGCACACGCTTCGCGCGGACGAGTTTGAGGATCTGGCCATGGCGGTACGCTTTGCTCATGCGGTGATGCGCGCCAGGCGGCCGCGCGCTTCCTCCAGCGCACGCGCCACGGTTTGCGGGCCGGTTCCGCCCAGGATTTCCCGCGAGTGTAAGCCTTCGCGCGGGTCGAGCAAACGCGCCATATCGGGGGTGAACTCGGGCGCGAAGCGGTGCAGTTCGTGCGCGGTCCAATCGGCCGGCTTCTTGCCGCTGCGCACGCTTTCGAGCACCAACCGGCCCACCAGTTGATGCGCTTGGTGGAAGGGCGTACCGGCGCGCGCCAGGGCTTCCGCCAGATCGGTGGCGACGACCCAGCTATCCTGCGCGGCGGCCAGCGGGCGGCCGGGATTCAGGCGCGCCGATTCCACCACGGCGCGCGCCATCTCGAGCGACCCGGCCACCTGTTGGGCCGCGTCGAACAGTGGCTCCTTGTCTTCCTGCATGTCCCGATTGTAGGTCAGCGGCAGCCCCTTCATGGTCACCATCAGGGAGTACAGGCAGCCCAGCACGCGGCCGCTTTTGCCACGGATCAACTCGAGCGAATCCGGATTCTTCTTTTGCGGCATGAGGCTGGACCCGCTGGTCACCTCGTCGCCCAATTCCAGCCAGCCGAACTCTTCGCTGGAGTATAGAATCCAGTCTTCGGCCAAGCGGCTCAAGTGCAGCATGGTGAGGGATGCGGCGTAGAGGAAATCCAGCGCGAAGTCGCGATCGGCCGATACGTCCATGCTGTTGGCGGTGAGCGCATCGAAGCCCAGGTCGCGGGCCATAGCCTCGCGATCGAAGGGGAACCCGCTGCCGGCCAGCGCTCCGGAGCCGAGGGGCATCACGTTCGCGCGGCGGCGGGCGTCGGCGAATCGCTCGGCATCGCGCGCGAACATTTCGAAATAGGCCAGCAGGTAGTGCGGCCACAGCACGGCTTGGGCGCGGCGCATGTGCGTGTAGCCGGGGATGATCGCGTCCGGGTAGCGCGCCGCCAGATCGAGCAGCGCCTGCATGGCGCCAGCCAGCAGGGCACGCACGCGATCGCACTCGCCGCGCAGCCACAGGCGGAGGTCGAGCGAAACCTGTTCATTGCGGCTGCGGCCGGTATGGATCTTATCCGCTACCGCGCCCGCGCGCTCCTTCAGCTTGCGGATCACCAGCGTGTGGACGTCTTCATCGGTCGCATCTTCGAAAAATTCCGGCTCGGCGGCCTCTTCTTGAATCTGGTTGAGGGCTTCGACAATGATGCTGCGCTCGTCCGCGTTTAGGATTCCGGCCTGCTCCAGCGCGCGCGCGAAGGCCTGCGATCCACGGATATCGGCGCCCATCAGGCGACGGTCGAAGGCCAGCGATCCGGAGAAGCGCTCGAAGACTTCCGACGGGCCTGTTTCGAACCTGCCGCCCCAGAGCTTCATGCGGCTTGGTCCACCATCAACCCGAAACTGTCCATAACGAGAGAGTATAGCGAATCGTGCCTCACCAACGTGCCGGAATGGTGGGGATGGGCTGTTGGCGCGGGCGCGAGGAGCGGCTGAGCAGGAAGATTTTGCCGGCGGCCGATTGGACCACATCATGCGTTTGCGCAATATCCGCTACGGGGGCGGCCCAACTGGCGGGCAGGTAGAAGTCGCGCTCGGGGCTCGAGTGGATGACCTTCGCAATTTCGGACGGGGTCTGCAGCACGATCATGCTGCCCACCGGTTCCGTCGAATTCAATCCCCATGCCCGTAGCGAGTCTTGAAATTGCGGCAGGAGATCCGGCAGGTCGGTGAACTGATCCGCGGTGAGAAGGATTCCGAGCCGCGCATAATGGCCGAAAGTGCGCGCCGCGTTTCCAGCGGGATCGAGCAGGCAATAGCGGACGCGCGGCAGGGGTAGAGTGGCGCTGTAGAACTCGTCGTCACCCTCGACTGAAATCAACTCGACGTCGCGCCCGAGACGATAATACTCGCGCATGGCGCGCGCCCCTTCCATCGGCGGTGTAGCGGGGCGGAGGGACCACGAGTGTCCGCCGGCGAAGGCTTTCACGGAGAACAGAACGACGATGAGAGACGCAACGACGGCAGGGCGCCGCAGCATGGCCGGTCCGCACAGGG
>Ga0181531_10001715_pt1 | contig 13738 bp, 10 predicted proteins | sample PEATcosm2014_Bin_38_FD_119743 | JGI IMG/M metagenome (GOLD analysis project Ga0181531, IMG submission 119743) | Peatland microbial communities from MTU Mesocosm Facility, Houghton, MI, USA - PEATcosm2014_Bin11_10_metaG | ecosystem: Environmental > Terrestrial > Soil > Wetlands > Peat | place... | reverse complement strand
GCATCCTTGTTGCCGCGCGTCGGACGCCCATCCACATCGATCTTTTTCATGATGTCGGCATAGGGATCGGCAGTCAGATCAAGCTTCGTCAGGCGTACAAGCGACTTATGGTCATGCGAAAGCAGGAACTCGTAATCCTGTTTCTTCTTGTCGCTCGCAAACGTGATGGTTACCGCGTCAAAATTAGGAAACTCACTGGCCCGCAAAGTTCCCACGACCACCGTGACTTCTGGTGGAAGGGAATAATGCGCCCGAACCTGCCGCTCGATCGAACGCAGGACATCCGGAGCCGGAGCCGCAGTCGCTGCCTGCGATGCCGGGGCGCCCGTGCGATTCGAAACTTTTGGAGACTGGGCCGAACAGCCCAGACAGACCAGCAAAGGAAATAGAAAAGCGCGTCGCACCATCATCAATCGAAACCACCCGCATGAGGGAACAGGTCGATTATCTCACGCCAACACGGGGGGACGCCCACTCCGCAGCTACGGCCAGCCGCGACATTTCGAATTGTCACAAACTCGATGGGGAGATGTCACAGCATCTCGACACACATCCGACGACACTATAGGAACACGCAAAGGAGGCCACGATCGTGCGGAACGCGAAAACGAAAACATCGACAAAGAAAGTTACGGTGCTCGCCAAACGGGTGGAGTCCAGAATTCTGGTGATGCGCGGCCGAAGGGTAATTCTTGATTCGGACTTGGCCGAGATCTACGGAGTCAAGGTTAAGCGTCTTAACGAGCAGGTGAAACGCAACGCCGAGCGATTTCCGGCCGACTTTGTTTTTCGAATGAAGGCCGGAGATTTGAGGTCGCAATTTGCGACCTCAAACTCGCGACGGACAACTGTGCTCAACGGGCGCAAAGGACCGCGCGGTGGCCGGCGTTATTGGCCATACGTGTTCACAGAACATGGCGCGATTATGGCTGCGACAGTTCTCAATTCGAAGCGCGCCGTGCAAATGAGCATCTTCGTGGTTCGGGCGTTCGTGCGCATGCGCGAGGCGGTCGCGACGAACGGCAGGATTGTCGCGAAGCTCAAAGATCTCGAACAAAGAGTGGGAAGTCACGACGCGGACATTCGAGATATCGTCGAAGCAATTCGTGAGCTCATGAGGCCCGCTGTTCCGAACCCCAGGCGCATTGGCTTCGAGCTCCCTATGGCTAAAGTTTGAGGTCGCAAATTGCGACCTCAAACAAAGCTTGCTTCACAATCCGCGGCGGCTCCGGTGGCATGGGCCTATCCCTAGATTTTCTGCAATCGCTGCACATCATGCACACCGGGAATCTGCCGTACGCCATCCATGATCTTCTGCAGGTGCTTGAGATCGGCGATTTCGAGAACTACATCGACGTTGGCCTGTCCGTTCGAACTGCGGGCCTCGATATTGCGGATATTGGTGTGAGTGTCGCTGATCACAGCGGTGATTTGTTTTAACATCCCGAAGCGGTCGTCGCACAGAAGCGTGATTTTGACGGGATAGGAAATCGGCTGTCCTTCTTTGTCTCCCGCCCACAACACGTCGATGCGCCGGTCGGGTTCGTAAAGAAGATTGGTGACATTGGGGCAGCTGACGGAATGAACGGCTACGCCCTTCCCGCGAGTGACATAACCGACGATGGCTTCTCCCCGAATCGGGTTGCAACACCGGGCCCGGTAGACGAGAAGGTCTCCTGATCCCCGGACAACGATGGCATTGCTGTCGCCGCCGAAAACGCGCCGCACCACGCTGCTGAAGCCGTGGCCAGCGGCCTGCTCTTCGGTGTCCGACATCGGCTGGGCCCCTGCAGGGGCGAATTTCGCCAAAACCTGCCGCGCCGAATATTTCCCGTACCCGATGCCGGCGAGCAGATCGTCCGGACGACCGAGTCCATAGTCGCTCGCGGCCCGCTGCAGTTCGGCGTCTTTGATTTCCTTCAGCGAAATGCGGTACTTGCGCGCTTCTTTTTCGATCAGCTTCTTGCCGATTTCAATCGCCCGCTCGCGCTGGTGTACGTTGAGCCAGTGCTTGATCTTGTTGCGCGCGCGCGAGGACTTCACCACGGCTAGCCAGTCGCGGCTGGGCTTGTGTCCGGGCTGCGTGATCACCTCGACGATGTCACCGGAGTGCAGTTTGTGGCGCAGAGGAACCATGCGACCGTTCACCTTCGCGCCCGTGCAACTGTGACCGACCTCGGTATGAATCGAATATGCGAAGTCGATCGGCGTGGATTCGCGCGGCAGCACCAGCACCTTGCCTTTGGGAGTGAAGGTGTAAACCTCTTCCGGGTAGAGATCGACTTTCAATGTCGACAGGAATTCGTTCGGGTCTGAAACGTCGCGTTGCCATTCCACGACCTGCCGCAACCATGCCAGTCGCTGCTCATCTTCCGCCGAGACCGGACCATCTTTGTATTTCCAGTGTGCGGCGATGCCCTCCTCGCACATCTTGTGCATTTCTTCGGTGCGAATCTGGATTTCGAACGTTTCGCCCGTCTCGGTGATGACCGAGGTGTGCAGCGACTGGTACAGATTCGGCCGCGGCATGGCGATGAAGTCTTTAATCCGCCCGGGAACCGGCCGCCACAGGTTGTGGATGATCCCCAGCACGGCATAGCAGTCCTGCACCGAGTTCGTAATGACGCGCATAGCGTAAAGGTCATAGACCTGATCGACGCTAATGCGCTGGCGCAGCAATTTCTTGTGGACGCTATAGAGTCGCTTCACTCGGCTTTCGACGCGTCCGGTGATGCCCGCCTCCTTGAGGCCGTCGCGGAGCGTACTCTCAACGCGAGCCATGAAGGCCTCGCCCTCCTTACGTCTCGATTCGATTGCCGTGCGAACCTGTTCGAATCCGATAGGGTCGACGTATTTGAAGCCAAGGTCTTCGAGTTCGCCGCGAATCTTCCCCATGCCGAGCCGGTGCGCGATCGGAGCGTAAATGTCCAGGGTCTCGCGGGCGATCTTTTGCTGGCGCTCGGAATCCAGATGCTCGAGCGTTCGCATATTGTGCAGGCGATCGGCGAGTTTGATCAGGATGACGCGAATGTCATCGACCATCGCCAGCATCATCTTGCGTAGGTTTTCCGCTTGCGCTTCCTCTTTTGTCGAGAAATCAATCTTGCTGATCTTGGTGACGCCCTCGACAATGTGCGCTACTTGCTCGCCGAATTCCTGGCGGATTTCGACGCTCGTCACTGACGTATCCTCGACCGAGTCGTGCAACAGGCCGGCCGCAATCGACACGGCGTCCATCTTCATGTCGGCGAGAACATTCGCGACTTCGAGGGGATGCACGAGGTAAGGTTCGCCCGAGGCTCGGGATTGCCCGGCATGGTGCTTCTGCGAGAACTCGTAGGCTTTTTTGACCAGGTTCAGATCGTCGTTCGGACGGTTCTCGCGCAGCTTCTTCATCAGCTCGCGGAACCGGGTCACCGTGAGCACGTTGGTCGCGATCTGTTGACGCAACGTCGCCATAATGGATTTTAACGCAGCCGATACAATTCAACCCGCGATCTCTCCGCTTCCGCGTGGCGAACCCGTTCCGGCTGCTACAGTACCGAAAAGGATGCGATTGCGGACGCTTCCATCGCGTCTTTGCCGGCATCTAAGTCGGTCCGCCGCGCATTAAGGTGTTGAAAGACGAGGTTGCGCCGAGCTTGGGAGGGACGGTTTGGAAAAAGTATTGGTGACCGGGGCGTCGGGTCCGATCGGCCGCGCTCTGTTGTCTTCGCTGGAAGCCCAAGGCGCTCAAATCGTCCGCTTGGTGCGCGGACGCCCCCGAAATGTAGCCCAAATCACCTGGGATCCAATGATTCCGCTGTCGCCGGCCGCAGTTTCCGGCTTCGATGCCGTTATCCATCTCGCCGGCGAAACGGTCATGGGGCGCTGGACCGATAAAAAAAAGAAGGCCATCCGTGACAGCCGCGTTCAGGGAACACGCAACCTGGCCGCAGCCTTGACCCTGGCATCTGCCAAACCGCGGGTATTGATCTGTGCGTCTGCGGTCGGCTTCTACGGGAATCGCGGTGACGAAATTCTCCGCGAAGATAGTCCGTCGGGAGCCGGCTTTCTGCCTGAAGTTTGCCGCGAGTGGGAGGATGCCAGCCGCATCGCCGCCGACGCCGGCATCCGCACCGTCAACATTCGCAATGGACTGGTGTTGAGTCCCGAAGACGGAGCCCTGGCTCGCATGAAAACTCTTTTTAAACTCGGCCTTGGGGGCCGCCTCGGCACCGGCAAGCAATGGTGGAGCTGGATTCACATCGACGACACCATCGGCGGCATTCACCACGCCATCCGGACTGAATCGCTTTCCGGTCCGCTCAATCTGGTTGGGCCCGGTCCAGTCCGAAATGAGGATTTCACACGGATTCTTGCTTCCGTGCTGCATCGTCCCGCGATCTTTCCTGTTCCCGCCGTTGCCCTGCAACTCGCCTTCGGCAAGATGGCAGCGGACGAACTGTTGCTCGCCAGCCAGCGCGTTGAGCCGGGTAAGCTGCTTGAAACTGATTACAAATTTCGCTTCGACGGTCTGCGCGGCGCGCTGGAGAATCTGCTCGCCTCGTAGGCCGGCCCCGACGGCCGGCACATTCTCGCTGTGATCCCTGTCACTTCGCGTCGATGTGGCGTGTGCCAGACTGACTCGGGTATGGCGAACAGGACAATTGCGGCGCTATTGCTGATCGTGATTGCCGCATGGGCCGAGATGACTGTGGCTCCCATGCTCGCCATGCGTGCCGGTCACATGCGTTCGGACCATGAGATGGCAGCCGACACGCCCGCGAATCCGAATACACACCAACGCCCTGACGCCACCCATCAATCTGCCAAACACGCATGTTGTCCCCGATTGCGCAAGCCGAACGTCGAGTCTCCGGTCGAACTGGTTTCGGGAGCGCTCGGCTGTGCCGATTCTCATCGCTGTTGTTTCCGCGAGGGACCGCAAAGCGTTCCCGCGCTGATGCCCCGAATCAGCGGCCAGAAACTTCGGGCAATACCACTTGCGTCGATCATCGACGGAAGCTTCGCGCAACCACCCACAACCGTCGCCATGCGCTGCAGCGCTTGGTCCTCGGGCCCTCCTGAAGAATTCGGCATGTCCCTTCGGATTTAGACCTGATTCGTACTCCGATCTTAACTTTGCTGCGGCCTGGCAATGGCTGCGCGACGAAATCGCACTCATCACTCACTTAAGGAGATCATATGAAATTCAGATTTTTTGCCCTGCTGCTGGCGCTGTCATTCGTGGTTTGGGCGCAAGATAATCCAGCACCTTCTGTCCCTGGCGCGGCACCCGCCCCGGAGGCAAAATCCTGTTGTCATCGCGCCGCAGACGCGAAAGACGGCAAGAGTTGTTGTCACCCGTCGAGTTCCGACGCCAAAGATGCGGTTGCATGCTGCGGCGGTAAAGACAAATGCGAAATGAAGAACGGCAAAATGAAAGACGGCCAGTCGTGTTGCGACGGTAAGGCCATGAAGGCGCAAATGAAACAGTGCAAGAAAAATGGCGGTTGGGCTGATGGAAAATGCTGTGGCGCGGCCGCAGACGCGTCCGCCATTAACTGCTGCGGCAACAAGTGCGAGCGTCGCGCGCACGCTTCCGCCAGCTGATCGTTAACATCAACCACGAATTCCCGTGCAAGGAATCGAATAAACGCCCCGGCCCAATCGGCTGGGGCTTTTTTTATCGGAAGAAAAATCAGGCGGAGACTAGGACGCTGTTATTGGGCGCGTGGCGCGATGTGAGTGCGCGTGATGCGATCGTGCCAGCACAGGCCGTCCTGGTCGAGCACACACCAGACGTAGCCGAGTCCGACAGAAAATGCGGAGAGGAACGAGGTCAGTACCCTCCAGACGCGCGACCGCCGATTTGGAGCCGAACCGTCAAAGGCGGCCAGGCGCAATCCCGCGGCACGCAGACCCGGCGTCGATCCCGTATACACGACAAACAGAGCCTCATAGGCCATCCACAGCAAGAGGGCGACCGTGGCAAGAGCGCCGGCAAGCAGCGGCAGCGGTGCTCGTTCCGGATTGAGGCGCACAAAAATTGCAATAAAGCCCGCCAGCGCCGCGATCAAGACCAGCCCGTCGACAAGCGCCGCCAGCATGCGCCGCGCAATCGACGCGGTTGGCAGCGTCGTCGCCGCCAGCAGGTCGACACGCCGTTGCGCCGGCTCCTTATAGGCCGGTTCAATCAACATTCCGCCCAGGGCCGGCGGTGGAGGCAAGATTTCCGGAGCCTCAACGATCCGGGGGCGATCAAAAACAGGCTCGGCCAGTTCGCTGGCATGAAAAACCGGAATCGCTGCCGATCGTGGGAATTCGATCACGTTGGCGGATAGATCCAAAGCGGGCTCCGCATAGGAGTCGAACGCCGGCTCGCGCGCAGTTTTCGCATCGATCTCGGCGGCGCTCTCCGGCTCCCGCAGGTCGTGCGCTGAAATTTGTTCGTCGTCCTCTGCCGCATCACGCGCAATTGCGAACGCCGACGATCCGGTTCCCATCGACGCCAACGTCGACAAAGAACGCGACCGGCTGTCGGGCGCATCAAAGGGTAAGAGCAACGAAGGATAGCGCGGGCTGCGCGGTTTGCGGCGCGTGCGGTAGCGCTGCAATCGTGCGGCAACCTCAGCTCGCCACGAATCCGGGCTGCCGTCGGCATTCGTGTCCGCAGCCGGTTCGATGTTGCTCTCCGAGGCGTGCTCAGCCGGCGCGAGATCGAGAGCGGCTTCGATTGGCTCTGGGTGGCACAGGTTCGCCGGAAGCAATGATTCGCTTTCGGTGTCGTGGTTGATCAATCCGTCGGTCATCGTGCAGTCGTTTTCGGCCCGGCCGTCATCTCTGCGGCACTGGCCGTGGGTTTAACTTCATCATTGCGGCTAGGTCACGAAGAATGCCAGTAGCCAGAGCCAGGCCAGGCACAAATGCCGGAGACCCATCAGCGTGCATCTTTGCCTCGCCTGCCGCTCGCGTGCTAAGGTCAGTGCGTTCCCGTTGGCAGACCGGCTGGCGGTGCGCACGCGCGCTTGCAGATCGACCGCTAATGATCACCCGCTCTCGAATCTTTATCACGGTCGCCTGGCTCTGTCATCTGCTTCTCGTTCCCGGCATAGTAACCAGCCAGACCCTTCCCCCGGATCCCGCGCCGGTTTCGGCCTCCACGGCCAGTCCCCTTGCCCCGCTCAACCTGCCCGCAGCGCCCTCGAGCCAGACTGAAGAAGAAGTTACGATTCGTGCCGTGCAGCAGGAAAAAGACGGAGACACCTACCACCTTCGTGGCGAAGTCGAGATCCACTATCGCACTTACATCCTTCATGCTGACGAAGTCACTTACCACGCCGATACGGCCGACAGTGAGGTCGAAGGTCACGTCGTGCTCGATGGCGGTCCCTACGACGAACACATCGAAGCCAGTCACGGCACCTATAACATCCGCACCCAGGTGGGCACGTTCTATAGCGTCGTCGGGACCGTCGGACTGAAAATGCAGAAGTCGCGTTACGTACTCACCACCACAAACCCCTTCGCGTTTACCGGCAAAGTGGTCGAGAAACAGGGTCCCGACCACTATCTCGTCCGCCAGGGTTCGGTTACAACCTGCGAATTGCCTCATCCCAAGTGGCAATTCAACGCCAAACGCATTTCGGTGGATGTCGACGGCACCGCCAAGATTTACGACAGCGACTTCCGTTTGCTCGGCATCCCGGTGTTTTATTTTCCGTTCGTGACACATCCGGTGCAGAAAGAACAACGGCAAAGCGGAATTCTGATTCCCAGCTTCGGCACCTCCTCAACCAAGGGATACATTGCCGGCGATTCGTTCTATTGGGTCTTCAATCGCAGCATGGATGCCATGGCGGGGGCTGAGTACTATTCCAAGCGCGGATGGTTCGAGCGCGGGGAGTTTCGCGCCCGTCCCAGCGATCGCTCGTACCTCTACTTCAACTATCAGGGGATGGTCGATCGCGGCATCGGCACGCCTCCGCAGAACCAGGGCGGCGAAGATGCGCGCTTTATGGCCGAGCGCCCGTTTGGAACCTTTCGCGGTGTCGCCAACATCGATTACTTGAGTTCGTTCGTGTTTCGCATCGCCTTTACCGACGTCTACACGCAGGCGATTGACTCGGAAGTACGGTCGCAGATTTTTCTCTCCAATACGACCAACGGATTCCATTTCGACGCCCTGGCCGAGCGCTACCAGAACTTCGAAGTCTGCATTCCGCCCCCCGGAACGACCACCACCGGATGCAGCACCATCACGCAGACTGAGCTCGTCCGCATTTTGCATACGCCAAGTTTTTTTATTTCAGGCGAAGAACGGCAGCTGGGAAATACGCCGCTGTACTGGTCATTCGTAAGCGCCGCCGAAGGGCTACAGTTGCGCGAACTGCCGCAGGGAACGCTTCCCCTCGGACTGCGCACGGCCGCCGTCGTGGGCAGGTTCGATCTCGCGCCCTCGGTCTCAATGCCGTTGCAATGGCAAGGATGGTCGTTCCGGCCCGAGCTGACTTTGCGCGACACGTTTTACACCGAACAATATGATCCGACCCTGGCTTCGCAAACCGGAAGGGCCGACAACGACATTCTGAACCGCAAGTCCCTGGAAACATCGGTTGAAGTGCGGCCGCCGGCGTTGTCGCGCATTTTCGACCGTCCCTGGCTCGGTCGCAAATGGAAACACGTGATCGAACCGCGCTTTCGTTACGATTACGTCACCGGGGTCAATAATTACGATCAGATTCTGCGCTTCGATGCGACCGACGTGCTCACCAATACCAATGAGCTTGAATATTCAATCGTCAACCGGATTTACGCCAAGCACATCGATCCCAATGTCAGAGATTGCGATCCGCAGAGCATGAGCACGCTCACCATCGGCGGCGTCCCGCAAACTGGAGCGGTGCCCTGGGAAGCGCCGCCAAACCCCGAAACCCAGGCATGCGCATCGGGACCGCGCGAGATTTTGAGTTGGGAGATCGGGCAGAAGTATTTTTTCGATCCCACCTTCGGCAACGCGCTCGTGGCCGGTCAACGCAACGTTTTCACCACGACCGATGATTTCACGGGCATCGCTTTCCTTGATTCCGAGCGCCGCTTTTCTCCCATCATTTCCCGGCTACGGATCGAGACCAGCCCGCGCACCAACACCGAGTGGGATCTCGATTACGACCTCAAGACCGGCCAGCTCAATTCCAGCATGGCGCTGGTGAACTACCACTATGGCCCGTTCACCATCGGCGGCGGCGATGCGTTTCTGCGCGTGATCAACCCGCCCGCCCGGCCAACGGATACCGTTGCCAGCGAAACGGACTTTCACCAGTTTCGTGTGCTGTTCGGGTATGGCCAGCTCAACAAGCGCGGACTCAGCGCCGCCAGCAGCTTCGGCTTCGATGCCAACTCCGGCTCGTTGCAGTACGCGACCGCACAAACCAGCTATAACTGGGATTGCTGTGGCCTGAGCGTAGAGTATCGGCGCTTCGCCCTCGGATCGGTCCGCAACGAGAATCAATACCGCTTCTCGTTCACGCTGGCGAATATCGGGGCCTTCGGCAATCTGCGGCGCCAGGAAAGACTGTATTAACCGATTCCGCGCACTTCCGCATCTTAGGGCGCTAAGATAACGGGAGCGGGTTTCCTGGGGAGCCTTAATTTTGAACACTGCCACCACTCTCGATGAAAAGTTTGTGCGCCTGCGGCAGATTCTTGCCGGCAGCGATCGCCTGCTGGTGGCCTATTCCGGTGGCGTGGATTCCGCCTTTCTCGCATGGATGACGCATCACGTCCTCGGGGCCAATATGCGGGCCGTCATCGCCGATTCCGCCAGCCTGGCGCGTACTCACTTGGAAGATGCGCTCGCATTTGCGCGTGAGCATGAAATTCCCACCGAGGTCGTCGAAACGCAGGAACTGGAAAATCCCGCCTACGTTCGCAACGATGCCATGCGCTGCTTTCACTGCAAGGACGAATTGTTCACCGTCATGGAGCGCTACCGCAAAACCCACGGTTTCCACGGCATCGCCTATGGCGTGAATGACGACGACCAGGGCGACTTTCGTCCCGGGCAACAAGCCGCCCGCCAGCATCACGTTCTCGCTCCGCTGCTCGACGCGGGTCTGAACAAAGCCGAGATTCGGGAACTTGCGCGCCGGGCAAATTTGCGTGTGTGGGACAAGCCCGCCTCCGCCTGCCTGTCGTCCCGCATGGAATATGGGCGTGCCGTCACCCCGGAAGCGCTGCGCATCATTGAGCGCGGGGAAGATGCGCTGCGGGCGATGGGATTCCGTCAATTTCGCGTGCGCCATCACGGTGAACTCGTGCGCATCGAAATCGCGCAAGATGAACTCGCGCGCGCTCTCACCCCCGGCATGGCTCGCGAGCTGACGGCCGTGTTCCGCGAGTTGGGCTTCAAGTTTGTCACCCTCGATCTCGAGGGATTCCGCTCCGGATCGATGAATCAGTTGCTGCCGGCGGACCAGTTGCTGCGCGGCCGCGCCTGATTCCGATTTCAAGTCGAGCCACTCTGGCGCGAATCCGCGCCTTGAGTTACGCTGCTTGCGGGTACAATCGCGAAATTTCTGATTCCATCTGCTAAGGAGACAGGGAAACATGAAAAGTATTGTGCGGACAGGTCTGCTGCTTCTGTTGCTGGGTGCGCTCGGCTGGGCCGCCGACGACGTGGTGAGCGCCGTCCATGGAACGATCACGAAATTGGATGCCGGCACCAAGACCATGGTCGTCAAGACCAAGGACGGCACCGAACACACCTTCAAATTTGCCGATCGGACGACCGTGCACGGTGTCGATGCCACGGAAATGGGCGCCAAGGATAGCTTCCACGGCCTGAAGGAAGGAACCGATGTCGTGGCCCACTACACCACCAAGGGCACCGAAGATACCGCTGTCGAAGTCGACAAGGTGGGCAAAGATGGAGTGAAAGCGGTCGACGGAACGGTAACGCATATCGATCGCGGCACCAAGACGCTCGCCATTAAAACCGCGGATGGCACCGAAGACACGTTCAAACTCTCTGACCATGCCGCCAAGGATGCGGGCAAGGACATCGCTGCCGGAACCGAAAAGACCGCGAAAGTGACCGTCTATTACACCGAGGACGGCGGCAAGAAAGTGGCGCATTTTTTCGAGAAAATCTAGCGTTTTTTAGCGAAAACTGAGCATTTTGTCGCAAAAAACTACGCGAAAAACCTGTTTTTTGACGCAAAAAGTGCGATTTTTGGCCTTCCGCGGGGTTCTAAGCACAACCCGGAAGGCCGCTCTTTTTCGAGGCTTAATTGGACGTTGGTTTATTGAGGGCGATTGCGTTCAGCCGAACCTGGGCTTGCTGAAATTCCGGAGCCAGCGCCAGCGTCTTCCGGTAGGCTTCGGCGGCTTCGGGCAGCTTGCGCTGCTGTTCGAGTGCCGACCCAAGCGAGAAGTATGCCAACGGATCGGGCGCGTACTTCACGGCTTGTTCATACTGCGAGATGGCGTCGTCGTACCTGGTTTCCTTCGCGAGCAGCCAACCATAAGCCACTCGATGGCGCACTGACTCCGGGTCTAAAGCCAGCGAGTCTTTGAAATGTTGTTCCGCTTCCGCGAGCGCTCCCTTTTGCATATCGACGATAGCGAGGTTGTTGTGAACCTGTGCCACGGTCCGGGCGTCGCTCGGATACTGTAATGCGCTTTCGTAGTAACGAGCGGCCTCGTTGAAATGCTGCTGCTGAAAGCTGATCGTCCCGAGGGCGAAAAAGGCGGTGTCTGTCGGTTGAATCTGAATCGAGCGCGTGAGGTGAACCACGGCCTCATTCAGCTCTCCCTGGTTGTAGTACGCCTCGCCTAACGCCCGTTCCATCAGGCAATTCGGCCCAGTGACCGCAATCGCATGTTCGGAAACTCTGATGGCGTCATGCCAATAGGAAATATCGCGGCTGGTTGCGAAGGCCAGCGCAATTACCGAAAGTCCCGCCGCCGCGATTATCGGATAGCGAAGCTCCGGCAGTCGCGTTGCAATTTCGGCCGCGCCCCATACCGTCGCGACAAACACGCCCAGCAGAGGAACGTAGGTGTAACGGTCGGCGTGAGCGATATCGCCCACATGAACGAGTCCAATCACCGGTACCAGAGTTCCCAGGTACCAGAACCAGCCCACCGCAAGGTATGGACGCTTGCGAATTTGCCAGATCACCAGGCCTGTCACCAGGCAAATACCGAAGAACGAGAGAATCACGGGCCGGGAAACGATTCGAAGATCCTGAAAAGGGTAAAGAATGGACAACTTGACCGGCCAGATCATCTGTCCGAGGTAAATGCCATAGGAGAGAACGGCGTTCGCAATCCGCGACGAAAACGGAACGATTTTGATTTCGTGATCGAGCGTTTGCGCCTTCAGGGTCAACACGGCTGTCCCTGCAGCCAGCAGCAACAGAGGCAGCTTTTCGGCGCATCTCTTGAGGAAGATCCGGGTGGAGGATGCGCCATTCTGTTGCGCCGCCGGAGATCCCAAACGTCCCAACGGCCAGTAGTCGAGCAGAAGCAGGGCCAACGGCAGCGTGACCAGCATGGCCTTCGACATGAGTCCCAGCAGGAACAGAAGAGCGACCAGCAGGTAGCGGAGGGTTCCTGGTTTCCGCGTATACCAGACGTATGCCCAGATTGTGAGCAGCATAAACAGCGTGGAGAGCACATTTTTCCGTTCCGCAATCCAGGCCACCGATTCGAGACCCAGCGGATGGACGGCGAACAATGCGGCTACGGCAGCGCTCTTCCACAGTGCTCCGGTCATACTGCGCAGACAGAGGAAAAGGATAATCACGTTGAGCACGTGAATCAGGAGGCTGGTCGCGTGGTGCGCACCCGGGTTCAGGCCGAACAAGGTCACGTCCAGCATGTGGGACAGCCAGGTCATCGGGTGCCAGTTGGCGGCGTCGAGCGACGCGAGTGCCCAATCCGCATTCTGCCAACTCAATCCTTGGCGCACGTGATCGTTAGCGGTTACGTAAACGCTGTCATCCACATTGATGAACTGAAAGGAAACGACGGGCCAGAAGACAGCCACGGTTAGGCCGGCAAGCGCGATCACCACCAGCAGGCTCTGCCGATCGAACTGCAACCGCTTTTCCATAATTTCCCGACGAATGGCCTGCAGCGTTTGCCACGGAACGTCCGCTCGGATACGGGCAAGCAGACTCTCGCCTGTGTTGCCAAGCAGTTACGGGTTGCCGCCCAACCTGCGCCGACGGGCCTGCCTTCGATTGTTGCTGGCAACCACTGCGGGAACAAATAACGACAGTAACGGCGACCATACCGCACATCGAGTCCGGGGCAAAATCCGGTAAAATAAGAGAACATTCTTCCCGGAGGGGTAATGGCAGTTCCTGTATCGCAAATGTGGACGGTGGCGTCCTATGTTCTGCGCCAGAAGATGGCAGGACGGAAGCGCTATCCGCTGGTGCTCATGCTTGAGCCGCTGTTCCGCTGCAACCTGGCATGTGCCGGATGCGGCAAGATCCAGTACCCCGCTCACATTCTGAAGACTGATCTGTCGCCGGAAGACTGCTTCAAGGCGGTGGAGGAGTGCGGCGCGCCGATGGTTTCGATTCCGGGCGGCGAACCGCTGATGCATCCGCAGATCGATAAGATTGTCGAAGGCCTGGTGGCGCGCAAGAAATACATTTACCTCTGCACCAATGCGCTGCTGCTGAAAGAAAAGCTGCACCTGTTCAAGCCGAGCAAGTATTTGAGCTTCTCGGTGCATGTG
>Ga0181531_10001714_pt1 | contig 13758 bp, 6 predicted proteins | sample PEATcosm2014_Bin_38_FD_119743 | JGI IMG/M metagenome (GOLD analysis project Ga0181531, IMG submission 119743) | Peatland microbial communities from MTU Mesocosm Facility, Houghton, MI, USA - PEATcosm2014_Bin11_10_metaG | ecosystem: Environmental > Terrestrial > Soil > Wetlands > Peat | place... | reverse complement strand
CCGGCCCTCGCTCTGGTACTGACGGATGAGCTTGAGCTTGGCCTCGGGCGTCGCCTCGGCGAGAAAATCATCGACGCCCGCCTCGGCCGCGATCGCCGCGGCGGTCAGGCGGTTGTCGCCGGTGATCATGACCGTGCGTATTCCCATGCGCCGCAGCTCGCCGAATCGCTCGCGGATGCCGCCCTTCACGATGTCCTTGAGCTCGACCACACCCAGCACGTGGCCGCCGTCGGCGACCACCAGCGGTGTGCTGCCCTTGCGGGAAACCTCATCGACGGTGCGCGACACCGCGGTCGGAAAGGTGAAACCCTGGGACTCGACGTGCCGCCGTACCGCATCGGCGGCGCCCTTGCGCACCTGGCGACCGCCGGTGTCCACGCCGCTCATGCGCGTCTGCGCCGAGAAGGGAATGAAATTGGCTTCGAGCTGGCTCAAGGTGCGCGAGCGCAGGTTGAAGCGCTGCTTCGCGAGCACGACGATGCTGCGCCCCTCCGGCGTCTCATCGGCGAGTGAGCTCAACTGCGCCGTGTCGGCGAGCTGCTGCTCGCTCACCCCCTCGGCCGGCAAGAAGGCGGAGGCCTGGCGATTGCCGAGCGTGATCGTGCCCGTCTTATCGAGCAGCAGCACATCCACATCGCCCGCCGCCTCAACCGCGCGGCCCGAAGTTGCGATCACGTTCGAGGCCATCATGCGGCTCATGCCCGCCACCCCGATCGCCGAGAGCAGCCCGCCGATGGTCGTCGGGATCAGGCACACGAGGAGCGCGACCAGCACCGTGATGCTGACCGGATGACCCAGGCCCGCCACGGCGACGCTGAAGAGCGAGAAGGGCAACAGCGTGCCCGTCGCGAGCAGGAACACCAGGGTGAGCGCGATCAGCAGGATGGTGAGCGCAATCTCGTTCGGGGTCTTCTGCCGCCGCGCACCTTCCACCATGGCGATCATCCGGTCGATGAAGGCTTCGCCCGGATTGACGGTGACGCGCGCAATGAGCCAGTCCGAGAGCACCCGCGTACCCCCCGTGACGGCGGAGAAATCGCCCCCCGACTCGCGCACCACGGGCGCCGATTCGCCGGTGATCGCGCTCTCATCGACCGAGGCCACGCCCTCGACGACCTCGCCGTCCGCGGGGATGACGTCGCCCGTCTCGACGAAATACAGATCACCCTTGCGCAGCTGTGGCGCAGGACAGTTGATGCACTCTGCATCGCGCTGCGGCGCCTTGAGCTTCTTCGCCATCACGGCCGCCTTCAGGCCGCGGAGCGAGGCGGCTTGCGCCTTGCTGCGGCCCTCGGCAAGCGCCTCCGCGAAGTTCGCGAACAGCACCGTGAACCACAGCCAGGCGCTCACCGTGAATATGAAGCCCGCGCGCGCCTCGCCCTGACCGCGCAGCGCCTGCAGCCACAGGATCGTGGTGAGAATGCTGCCGATGTAGACGACGAACATCACCGGATTGCGCACCTGCACCATGGGCGCGAGCTTGCGGAACGCGTCGGCAATGGCCGGGCCCACGAGATCGCGATCAAAGAGGCCCGAGGACTTGCGTACCATGAACCGCCTCTGTTTCTCAGCGCATCGAGTGCAGCTGCAGCTGCTCGATGATCGGCCCGAGCGCGAGCGCGGGTACGTAGGTGAGCGCACCGACCAGCACCACCGTGCCGACGAGCAGCGCGACGAACAACGGGCCGTGCGTCGGCAGCGTGCCGCTGGTCACCTCGATGCGCTTCTTGTGCGCGAGCGAGCCCGCGATCGCGAGCACCGGCACGATGAAGGCAAACCGGCCGAACCACATGACGATCGCGAGAAGCGTGTTATAGAAAGGCGTGTTGGCCGAAAGGCCGGCGAACGCGCTGCCGTTATTGTTGGCCGCGGAGGAAACGGCGTAGAGGATCTCGGAAAACCCGTGCGCCCCGGGATTGCCGATGCCGGCCCGTCCCGGCCCGACCAGCACGGCGACCGCGGTGCCCATGAGCACCAGGAACGGCGTGATCAGGATGACGATCGAGGTCATCTTCATCTCGAACGACTCGATCTTCTTGCCGAGATACTCGGGCGTGCGGCCGATCATCAGACCGGCGATGAAAACCGCCATGATGGCGAAGATCAGCATGCCGTAAAGACCCGAGCCGACGCCCCCGTAGACGACCTCGCCGAGCTCGATCAGCCACAGCGGCACCAGGCCGCCGATCGGCGTGAACGAATCGTGCATGGCGTTCACCGCGCCGCACGAGGCCGAGGTCGTGATGCTCGCGAACAGCGCCGAAGATACGATGCCGAAACGCGTCTCCTTGCCCTCCATGTTGCCGCCGGAGGCGAGCGCGCTGCGCGTCTCGTCCACGCCCAGATGCGCAAACGCCGGGCTCGGACGCTGTTCCGCCCAGAGCGCGACGGAGCTCATCAGGAGAAATATCATGGTCATCGCCGCGAGAATCGCCCAGCCCTGGCGCGGATCGCCGACCATGCGCCCGAAGACGAGGCACAGCGCCGCGGGGAGCAGCAGCATCGAGATCATCTGCGCAAAGTTCGTGGCCGGCGTCGGGTTCTCGAAAGGATGCGCCGAGTTCGCGTTGAAGAATCCCCCGCCGTTCGTGCCCAGCATCTTGATCGCTTCCTGCGAGGCCACCGGTCCCATGGCGAGGGTCTGCGTGCGCGTCGTGACGGCGTGCGTGATCGGCTTGCCACTCGCATCCTTGACGGCGGCGCCGCTCGCATCGAGCTGCGGGTCATCGTAGGTCTGTGCCTCGATCGTCCGAACCTCTTGGTAGGCGGCGAAGTTCTGCACCACTCCCTGGCTCACGAAAAACAGCGCGAGGAGCAGCGACAGGGGCAGCAGTACGTAGAGCGTGCTGCGGGTGAGGTCCACCCAGAAGTTGCCGACCCCTGAGGCGGAACGGCGCGCAAAGCCCCGCACGAGCGCGAAGGCCACCGCCATGCCGGTGGCAGCCGAGAGGAAATTCTGCACGGCGAGCGCCGCCATCTGCGTGGCGTAGCTCATCGTGCTCTCGCCCGCATAGGCCTGCCAGTTGGTGTTCGTCACGAAGCTCACGGCGGTGTTGAAGGCGGAATCCGCCGCGACGTTGCCCATCCCTTGCGGATTGAGCGGCAAGGCGTGCTGGATGCGCTGCAGCAGATAGACCAGAAGCATGCCGAGCCCGTTGAACAGGAGCACCGCGGCGGCATAGCGGGTCCAGGGCATGTCGGCGGCGGGATCGATGCCGCAAGCGCGATAGATGAGCCGCTCGAAGCGATCGACGACGGGCATCGGTTGCGGTTGCGCAATGCGGGTAAGCAGGATGGCAACCGGGTAGGCGAGCGCGATCAGCACCGCAAGATAGAGCGCGACCGTCGCCGCGGCGGGCAGGCCCATCCTCAGCGGCCTTGCGGGGTCATGTTACAGATCCTCGGCCCGGAACAGCGCGACGATGAGGTACACGAGCAAGGCGATCGCAGCCACCCCGCTCAGCACGTACGCCCAGTTCATTTGCGGCGCTCCAGGGCGGCGCATATTTTCACGAGCGCGAGCGTCAGCCCCACGAAGGCCATCATCAGGATCACGAACAGGATGTCCACGGCGGCAGTTTGACGTCCGGGGTGTAAAAGCGCTGTAAAAAGCGCCCGCTCAGTTCGTCAGGCGTGCAAAGTCTTGGAACGCGCGCAGTGTCGTTTCCACCTGCTCGCGGCTCACATCCAGATGCGTGACGAGCCGCGTGCGCCGGCCCACCGAGGCGATGATGCCCTGCTCGGCGAGGTGGCGGCCCAGGGCCGGCACCTGTGCCTCCGGGACGAGTACGAACACGATATTGGTGTGCGGCGGCTCGACCTCGAGCCCGAGGTCGGTGAGACCGGCCGCGAGTCGCGCCGCGTTCCGATGGTCTTCGGCCAGCCGCTCGACGTTGTGATCGAGCGCGTAGAGACCCGCCGCCGCGATGATGCCCGCCTGGCGCATCCCGCCGCCGAGCGCCTTGCGCCAGCGCCGCGCGCGCCCGATGAAGCCGCTCGTGCCGAGGAGCACGGAGCCTGCCGGTGCCCCCAGACCCTTCGACAGGCACACGGAGACTGAGTCGAAGCCCTGCACTGCGGCGCGCTCCTCGATGCCGAGCTTCACGATCGCATTGAAGAGGCGCGCTCCATCGAGGTGCGTGGCAAGCCCGCGCCCGCGCACGTAGGTCGTGACCTCGCTCAGATAGTCGCGCGGCAGCACGCGTCCGCCGATGGTGTTTTCGAGCGCCAGCAGGCGCGTCGGCGCGAAATGCACATCATCGGGCTTGATGGCGCGGGCGATCCGCTCGAGCGCGAGCGTGCCGTCCGGCTCGTGCTCGAGCGGTTGCGGTTGGATACTGCCGAGCACTGCCGCCCCGCCCTGCTCGAAGCAGTAGGTGTGCGCCTCCTGACCGACCAGGTACTCCTCGCCGCGCCCGCAATGCGACATGAGCGCCGCCAGGTTGCTCTGCGTGCCGGTGGGGAACAGCAGCCCCGCCTCGTAACCGAACCGGTCGGCGACCCGCTGCTGCAAGCGGTTCACCGTGGGGTCATCGCCGTAGACGTCATCCCCCACCTCGGCGGCCGACATGGCGGCCCGCATGCCCACGGAAGGACGCGTGACGGTGTCGCTGCGCAGATCGATGGCGTGATGCACGCGCTAACGATAACCGAATCCTGTTGCCGCCGGGAACCCGACTTCGAGAGGCACGAGGTTCCAGCCACGGGCCGCGAGCCGCTCGCAGCGACCCGAGCTCGCCGGGCATTCGATCTCGATGCGGCGGGTCGCTCCGGGCAGCAGTGTCAGGTAGTTATCGCTGTAGTAGACCGGCAGAACACGCTCGCCCGCAGCGTCGAGGACCGTGAGCTTCACGTTGAGCGCGGGTCGCGGCGAGGGGTTGCCCAGCTGCACCTCGATATGGGTAGCGCCTCCGATCGAGCGGCGCTGCGCCTTGAGCGCGAGCGTGACACTCGGCAAGCCGGCCAGCCGGCGCTGCTCGGCCGCGGCCTCGCTCGGCCAGTAGACATTCTGCGAGAGCACCTCACCTCCGCGCCCACGCAGCGTCAGCTCGACCAGCACGACGCCTTCGCGAGCAAGTGGCTTCTCGAGCGCGAGCGGCGCAGGCAATATGGTCACGGCATTGGCCCGCGCCTCGAGCGCATCGTGACGCCTCGCAAGAATGCGGCCCTCGAGGCTGAGCACGCGCGTCTCGAGCGTAAGCCCGGCCGCCGCGAAGCGCGTCGTGTTGACCACCGCGAGATGATGATCGGGCAGATCGAGCTGCGCATGCAGCGGCTCACAGGCCTTCTTCGCGGCGAAGTACGCAGCGCCCGCATCGTAGTCCGAGCTGTAGATCTGCCATGTGTTGCTCGGCCACGCCGGGTGCGACATCCATAGCAGCCGACCACTGTTGGCGCTCCACAGATGCGCGGCAAAGCCTTCGAAGATCGCGCGATAGGACACATAGTTCATGAGCTGCGCCTTGCGCTCGAAATCCTCGAGGCTGGTCCCTGGGCCTAATTCTCCGGCGAGGGCGGCCATGAAGGTCGCGACATCGCCGTTGCCGCCGAAATGCCAGTCGTGATAGGCGAAGCTATCGCCGAGCGGCCAGCGATCCTCCGCCGGGATCGAGGCGCGCAGCGACTCGAGCGTCGCGAGCGAGGGCGTACCCACCTCCACTGAGAAGCCGCGCGCGAGCGCGGTGAAATACTGCTCGGGCGGCCGATAGTTATAGGGGCCACTGCCCGCAAGATTCACCGCATTCGAGCTCCCCGTGTAGTAGCGCGTCCCGTCGAGCGCGGCTACGAGCGCCGCCAGGCCCTCGTTGAGGATGGGCGGCGGAACCCCCTCATTGCGGCCGAACCAGAGCGCGATGCAGGGGTGATTGCGATAGCGCGTGATGACGTCGCGCGCATTGGCAAGAAACAGCGCCGGATCGCCCGGCTCGAGCTGAAAGTCCTGCGTTGAGACCCAGAAATCGTTGAGCACCAGCAGTCCATACTCATCGGCGAGCTCGTAGAAGACCTCCTCGGTGTTCTGCCCGAGCCAGTTGCGGATGATGTTGAAATGCGCGTCGCGATGCAGGCGAAAATAAGGCTCCAGTCGCTGCCGTGAGCTGCGCTTGCGCGCATCGTCCATGCCCCAGCTTCCGCCGCGCGCCGCGATGGGTACGCCGTTTACCCGGATGACGAGATGGGGTGAAAGTGAGGTGCCCGGGCGCTCGCGCACGGCGCCCGAGCGCTCGCCGGTCTCGGTGAGACTCGCAGCCCAGCCGTTCGGTGTGCGCTTGATCGCCTCATGGCGCACATCGACCAGCGGCGCGCTCCCCTCGATCGATCCGAGAGTGGGATCGAGCTCGACGCGCCGCAGGCGCCCCTCGTGGTCGAACAGCGAAAGCTCGTAGCTCAGCTCGCGAATGCCGAAGCGCAATGTCCTCACATCGGAGCGCGCCGTGCCCGCATCGAGCTCGAGTGTGAGCGGATACAGATAGGGCTCACCGTAACCGTTCGGCCACCACAGATGCGGATGGGCCAGGATCAGCTGCGGATACTCGCGCGGCTCGAGCCGCAGGAGGCTCGCGCCCGGGGGGAGCATCGCGCTGCGCTTAACCGTGACCGCGCCGAAGCGCGCGATGAGCGTTGCCTCGAGCGATGTGTCGCTTCTATTCTCCACCGGCACCTCGATCGACACCTCCGCGGAATCGGTGCGCGGCAGTGGCAGGTGCGTCACCACGTGCGGATCGCCGAGGCGCAGCGCACCGCTCGCGCCGAGCTCGACCGACTGCCAGATCCCGGTGTCGCGATCGCGGATGCCGGGAATCCAGTCCCAGCCCTCGGTGGCGATGAAGGTGGGACCGTCGAGCGCGAGTGCACCGCCGTTCTCGCCGGGTCCCGCGGCGACCGACTGCTCGTGCGGAATGCCGGGGTGCGGGGGCGGCGAGATGCGCACGGCGAGGCAATTACGCGCGCCGGCCCTGATGCGACCGGTCACCGCAAAGCGACCGCGGATGAATGCGCCACGGATCGTGCCGAGACGCTCACCGTTGAGCCAGATCTCGGCTGCGTAATTGATGCCATTGAACGTGAGCTCGAGCTCGCGCGAGGCCAGCGACTCGGGCGCCTCGAAAACGCTCCGGTACCAGTAGTCCTGACGGCTCAATGATTCCGGAATCGCGAGATTGTCGAGGCCGTGATCGGGGTCGGGATAAACGCCGCGGGCAATCAACGTGGTGAGCACCGTGCCGGGCACCACCGCCGGGTACCAGCCCTGCTCGAGATAGTCGCTGCGCGAGAGCTCGGGCCCGGCGGCCGCGACTTCCGGCGCCGCCTGCAGATGCCAGCCGACGAGAGCAAACCGATCGTCGGACAGCGCTTCGAGTGCGCCGCTCGACGGCGCTGCGGGGGTCGCCCGGGGTGGGCTCGGCGCCGCATGCGCGTGCGGCAAGGTCCAAGCGTCCTGCGGCTCGAGCAGGCCGCGCCAGGCGTGCTCCTGTAACGGCCAGCCAACGCCGATGGCGTCGACCGCAACCAGTGAGATGTCCGGTGGCGAGTGGGCGAGTTTCTGGAGGCTCGCAAGATCAAGGGCGGAGGGCGACAGAGTGAGCGCGATGAGCGTGCCGCCAAAGTGGGCGCGGCGCCCCTCGAGGGCGGCGGCGGCTGCCCCCGCCTCATCGTCCGCCTCAGCGCTCGGCACCGGCGCGATCTCCAAGCGTGGCGCCACCGATTCGGTGCGCGCGGCCGCTTCGCCGATGATCGAGCCATCGAGGTACAGCCGTCCCGTGGTGCCGTCATAGGTCGCCGCCCAGGCGTACCAGGCACCCGGCTCGAGGCGCCGTGAGCTGCGAATGCGGACGGCGCCGGATAGTTGCAACGCAAGCGCACCATTCTCGAGGAGCACACCCCGCCACGCTTCGCCACCCTCGCTCTTACCCACGGCGGCCAGAATGGTTTCGCCCGCTTGCGCGTGCGCGAGCTGCACCCAGCCGCTCAATGACCAGGGCGCCTGAGGCTTGAGCGGTTCCGTTTCCGGATCAAGCGCCCGCGTGCGGCCGATGCCGCCTTCGAGCACCGCCACGTTAAAGGGGCCGACATCAAGAGCAACGCCTGGAGGCGGGGCGCCCGCTGGGGCTCCGGCGCGAGCCATCGACAACGCAATAACCGCGGCCGTCAGGACGAAAACCCATGCCGGGCGGTGTGACAACGCTGGCACGCGCGGGCTCTCGTTGTGCTCCCGAGAGCATCCCATGGCGGGGCGCGTCCGCGGCGCGCTCACGCGCAGGCCTGCGGGGCGAGGGACGCGAGGGGACCCAGGAAGCGGGCGTAGCGTTCCCAACGCCCTATCGACCCTGTGTAGAGCGGCTGACGTACCTGCCAGCGGCTCGCGGTGATCACGCTGCGCGCGTACTGGTGAAAGTCGAGGCAGCGCGCTTCCCAGGGAAGCTCGAGGAACTCCAGCATACGTCGAGTCGCGGCAGCCGGATCCGTGACCAGCTCTTCGTAATTCAGCTCGAGCAGCCGCCCGCGCGGCAGCGCCCCGCGCCAATGGTGCATGAGCCGCGTGTAGTCGCGGTAGTACTCGGCGAGATCCTCGAGATCGTTGGCATAGGCATTGGCCGCCTCGAAGTGCTGAAAGTAGATCGACAGACAGGTGTCGATCGGATGTCGGCGCACATGAATGAATCGCGCCCCGGGCAACGCGGCGTGAATGGTCCCTGTGAACCAGAAATTCGTGGGCCACTTGTTCACGACCCGGCGCGCGCTCGTCGAGCGACGGCGCAGGATATCGAGATACTCGTGGCCGAGGCGCACGAGTCTCGGCGCATCGCGCTCGAGCGCCACCGCCTCCATGCTGCCTGAGCTCATGAGCACCTCGGCCGCGCGCGCTCCCCAGAACGTGATCTCGCCCGCTCCGTGCACCTCGGGGTGCGAGGCAAGAATCTGCTCGATGAGGCTTGTGCCCGAGCGCGGCATGCCGATGACGAAGACCGCTCGATCGGAGCCCTCGCGCGCCTCTCGGGCTTGACGCAGCCACGCCGAGCTCTGGCACCGCATGAGACGTCCCGTCGCGCGCGTCAGATGCGAGCGCTCGTGTCGAGGCCCGCAGCGCTTCGCCAGCTCATTCGCGCGCCGGTAATGCTCGAACGCGCGCGCCGCCTCGCCGACGTCGTCGAAATACTTGCCAAGCGCATAGTACAGCGGCAGCTCGCGCGCCCCGCGCGCCGCACCCGCGAGGCGCAGCGCGGCACTCAGCCACTCCTCGTCCGCCCAGGTCATGCGTCGTATGCGCGCAATTCCGGCCCACCCCGCGATGCAATCGGCATCCAGGGCGATGGCCCGCTTGAAAAGCTCCTCGGCCTCGACGAAGCGCCCCTCATCGGCGCGCAGCTCCGCGAGCACGAGCCACGCATCGCATGCACCGGCATCGAGTGCGAGCGCCATTCGACACTGCAGCTCGCACTCGCTGCTGCGTCCCTGCAGCCGAAGCACGGTGGCGAGCTCGATATGAGCGGCGAGCCAGCCGGGTTTGAGCTCGAGCGCCCGGCGATAGCCGCTCTCTGCCTGTTCAAGTCGACCGAGGCTGCGACAGACCTGCGCGCAGCGGAACTGAGCCTCCGATGCGTGCGGGTCGAGCTCGAGCGCTCGCGTGAGCGCGACAAGAGCCTCGTCGGGCCGCGCCAGCTTGGCGAGGCAGTATCCGAGGAGTATGTGGGTGCGCGCCGCGGCGGGCTCGAGCGCAAGCGCCTCGCGGCAGCGTTCGAGCGCCTCGCGATGCCGGCCTTGACGCGCGAGCGCCTCGCCGAGAATGCGATGAGCGCGGGCGAGCTGCGGCTGATCCGTGAGGGCACGCCGGCAGCTGGCTGCCGCACCGTCAATCTCGCCGAGCTCGAGTTGCAGCTCCGCCAAGTTGGTTCGTGCCTCCGCCAAGTCCGGGCGCAGCTCGAGCGCGCGCAGCACACTCGAGCGCGCCTCGATGAGCCGCCCCTGGCGCGCCAGTGCATTGCCCACGTTCAGATGCGCTTCGGCGTCAGCCAGCGCCTTCATGGCAGCACCTCTCGCGAGCTCGCCGCAGCAGCGCCGATATCGCTTTCCACTGCCACACGGGCAGCACTCATTTCGACCGATCATGGCGGCTCCCCCCTCGAAACCCGCTCCGGCGGCCGGATTGCCGGCCTCGGTCCTTCGTTATTCTGTCAGCGCTGACACTCAGAAGCGATTAAATCCAGAAAAAGTATTTAATCGTTGACGGACGGCGGGGAACGGAGTTAGCCTCCCGCCTGCATTGAGAAAGCTTAATGAAGCTTCTCGATGGGGAGAAAAAGGCGCAAACAGCGGTTCGGCTGAGCAATAAGAGGGCCAGCCCACCCCGAAGTGATCGAAACGCGCCCAAACCGATAACGGCTTTTCTGGGGAGATCAATCCATGTCGCATCGCCGCGAGAAGCGGATACGCCGGGCCGCTCGTTTAGCCCTTATGACAGCGGTGTCAATTGACGCCTCTCTATTCGCTCACTTTGCGCTTGCCGCCGACGCGGAGTCCACGAGCACGCAGGCTGCGGCCGCTGAACCCGATGAACTGCGCGAGATCGTCGTCACCGGGTACCGAGAGTCGGTTGAATCCGCGCTGAACCGCAAGCGAGATTCCATTCAGCCGATCGAATCGGTGGTGGCCGAGGATCTCGGCAAGATGCCCGATCAGGACGTCTCCGAGTCCTTGCAGCGACTCCCGGGCGTATCCATCAACCGCTCCGGCGGCAAGGGAACGCAGGTCCTGATCGATGGCCTGCGCAACAATCTCGTCACCTTGAACGGTGAAGTGCTGCTCACCGGCCGCGAGATCTACGTGTCGGGAGAATCCTCCGGAGGCGGTGGCAATGCCGGCCTGCAGTACGAGTCGCTTGAAGGCATTCCGACCGAGGAAATCGGCGGCGTGGATGTGATCAAGAGCCCGACCGCGCAGGACCGCGAAGGGGGACTCGGCGGGATCATCGACATCAAGACCCGATCGCCGCTTTCCCAGGATATGGGCGCGAACCTCACCGGCTACGCACGCGGTACTCAGGCGCAAGGCGCGAGCGATGGCGTCACGCCGGTCGGGGCGCTCGCGGGCGGCTACAAATTCAGTGACACTTTCGCGATCACGGGCAGTGTCTCGTACGACGACACGAAGACCCACGACAAGCAGTTTCAGGACCAGAACCGTAACCAGTGGCTCATCACCAACACCGCAACGGTCGGCTCGTATGTGGGCAGCCCGATCGCGAGTACCAACACCGTGCTGCCGGGCGGCAAAACCTACATCGATCCGCAGCTCGCCTACTTCACCGACATTCTCGATCAGATCGAGACGAAGGGCGCGACGCTCGGCGCCGAGTGGAAGTGGAGCGATGATATCGTCAGCAGCTTCAACTGGTTCTTCATCGATGAGGAGGAGACGAGCACCAGCTACTCGAACAAGGCGTGGTTTTCGGGCGGCAGCGGCGAGACCAACCATCCCGGAGCGCCTGCATCCTTTCCCGGCATAGATCCAACGCAACCGTACTCGATCGATGGTAACGGCGTCGTGCAGCAGGGCACCTTCCTCGCCAACGACGCGGAGACCGCCACCCTTTACGAAGAAGATCACACGAAGGCGAACAATTTCCAGCTCAACACGAAGTTCGCGGGTGACGGCCCGGTCACGGGCGATGTGGGTCTCGCTTATGCCAAGGCCACCGGCGACTACGAGGCTGCACAGGCCGACGTCGAGCACGGCGCGTATGCGGCTTTCGGAACGACGGCGAACTCGATCCAGACCGCTGCGCCCGGATGCAACAACGGCGCCAACAATTGCACCAACGGCAACCATGGCTATGCGTGGATCTGGAACAACGGCGGAACAAGCGGCCTGCCCTCCGCCAGCTACCCGAACAACTACGGCTACACCAACGTTCTGTCAAACCCGGCCTACACGCTGTTCAAGTCCAACTGGGCCTGGGCGAACACCAACGATGAGAAGCAGTGGGCGGTGAAGTTCGACTTGCACTTCAAGGCAAATGAGCTCATCGACGTCACGGCAGGCGGCCGCTACCAGGACCGGGAAGTGGACTACGTCCATGGCCGCTATCTCGAGGACGGCGTCGATCCGTACGGCATCGGCGGGATTGGTGCAGGCACCCCCGCGGGCAACTGCTGCACCAGCGCTGCATCCGGCACCTGGCTCTATTATCAGGACCCGGGCTACGCGCGCATTCCGTATTCGACGCCGCAGACCAACCCAAATCTCCTACTCATCTACAACAACTTCGCGAACGGTCCGATCGCCGTGAAGAATCCGGTCACAGGCGGCATGACCGACCCGGCGACCTACTTGAACACAGTGTGGGCGCAGGCGGGAATACCGAACAACACCGAGCGCTTCTTCGCCGATCCGCTCAATTCCTGGGATGTGAAGGAGAAGACCACCTCCGTGTTCGTGATGGGTGATTCGAGCGACACGGCCGGTCACTACCATGCAAACTTCGGTATCCGCGTCGTCAAGACGCAGCTCGAGGTCGATGGCGCCGAAACCAACCCGAACGGCTCGACCTACATCGGCACCGAATCGTGGAACGGCGTCGATGCGAACGACGTGCCGTTTCACAACAGCCGCAGCTATACCGACATTCTGCCCTCCTTCAACTTTGTGCTGAATGCGACGGAGCAGCAGAAGCTGCGCTTCAGTGCCGCGCGCGTCATGTCCGCACAGGATCTGCAGCAGCTTGGGGCCGGTTTGCAATACGGCTACACGCGTGCCGCGCCCGGCGAGTGTCTGCATGGCGCCTCGGTGTGCTTCAAGTTCGACGGTGGAAGCTCGGGCAACTCGGGCCTCGATCCGTTTCGCGCCTCGAATTTCGAGCTCGCGTGGGAGGATTATTTCGCACCAAGCGGCCTCGCGACCCTCGAGTACTTCTACAAGGCGGTGGATAACTTCGTCACGACTGCCAACGTCGCCACCACGGTACCCGACGGTACCGGCGCGACGACCGCGAACGTCTCCACCCCGATCAATGGGGGCACCGGCAAGGTCTATGGCTTCATACTCGGTGGCCAGTATGCGTTCGCGAGCGGATTCGGCTTCCAGGCGAACTATACCCGGGCCGATTCATCCTCCACGCAGACGAGCTCGTTCGGCGCGGAGCTGCCGATCCCGGGCGTCTCCAAGAACTCCGTCAACGCAATCGCCTACTTCGAGCGCGGCGGGTTCATGGCGCGCGCAGCCTACTCCTGGCGCGATGTGGCGATCAACTCCGGTGGCGTAGGTTCCTCGTTCGCCTTCCAGGACATCACCGGCGCTAGCAAGGTGTACTCGGTGTACTCAGCGGCGTACGGCCAGCTCGACGGGCAGATCGAATACGACTTCGGCGTGCATTTCGGAGTGCTGCTCCAGGTGGTGAACCTCGCCGATGCGAAGGAGCACACATATCTGCAGTTCCCGAACGAGCCATTCACCTATGATGACACCGGGCGGCGCCTATACTTCGGAGTCAAGGGTAAGCTCTGAGGGCCACGGAGCGACGGGCGCGGGCGAGCATGCGATGATGCCAGGCTGGCGCGGCCTCCGGGCCGCGCCAGCCGGCGAGGTGGCACCGACGTCCGGAGACACTCGAAGCTCACGCTGAGGGCAGCACTCACCAGCCATGTCCGAGCTTCTCGACCTTCCTGAAACATCTGCATCGCCCTCAACGCAGGGCACGGGCCAGCGGCCCATTCGCTCGATCTGCATCGTCGGCGGTGGCACGGCGGGCTGGGTGGCCGCTGCGGT
>Ga0181531_10001710_pt1 | contig 13769 bp, 12 predicted proteins | sample PEATcosm2014_Bin_38_FD_119743 | JGI IMG/M metagenome (GOLD analysis project Ga0181531, IMG submission 119743) | Peatland microbial communities from MTU Mesocosm Facility, Houghton, MI, USA - PEATcosm2014_Bin11_10_metaG | ecosystem: Environmental > Terrestrial > Soil > Wetlands > Peat | place... | reverse complement strand
TTTTCTGATCCGGCATTTCCACAAACTCGGACTTTACCAAATGAATCGAAGGTCAAAAAAGGTTGGTGAACCGCGATCCAAGCCCGCGGCGTGACGGGCGGGAGGGTCTTTAAGCCGCATGGCGGAATTGGCCGGTGCTGGGGCGGCCGATCAGGTTGATTAATCGGGCTTCCAGGGGGGGATGAGTTTGGAAAAGGCCGCCCATGGAGCCGATGGCGTTGAGGGGCTCGGCGATATAGAGGCTGTTGAAGGCGGGATTCACTTCCATCGGAATTCGGCTGTTGGCAAAATGGATTTTTTCCAGGGCGGTCGCCAGCCACATGGGATTGCCGCAGATTTCGGCACCGCCGCTGTCGGCGTTGAATTCGCGCGAGCGGCTGATGGCGGCTTGGATCAAACCGGCGGCCAGCGGGCCGAGCAACAGGAAAAGCAATCCGAGAAGGGCATTGCCCTCGTCGCGATTGCGCCGGTCGTAGCCGACGCCGCCCCACATGAATAAATATCCGAGATAACTGATCGCGCCGGCCACGGTGGCGGCGAGGGAGACGATCAAAATGTCCCGGTGCCGCACGTGCGCCAGTTCGTGCGACAGGACGCCGGCGACTTCGTTTTCGTCGAGCATGTCCAAAAGGCCCTGCGTGGCGCAGACGGCGGCGTGATGGGGGCCGCGACCTGTCGCAAAGGCGTTGGGCGCCTGCTGCGGGGAAATATAAACGCGCGGCATCGGCAGGCCGGCGCGCTGCACGAGGCGCGAGACAATTTTGTACAGCGGATGATCCGGCCCGACTTCCTCGGCGCGCGCCGAAGCCAGGGCGATCTTGTCGCTGAAATAGAATCCAAAGACGTTGGTGATCCCGGCAATGATCAGGGCGATGACCACGCCCTGCTGGCCGGCAATGAGGTCGCCGCCGATCAGGATTAAGGCGGTTAACAGGCCCATGAAGATGGCCGTTTTTACGTTGTTATAAAATTGCCCGTACATAAGGTGTTTTCCCTTTCACCCCAATAGTACGCCGGACCAGGCCGTTTCTTCCTTACAATCGGAAGGCGGTTTTGGAATCGGGGGGGCGAAATATGGGGTATAATGGGGGCATCGCCGGAGGAAATATGCGTTTGTTTGGGTTATTTGCGTGGGGGGTTTGCGCGGTCGTTTTGGTTTGTTCGCCGGCGGCGAGGGGAGATTCGCCAACGACTCGGCCGCAGCAAATCAGCGTGGCGGTTATGCCGTTTGATGTCCTGGGGGATGGCGCCCGGAGCTGGGTGGGCAAGGCGCTGCAGGAGGGGATGATTTCGGATTTCCAGCAGCGCGGGTACCAGGCGGCGGCCGGGCAGGGGGCGGCGGATTACGTTGTGTCCGGCGACGTGCAACTGGTCGGGGATCAGATGCGCATCTCGGGAGATATCAGCTCAAGTTCCGATAGCAAACCGGTCGGGCGATTCCATTGCGATGGAACGGTGCGCGATCTGTTTTCCATCGAAGATTCGCTGTCGAGCAAGGCGGATCGCTTGATGACGCCGACGCCGCTGATCTCGGCGGCGGCTGGAAAGCTGGCGCTGGTGGGGCCGTCGCTTCCCTCATTGCCGCGATACTTTGACGGCAACATTGCCACAACGCTGCAAATCAAGGATCAATTCACGGACCAGGCTTACCGGTACAATTATCAGCCGACGCAATTCTATTACGGCTATTATGGTTACGGGTGGTATCCATTTTTCGGTTACCGATACTCCTCCTGGCGTGGGGTGGGCGCCTGGTTTAGCGGGTCGCCCGTGGCGCCGGTCTCGGGGTGGTAATTTTCCCGTTTGACGCGCGGCAATTCGGGGCCGATATTGGCGGGCATGACGCGAGAACAATTGGCCCAGCGGATCGCCGAGGTTTCACTGCTGCGCGGCGAATTCACTCTCCGCAGCGGCCGCAAGAGCAATTATTATCTGGATAAATACCGATTTGAGACGCAGCCGGATGTGCTGATCGAACTGGGTAAACTTTTCGCGGCCAAGATCGCGCCGAGCGTCGATCGGATCGCCGGGGCGGAACTGGGGGCGGTTTCGCTCGCGGCGGCGGCGTCGCTGGCGTGCGGCAAGCCGTTCGTCATCATCCGAAATCAGAAAAAAGATTACGGCACCAGCAAACTCATCGAGGGAATCCTCAATTCCGGCGAAACCGTCACAATCGTCGAGGACGTGCTTACCACCGGCGGCCAGGTCCTGGAGGCGGCCAAGACACTGAAGGACGCGGGGGCCAAAATCGATCGTATTATCGCGGTGATCGATCGTCAGGAGGGGGCGCGGGCCAACATCGAATCGGCGGGATATATCTTCGAAGCGCTTTTTACAACCACCGATCTGGGCATCAAGTAATCGGCGATCATTCCTCGGCCTTGTGCACTTCCTGGGCAATCTGATCGATCGCCTGATCCACTTCTTTCGGATCAAAGACGCCCAACTCCTCCAAAGCCAGTAGCGCGGCCTTTTGCTCGGCCATTTTTTTATTTGGACCCCAGGCGCTGGTGAAACGCCGCCCGTCGACGGCCACGCAGACTTCAAAACATTTGCTGTGATCCGGGCCCTTTTCATCCAGCAATTCATAGACCGGGGTCGCGCCCAGCGACTTTTGGGCGTGTTGTTGCAAAACCGCCTTGTAATTCTGCTGATGGGTGTTGGAGGCGATCGATTCAATCTTGGGGGTCATGGTGCGGAGCACATACGCCTTGACGGCATCGAAGCCGGAATCGAGATAGATGGCCGCGACGATCGATTCGTAAACCGCCGCCGCCAGGGAGCTGGGCATCTCCTCGCGGTTGCTGATCCCTTTGCCGATGATGAGCAGGTCAATCAGGCCGGTTTCGTTGGAGACTTCGGCGCAGGTGCGGCGAGAGACGACCGCGGATTTGATTTTGGTTAAATCCCCTTCGAGGTATTCGGGAAACTTCTTATAGAGGGCTTCGCAGATGATCAGATCGAGCACGGCGTCGCCGAGGAATTCCATTCGCTCGTTGCTGTTGAGTCGGGTGTCGGCAACGGAGGCGTGCGTGAGGGCCTCTTTGAGCAGATCGGGATGTTGGAATGTGTGGCCGAGGAGGGTTTCGGCGCGCTGACGGGTTTCAGAGTTCACGTTCAATGACTCTCGATAAAATACCACCCGCCGGCACTCACGGGCAAACGATCGGGCCCGTTTGGGAGGACGATAAATCAGCGTCACGGGGGTGTCAATTCGATTCTATCGCGCGGGCGCACAAAACCCTCCTTGCGGCCCGCCAGCCGGAAACCTAGGATTGCCCTGGGACTTGATTTAGGGAACAGAGCCTATGGGTCGGTTCGCCGTGGTGGTATTGGCCGTGATGCTGTGCGCCGCCGCGGGGCTACGCGCGGACACCACGCAGCCGGCGACGCTGTTTGACCCGGCTCGTCATATGCACGTTTCGGAGGTGCGGCCGGGGATGAAGGGGTATGGACTGACGGTTTTTCAGGGGACCAAGATCGAGAAATTCGACGTGGAAGTGATCGATGTGGTCAAGAATTTCAATCCAAAATACGACGCGGTGCTGATTCGCTGCCTGGGGGATTATTTGCAGCATACGGGATCGATCGCGGGGATGAGCGGGTCGCCGATTTTTCTGTACGATTCGCAGGGGCATGCTCGGATGATCGGGGCGTTTGCCTATGGATGGCCGCTGGCCAAAGACCCGATCGCGGGGGTGCAACCGATTGAGTACATGCTGGCGCTGCCGCCGAATAACGGTGCGCCCAACGCGGGCGGCGCGGGGGATGGGGCGCCCGATCACGCAGGCGAGTCGGCGGCGCCGCGCTGGACGCTTGATGACGCCCCCCCACCGTGGGGACGGCGGACGGCGGCACCGATTGCCCCGGCGAGCGGCTGGGAATATGCCGAGCCGTGGTCGGATCGGGAAATCCGGCTTGAGCCGCTGGCGACGCCGGTGATGGTTGGAAAAATGAGCCCCTCGGCGATGCGCAGCCTTGAGCCGCTTTTCGCTAATTCGGGGCTGATGCTGGCGGAGGACGGGATGGGGAGCGGGATGGCGTCCGGCGACGCCGATCCGCCGCTGGAACCGGGCTCGGTTCTGGCGGTGCCGCTGCTGACGGGGGATATGGAACTGACGGCCATCGGCACCTGCACGGAAAAAATCGGCGACCGCATTTTTGGATTCGGGCATCCGTTTATGAGCGAGGGAAGAATCACTTTGCCGATGGGGAGCGGCTCGATCGCGACGGTGGTGGCGAATCTGGAGACCAGTTTCAAACTCGGGTTTCTGTCGCATCCGAGCGGCACGTTGTCGACGGACCAAACGGTCGGCGTCAGCGGGAGCATTGGGGCGCTACCGCCGATGGTGCCGATTGAAATTCGCGTGGTGTATGAGGACGGATCGATCGATCAGACGTATCACTTCAAGGCGGCGGTGGATCCGAAGGTAACGCCGCAGATGGCGGCGGCGGCGGTTTCGATCGCGGTCACGGGCGACCGGGATCTGCCGCAATATCAGACCGTCGATTACGACCTGAATCTGGATTACGCCAACGGGCAATCGCTGCATCTGGTGAACAGCAGTGTGAACGAGGGCCCGACCGCGCTGGTGAACGACGTGACGCTGGCGACGACGACGGCGAGCGATAATCCGTTCCAGGAAGTCGATCTGGCGAAAATGACGGGGACGGTGCGCGTCTCTTCGCAGGCTCGGGAGGCGGAGATTCTTTCGGTGATGATTCCGAGGTCGAAATATGAGCCGGGGGAATCGGTGAAGGGGTTTGTCTCGTACCAGCCGTTTCATGCCCAGGAGTCTTCGCTGCCGATCGAATTGAAGCTGCCGCACGATCTTCCCGATGGGACGTATCAATTGACGGTGTCGGATTTCGATCGATATCTGGACGATGAGCGAACGGCGAGCCCGTTCGAATTCACGGCGGACAACATCGACGAGCTGTTCGCGGTTTTGAAATACGTCGGGTCGGTGCGGCACGACGCGATTTACATCCGGCTGGTTCGCCGCGCCGACGGAGTGGCGGTCGGGCGGACGGCGATGCCGCTGCTGCCGAGCAATCGGCGGCAGGTCATGATGGACTCCGGGCGGAGCGATATCACGGCATTTGTGAGTTCGACCGTTAAAGTGATTCCGACCGACCTGGTCATGGACGGCTCGGCGGATTTCTCCATCACCATCGAACGACACGGTAAAGTGGAGACGTCGGGCCCCAAGGGCGGCAAAACGGAAACGCCGCCGCCGGCGCCTGCCGACGGAAAAGACGCGGAAGCGAAACCGAGTGACGCCCCGGCGCAATGAGAACCATCAAGGTGCATGGAACATGAACAAGATCAGGTTATTTGTAACCCTACTGCTGGGGTGCGTGGCGGCGATCACGCTTCCCGCCCGCGCGGTGAGCACGTCTCATTGGACGCAGGCCAACGAGGCGGATTTTTCCGATGGCACATTGCACAACGTGGTGGTGACCAATCTGGGCGACGTCAAACTTTCGCACGCCGTTCAGGTGATCCAGCAGGAAGACCCGAATGTGACGACGGTCAATTGTCTGGCCGCGACCCCCGACGGCACCATCTACGCCGGGACCGGCCCCAAGGGGGAATTGCTGGCGGTTAAGGACGATAAAGTGAGCACCGTCGCCACCCTGGACGACACCATCAATATTTTGTGCCTGCTGGTTGACGACCAGGGGCGATTGCTCATCGGTACCGGGGGCGATAAGGGGAAAGTCCTGCGCATCGACAAACCCGGCGACACGCCAAAGGAAATTTTCTCGGGGGCGGGGGTTCTATATGTTTGGTCGCTGGTGGAAACGCCCGACAACCTGATTTACGCGGCCACCGGGCCCAACGGGCAGGTCTTCCAAATCAAACCTGACGGCTCTTCGTCGGAACTTTACCATAGCGACGAAAACAACATCACCAGCATGATCAGCGACGGGAAAGACCTGCTCTATCTGGGCACCGATCCGGATGGGCTGGTCATTCGCGTCAATCGGCAGACGAAGGAATCGTTCATCCTGTACAACGCATCCGAATCGGAAGTGACGGCGCTGGCGCTGGACGATTCGGGGAATTTATTTGCCGCCACGGGCGAAGCGGGCGACCGCGATCAGACGCAAGCGCCGGATAATACGGAAAAAGAGACCGGCGGGCGGCCGGAAAACAACACGTCGGTGACGCCGATTCCTTCCAATCCTCCGCAGCCGCCTCCGCAGCCGCCGCCGATGCCCAATCCGAATCCGGGCGAGCCCAAACCGATTCCCAAGGGGCCGCAATCGCGCTTGATCGATCCGGCGAATCTCGAGCCGAAAATGATGGATGACGATCCCGGCGGCGATGACCCGGGCGGCGGTGGTGGAGGCGGCGGCGGCGGGGACAATCAGCCCAACGCGACGCCGGATAACAGCGGCGCGGCGGCGCCGCACCCTGGTCCGCGGCCGGCGGTTCCGCTGAATTCCGGCGAGCCCAAGCCGGAGGGGAACGCCATTTACAAAATCGACACGGATGGTTTCGTCAGCGAAGTCTTCCGGGAAGACGTGGTGATTTATTCGATGATCGCGCGCAACGGCGTGCTGCTGGTGGGCACGGGAGGGGACGGCGAGATTTACCAGGTCAATCCCGCCGCCGAGGAAACCGTGGTGCTTGCGAAGGTCGACGCCAAGCAGGTGATGTGTCTGCTGCCTGTTCCCGACGGGCGGATTTTTGTGGGGCTCGCCAATTCCGGCGGAATATCGGCGATGACCGGCGGCTACGCCACGGAAGGGACGTACATTTCCGCGGTGCTGGACGCGACGCAGACCAGCCGATTCGGGAACATCCAACTTCACGGGCAATTGCCGGACGGGACGTCTTTGAAAATTTCGACCCGCAGCGGCAACGTGCGCGATGCCGACGCCGCCGGGTGGTCATCTTGGACGGCGGATGTGGATGCGACGGAATATTTGAAAGTCACGGCGCCATCGGCGCGGTTTCTGCAGTACCGGCTGACATTTGGGACGACCGCGGCGGACCAGACGCCGCTGGTGGATCACGTGGATGTGGCGTATCAGATGCCTAATTTGGCGCCGGTGATCAAATCGATTCGGATCGGCGCTGGTTCCGACGCCGACGCCGCTGCCGCCGCCAATGCCGCACCGGCCCCGGCGGCGATCGCGCCGGTTTCGGACAAATCCGAGGGGACCGGGACGCAAACCATCACGTGGGACGCCTCGGATCCGAATAACGATGCGCTGGTTTACACGCTCTATTTTCGCGTCGAGCCGCAGGGTCCGTGGATCTTGCTCAAGGATGATCTAAAGGACAGCACGTACGACTGGGACACCCGCACGGCGGCCGATGGGCGATATCAGGTGAAGGTGGTGGCTTCCGACGCTTTGGCGAACTCGCCCGGCGACGGCAAGACGGCCAGCCGGGTGAGCGATTCGTTTCTGGTGGACAACACGCCGCCGACGATCGGCGATCTGGCGTACAAGATCACGGGCGGGGAGGTTCAGATCAGTTTCCGGGCCCAGGATTTGACCAGTCCGATCGCCAGCGCGGAATATACGCTGGATTCCAGCGACAACTGGCAAACGGTTCTCCCCGTCGATAACATCTTCGACAGCCCGGATGAATCGGTGAATTTCAGCATCAAGGGTTTGTCCGCCGGCACGCATCAAGTGACGATCCGCGTCACGGATGACGCCGGCAATCAGGGATTGCAGACGGTGATCCTGAAGATCGAGGGCCATCCGTAATTTTTTTCAGCCGCGAGGATTGGATTTCATGCATTATCCGCACAAGATCAGCAAGGTGAAGCGTGCCCGCAAGATCGGATTCCGGGCGCGGATGAGGACGAAGAAGGGCCGGCAGATGATCAATCGGAAGCGGCGCGCCGGCCGCCGCGTGCAGGTGGTTTAATCGGACAATCCCGATGGACGAAGAGGCTCTCCGGTCGGCGCAGCGGCTGCGGGAGGCCGAATCGCTTTATCAAACCGCGATCGCGCTGCACATGCGCGGCGATTTTGCCGCCGCCGCCCAAGCCTACCAAAAAGTCGTCGCGATCGTTCCCGGCCAAGTTTACGCGTGGAGCAATCTGGGGCTGATTCTGCGCGACGTGGGGCAGTACGATCAGTCGATCGTCGCCTTGCGCCGGGCGGCGGCGCTGGCGCCGGATAGCCCGCCGATTCTGGCCAACCTGGCGGCGGCGCTGAATTCAGCCGGCCAATCGGAAGCGGCGATTCCCATCGTGCAGCGCGCGCTGCAAATTCAGCCGGACCATGTCGAGTCGCTCTTATGCCTGGGCGGAGCGCTGCATGATCTTGAGCGCCTGGAGGAGGCGATTGGGTTTTTTGAGAAGGCCGTCTCTTTGCAACCGGAAAATCCCGAGGGGCACTGGGGCCTGGCGATGTCGCTGCTGCGGCTGGGCGAATTTTCGCGCGGGTGGAAGGAATTCGAATGGCGGCTGCGCATGCCGCGGCTCGAATTGCGGCGGGATTTCCGGGAGCCGCAGTGGCAAGGCCAGGATCCGGCGGGGAAGACGATTTTGCTGTTTGCCGAGGGAGGGTTCGGCGATGCAATTCAGTTCATTCGTCTTGCTCCCGAAGTGGCGAGGCGCGGGGCGAAAATAATCCTCGAATGCCAGCCGGAACTGATCCGCCTGCTGGCGCCGGTGCCGGGAATTTATTCGATCATTCGGCGCGGCGATCCGCTGCCGCCATTCGACTGGCAAATCCCGCTGCAAGGACTGCCGATGGCGCTGGGAATCCGGCTGGAGACCATCCCATCGCAAACGCCGTATTTGTCGCCGCCGCGCGAGTTGTCGGCGCACTGGAGAGTTCGGCTGGCGAGCGACGCCTCGTTTAAAATCGGTCTGGTCTGGGCCGGGAGCGAGAGGCGGGATCGGTCGCATCAGCTGGAGCTGTTTAAGCCGCTGGCGAACATCGCGGGAACCCGATTTTTCAGTTTGCAAAAAGGCCCGGAAAGCTCGCAAAGACCGCCGCCGGGAATGAATTGGGCGGATTTCACGAGTGAGCTGCGCGACTTTGCCGACACGGCGGCATTACTTCAGCAAATGGATTTGCTGATCACGGTGGACACGGCGGCGGCGCATCTGGCCGGCGCGCTGGGCAAACCGGTCTGGGTGCTGATCCCCCGCCGCGCCGATTTCCGCTGGCTGCGCGGACGCGGCGATTCACCGTGGTATCCGACGATGCGTCTATTTTTACAGGACAAATTGGGCGATTGGGAAAGCCCGATCGCGCAGATCGCCGCGGCGCTTAGAACGAAATTGGCAGGTTGAGCAAGCCCGAGATGTCGAACCCGGCCGATGATGTGGAGTCGCTTGAGGATTGATCCTGCGATTTGCTCTGATTAAATCGCGCACCGGTCGTCGGCGGACGAGAGAAGTGGGTGTGGCTTCCGGTCAGGGCGTCGGTTAATTGCGTCTGGGCGTCGTCGCCGCTCTTGGGATCGGTGAGATATTTAAGTTGATCGGCCTGCCCGGCGTCGAGGACCCGCCAGACGAGGGCCGCATGTTGCGGCACATCGGCCAGCGTCCAGTTGCGCGCATCCACGTAGGTGTCGGTGATCCCCAGCCGCGATTTGGGGATGACAACCAATCGGGATTCCTTGGGATCGTTCGGGTTGGGAGTGCGGATGACATGCAGGCACAGAGCCGCCACCGCCCAGCCGCTGATGGTCAACGCTAATCCAACAAGTCGAAAGATCGATTTCACGTCCGCTCCTGGTCTGGCTCACTTTGGAACAATCCCCGCAGGATTGCTCCCTGCGATGCCCATTGCATCGGCTGACGATTATAGCGTTCATAGCGAAGGTTTGACCGATAACGCGCAGGAGGCCCGAATCCGGTCCGTTTAACCGGCTCACAACGATCCGGCGGGCACAGCGGCGGGCCGATGCGCAAAAACTGAACTGGAAGGGAAATTACTTGGGATGAATGCTGGGATCGTCTTCGGTGAGGGAATTCTCATCGGCGGTTAGTTCCGGCTCTACCGGGTCGGTCATTCCGCCGTCTTCGGTGCCGCCGTTTGCATCTTCCTCGGCGGGGGCAATCCGCCCGAAATTGGCCTCGGGAATTTCCCCGCCTGGGTCGTGGGAATCGGGATGATCCTCCGGTTGCAGCGGCAAAACGTCGGCCCCTTCGGCATCGCCCTCGCCCATGGGTTCGGGCTCGGAACCGTCGACGACGGTCGCCGTGGTCGTGCGCTGCGGGGGCATCCTCAAAAAGCTGGTGTAAAACCCGACGGCGAACAGGCCCTGCTGCTGCTGGTAGGGGAAATTGATCAATTCGCAAAACTCGCGAACCAGCGTTTGGGCGGTGGTGTCGCTGCGTTCGGCGGCCTGGACGGCTAGCTGATGTTTGCGGTCGCGGAATCGCATAATCTGCACAAATCGGCCGGTGGTCTCGCCGGTGTTCCAATTGGTGCCGACTTGCTCATAAACTTCGAAGTGGTCGCACCCTAAGCGCAGGAGGGTTTGACGAAACCGCCGAAGCAATCGGGCGTGTTCCATCCGCTTATCCCGTGGGACTATATAGCTATTGGTTTGCAGCAACATGAAACAGAATTCCTTCGCAAGCTCGAGTCACGGCATTCTGCCATAAGGATCGTTCCCATTCAAACCGCAATTTAGGACGAATCCCCCATTTGGCCGCGCTTTGGCGCCAATGGACTGGGTGTAATGTCGGCGGAACGATATGAATTGGAGCAGGGTCCACATAACTTAACGTCCGGTAAACCGTTTGGACGCTGGAAACTAACGTGAGGCGGAAGCCAATTACATATTGAGGAACGGCCCGACGACTTGCGTCAGTTCGATCGCGATAACTTGCTCGGCGACAATGGTTTGATCGGCCCCGCGCCGCATCGCTTCCAAACCGGCGGATGTGAACGCACATCTGGCGATGACGTGGGCGCGCGTATTCAATAGCCGAACCTGGGAAACCGCGCGCAGGACGGCCTCGTCATCGGGCATCATTAGAGCGACTAGCGTGGCTCGCTCGGTTCCGGCGCGGCGCAAGGTCTCCAAATCGGCGGCGTCGCCGCTTATGATTTCGACCCCCCCCGCCGCGACGCGCTGGGTCACTTCGGGATTCAATTCGATGACGCGATAGCTGACTCGGCGTTGGCGGAGCATTTCAACCAAAGACCGCCCCGGCAGCCCATAACCGGCGACGATTACAAAGGTCGATCCGCCGCTGCTTCCAGTCGGCTGTTCCCGCAAGGTAGTCAATTCTGGTCCTTGTTCAGAGCCGACGGCCCATCCTTGCCCGGACGCAATTTGAGGTACAGATTGTAGAACACCGGACAATTTCTTGCCAAGCGGCGACCCGCCGGGGGCGAGCAAGGCGGATTGGCGGCCTGGGGGGCCGATTGGTCGAGCCGTGAGGCGGCCCAGGTTCGGCTTGGATGCTATCTTCGGATAGAATACGTTCATGAGCCAGCTGAGTGAACTGAGCGCCCACGAGCGGATGATCCGCCAGCAGATTATCGATCGCGGCATCCGGGATCCGCTGGTCATCGACGCGATGCGGCGGGTGCCGCGGGAAAGATTTTTCCTCCCCGACGCCCGCGATTCGGCCTTCGCGGACCGCGCCTCTCCGATCGGCCACGGGCAAACGATCAGCCAGCCGTACATGGTGGCGCTGATGAGCGAGCGGCTGGATATCGAGCCGCAAAACCGGGTTTTGGAAATCGGCACCGGCAGCGGGTATCACACGGCGGTCCTGGCGAGACTTGGCAAGCAGATTTTCACGGTGGAACGGCTTAAGCCGCTGCTCGACGAAGCGTGGGAAAAATTGATGGCGCTGGACATCCGCAATGTGCAGTTCCGTTTCGGCGATGGAAGCCTGGGCTGGCCGGAACAGGCGCCGTTCGACCGCATCCTCATCGGCGCGGGGGCTCCGCGAATCCCCGAAACGCTTTTGAAGACTCAATTGGTGGACGGGGGCATCGCTGTACTGCCGGTGGGGGAAAGCGAAGAGCAGATCCTGGTTGAGGTTCGCCGTCAGGGGAATCGGCTGGAGACGACCGAGATTTGCCTGTGCCGTTTCGTCAGACTCATCGGCCAAGAAGGATGGGCCAGCGACGACGACGCCCAGAGCCCATGAGCCCGGCGACGCTTTCTGGCGATGCCCTGGGCAAGCCGGTGGAGGATTTGCGAGGGGTTGGATCGGCGCGGGCGGCGCAGCTGCGGCGGCTGGGGATCGCGACGCTGGACGATCTGATCCACTATTTTCCGCGCGACTATCGGCACGAATCGGAAGAGCGCCCCATCGAATTGCTCAGCGACGGGGAAATCGGGATCGCACGCGGGGAAGTAACGGCGGTCAATTACATCGCCGGACGCGGCCGGCCGCGATTTGAAGCGACACTGGCCAGCGATCAATCGCGGCTTTGCCTGGTCTTTTTCAACGGGGCCTATCTGCGCACGAAAGTGCACCCGGGGTTGATTCTTCGCGTGCGCGGTCCGGTTCGATATTTCCGGGGTCTGCCGCAAATGGTCAATCCCAAATGGGAGGCGGTGAAGGCGGATGCGCCGCCAATCGCGGAGGCGAAATTCCGCGCGATCTACCCGGCGGGGGAAAAGCTTTCCAGCGAAATTATCGAACGAATCGTGCAGGAGAACCTCCCGGCAGCGCTGCGGGAAATTCGTGACTGGTGCCCCGCGCCCTTGCTGATTAAGCGGAAATTGCTCGACCTTCGGCGGGCGCTGGGCGATATCCACCAGCCGCGCGATCGAGATCAGGCCCGCGCCGCCCGACGGCGGATGGTCTACGACGAATTCATCTCCATGCAATTGGCGCTGGGACTGAGTCGCCGCCAGCCGCACGGGGGGGAAGCCCCGGTGATGCGAATCGACAAAATGCTCGACCGGCGCATCAAGGCGCGATTTCCGTTTGAATTAACCGGGGCCCAGGAAAACGCGATCGGGCAGCTGATCGTCGATTTAAAAAGCGGACGTCCGATGAAGCGCCTGCTGCAGGGGGAGGTCGGCAGCGGGAAAACGGTGGTCGCTCTTTATGCGATGCTGGTGGCGGTCGCCAATAAAATGCAGGCGGCGCTTTTAGCGCCGACTGAAGTGTTGGCGGAGCAACATTATTTGACGCTTTCGCGGCTGCTGGCGGATTCCAAGGTGAAGATCGAGCTGGTCACCAGCCGCACGCGACAGAAATCGCGGGAGGCGCTGGCGGCGGCGATCGCGGGGGGGCAGGTTCACATTGCCGTGGGAACGCAGGCGTTGCTGCAAAAATCGATCGAATTCGCCAACCTGGGGCTGATCGTGGTGGACGAGCAACATCGGCTGGGGGTACTTCAGCGCGCCCACCTCACGGGAAAGGCGCGCAGTCCGCATTACCTGGTGATGACCGCCACGCCGATCCCGCGCACCTTGGCGCTGTCCTATTTCGCAGATTTCGATTTGAGCGAAATCGATGAGCTTCCGCCGGGGCGCCAGCCGATCCGCACGCAATGGCTCCGCGCGTCGCAGGCCGCGCAGGCGTACGCGCTGATTCGGCAGCAAGTCGCCGCGGGGCGGCAGGCCTATATCGTGGTGCCGCGAATCGATCAGGACGATTCCGGGGAAGCCAAATCGGTCGCCCGGCATTTTCGGCAACTGTCCACCGGGGCGCTTAGCGGATTGCGGCTGGCGCCGCTGCATGGGCAAATGCCGACCGAGGAGAAACAGCAGACGATGTCGGCATTTCGGGACGGGCGAATCGACGCGCTGGTCGCCACGACGATGATCGAAGTGGGGATCGACGTGCCCAACG
>Ga0181531_10001709_pt1 | contig 13769 bp, 14 predicted proteins | sample PEATcosm2014_Bin_38_FD_119743 | JGI IMG/M metagenome (GOLD analysis project Ga0181531, IMG submission 119743) | Peatland microbial communities from MTU Mesocosm Facility, Houghton, MI, USA - PEATcosm2014_Bin11_10_metaG | ecosystem: Environmental > Terrestrial > Soil > Wetlands > Peat | place... | reverse complement strand
GGGGTTGCCACTATTTTTTCTTAATCGGCGTAAATCGGCGTAATCGGCGGTTAAAACTATTCCTTCTAAACGTCGCATGGCGAAGCTCACTGCTTGACGGGTGATGTCCTGGGTCGGCACTGGGAAAGAAGGCAAGGCAAGGTTTAACCGCCGATTACGCCGATTTACGCCGATTAGGAAAAAAGAAGAGGATTGGATGATTCGAATTTACGTTGTAGAAACGCAAATTATAGCAAAAGGCAAGTTGTTTCGTGGAGTCCTGTTTGAATTGTTATTGAACACGTTGCTTTTATATCGTAATTAGTTTTGGGGTTGCAACTATTTTTTCTTAATCGGCGTAAATCGGCGTAATCGGCGGTTAAAACTATTCCTTCTAAACGTCGCATGGCGAAGCTCACTACTTGACGGGTAATGTCTTGGGTCGGCACTGGGAAAGAAGGTAAGGCAAGGTTTAACCGCCGATTACGCCGATTAAGAAAAAAGAAGAGGATTGGATAATTCGAATTTACGTTGTAAAAACGTAACTTATAGCAAAAAGCAAGTTTTTTCTGGATTCCTGCTTGAATTGTTATTGAATGTGTTGCTTTTATATCGTAATTGGTTTTGGGGTTGCCACTATTTTTTCTTAATCGGCGTAAATCGGCGTAATCGGCGGTTAAGCCTATTCTTCTTACCTTGCCAGTGAGTCCAGCGACAGCCGCCGGCATTCCAGGCTTGGGGTGGCGAAATTCAGCAGCAGAGCTTTCTTCAGTCCGGTTGCGTTGAGGTAGTTGATCACCTGCGCATTCTCGATCGCCGACAATCTTGCGATAGCCTTGAGTTCGACCAGCAGCGTTCCGAAACACACGAAATCGGCTCGGTAGGAGACATTGAGCCTTTCCCCGCGATACATTATCGGCAACGCCACCTCGCGTTCGAACGCAACGCCTCGGAACGCCAGCTCTATGGCCAGGGCCTCCTGATAGACGGCTTCGAGGAAGCCGGAACCAAGCGCGTTGTGGACCGCCATCGCGGCACCGATGACCGCGTAGGTTTGCTCGTCGCGTTCGCGGCCCGGTGGGGCCATTCTTCAAATCCTTGTGCAACGACAACCGACACTATCTCCCTGGTGGTGCCAGACGTGGGTAGGTTCTCAACCGGGACGCTCACCGGCGACTACGATTATGTTACGATGCAGGCCATGGCAGCAGCACGATTTTTCCGCCGAGGCCGCCTTGGTCGATGCGGATGTGGGCCTCTCGCGCGGCGGCGAGGGGCAGGCGGTCGATGACGACGGGGTGGATGGCGCGGTCGCGCAGCAGGGTGAATAATGTTGCCATGTCGCTGCGAAATTCGTCGGGGAGAGTTTTGCGGCGGGCGGTGATGCTGTAGAAGTGCGCGCGGCGGCGGCCGAATAGGAAGCTTAAGCTGTTCCATAGCTTGAGGCGCGCCAGCCCAAGGCCGGCTTGGATGAGACTTTCACGGCCTACCGCCATGGTTTGCGCGCCGTAGCCGATCAGCAGGCCACCTTTAGCCAGACAGGCAAAGGAGCGGACGAAATGGCGGCCGCCGATCGCATCGAACGCGATATCGACGCCGGCGTTGGAGGTGAGGCGGCGCACGGAGGGCACAAAATCGCCGGCGCGGTAGTCGATCGCGGTGGCGCCGTAACGCTCGACCACCGGAATATTCGTGGCGGAGCAGGTGCCGATGGCCTTGAGGCCGAAATGCCGCGCCAGGTCGAGCAGCGCGGTGCCGACCGTGCCGGAGGCGCCGATCACCAGGATATTGGCGCCCGGTCGCAGGGCGCGATAGCGGGTGAGCATCTGGTAGGCGGTCAGGTAGGCGAGCGGGATGCAGACCGCCTCGGCGGGATCAACATCGTCGGGGACCGGCACCAGCAGGTGCGCGGGGCGGATGGCGTACTGGGTGTAGCCGCCGACAACGCAGAGGTCGGCGACGATTTGGCCCTCGGGTGGCGTGGTGACGCCCGGGCCGGCCTTGTCGACGATGCCGACGAGTTCATAGCCGGGGGTGTAGGGCGGCTTGCCCTTGAAATCGGGGTAGCGGCCGCGGCGGATCATGGTGTCGGTAAAGCCGGTGCCGGCGGCTAGCACCTTGATGCGGACCTCGCCGGGGGCGGGCTCCGGGAGGGTGGTTTGCCCGGCCAGCTCGAGGACCTCGGGGCCGCCGAAGCGGATGGCTTGGATGAGTTGCCAGGGCATGAGGTAGGAAGGAAGCACTTCTTTTTGAAAAAAGAAGCAAAAACTTTTGTTCCTAAAGAAATGGGGTCTGGGGCCTACGGCCCCAGCGGGGGTCCAGGGGGCAGAGCCCCTTGGCCTTCTTAATGCTTCGCAAGCACATGCCCGTCGAACCATGCGAGATCACGCTCGGTGCGGTCGCGAATGTAGCTCGGGCGGGTTTGCACGTGGAACGAGCCCGGGTAGATGATGAGCTGGGTTTCCACGTTCCGGCTGCGCAGGGCCTGATACATCTGTTCCTGGTTCAGTAAGGGAACATTGTCATCCTTGTCGCCGCCCATGAACAGGGTGGGGGTGGTGATGCGGTCCGCGTGCAGGAATGGGAACGAGATTTTCTCCCAGGCGGCGGTGTTGGCCCAGGGCGTGCCGAGTTCGGCTTCGTAATCGCGCACATATTCGTCGGTGCCGTAGCCGGCGAGGATGTTGGAAATGCTGGCGCCGCTGGTGGCGGCGCGGAAACGGTGGTCTTGCGCGATGACGTAGTTGGTCAACATGCCGCCGTAGCTCCAGCCGCCGATGCCGAGGTGTGCGGGGTCGGCGATGCCCTGGCGGACGGCGTAATCCACCGCGGCCAGCACATCCTGCGCATCCTTGTGGCCCCAATCAGCGTAGATGGCGGCGGAAAAAGCCTGGCCGCGGCCGGTGCTGCCGCGCGGATTGACCGCGAGCACGACGTAGCCGTGCGCGGCCAGCACCTGTGGGCTCAGATAATAGTCCAGATCGAAATCAAGGCGATCATCCAGCTGGTCCTGTGGGCCGCCATGCAGGACGAGGATGGAAGGGTATTTCCTGCCGGCGATGTAGCCTGGCGGCGTCAGCAGAATGCCATGGATATCGGTGCCGTCGGCGCTGGGGAATGCGATATCATGTACGGTGGCAAGCTGTATTTGCGAAAGCCAGGCTGCGTTACGTTGCGACAATGGCCGTTCGGTGCCTTGATGCCAGGCGTAGATTTCATCGGGCACCGTCGGCTGGCCGGCCAATAGTGCGATTTTGCCTTCCGGTGCCTCGGAAAAACCCAACACCACGCGGCGTCCGCCGGCGAGCGTTCTTGGTACGCCGCCATTGGCGTCGATGCTGGCAAGATAATCGGCGCGATCGTCCTCCACCAGAAAGCGAATTTGCTGGCCGTCCGGGGACCAGGCCGGCGCGCTGACGTTGCGGTCCAAGGTCGGCGTGAGTACGCGGGCGGGGCCGCCGGATGCGGGGACGATCGCGAGGCTGCGCACGCCATACTCGATCAGTTTTTTCGGGCCGCCGTGGACGTAGGCGATTTTTGTTGCGTCCGGGCTCCAGGCGGGCGGGCTTTGCCAATCGGGGTCGGCATCGGTGCCGTCGAAGTTGGTGAGCGCGCGCGGTTTGGCACCGGCTTTGGCATCGATCAGGTAGATCGCCCAGTTGCCGTCGCGGTCGGCGTTCGGCTGGCGCTTGCTGACGAAGGCGATTTGGCGGCTGTCGGGTGAGAAGGCGGGCAGCGCTTCGTCGTACGGGCCGGTGAGGAGTTGCGTGGCGCGGTGTGTTGCGGTGTCGAACAGATAGAGGTGATGGCGGCGGTTGGTCAGGTAGCCTTCGATGTCCTGCTTGAATTGGAAACGGTCGATGACGATGGGTTTGGGCGGGGCGTCTTCGGCGGGCTTCGGGGCCGGCGGCGGGTCCATGACGATCAAGGCGATGTGGCGGGTGTCCGGCGCCCAGGCGTAGGCGTCGATGCCGCCGGGCAGGTTGGTGAGTTTTTCGGCTTCGCCGCCGGCGCGGTTCATTTGCCAAAGCTGGCTTTCGCCATCGGTGCCGGCGCGGTCGGAGAGAAACGTGATCGCCTGGCCGTCGGGGCGCCAGCGCGGATCGGTTTCGCTTTCCTTGGGGCGGGAGGTGAGTTGGATGGTTTGGGTGGCGTCCCAACGGGTCAGCCAGATGTGGGTGTCGGTGTCATCCGCGGCGAGGTTGGGGGTTTCGACCTGGTAGAGCACGGCGTCGCCGGTGGGGGAGATTTGCGGCTGGGTGACGTCTTGGAGGGCGAGGATGTCGTCGATGGTGATTTTGTGCGCGGCGAGGGCCGATGGGGCAGCGAGGAGGCAGAGGGCCATGGCGGTGAAGGCGTGGCGTTTCATATGACCCGCGCGTGACCGAAGGCGGCGGGCGTGATGATCGGGATTCCACGGAACGCATCGAGCACCAGCAAGTCAGCGTCGCCGGATACGATGACATCAGCGCCCCCGTTCAGCGCCAGTGCCAGAAACTTGTCGTCGTTCGGATCGCGACATCTTGTCACGTTCTCGGTGATTGTCACCAGTTCAGCCGCGGCAAAGATCCGGCGCAAATTGGTCAGGAAAAGCGGCGAGATTTTGGCGGCAAAATACGGTCGCTCGAACACTAGCAACGCTTCCCGTTCCGTGGCGTCGGTCTTGAGAAGGCCGCCATATTTCCCAATCCATCGTAAAATGTTGCCTGGCCACGACGAGTCCTTGAGCGCAGCGCTGACAATGACGTTGGTGTCGATGACGACCCTCACCGCAGATGCGGCTCAACGTCCCGTTGTGCGCGCTTGATCAGCCGGTCGATGTCATCGTCGGTCCAACCCTCAGCGATGACCTTGGGCCGCGCGAATTGCCGCGACTTGGTGATCCAGTCATTGGGGTCGGGCGGCTCAATGGTGATTGTCACGCGTTGGTCGGGCGGGACGCCGCGGCGCGCGAGTTCGGCGGCGACCTGTCCCGCGGTGCTGGTGATGAACTCCGGCTCTTTCAACTTTGCCACCATCGTGCTCTTTCGGATACGATTGGCGGAGTCAAGGTGCCGCCTGTGACCACCGTCAGCGGCGGCCATCACCCCGCGATGGACCGCCGCATCTTGCTATCACTGGGCGGTTCCATTTTCAAACACAACCGGTGCCGGACCATGGGGGAGCAGGGCGTACGCTCACTCACTTTGTCCGCCGCGTGTTGGAGGAACAAATTCACCACCAGGCGCCGGCGGCGCTCACGCCCGCCGAGCGCGCGCGCGCATGGCGGGAGTCGGCTAATGGGCTGCCGCAGACGAAGCCGCTTTCAGACCAGGCGATCAGCCGTGAGAGCCTTTACGCCGACCGTGGATGAGTGTTCTTGTCGATACAAACGTTCTGTTGCGCAGGACGCAGCCTGATCATTCCAGTTATGCGGTCGCGGTAGAAGCGTGGCGCGCCTGCGTGAATCGGACCAGGCGGTGTATTTCACATTGCAAAATATCGCGGAATTCTGGAATGTGGCGACCGGGACCACGCAACCAATGAACAAAAGTTTTGGTAACAATATACTTGACTCAGAGAGGAAGTATAGGGGTTACGGCGGGTCTCTACTTCCGACTGAAATGCGCACAGGCGCTTTTTCCAAAGGGGGATTGATCGCCTTTTCCGGGAAATACTGGAATTTTATTCCAGCGTCGGTGAAGGCTTTCGCTAACGCTTCGGATTCTTTTGAGGGGCTGGTTTTTATCTCCACGTTCCGGCCGGGCTGGAAGGGCACGATATCATATGGAATCACTTTCAAGGAGGTTAGCGATAGAGCTAAGGCGACCTGCCTTGCATACTCAAACCCCTCGGGATCATATCGCGAGAACTCAAGGTCTAAGGAAAAGTGGAATCCCTCCAAAGCCTTAAGTAGCTTTTGGCGTTGGCCCGCGTCGATAACCCTCCATGCGTATTTTTGCTCAATTTCAGCAGCCCTTATTCGGGCGTCGGCGGCCTCCTTGATTGCGTGCGCGGCCTCGATTCTTGCCGCTTCTAATTGCCAGGCAGCCTCACGAGTGCGCGCCTCATCTCTGATTTGCAGAGCCGCCTGGAATCCGAGTTCCAGCGCGAGGCCGAGCACAAGTAACACGAAGCCAAATTTGGCGAGCGATCTCTTGAAGCCCCTCTTTCGGTACTCAGAAATGAGCGCAACGGGGCCTGCATTCTTAAGTAAATCAGCGACTTTGCGAAGTAGCTCCTCCTCTTCTAGAGCTACGCCCGCTATCACAAATCCGGAAGAAACCCAAAGCGCCCAGTACAGCCAGTCGATGCCAGAGCCGCTTGGAGCGCCATCCATCTATATGTCTCAGGCTGAAGGAGACGCGTGGGCGCGACTTGTAAATATATGTGCGATCATCGTTTTTATCTTTGCTTACCCATTCATGCGGCTTGCGTGCGCGTATGGGGCGTTTGTGCGTCGCCATCAGAGGTGGTGGTAGATGCTGTTTTTCGTTTTTTCGGTCTGCTCGGCCCCGCTGTGGCGGCTGCGTCAAAACGCTGTTCTCGTGCGCGATCATACAGCTCTTGCTGTGCCTGCACCTCCTCTGGCGATACCTTTAGGAGTCGCTTGGTGAGTGCCTTAAACGTCGCCATCGTGTCTTTTGGTTCGTCGGGCGGGCCGCGTCCCTCGGCCTTGGCGTTCTTCTCTCTATGCTGCGGGGGCGACATGGCCGATCAGCTCCTTGTAGGTGATCCGCTTGCCGGTCACTTGGCCAAGCACCGTGCGGAAGCGGTCCCCGTCTTTGTCCTTACGCTCGTTAAAGCGGAAAGTCTGCTCAACCACATAGGCGTCAAGGTGCGTCGGCTCTACGCTCACATAGGTGCCTTTCAGCGCCCGCTTAAACAGAGACCAGAAGTTCTCCATGCCGTTTGTGTGAACGTTGTCGCGAACATATTCTACAGCGTGATCAACTACTTGGTGGATATAATCCGAGTCCAGGCCGTCATAGGAGCGCAGCGCATCGGTAAACACGGCGGCGCCCTTCTCCGCCACCTTGCGGATAGCGGCCTGAACCGTGCCCTTCTTGCGGTTCTTCACATGCTCCGCCGTTACCTTGCTCGGTTCGGTCTCATTGCCGCGTCTCAGCACGCCCATGACAACCTCCTTCCCGGAAACGCCGCTGCCGGTGATCGTCTTAGCGCGGCGGCTAGACGACATGTTCTTGGCCCGGCCGCCGACGAATGTCTCGTCCGCCTCAAACTCGCCGCCGCTCTTGAGGAAAGAGCCGGTCTCCATGGCGAGGCGGATACGATGCAGCATGAACCACGCCGTTTTCTGCGTGACGCCAATGCCACGGTGGATTTCGTAGGAGCTAACGCCGTTCTTGCAGTTGGCGATCAGCCAAATGGCAGCGAACCACTTGTCCAGGCCAAGCGGACTATCCTCGAAAATGGTGCCCACCTTGGCGGAGAACTGGCGGCGCGAGTGTGCGCCCTTGCACTCCCACATGCGGCGGGTGGCGATGAACCGCACGTCAGACCGCCCGCACGTGGGGCAGCGGACGCCTTCGGGCCAGCGAAGCTCGACCATGGTGGCAAGCGTCACATCGGGGTCCGCGAAGTAGCGGACGGCTTCAACGAGGGTTTGGGGTGCGTTGCTCATGGGCTATCGTATAGCCGAGTCGGATCACTGAGTCAAGTATATTATTACCAAAGTTTTTGCTTCTTTTTTCAAAAAGAAGTGCTTTCTTCTGTTCTTTTTTGAAAAAAAGAACCAAAAAACTTTTGTTCATTTTGATTTCGCTTCAATCGGGCGCGACCGTGGCCCCGCGCGGCTTGGCCGCCTGCATCCAAACGCCGCCCGCGCCGCGTATGGGGGATGTAATGGCACCGATGCTGGGCTACAGACACCGCACATGCACCGTGCCGGTACAGACCCGTGACCACTGACGCCGCGCAAATCGGCTCGGAGGCGTTGTTGATGCGATGCGCCCAAGGCGATCGCGCGGCTTTCCGCGCGCTGTATGACCGCCACGCCCCCCGCCTTTACGGGGTGGCGCTGCGCATCACGCGGCAGGCCAGCCTTGCCTCCGACACGGCGCAGGAGGCGTTCGTGCAGATCTGGCAGAATGCCCGCCATTTCGACCCCGCGCGCGGCAGCGCGGAGGCCTGGATGACCACCCTGACGCGCTATCGGGCGCTCGATATGGTGCGGCGCGCCGGCCCGGCCCTGGTGCCGCTGGAGGACGAGCCCGACCTGGAGGCTTACGACCGGCTGGACGTGCTGGAGACCGACGCGGACGGGCGCGCGTTGCGGCAATGCCTGGAGCGGCTGGAGCCGTCGCGGCGGCGCCTGGTGACCATGGCGTTTGTCGAGGGTTTTTCGCACGCCGAGCTGGCGGCGCAGTTGGTGATCCCGCTGGGGACGATCAAATCGTCGATCCGGCGCACGCTGGCGGCGTTGCGGGAGTGCCTGGGCGGATGAGCGGCACGCTGCCCGAGGACCAGGCCGGTCTGTATGTGCTCGGCGCGCTGAGTGCGGAGGAAATGCGCGCGGTGCGCGGCGCGGCCGGGCGCGACCCGGCGCTGGCGGCGGAGATCGCGGCGTGGGAGCGGCGGCTGGCGCCGTTGGCGCGGCTGGTGCCGGAGGCGGCGCCGCCGCCCACCCTGTGGCCGCAACTGGAGGCGCGGCTATCGCGCGTCGCGGCGGGCACCGGCGCGCCGGCGGACTCGGTTAAGGTGCTGAAGATGCGCCGGCCGGCGCGGGGCAGCCCATCGCAACGGCCGGTGGTGTTCTGGCGGGCGGCCGCGGCCGGCGCCATGGCGCTGGCGGCGTCGCTGGCGGTGGTGCTGGTGACGCGCGGGCCACCGCGGCCGGCGCAACTGGCCATGGTGTTGCCGCACCGGCCGGGCGAGGGCGGCTGGCTGGTGGAGGTCAACGATCGTGGCGAGCTGCATGTGCAGGCCAGCGGCGCGCTGTCGCGGGCGGCGGACCGCGATTACGAGCTGTGGGCGCTGGCGGAGGGGGCGGACCGGCCGCTGCCGCTGGGGCTGATGCCGCTGAGCAACACGACGGTGATCAAGGCGAACAAGCTGCCGAGCCGGAAATACCAGCTGCTGGTGAGCCTGGAGCCGAAGGGCGGCTCGCCGACCGGGCTGCCGACGGGGCCGGTGATGTACGCAGGCGATGTGGTGACGTGGCGGTGATGCGGGTGATTTAAGGAAGGCCAGGGCTCTGCCCTGGACCCGCTGGGGCCGGGGGCCCCAGACCCCCATTCATAAGGATTGTTTGGGGGAACGGCGAAGCCTGGCAAACCTTGGTCGGTTCAATGGCTTCGCCCAGACGCCAAGGAAAGGCCGCGCAGCGCTAAGAGGGGTCTGGGGCCTCCGGCCCCAGCGGGGTCCAGGGGCGGAGCCCTGGCCTTCCTTAACCTGCCCACCCCAGTATACCTCGACAACGCACCAAGCACCGCCCATTTTCGCGGAGCGCTTGGATGCTGGGAGCACGCGGTCGTATGCAGAACTTGACACGCCGGATGGATGACGAGCCGCCGGAGCACGAGCCGGACATCCCCGAGCCCGAGGGTCCGGAGCAGAAGGAGCCGGAGGGCGCGCGCAGCATGGGCGTGGTCAATGAGCTCGAGCACCGGCTGCTGAAGCAGCGCAAGGTGCTGATTTTCGGCGGCATCAACGACAAACTGGCGCGCGACGTCACCGGCCGCCTGTTGGCTTTGGCCAGCGCCTCGGCCGAGCCGATCGATGTGTATATCAACTCGCCGGGCGGGCATGTGGAGAGCGGCGACACGATCCATGACATGATCCGGTTCGTCGATGGCGAGGCGCCGGTGCGGGTGATCGGCACCGGGTGGGTGGCGAGCGCCGGCGCGCTGATTTTCCTGGCCGGCAAGAAGGAGCGGCGGTTCTGCCTGCCGCAGACGCGGTTCCTGCTGCACCAGCCGATGGGCGGCGTTCGGGGCCCTGCCGTGGATATCGACATCGAGGCGAAGGAGATCGTGAAGATGCGCGAGCGGCTGAACCGGCTGATCGCGCGCGAGACGGGCCAGACCTATGAGCGGGTGGCGCGCGACACCGACCGCAATTACTGGATGAGCGCGGAGGAGGCGATTGCTTACGGCATGCTGGACCGGGTGATCAGCTCGGTGGCGGAGCTGAAGTAACTGGCACGAACGCGCGCCGCCTGTAGGATGACGCCATGCCCCGAACCGCGCTCAAGCCATCGGCCGATGCACCGACCGCGGAAACCGCCGAGGCGCGGGCGGCCCGCGTCGAGAGCGAAGCGCGCATGATGGCGGAAGCGCGTACGCGCCTCGACGCTGGCGAGGGCATTACCGGGGCGGCATTGGCTGTGTGGTTCGATGCTTACAAGGCAACGGACGAGATGATTCCGGTCCCGAAGGTGGGCACCGCGGGCTGACCAGGGATCCGCCTCGTACATGAAATCCGGTGGCGCTTCAGGCACTTGCCCGAAGAGCCTATCGATACAAAAACGCGACAACCTGCCGCCTAAGCGTACATCAAATTAACAAAAGTTTTTGCTTCTTTTTTCAAAAAGAAGCGCTTTCTTCTGTTCTTTTTTGAAAAAAAGAACCAAAAAACTTTTGTTCATTTTACCTCGAACAAGTCCCAACAGGTCCCCATGCACCCCTTCCTCGTGGAAGCCGCCGCCCGCGGCTTTATCCATCAATGCACCGACAGCGAGGCACTCTCCGACGCGCTCGGGGCCGGTGTTGTTTCGGCCTATATCGGCTTCGACTGCACCGCGGACAGCCTGCACGTCGGCAGCCTGGTTTCCATCATGCTGCTGCGGCTGCTGCAGAAGCACGGGCATCGGCCGGTGGTGCTGATGGGCGGGGGCACCACGCGCATCGGCGATCCTTCCGGGCGCGACTCCTCTCGGCAGTTGCTAACCGACGAAGCGATCGCCGCGAACATGGCGGGCATCCGGCGCAATTTCGCGCCGTTCCTTCGTTTCGGCGCGGGCGCCACCGACGCGCTGATGGCCAACAACGCCGACTGGCTCGATGCGCTCGGCTATATATCGCTGCTGCGCGAAATCGGGCCGCATTTTTCGGTCAACCGCATGTTGACCATGGACAGCGTGCGGCTGCGGCTGGAGCGCGAGCAGCCGCTGACGTTCCTTGAATTCAACTACATGATTCTGCAGAGTTACGATTTCTGCGAATTGCACCGCCGGCTCGGCGTGACCTTGCAGATGGGCGGATCGGATCAGTGGGGCAACATTGTTTCGGGCGTCGATCTGGTGCGCCGCACCGATGCCGCGCAGGTGTTTGGCCTGACCACGCCGCTGATCACCACCGCCTCCGGCGGCAAGATGGGCAAGACCGCGCAGGGCGCTGTATGGCTCAGCGCGGAACGGCTTTCGCCTTACGATTACTGGCAGTTCTGGCGCAATAGCGAGGACGGCGACGTCAGCCGCTTCCTGCGCCTGTTCACCGAGTTGCCGCTCGACGAAATCGCCTGCTTGGAGGCGCTGGAAGGCGCCGGTATCAACGAGGCCAAGAAAGCGCTCGCCAATGCGGCGACCGTCCTGCTGCATGGCGAGGCCGCGGCGTGGGAAGCGGCGGACACCGCGCGCCGCACATTCGAACAGGGCGCCGTCGCGGAAACATTGCCCACACACACGGTTTCCGCGTCCGATCTGGCGGCTGGCATTCCGATCTTTCGCCTGCTGGCTGAATCGGGCCTCGCCACCAGCAATGGCGAAGCCCGCCGGCTGATTAGAGGCGGCGGTGCGCGACTGAACGACGATGTCATTGCCGACGAAGCGCATCTGGTAACGGCGGCCGATCTGCGTGACGGTGTGGCAAAGCTATCGGCCGGGCGCAAGCAGCATCGTTTGATCAAGATTTCGTAACAAACAAGACAAGATTAACCACGAAGATCACGAAGAGCACGAAGAAGGAAAAATAAGTGATCAAAAAAACTAGTTAAACGAAACGATAAAATCAGCGCTCACCCGTTTCTTCTTCGTGTTCTTCGTGTCCTTCGTGGTTAATCTTCCTATAACCCCCGGCAAGACCAAGGTTATTTCATTCTGGACCTCTTCTCAACGGGGTTCATTGCGGCCTTCCGGCACGTTCGCGGCAGCCGGCGCGGCGATCCACGGCCCCAGCGTCATGCCGTCGCTGACCGCGCGCACCTGGTTCCGGCCGTACTGTTTGGCGCTGTACAGCGCCCGATCGGCCAGGTCGATCAGCTTCTGCGCCACGTCACCCGGCCGCGGCGCCATGCTCGCCGCGCCGATGCTGATCGTCACGTATCCGATCGGATTTCCCTCATGCGCCATGCAGGCATCCAGCACGGCCAGACGCACCCGCTGCGCGACCTCGCGCGCACCGACTTCATCGGTGCCGGGCAGCAACGCCACGAACTCCTCGCCGCCGAAGCGCGCGGCAAAATCCGGCGGCCTGCGCAACGTCCTTTGCGTCACCTCGGCAATCAGCCGCAGACAGTCGTCGCCTGCCGGATGGCCATAACGATCATTAAAAGATTTGAAATGATCGACGTCGATCACCAGCAAGGCGAGATCGGTCGCGTCGCGCGCAGCACGGCCCCATTCCGTCTGCAACGTCGAATCGAACGCGCGCCGGTTGCCGATGCCGGTCAGCCCGTCGGTCGCGGACAACTCCGTCAGCCGCGCGTTCGCCGCCTCCAGCCGCTGGTCGGAGAGCAGCATTGACGCGATTTGCCGGCCGGTATAGCGCGCGGCGTTACGGATCGACCCATATTGGATCAAAAGAAACGGCACCAGCATCAATATCAGCGGCGAATGGCTGATCGCCGCGCCGGCGATCGTCGGCATCGAGGTCAGGACAACTTGTGCATACATCGCGGCGGGAGAAGCTGCGTTGCGCACCGTGCTGGCGCCCACCCAGAGCGACTGCACGACCACGACGAACATCTGCATCAGCGGATCGTCGAACAGCAGAAACGCGCACAGATCCGCGGCGCCCCAGAGCAAACTGAACATCGCGACGCTCAACATGAACTGCCGCGCCCACTTGTCCGGTCCGCGCGGCCAGCGTTCTTCCCAGGTCTGCCAATCCGCCGCGCGTGCCTCCGTCGCACTGGTCGCCGCGGGACCGACCGCCCCCGGAGCCGGCTTTGTCTGGTTTCGAAACCCGCGCGCCTGCGCGAGCCGCACACAGCCCAGCAGTGCCGAGGCACCCATCAGCACCGCGAACCCGGACCAACGGGTGCGGGCGAAGCAGATACCCAGGACCACCGTCAACGATAGGCCGTCCTCGAACAGGCTGCGCGTCTGGTTGAGCAGCGAGGCGACCAGGCGCCAGCGGTATTCCGGCGTCAATTCGTCAGCCGAAACCAGCATCGGAACGCGGAACGCCACGCAACTCTCCCCGTCTCTCGCCCAAATTCTAGGCGCCAGACGTTGAGGCTTCGTTAGCCTCTTGTATTGACCGCGCAGAACGGTGATCTTACCTATTGGCGCGCTGCCAATGCCAATTCCGGAACTAATGAATCGGGGTCTGGGGCCGGCGAAGCCAAGAAAATCTGGTTATTTATTGGCTTCGCCAAATAGTTAAGAAAAAGCCGCGCAGCGCTAATGGGGGTCTGGGGCCGCCGGCCCCAGCGGGTCCAGGGCAGAGCCCTGGCCTTACCTATCTATACTAACTTTTCGTTTCCTGTTGCCACAGCCTCCATTTCCGCTTGCAAATGCTGCTGCGCCGACCCCGCGGGCTCAGGCAGCCACGCCGGCATTTCCAGCCCGTCGCCAACCGTGCGCACCTGGTTGCGGCCAAGCTGCTTGGCGCTGTACAGTGCCCGAT
>Ga0181531_10001708_pt1 | contig 13774 bp, 5 predicted proteins | sample PEATcosm2014_Bin_38_FD_119743 | JGI IMG/M metagenome (GOLD analysis project Ga0181531, IMG submission 119743) | Peatland microbial communities from MTU Mesocosm Facility, Houghton, MI, USA - PEATcosm2014_Bin11_10_metaG | ecosystem: Environmental > Terrestrial > Soil > Wetlands > Peat | place... | reverse complement strand
TCGCCCCCGGGCGGGCCAATGGCTGGAGCCCGCACGTCCTGGAACAGGCATCGCACAAACGGCTTATCCGCCCGGCCGCCCGCTACGTCGGTCCACCACCACCACAGCCGGTAGCGCAGCCTTCCGAGGCGAGCGGAGCCCGGCCGGTTGAACGTGAAATCTGACTAACATGCTCTGCATTAGGTGATAAGGGCAGAACCTCAGGCAGGGTGATCATGACAAAGACGGATGCAACCTCCAAAGGATCCGGGAAAGCAACCAAATTCTTCTCCTTTCCCAACCCGGTCAATGAGGTCTCCGCCCGGCTGGTGGCCGCCGGAGTCGTCGTGATGAGCGTGCTGACCATCACGTTGAACCTCAAATGGGCCACCGCGGTGATCGCCTACGGATTCGCCGCACGCGTCCTGACGGGACCCAAATTGAGCCCGTTGGGCCAGTTGGCGACCCGGGTGCTCACTCCGCGCTTGCCCTTCGCGGCCCGGCCCGTGGCCGGGCCCCCGAAACGGTTCGCCCAGGGCATCGGTGTTGCCTTTTCGGTCACTGCGCTCATACTCACCATCCTCGGATTCTGGGGGGCCGCCCAGATCGTGCTCGCCCTCCTTGCCACAGCCGCCTTCCTCGAGTCCGCGTTGGGTCTGTGCCTCGGGTGCAAGGCCTTTGCGGTGCTCATAGGGGTCGGTGTGGTCCCCGCCGAGGTCTGCGAGAAGTGCAACAACATCTGGGCGCACTCGGCCACCGCGTAGGTCGATCGCTGCGACCGTCGACTCGACGCACACTCCTCCCCCGTCCTGGCGCGATGCCGTCAAGCGCCACCTCTTGACATTTATGTGAGTAGTCACTAACTTAGCTCGGTATGGTACCGGTCCGACAGAGCGCAGAGGTGCGGCGAGCGTCCGTGCTGAACGCGGCCATTGTCGAGTTCGCCCGATCGGGCTACGCCGGCACCTCCACCGAGGCCATCGCCACCCGGGCCGGGATTTCGCAGCCCTATCTCTTCCGGCTCTTCGGAACGAAGAAGGAGCTGTTCATCGCCACGTACAGCATGGTGGCCTCCCGGATCGAGGAGGCGTTCGTGGCCGTCGCCGAGGAGCTGGAAGGCGAGGAGGCCATGCTCGCCATGGGAATGGCGTACCTCGAACTACTGCAGGACCCCGATCTCCTTCAGGTGCAACTGCACGGTTTCGTCGCCGCCGCCGCTGATCCCGACATCGCTTCGGCATGCCAGGACACCTTCCGGCGCCTATGGCGTCTGGTCGACGCCGCAACCCACGCCGAACCGGCGGTCATCCGGGAATTCTTTGCGCAGGGCATGCTGTGCAACGTCTTGGCCGCCATCGACCTCCGCGCGGTCAAGGAGCCGTGGGCCCAATCTTTCTTCGACGGGGAAGAGGCGAAGCGCGAAGCAATGCTGTCGTGGGGCGGGGCCCGTTCCGATGCCGCGTCTCCGGCTCGCACCGGCTCCGCGTAGGGAGCCGAGTAACCACGCAGATTTCACTCCCCTCGCACGTTCCACCCTCCGACGTACTTAGTAACTAATCACAACCTTATCGGTCAATCCCTCTCCCCTCGAGTGACAAGGAGCAATCATGACCACAGCGATCGAGACCCAGTCCGAAACGGCACCGAGGAAGACGAGAACTCGCGGGGGCGCGGCGTGGGCCGTGATCATCACCGGCCTCGCCCTCTTCATGGCGTCGCTGGACAATCTGGTGGTCACGACGGCATTGCCGGTGATCCGCGTCCACCTGCACGCCGGGCTGTCCGGCCTCGAATGGACGGTCAATGCCTACACCCTGACGTTCGCCGTCCTGCTTCTGAGCGCAGCCGCCATCGGCGAACGGTTCGGCCGGCGGCGAGTCTTCGTCATCGGCGTCACCGTCTTCACGGCGGCGTCGGCCGCGGCGGCGCTGGCCCCATCGATTGGCGTCCTGGTGGCCGCCCGGGCCGTCCAAGGGGCGGGCGGAGCGATGATCATGCCCTTGTCGTTGACGCTCCTGAGCGCAGCCGTCTCTCCGGAGCGACGGAATGCAGCACTTGGAATTTGGGGGGCGATTGGCGGAGCCGCGGTGGCCATCGGGCCGCTCGTGGGAGGGGCCATCACCACCGGCTGGGCCTGGCAGTACATCTTCTGGCTCAACGTGCCGATCGGGATCGTCCTGGCCGCTCTGGCGTGGTGGAAGCTCGCCGAATCACGGGGCAAGGCGCCCCGGCTCGATCTGCGCGGTGCGGTCCTCGTCAGTATGGGTCTCTTCGGCGTGGTCTACGGACTGGTGGAGGGGAACGCGCACGGCTGGACCAGTACCGAAGTGCTGGCATCGTTCGCCGGCGGCGCCGTGGGGTTGGCCGCGTTCGTGTGGTGGGAACTTCGAACGACAGATCCCATGCTGCCACTCCGCCTGTTCAAGAACCGCGCCTTCGCGGCGGTCAACGTGACCGCCATGCTCTTCAGCTTCGGGATGTTCGGATCGGTCTTCTTCCTCTCGCAATTCCTCCAGACCGTTCAGGGCTACTCGCCTCTCGGCGCGGGGCTCCGGATCCTGCCGTGGACCGGCATCATCATGCTCTTCGCACCGGTCGTCGGAGTTCTGGTCGAGCGTTGGGGAGCCACGCGACTCGTCGTAACCGGTCTCCTTCTCCAAGCGGCCGGCCTGCTGTGGTTAGGACTGTTGGTGACATCGGGCACTCCGTACATCGACATGGTCCCGGCATTCGTGCTGGCCGGCCTCGGCATGACGCTCTTCTTCGTGCCATTGGCATCGCTGGTCCTGGGCGCGGTACCCCCCTCGCTCGAGGGTGTTGCCTCGGGAACGAACAGCGCCTTTCGTGAGGTGGGAGGTGTCCTCGGCATCGCCGTACTCGGAGCCGTGTTCTCCTCGTCGGGTAGCTATTCCTCGGCCCAGGACTATGTGAGCGGACTGCGGCCGGCCATCTTGGTCGGTGCGGTCGCCGTCCTACTCGGCACGTTCACCGCTCTCTTCGTGCCCGCACTACGGCGCGCCCGGGCGGGAGAGACAGCGCAAGCCGCGCAGCCCACGGGTGCATCCGAGCTGATTGCATCGACACTGGGATCGGCGGCATAGGAGAAGATCCCACCGTCAGAGGCGACCAGGAGCGATCGGCACCGGACGAACAACGGTTTGAAGTGGCGATGATCCCGGTGCACGTTCACTGCGGTTCGCAACGGCTCCAGGCAAAGTCACAGCCGAGAGCGGAGCGAGAGTACCGCTCACCTCCGTTGGCGATTTCCTTGTCTCAAGTGTCGTTTCTGTGTCGTCGGTGTCGTCTATGTGTCGTCGGTGACGCCGGCGGGAGCCGACCCATTGGTGGCAGCGGGGAAGCGCCGACGGAAGGCTCGGAGGGAGCACGCGGTAACGCGACGTGGGGTGCGGGCCCGCGCGCGACCTGCTCACGGGAACTGGAATCTCCGTTATGGTCCTGGGTGTAAAGAACGTCACTTGCGAGGAAGGGGTTTCCGATGAAGGTCCGAGGGTTGTTCGCCAATGCCACCGCCTTGAAGGAGGTGCCGGCAGGATCGCTCATCTTCTCGGAGGGCGACGCAGGTGAGGAGATGTTCGGGATTATTGAGGGCGAGGTTGAGGTGCGCACCCACAGCGGGCAGACCTATCTGCTCGGCCCCGACGACACCTTCGGCGAGATGGCAATCGTCGATCAGGTTCCCCGCAGCGCGACGGCCACCGCAGTGGTCGATACGAAACTGGCGGTGATCAATCGGCACCGTTTCCTCTTTCTCGTCCACGAGACCCCCATGTTCGCCATTCAGGTCATGTCGAGCCTCGGGGGACGGGTCCGCGCCAAGGACTGACAGCGGGCCGCGCTTCGCTGACAGGCCGGCCCATCCGGCCGGGCCGTCAGGTCGGGCCGTCAGGTCGGGCCGTCAGCGGCCTACTCGGTTTGCTCGGGCTCCTGGGCGAAAAGAGGTCCACCCACCGCGGCGGACCAGGTGATCACCGCCTGGCGCACGCCGAGGTCGGAAAAGACCTGCTTGGCGCGGCGTCGATCGGTCCCGTCGTCGGCCCCGGCCAGCCGGGCCAAGACACCTCTTGTCCCCAGCACGAGGGCCAGCTCGTAGGGTGCCTCGAGAGCCAGCGCGTGGCGCTCTGCCTCGTCGAGCACCTGACCCGGAGTGCCGTAGCCCCCTGAGGGCACCGCAAGTCCGGCGCACTCGGCCAGGCCGCCGGCCGTACCGAGTACCCGCAGGGCCCCCACCTCCGTCTGCTCCAACGCGCTTCGGCCGCGGACGGCCTGCAGCAGGTCGACCGCGGCCTGCGCGGCCGCCGCCAGGTCGCCGCCCAACAGGTGGCACTCCGCCAGCCGCAGCTCGGTCTCGTTGGTGAAGATCGGCGAGTGGATGTTCTGGAAGTCCGCCAGGGCCTCCCCGAGCAGGTGATGTCCCGCCGAGGTGTCACCCGCCCTCGCCATGAGCCGCCCGAGGTTGGAGGTGGCGAGCGCGGCGCCCACCCGGTAACCCGCCGACGCCCACGTCGCTCGAGCGGACTCCAGCAGCTTTCGGGCTTCGGGAAATCTCCCCTGGTCACTCATGATCTCGGCGATGTTGTTCTCCTGTGTGGCGGCGCCGACGACGTCGCCGGCGCGCAGTCGCGTGGCGCGGCTCTGCTCGTAGCAAGCCAACGAGTGCACCCATTGGCCCACGTAGTACGCCCCGATCCCCAGGTTGTTGAGCACATTGGCCTGGCCGACCAGATCGCCCAACTCCTCGAAGATGGCGAGGGACCGTTGACCCAGTTGTTCCAGCGGTTGGCCCAGGTACACCGACGCCGCGTACCGCAGGGACAGGGCGTGGGCAACGCCGGAGGGATGCTCGGCCGCCTCCGCCACCTCTGTGGCTTTGGTGGCGAAGCGGATCGAATCCGCATACCGGCCCTGGCGCTGTCTGATACCGGCCGAGGCGAGGTCGAGCTCGCAGCGCTCAGTGGCGGTCGCTGCGCTCGTACCCTTCAGGAGCTGCCGACCCTTGGTGTAGCAGGTGAGAGCCCCGCTGTAGCGGCCCTGGCGTTCGTGGAGCACCCCGATCTTGCGCAGGAGGCGCGCCCGGTCCACCTCGTCCTCGCTGACGCGCCGCGCCCGGTCGTAGGCGTGGCGCGCCCGGTCGTAGGCGGCGGTGAGCTCGCAGGCGTCACCGAGAGCCTCGGCCACGGCCAGGACCTCGGAGCGGGGCAAGGCGAGTCGGCCGGCCGCCTCGAGTGCCCGGGCGTAGAAGGTGGCCGCATCGGCATTCGCCCACAAGGCCCGGGCCCGGTCTCCGGCCAGACGGGAGTAGCGCCACGCTGCGTCGAAGTCCTCCGCGTGCAGCCAGTGCAGCGAGAGCAACTCGGCGGCCTCCACTGCTCCGCTGGGCTCGGCGCCCTCGACCGCACCGCTGGCCTCCGTGGCCACCGTCGCCTTCGCCTCTATGGCGCGGGCCGCCCGGCCGTGCAGCTCCCGGCGCCGCTTGAACGACAGGCCCTCGTAAGCGGCATCGCGCATGAGGGCGTGCGCGAACCGCCAGCCGGTGGCCGTCGGAGCCACGAACGCGCCCAGGCGCGCCCAGGCGGCCTCGTCGGCTCGGGCCCCACTTTCCAACAGCTCCTCCACCATCAATCGGTCGAAGTGCGCGCCGAGAACGGCGGCGGCGCGCAGCACCTGTCGGTCCGCCGGTGAGAGCAGGTCGATCTGGGCCACGAGCAGAGGCTCGAGGGAGTCGGGCAGCGCGTCGACCCCGCCAGCCTCTACCGCAGTGCGCAACAGCTCGCGGAGGAACAGCGGGTTGCCGTCGGCCCGGGTGACGAGGGCGGCGACCTGTGCCGGCGCCAGCCCCGGCGCGACGCCAACTCCATCCCCATCCCCTGCACCACCGGCGGCGAGGAGCGCCGCGGCCTCGGGGGCCAGCGGCTCGAGCTCGAGCAGGACTGCCGGGCCCGTTCCCTCCCCCAGGGGTGAGCCTCCCTCACTCCGGCGCGTGAGGACGACGAGCAGCGGCCACTCGCCGATCTCGGCGGCGATCCGGCCCAACAGGCTGGCCGACGCCTCGTCCATGGCGTGCGCGTCCTCGAACACCAGGGCCGAGGGGGCCACGAGGTAGGCGCGCAGCAGCTGCACGACGAAGAGTTCGAGGCGCTGGCGCCGGAAGCGCGGCTCGAGCTCGTCATCCTCACGGGTGGGGGGCACGGGGACGTCGACCACGCCGGCCAGCAGCGGGAGGAACGGCTCCATCTCGGGGGCCAGATTGCGCACTGCGTCGCGCAGCACGCCGGCGGCGACCTGGTGGGGGGTGTCCTCGGATAGCCCGAGCAAGCGCCGAAACACCCGGCGGAACGGGAGGTACGGCGTCGCGCTCTCGTACTCCTCGCAGGCCACTCGCAGGGTGCCGAGGCTCCAGTGGTCCATCGCCTCGGTGATCAGTCGGGACTTGCCGATGCCCGGAGTGCCGGTCACTTCGATCACGCTCCCCGCCCCCTCGGCTGCCGCCCTCGCCGCCGCGAGCACCTGGGCCATCTCGGCGTCGCGGCCCGCGAAGGGCAGGTCGCGCACGGCGTCATGCGCGGCGGCTTGCCGCGGTCGGTCCAGGGCGGCGGCGATCACCGGCTGTGACTTGCCCTTCACGTTGAACGGGGGCAACGGCCGGATCTCGAAGGGATTGCGGGCGCGCACGAGGGCGCCCTCGGTCGCCACGACCTGACCCGCGACCGACTTGCCCATCACGCGGGCGGCCAGGTTGACCGCGTCACCCGTGACGGCGAAGATCCGGCGGCCGACGACGTCGAAGTCGTGCGAGAAGACGAACACCCGCCCGGCGTTCACACCGGCCCGGAGCCGAACCGGTGAGGTGGGGGGATGTCCGCTCACGATGTCGTGCGCGGCACGCAGCACCCGCTCGGCGTCGTTGCCGCGCACCACCGGGACGCCCCCTATGAGGACGATCTTGCCACCGTCGGCGCCGATGTCGGTCTCGTGAAAGTAGACCCCGCGTCGCTCGGACGACTCCTCCGTGGCGCAGATGACGGGTCCGAGGGCGGCGGCCACGGCTTCGCCTCCGCCCTCGGCGGTGAGGGCGTCGATGCCGGAGAACTCCAGGAATGCCACGGTCGCCTGTCGGTGCTCGGACTGCTCCCCTCCGCCCGTGAGGCGGGCCCTCCGGTCGGCCGGCACGAGCGACGCCAGGTCGGCGTCGGAGATAGCGGGCGCCGATGTCGGCCGGGCCGTCTCGGCCTCGGGCGCCTCGGCCACCACCACACCTTCCGCCTTGGGCCCGCCGAGCACCCCGGGCTCGAGACGTGCCGCAGTGGCGGAACTGACCACCACCTCGCCCGCCTCGGCGATCCCTTCCATTCGCGCCGTTTCCGTCGCCGCCGGCCCGGTGATGATGAACTCGCGGTGGTGATCGCCGACGAGGTAGAAGTCGAAACCACCGCTGTGGGCACCGATCGACACGCCGAGGCTCACCCGACCGGCGGAGGTCTTCATGCGCCCGATCCGCTTCATGGAGCGGACCATGAGCACGGCGGCCCGGGTGGCCCGCGCGGCCGAGCCCGGCTCGGCGAAGAACAGCAGCACGGCGTCCCCACCCCATTTGAGTAGGTCGGCTCCGTAGGAGGCGGCGATGCCGAGCAGCTCGCTAAAGACGGTGCCGATGACCTCGGTGATCTCTTCAGCGCCGACCTTGCCCCGGGCCGCCAGGCGCTCGGTGAGCGCCGTGAAGCCCGAGACGTCCACGTACAAGACGGTGCCGGCATGGCACTGGTGAGCGGCCCCGGGTGACTCGGCCAACCACTGGAGGGCCAGTCGGGATTGGTAGGGCGCGAGTGCGCCCGACCAGTCGTCCGACCCCGGCCGGGTGTGGTCGTCGAGGCGGGCCGCAGACGTCAATGGTCCGGGGGCCTCAAAGAATTGTGCCCTTCAAGTTGGCGCCGGTGAACTTGGTGCCCGTGGTCGTGGCGCCGGTCAAGTTGGCCCCACTCAGGTTGCTGTTCGTGAAGTTGGCGTTGGTGAGGTTGGCATGTTGGAGGTTGTCGCCGGCAAAATTGCCGCTGGACGCATTCGTTCCGGCCAGGTCGGCGCCCGAGAAGTTGTCGCCGGCGGCACTGACGCCGGTCATGTTGGCGCCGGCCAGGTTGTCACCGGAGAGGTTGTCACCCGAGAGGTTGGCGGCCGGGAGGTTGGCGTTGGCGAGGTTGGCGCGACTGAGATTGGCCCCGCTGAGATTGGCCCCGCTGAGGTTGGCCCCGGCCAGATCGGCGCCGCTGAGGTTGGCTCCGGCAAGGATGGCGCCGCTGAGGTTGGCGCCGGCCAGGTTCACCCCGGCCAAATTGAGTCCGCTCAGATTGCAGCCAACCAGGGTCGCACAGCTCGAATTGGTCACGATCTGCCACCACGAAGGTGACGTGCTCGCCAGGAAGCTGCCCGATCCGAGATACTGCGCCACGATGTCGTACGCGCCGGCCGTCGAGAAGGCCTGGGTGCACGAAGCGACGCCCAGGATCCCCAGGGCCTCTCCCTTCGCCCCGCCGCATCCCGCGATGGGCGTGGTCCCCTCGAGGAACTCGACGTAGCCCGTGGGGAAACCGGAGCCGAGACTGGCGGGGACCACCCCGACGACAAGGGTCACCGTCTTGCCCGCCGCCGAGGGGTCGGGCAAGGTGCCCACCACAGTTGTGGTGGCCACCTTGGCCACACTCTGGCTCAGCGGACTCGACAGGGCCGAGGCGGCGAAGGCACTCGAGCCCAGGTACTGCGCCGTGATGGTGTGCGCGCCCGAGGTGGCGTAGGTCACCTTGCAGGTGGCGGCGTCGGTGGAGGTGGCGCTGAGCGGCTGCGCCGTGCAGCCGCTGATGGCGGTGCCGCCGTCGAAGAACTCCACCGCCCCGGTCGGGGTGCCCGTGCCGGGAGCGCTCGCGGTCACAATCGCAGTGTAGGTGACGGCCTGGCCGACTGCCGAGGGGTTGGCCGAGGAGGCGACCGACGTCGTGGTGGCCACCTTGGTGACACTCTGGATGAGCTGACTCGGCGGGAGCGAGCCTGCGAAGGCACTGGAGCCCAGGTACTGCGCCGTGATGGTGTGCGGGCCGGAGGCGCTGTAGGTCACCTTGCAGGTGGCGGTGTCGGTGGAGGTGGCGCTGAGCGGCTGCGCGGCGCAGGTGCTGATGGCGGTGGTCCCGTCGAAGAACGCCACCGCCCCTGTCGGGGTGCCCGTGCCAGGGGTGGTCACGGTGACGGTGGCGGTGTAGGTGACGGCCTGGCCGACTGCCGAGGGGTTGGCCGAGGAGGCGACCGACGTCGTGGTGGCCACCTTGGTGACACCCTGGACGAGCTGACTCGAGGTCGACGGGGCGTCGTCGGGATCACCTAGGTACTGCGCCGTGATGGTGTGCGAGCCGGAGGCGCTGTAGGTCACGTTGCAGGTGGCGGTGTCGGTGGAGGTGGCGCTGAGGAGCGCCCCGGAGGTGCCACCGCAGGTGGCGACGGGGGTGGAGCCGTCGGTGAACTCGACGTAGCCGGTCGGGGTACCGGCCCCCGGGCTCGCGACGTGGATGGTGGCGGTGTAGGTCACGGCCACGCCCGGCGCGGCGGGATTGGCCGAGGAGCCGAGCGTGGTCTGCGTGGCAGCCTGCTCGATCACCTGGGAAAACGGCAGGTCGCTCGATGAGCCCGAGAAATGGGCGTCCCCGAGGTAGGTGGCGGTGATCTGTCGGGTGCCCGGCGAGCCGTAGGTCTCGGGGCAGGTGGCGGTGTCGGTACTCGTCGCACTCAGGGGCTGCGCCGTGCAGCCGCTGATGGGCGTGCCGCCGTCGAAGAACTCGACCGACCCGGTGGGCGTCCCGGCACCGCTGCTCGCTGCTGCCACGGTGGCGGTCAGCGTGACCGGTTGGCCTGCGACCGACGGGGACGCGCTGGACGACAGCACCGTGGTCGTCTGCGCAGTCGAAATGGCGAAGTCCTGGGTGGCGGTAGCGCCCTCGGATTCGACCGTGAGGGTGTGCTCGCCGCTGGACGAGATGACGACGACGCCGCCGGATGGGACGGGAACAGCGGCTGAGCCGTCGAGCACATAGGTCGATCCGCTCGGGGCCGTGATGGTCGCCGTGACCGGTCCGGTGTAGTAGCCGTTGACCTCGGTGCTGCCGGAAAGCGCGATCAAGAGGGGGGCCTGCGCGTTCCCGTTGAAATCGGCGCCTTCGTTGTTCGACACAGCCACGTTGCCTGCGGCGTCGACTGCCTCGACGATGTACTGGACGTTGCCGCTGGACGTGGGACTCCCGGCGCCCGTCCAGTCCAGACCTCCCGATCCCGCGGTGAGCCGGAGCGCGGTCCACGTACCCGGGTGCGCGGCGTCGGTGTAGAGGACGAGGACCTCCGACACGGGATCACCCGAGCTCGAGGGCGTCACCTGGACATTGAAGTCGACCCCGGCCGCCGAGGTGTCCGCCTGGGACGTGTCGATGGTGGCCGGCGTGTAGTCGCCGGCCAGCGGGCTGTTCGGAGGGAGGTAGAAGACCTGGGCCGACATGAAGCTGAAGATCCGCTGGGTGCCGGTGCCGCTGGTGGCGGCCGAAGGATTGGAGAAGAACTGGCCGGCCACGAGGTCCAGCTGGGCTCCTTGTCCGGTGCCGGTGGCCCCGAAGGTGCCGTAAGTCGCCACCCGCTGGAGCGTCCCGGGGAAGGCGGCGTCGCCGATGGAGGGCGGTGCCGCGTTCTCCGTTCCGACCGCCGGCATGGAGTAGGCCGGGGCGAAACCCGCTGTGTCGGTGGACGTGAGCCCCGTCACCAGCGCGCCGTGCGGGACCAGACCGGTCTCGGTCGCCGGGATCGAGACCAGGGGCTCGATCGGTCGGTACTCGGTGACCTGGGTGCCCGGATCCGTCGGTCCCGAACCGTTGACCTCGTAATAACTCCCGTTGGCCGTCGAGACCTTGGTGAGGTCGCCGACGGCGGTGCCCACCGGCAGGCTCACCGAGAACGGTGCGGCGGTCAGGCCGGTGGTCGGGTCGGTCGTCGTCGAGGGGCCGTTCGGTGGCGCCACCGGGGACCCCGCCCCGTTGAGGTGGTACATGGGCAACCCGTAGAAGGTCGACTCCATGAGCGCCTTGAGGTCATAGGGGCTGAGGATGGCGTTGCCGGCGGCGTACTGCTGCTTGGCCGCGGCCAGCGCCTCGCCGATGGTGAGGGAGCCGTTGAGGTTGGCGGCGAAGTCGGCCATGAGCTTGGCCGAGTAGGCGATGGTATCGGTGTCGGCATAGCCGTAGCCGGTGTTGGCCACCCACAGTGCGCCGGCGTCTGCAAACGTCTTGTCCCAGTCGTTGACCGGGGTGGTGACGCCGCTCGTTGACAGCTCGTCGTCGTCGATGTCGAGACCGGCGTGGCAGCCCATGGAGAAGAGGAGCCGTCCGGCGTAGGAGGTCGCCGGCGAGGGGGAGCTCACGTCAGTGGTGGTGATCAGGTTGGTGTCGACGCCGCTGGTGTTGTCCGCTGCCGGGAGGGCCCGCGAATAGTCGAAGTGGGCGTTGATGCTGTCCACACCCGGTGTGGGGCTGGCGGCCAGCGCGTTGTCCAGGTCGCTCTCCGACCACGACTCGTTGATCAGCGTGGATGGCGTCAGGCCGTCGGTGGCCAGGTTGGCCGACACGGCCTGGGCACCGGAGGTGAGGAACGAGTAGCCGGTGGTGAGGCTGGCGGTGGCGTCGAGGTCGCCGCTGGAGCTGACGAAACGAGTCAGGGAGCCCTCGATTTCCGCCGGTGACTCGATGAGCCGGCCCACGGCGAGTTGCGGGAGGTAAAGGGTCGCGCTGCCCACGCCGAGCGGGGTCTCGGCCGCGTACGGATCGTCGCTCAAGTAGTAACCGAGGGAGAGGGCGTCGGCCTCGGGGTTGTTCTCTCCGGCGAAGGTCGAGGCGCCGTAGTCGCGCTCGTTGGACTGCGTGGCGCCGTCGGCGATCCGGGCGAAGGGGATCTGGTCGTCCGCACCCACAATGACCAGGTTCTGTACCGTCGGGTTGTCGGCGCGGATCTGGTCCACCACCGAGGCGATGGCCGAGGCGACGGCGTTGGCGGCGGCGACCGAACAGGAGTTGGCGTTCCAGGCGGCGTAGGCCGACTGCACGGAGGCATACGCGTCCACGGGAACAATGGCGCCGTTCACACCGGCAGAGGAGTCAGCCGCGACCTTTTCGAGGTCCGACATGATCTGGCCCTCGGCTGCAGTGCCGTAGGCCGCCGTGAGCCGCTGGGTGTCGACGAGGAAGAGGGTGTTGGCGCCGCTGGGGATGTCGACGGGGCCGGATGCCGAAGACGGGGCAAGCGAGTTCAGGTAGGAGATGCCAGCGGGGCAGGATGGGGCGGTGGCTCCGCCCAAGATGTTGGCTTGGAGCAGGTACGGCTGCGAGCTGAACGCGCCGTTATAACCCGAGACCTGGACGATGTAGGTCCCCGCCGTCAGGGGAGTGGTCTGGATGTACTGGCTCTGCGCGTCGGGGTTGTTGGAGATCGCCTCCAGCTGGTCGCCCGGGGGCGGAGTGACCGGCAGATCCTGGGAACCAGGGGTCGCCTCGGTGGTGGCGCCCGTTGTGACCGACGGGAGCGTGTCGGTCACACCGCCGAGATCCTGATCGGGCGTCCCCTGGAGCTGTGGGCTGCCCGGTCCGAACAGCTCGAGGTCGTAGGTGGCCGGGAGGTTGGAGAGGGCCAGGCTCAACTCGGCGCCCTGGGGCACGGTGACGGTCCAGTCGTTGAGATCGCCCGGCGACGTGAGGTAGCCAATGGTGAGGTCGCCCGGAGTGGCCGGGGTCGTGTCAAGGGTTCCGGCACCCAGAGGCAGGGCGGAGCTGGCTGCGTCGACCTGGGGTTCCTCTCCATCGATCACGTCGACCGACGCGCTGGACGAAGAGACGGTGGACGAGCCGACCGTGGCTGACTCCGTGGCCACCGCCGGGCCCAACCCGGTGCCGGCGTTCGCTTTGAAGGTCAGCGTGTGTGAGCCCACGGAGAGCATCGGGAGCGTCCAGGTGAGTGTTGAGCCGGTGGGCGGCGAACCCGACAAGGTGGGGTCGGCGGTGGGGCTCCCGTCCAGGGCGCTCGTGCCGGGTACGTAGGCGAACGTCGGCGGCAGGGTCACGGCGATCTGGGGAGCCGTCGACGCATTGTTGACGGTCATCGATGTCGTGTAGGTAACCGTCCCGCCCGTCCCGCCCGAGGCCTCGTCGGCCGCCAGGGGGAGGGTGGACAGGTTCACCGAAGGCCACTGATAGGTGGCCGGAGGGATGGTGGAGAGCAGCAGGTCACCAAGTGTGAGGTCCGGGTAGCCCGCGGCCGAGGTGTGGTCGCCGGTCAACAACTCCCCGATCGTCGTGCCCTCCAGAGCGCTGGCCGGCAGGTCGCCGATGGTCGTGTCCCCGTAGGTCCCCAGCTCGCCGAGGGTCGTGGCGCCGTAGGTCCCCAGCTCGCCGAGGGTCGTGGCGCCGTAGGTCCCCAGCTCGCCGAGCGTTGCACCCGGAAGGATGGCGCCTGCGCTGTCAGCTTCGCCGAGGGTCGCGCCCGAGCAGTTGAACGAGCCGCCGCAGTCGACGACCTCGGACAGGTTGCCGATGGAGCTGAGCGGGATTGAGCTGAGCGGGATGGAGCTCAACGGGATGGAGCTCAGGGGGATGGAACTGAGCGGGATTGAGCTGAGCGGGATTGAGCTGAGCGGGATGGAGCTGAGCGGGATGGAGCTCAGGGGGATGGAGCTGAGCGGGATGGAGCTCAGGGGGATGGAGCTGAGCGGGAT
>Ga0181531_10001707_pt1 | contig 13787 bp, 13 predicted proteins | sample PEATcosm2014_Bin_38_FD_119743 | JGI IMG/M metagenome (GOLD analysis project Ga0181531, IMG submission 119743) | Peatland microbial communities from MTU Mesocosm Facility, Houghton, MI, USA - PEATcosm2014_Bin11_10_metaG | ecosystem: Environmental > Terrestrial > Soil > Wetlands > Peat | place... | reverse complement strand
CGGTGCTTATGTATTGCGTCAGCGTTTAGCGGGACGAAAGCGTTATCCGCTGGTGCTGATGCTCGAACCGTTGTTTCGCTGCAATCTCGCTTGCGTCGGCTGCGGCAAGATCGATTATCCCGACGCCATCCTCAACAAGCGCCTGACGGTCAAGGAATGCCTCGACGCCGTCGACGAATGCGGCGCGCCGATGGTGGCCATTCCCGGCGGCGAGCCGCTGATCCACAAAGAAATCGGCGAAATCGTCAAGGGCATCGTGGCGCGCAAGAAATTCGTCTCGCTGTGCACCAATGCGCTGCTGCTTGAAAAGAAGCTGCATCTGTTTGAGCCGTCGCCCTATCTGTTCTTTTCCGTCCATCTCGACGGCATCAAAGAGCACCATGACAAATCGGTGTGCATGGCGGGCGGTTACGAAAAAGCCGTTTCCGCCATCAAGGCCGCGCAAGCCAAAGGCTTTGCCGTCAACGTTAATTGCACGGTGTTCGACGGCCATCCGGCGGAAGACATCGCGAAATTTCTCGATCTCACCGAACAGCTCGGCGTCGGCGTCTCGATCTCGCCCGGCTATGCCTATGAGCGGGCGCCCGATCAAGAGCACTTCCTCAATCGCAAAAAGACCAAGGAACTGTTCCGCGACGTCTTTAAGCTCGGCAAGGGCAAGAACTGGAACCTCACGCATTCCAGCATGTTTCTCGACTTCCTCGCCGGCAACCAGGAATTCCACTGCACGCCGTGGGGCATGCCGACCCGCAACATCTTCGGCTGGCAGAAGCCGTGTTACCTGCTCGGTGAGGGCTACGCCAAGACTTTCGCCGAGCTGATGGAAACGACGGACTGGGACCTGTACGGCACCGGCGCCTACGAAAAGTGCGCGAATTGCATGGCGCATTGCGGCTACGAGCCGACCGCCGCGGTCGCCACGTTGAAGCACCCGCTCAAGGCGCTGGCGGTCGCGTGGCGCGGCGTCAAGACCGAAGGCGAGATGGCGCCGGAAATCTCTTTGGAAAACCAGCGCCCGGCGCAATATCTGTTCGACGGCCAGGTGCAGCAGCGGCTCTCCGAAATGCGCGCCAACGAAGCGCGGGAGAAGGCCGCGAAGGCGGCCGACAAGGCCGGCGAGAGGTCGGTGTCGGCGGCGTAAAAGCGACCGCCCGACGCCGTTTTGCAACGGCCGGATCGGCGATGCCCGGGAACGCGAAACGTCCGCGCGCCAACGCGCTGGTCGGAGTTCTCCGTTGATGACGATCACGCGCCGCTCGGCCATTCTATCGCGGTTGATATTAGGCGCCGCCCTCGCCGTAGGCATGATCGGCCCCGTCTTTGCGGCCGGCGACGCGCCGGCCTATGGGCCGCAATTGCAAGGCTTCGACTATCCCTGGCCGGTTTCGCATTTCACGTTCCCGTCGCAGGGCGAGACGCTCGACATGGCCTATATGGATGTTCGGGCAAAGCAGCCGCCAAATGGCAAGGTCGCGCTGCTGCTGCATGGCAAGAATTTTTGTGCGGCGACCTGGCAGGACACGATCACGGCTTTGATCGGAAGAGGCTATCGGGTCATCGCGCCCGATCAAATCGGCTTTTGCAAATCGACCAAGCCGGAGCGTTATCAGTTCAGCTTTCAGCAGCTCGCCGGCAACACCCACGCCCTGTTGGCGTCGCTTGGTTTGAACCGCGTCACCATGATCGGCCATTCCACCGGCGGGATGCTCGGCCTGCGCTACGCGCTGATGTATCCCGAGGAACTGGATCAGCTGGTCGCCGTCGATCCGATCGGGCTCGAGGATTGGAAAGCCAAAGGCGTGCCCTGGCAAAGCATCGATGCGTGGGACCGGCAGGAGCTGAAAACGACGGCCGACAGCATTCGCGACTATGAGCGCTCGACGTATTATGCCGGAACCTGGGCGCCGGGATATGAGCGCTGGGTGCAGATGCTGGCGGGAATGTATCGCGGACCCGGCCGCGACATCGTGGCGTGGAATTCGGCGCTGCTGTACGACATGATCTATACGCAGCCCGTGTTCTACGAGTTCGAAAAGATTTCGGTTCCGGTGCTGCTGATGATCGGCGACAAGGACACGACCGCGATCGGCAAGAACCTCGCGCCGCCCGAGGTCCGCGCCACGTTGGGGAATTACCCGGTGCTGGGAAAAGCGGCGGCGGCGCGCATTCCGCACGCGCAACTCGTCGAGTTTCCGGACTTGGGCCATGCGCCGCAAATCCAGGCGCCGGACGATTTTCACAAAGCCTTGCTCGACGGGCTCGGCGAATAAGGCGCTATGCCGCCTTCGCCCTTAGCGTCGGAATTTTGCTCACGTCCTCGTCGCGCTCGGCATGCCAGGTATCGTAAGCCCCTTGCATGCGCACCCAGACCGCGGCGCCGTCGCCAAACAACTTGCCGAGCCGCACCGCGACCGACGGCGACACCGGCTTACGCTCGCGCAAAATGTCATAAAGATGCTGGCGCGAAATACCGAGAAGTTGCGCGATCTCTGCCTTGCCCCGCCCCGTCGCCGGAATCACATCCTCCCGCAACAACGCGCCGGGATGCGTCGGGCAACGCGCCGGATTACGCTTGGCGATATGGGGCATGATTATTTCTCCTCAGTGATATTGCTCAAAGTCAACGCGGCAAGCGTCGCCGTCTTCGAACTCAAATGTGATACACCACGGTCCGTTGATGTGGACCGAATAGCGTGTCGGTTGGAAGCCCCGCAAGGGATGGAAATCAAAGCCGGGAATGTTCATTTCTTCTGGCCGCGCGATGACATCCAGCCGGTCCAGGCGACGCAAGATGCGTGTCTGCAGCTTCGCGTCGATCTTGCCCGTACGACCACGCTCCCAAAGCTCGGCAAGACCCTTGCTTTTGAAGTTTTTGATCACAACGGCTATTGTAAGCTAAATGCTGACATACGTCAACAGTTAGCTTACAATTAAATTAGGTGGACTAGAGCTGCGCCGCGAAGCCTACATCCCCCACGCCACCGTCCGCGTATTCCCCCGCGAGAGATTGCGATAACGCGCCAGCGCCCACAGCGGGAAGAACTTCGCATAGCCGTGGTAGCGCAGATAGAACACGCGGGGAAAACCCGTGGCGGTGTAGCGCTCCTCGTTCCAAAAACCGTCGGCGCCCTGCTGGCCGGCGAGATATTCGATGCCGCGCGCCACCGCCGGATGACCGACCTCGCCGGCCGCCATCAAGCCGAGCAGCGCCCAGGCGGTCTGCGAGGCGGTCGACGGCGCCGGCTCGTAGCCTTTGTAGTCGAGCTTGTAGCTCGAGCCGTCCTCGCCCCAGCCGCCGTCGACGTTCTGGATCGCGGCGAGCCATTCGGCCGCTTTGCGCATTTCCGGGGCGTCGCGGTCGATGCCCGCGGCGTTGAGCGCGCACAGCACCGACCAGGTGCCGTAGATGTAATTCATGCCCCAGCGGCCGAACCACGAGCCGTCGGCAAGTTGAGTGCGGCGCAGATAAGCGACCGCCCGCGCCACCGCCGGACTAGTGGCGGCGGTTTCGCCGAATTGCGCCAGCATCGACACACAGCGCGCGGTGACATCCTCGGTCGGTGGATCGAGCAGCGCGCCATGGTCGGCGAACGGAATATTGTTGAGATAATAGAATTCATTATCGGCGTCGAACGCGCCCCAAGCGCCGTTCTCGCTTTGCATGCCCAAAATCCATTCTTTCGCGCGCTCGATGCATGCGTGAAAGTCTGGCCGCCCGGACAAATCTTGCACGCGGTCCGAAGCCAACCTGTTCATAGCCATGGCGACGACGGCGGTATCGTCGACATCCGGGTAATGCGGATTGGCATATTGAAAGGCCCAGCCGCCGGGGCGCAATTCAGCCCGCCGCGCGATCCAGTCGCCGCGTACGTCGAGGATCTGCTTCGGCGCCAGCCAATCCAAACCGCGCCGGGCGTCGGCGACGGCACGCGCGCCGCCGACTTCCAACAAGGCGTGGCAGACCAGTCCGGTGTCCCAGACCGGCGAGACGCAGGGCTGGCAATAGGCCTCTTGTTCATGCACCACCAACAGCTTGTCGATAGATTTGCGCGCGATGGCACGCTGCGGATGCGTTTCGGGATAGCCGAGCACCTCGAACATCATCACCGCGTTCGCCATGGCCGGAAAAATCGCTCCGAGCCCATCCTCGCCGTTGAGGCGCTCGGTGACCCAGGCCACCGCGCGATCGAACGCGCGTTGCCGCGCCCGCTTGGGAAAGTAGGGTTCCGCGGCCCGCAAGACGTTGTCGACGGCGCGAAAGAACAAAAACCACGATGCCTTCTGTTGCGGCGCCTTCGGTGCCGGCCCGAGCGTTCGCGGCGGTTCGAGAAAAAGTTCGTCGATGCGCACGCCCTTGTTGTTGCGGGCCCGCGGCTTTTTCGCCATCAGCACCAAAAGCGGCACGATGACGGTGCGGCTCCAATACGAGATTTTGTCGAGATGAAACGGAAACCATTTTGGCAGCAGCATGATCTCGATCGGCATCACCGGCACCGCGCGCCACGGGATGAAGCCGAACAGCGCCAGCATGATGCGCGTGAACACATTGGCGCGCCCCGCGCCGCCGCGGGCAAGCACCGCCGCACGCGCACGTCGCATATGGTCGGCATCGATGGGATCGCCGATCGTCTTGAGCGCGAAATAAGCTTTCACCGTCGCGCTGACATCGACATCGCCGTCGCGGAACAACGGCCAGCCGCCATGTGCGCCCTGGATGCGGCGCAGATAGACCGCGATCTTGGCCTCGAGACCTGAATCGACCGGCTCGCCGAGGTAATGCCGCAGCAAGACGTATTCGGCCGGTATGGTGGCGTCCGCCTCCAGCTCGAACACCCAATGGCCGTCCGGACGCGCGCTGGCGAGTAACGCCTGCGTCGCGGCCTCGATGTGCGGCTCGATGTCTTGGTCGTTCATGGCAGCCTGGCGAGGAGTTCGGCGGCGCGGTTGCCGGACCGGATCGCACCTTCGATGGTGGCGGGCAAGCCGGTGTTTGTCCAATCGCCTGCCAGCGCGAGATTGCGCCATTGAGTCTCGGCGCCGGGACGCTTGGCATCCTGCGCCGGCGTGGCGGCGAAAGTGGCGCGGCGCTCGCGCACGATCTGCCACGGCGGCAGCGTGGCTGGCAGTCCAGTCACGCTCGCCACCTCCCCCCATATGGTTTTCGCCAACTCCTCGCGCGGCGTATCGATCAGCCGGCCGCCGGCGCTGATGGTGACCGACAACCGGCCGGGAAAAGCGAATAGCCATTCCGTCGTCGCATTGAGCACGCCAAGGATCGGCGGCTGTCCGGCCGGCGGCGCGATGCGAAAATGCGCATTGACGATGGCGCGAAATTCCGTCGGCGCGGCAAGTTCGCGCAGAATTGACGTCGCGGCATAGGGCGGCACCGCGAGGATAACGGCGTCATCGTCGGCGAGCGTTATGATGTCGCCGCCGAAATCGAGCGCAGCGGCGCGATCGGCGCCAAAGCTGATGGCGCGAAGCTGGTGCTCAAACCGCACCACGGCGCCGCGCTCGCGCAGGACGGTAAGCGCCGGCTCGATCAAAGTGGCGCCGAGCCCGTCCCGCGCGATCAGCGGCCGGCAAGCCTTGCCGCCGGCGCCGAGTGTCTCACGGATCACCGCCCGCGCCAGCTTCGCCGAGCCCTGCGGCGGATCGATGTTCAGCGCGGCGAGCAGCAGCGGCTGCACCAGCCGCCGATAGAGCGGTCCCTCGCAGGCGATGACCTCGCCGACCGTCTTACCGGACGCCGGCAACAACAGCCGCGCCAGCGCCACATAGTCGAGCACCTGCGTTCCGGGCACCCGGCGTTTGGCGTCAAAGATCCAGAACGGCAGCGGACCGTCGTTCAAGCGCAGCGTCCAGGATTCGCGGCTCGCGTTATCGACGAAGGAGAATTGCGCCGCTGCCGGACCTGCCAGCCGATGTTCCGCGCCGATGCCGCGAACGTAATCCATCGCGGCGCGATTGCCCGACAGCAACAAATGATTGCCGTTGTCGATGGTCATGCCGAGGACAGCGTCGTGGTAGGACCGGCAGCGGCCGCCGGCGAAAACGGTCGCCTCGTGCACAGCGACGGTGTCGCCGCGCGCGGAAAGCTTCAGGGCCGCGGACAATCCGGCCAATCCGGCGCCAATGACGTGGACCGTACGTGCCATCACAACAGATTGCGCAGCACGATGAGCAGAAGTTTCGCGCGCGGCAGGCGCACTGGCGCGCGCGGCGGCGCAAAGCCGCGGGCGATTAAACTGTCGAGAATGACGCGATAGGCCGCACCCATGATGCGCGGCGCCCGCACCGCGCGGCGCGGACTGTTCGCCATGATGACGCGCGCCTTTTGAAATTCGACGTCCGCAAGCGCCGCAATGACGGCGCACGGCTCACCGATCGCGGGATGCATCAGCATCGCGGTGGGATCGGTCGCTGTGATGCCGGCGGCGGCAAGCGCCTCGCGCGGCAAATAGAGCCGGCCCATCGCCGCGTCCTCGTCAAGGTCGCGCAAGATATTGGTGAGCTGAAGCGCGCGGCCAAGGTGGTGGGCGAGCGCGAGACCGGCATCGGCTTTCAGGCCGAAGATGCGTACCGAGAGCCGCCCGACGGCGCAGGCGACCCGATCGCAATAGAGGTCCAGCGTCGCCATGTCGGGCGCGCGGATATCGGCGACGACGTCCATCTCCATCCCGTCGATGACGGCAAGAAAATCCCCGTGCCTGAGATCGAATGTTTTCACGGCTTGTGCCAGACCGGACAGGTGCTGTGGCGGGGTCCCCGCATAGATCGCCGCGATGGCGCCGCGCCATTGCTCAAGCGCGGCGCGCCGCGGCTCGCGGTCGCCGGGATCGTCGGCGATGTCATCGACGGCGCGGCAGAATGAATAGATTTCGTACATCGCCTCGCGTTGCGGTCGGGGCAGAATCCGCATGCCGTTGTAAAACGAGCTGCGGGAGGCGCGCTCGGCGGCCGGCGTGGACTTATTCACTCACGCACCCCGTGGCTTGTGCGATGCGGCGAAAAAGCGCCGGCCCAGCCGGCGCGAGGCGCCGTTCAAAATGCCGAGGAGCGTCAGGCCGGCGATAGCGGGGGTGCGAAGCTGGACGCGTTCGCCGAGCGGGTCGCGCGCCATCAGGAGGCGCGTCAATCGATGCGCCAAACTATTGATCACCGAAACCTCAAGACCGAGCCGCCAGTCGCCGATCGAGACGGCAAAGCCGTCGCTCTCGCCCAGCAAACGCTCGGTGCGCTCGGCGAGTTTGTGCAAGCAGTCGAGCAGCGCCGGCGACGCGTGTGGTTCGCCGAGCGCTTCCACAGTGCTGCCGCTGGCGGCGAGGGCGTCGAGCGGAACGTAAATCCGGTTGAGATCGAGGTAATCGTTCCGGCAATCCTGCAAATGATTGATGATCTGCAAGGCTGCGCACAATGCATCGTTGGCCGGCCATACGGCGCGGCTTTCGCCATGCACGTCGCAGACGAAGCGGCCGACCGGCATGGCCGAGAGCGAGCAATAAGAGATAAGATCGTCCCAATCGCGGTAACGCAGCTTTGTGACGTCGAGCCGGAAGGCCGAAAGCAAATCCTGCGCGTGCTTGGGCGACAGGTGGCGCGCGGCCAAGGCGGTGCGCAGCCGCACGGCCGCCGCATCGTCGTCGTTGCCGCCGGCGAGGCCCGCCTCGAGCCGATCGAGATGCGCAAGCTTTTCCGCTGGATCGAGCGTGGCGTGATCGGCGATATCGTCCGCGGTGCGCACGAAATTGTAGAATGCCAAAATCACGTCGCGATGGCGCGGCGCAATGAGAAAGGACGCCACCGGAAAATTCTCATCCCGGTCGCCCTTGCCCGACCGCCACGCATCGGCGCCGTGTTGCTTTCCGTCAGTCATCGCAATTCCGGGATGTTGGCAATTCTCACACGTTAGCCTGCGCCCGGCCTTTCCACATGCCGCCGCGGCCGCGCGCATGCTGATAAGCGGAATCGATGGTGAAAGCCATATACATCGCCGCGATCGCCGGCAGCAAAGGCGCCCACAGCCAAGATAGACGATAAAACCGCAGCGTCGGCCGGAATGCCAATGCCATCAGCGCCCAGACGAAAATACCGATGAACTGCGCCGTGCCGCCGGCGCCGACGGCAAGCGCCACCGGCGCGAGATAAGTGAGCGCCAGACCGAAAACGGTGCCGGCCAGCACAAGCGGCGAATAGCGGAGCTGCGCATAAGCGGTACGCGACACCGTGCGCCTGATGTCGGCGATCGCCGGATAAGCGCGAATGCTGCGCACGCGGTCGGTCAACGCGATCGAGATCGGGCCGCGCCGTTTAAGCAGCTTCGCCAGCGCGCAGTCGTCGATCAAGGCGTCGCGGATCGCCGCCAGACCGCCGGCATCGGCGAGCGCGTCGCGGCGCACCAGCATGCAGCCGCCGGCCGCAGCGGCGGTGCCGCGGCGCGGATCGTTGGCCCAGGCGAAAGGATACAGCATCTGAAAAAAGAAGATGAAAGCCGGAACGAAGAGGCGCTCGGCGAAACTTTCACAACGTAACTTCGCCATCAGCGAGGTGAGAACGAAGTCGCCGCGTTGCGCGCGCGCGACAAGGTGCACCAGCGCATCCGGCGCATAAACGATATCGGCATCGGTGAACAACAGATAGGTCGGCGGCCGCTGCGCGCGCTCGGCCTGCTCGACGCCTTGATGCTGCGCCCACAACTTGCCGGTCCAACCGGCCGGCAACGGCCGTCCCGTAAGCACGGTCAAGCGGTCGCCGGCGCCAAGCGCCGCGGCGGCCTCGCGCGCGACCTGTGCCGTGGCATCGCGGCTCTGGTCATCGACCAGGATCACATCGAATGGTCCCGGATAGTCCTGCCGCAGCAGCGAATCGACGGTCTCAGCCACCGACTCCGCCTCATCGCGCGCCGGAATGACGGCGGCGGCGGCGGGCCATGGCAACGGGCTATCATGGTCCGGGGCGACGTCGTCGTCGCGCTCGCCGGCGCCCCAGAATGCGCCGCGCGCCAATAGGAGATAGAGCCATATCGCAAGCACCATTGACGCAATCAGGTCGTTAGTCACAGATTATCCCTTCGCGGGCTTGCGAGACCCGGCGCCGGCGGGGCCTCGTCGGCGGCTGTTATCCCCCAAATGTAGGACCTGATATAGGACCCCGCATCGACGCCAAAATGCGGGGGCTGGGTAGCGACACGATGAATGAAATGACCAGCCCTTTTGTGGCCCGGCTCGACGCGGTGGCGGCGGAAATCGAGACGCTGCTCGACCGCCTTCTCGCCGCGACACCGGCCGAGGGCGAATTAAGCCGCCCGGCACGTCTTATCGACGCCATGCGCTATGCGAGCCTTGGCGGCGGCAAGCGCTTTCGGCCATTCCTGGTTGCCGAATCGGCGGCCTTGTTCGCGGTGCCGCGCCACAACGCACTGATGGCGGGCGCGGCGCTGGAATGCGTGCATTGCTATTCGCTGGTGCACGACGATCTGCCGGCCATGGACAACGACGCGCTGCGGCGCGGCCAGCCGACCGCCCACAAGAAATTCGACGAGGCCACCGCCATACTCGCCGGCGATGGGCTTTTGACCTTCGCCTTCGACATCCTGTCGCGGCCGGAGACCCACCCCGATCCGGCCGTTCGCATCGAGCTGGTTCATGCGCTGTCGCGCGCCGCCGGATTGGGCGGCATGGCCGGCGGTCAGATGCTCGACCTCGCCGCCGAAGGCCGCTTCGGCGCGCGGCAACTGGGCGAGGCCGAGGTACGGATGTTGCAGGCGATGAAGACCGGAGCGCTGCTGCGTTTCGCCTGTCAGGCCGGCGGCATTCTCGCGGCGGCCACGCCGGCGCAGCGCCAGGCGCTCGAGCGCTACGGCTCGGCGGTCGGCGAAGCGTTCCAGATCGCGGACGATCTTTTGGATGTCGAAGGCGACCCGGCGCTGGTCGGCAAATCAACCGGCAAGGACGCGGTGGCGGGCAAAGCGACGATGGTCAGCGTGCTCGGCGCGGAAGGCGCGAAGGCTAGGCTGAGGCAGCTTGTCGCGGCGGCCGAACAGGCGCTTGCGCCGTTCGGGCCGGCGGCCAAAGTGCTCATGGAAGGCGCCAGATTTGTCGCCGAGCGGCACGCTTGAGGGGCGGCTGAGGTTGGGCCGCAAGGAAATTCGTGCAGCCTTCGTGTATTTGCGGCATGTTCGAAACGGCGATTTTGGGCGTTTAAAGACGGCGGCTTGGGCATTATCAAAATGACACGTCCACGGATCGAACCTTCCGTCGAATTCCGGATACTCAGGTCACAATGAGCACGCGTCGCCGATGGGCAATCTACACCTGCGCGGCAGCGGCCGTGCTCGCGGCGCCGCTAATGTCGTCCGGCCCCCGTTTCGTTGCCGCGACGGCGCAGGCGCAAAGTGCGAAATCAGACCGGCCGGCTCCGCAGCACGCCGATAAAGCGACGAACCCGGCGACCGTCACCGGCGCGCCGCACGCACCGCCGTCCCGCACGCCCTTTACGGCCGCCGAGGACGCCGCTGCTGTTGTCCCGGGGATGCCTGACGCGCGGTTCTGGGGGGACTCGGCAACGGACTTTAATCGTGCGTTGCCACCGCAGCCGGGTCCCTGGCTTATTCTTTCGACCGGCGGCGCGGACGGCGCCTTTGGCGCCGGCCTGCTCAATGGGCTGAGCGCCGCCGGAAATCGGCCGGACTATGCGGTCGTCACCGGGGTGAGCACCGGGGCCCTCATGGCGCCGTTCGCCTTTGCCGGACTGCATTATGACGCCGTCTTGAAAGCGGCCTACACGCAAATTTCGGCGGCGGATATTTTCGAGGCGGGCGGCACCGGCGAAAGTTTTGTCGATTCGTGGCCGCTCAAGGATCTGATCGCAAAAGAGATCACGCCGGCGTTGCTGACCGACATCGCCGCCGAGCATCGCCGCGGCCGGCGGCTATTTGTAGTTACCACGGATCTCGACGCGGAACGCTCGGTGGTCTGGAACATGGGCGCCATCGCCGCCCACGGCGGTCCGGATGCGCTCAATTTGTTCCGCACCGTGTTGCTGGCCTCTGGCAGCATTCCCGGTGCCTTTCCTCCCGTGCTGATCGGCGTCGAAAGCAACGGCAAGCGCTTTTCGGAAATGCATGTGGACGGCGGCGTCGGTGGACAGTTCTTCGTCGCGCCCGCGGCCTTGATGGATAGCTCCAGCGGTTATCGGATTCCCGCGACCCAGCTTTACATCGTGGTGAATAGCCGTCTGGGACGGGATTTTCAGGTTGTCCAACGCTCGACGCCGTTGATCCTCTCGCAGGCGGTGGGCATGGCCGTCGACGTCGATTTGCGGCTGATGCTCGACCGCACCTTTGTCGCGTCAAAGAACAGCGGCATCGGTTTCAACGTCGCCACCATACCGCAAGATTTCAATGCGCCGAGCCGCGGGCCGTTCGATCCGCAATACATGCGCGCCTTGTTTGACGCCGGGTACGATCAGGGCAAAGGCGCCGCCGCTTTTGCCACCGCTCCGCCGCCCTATCCGGGTGCTAGCGCCGTAGAATCGAGTGACATTGGGAAACCAGGAGTGACCAAATGAGGAGGTTTGGCGTCGTCGTCACCGCAGTCGCGATCGCAACTTTGCTGGCTGCCATCGCGGTGACGCCGTCGGACGCGGCGCGCAGAAACACTCCGGGCAGATCGAGCGCCTATGACGGGCTTTGGAGCGTATCGATCATGACCCAGTCCGGCCCGTGCAATCCGACCTACCGCTATCCGGCCCGCATCGTTGGCGGCATTGTGCAGCAGGCCGAAAACGATTTCAGCTACCAAATCTCCGGTATTGTCGTTGCCAGCGGCGGCATCAGCGTGACCGTGAGCCAAGGCCTGCAAAGCGCGACCGGCTATGGCCGGCTGTACGGTTCCCGGGGCAGCGGCCACTGGAGCGCCGGCGGCGGTCAATGTCGCGGCACCTGGAGTGCAATCCGGCGCGGCTGACTCCGCCACAGCCTTTGCCCGAGAGCCCCGTAGTTCGGCGCCAATAACGGCACGAAACCCTTGAAGGTGAAGTGTCTTTTATGCTCCTTAGCCCCACGGGGAACGGCCCCGCCCGTTAACCATGACGAGGCGACAAGGTGCAATTTTATCGCGTTTCCGGGCTTGCGGTCGCCAGTCATCGGCACGCATCGGCAATACGACGCCATCGACGCGCAATCCATCCGATGGCAAGGATCAATCCGGAGGCAAAGACCCTGGACATTAAGCTGATCAAGAACAAGCGCGACGACCGCTACACGCTCAAGGAGATCGAGGGAGTGATGCTGGCGAAGCGCAACACGCCGGAGGGCGATCGGCTCGACGTGCTCGTTGCCCTGGTCGAAGCCTGGGAAGCAAAACATTACGCGATTGGCCTGCCCGGTCAGATCGCGGCGATCAAGTATCACATGGAGCAGCGCCGGCTTGGTCCGCACGATCTGATCCCGTTCATCGGCCGGCGCAATCGTGTCTATGAGGTGCTCGCCGGGAAGCGCCCGCCCCCTCTGAAAATGATCCGGCGGCTGCACGAAGGGCTCGGCATTCCGGCGGAGTCGTTGATCGCGGCCGGGGAGCGGCAAGCGGCGTGAATTACGGTTGCGAAGCCTGCGCGCCGAGCTACCCGGTCTTGCGCGCCGGGATATTGGCGTTCCACCACGGGCACACATCGCGCGCGCGCAGATAATTGCCGTCCATGACGTTGACCGGCACGCGGCCGCCGGATTCGGCGACGCTGACGCGCAGGCTGCGCGCCTCGTCGCGTTTCTCCTCGGCAAGCCACATGCGGTCATGGCCCCATAGGCTCGGGCCTTCGGTGCGCTCATGCGGCGTCCAGTTATCGGTGTCGATGGAGCGTCCGCCCCAGCCGTATTCGACCAAAAATTGCGACGGCGACCAGGAATAAAACGAGGTGACGTGATCGTTGACGTGGCGGCCGAGCGTGGTGCCGATCGTTTCCGGCTTGCGCAGCGCCAAATCATAAGCCTGGCCGACGTCGTCGAGATAGCAAACCTCGAACATCATGTGATGGATGCCGTTCTTGCCGGTATCGATGAACGCCAAACTGTGGTGGCGGGCATTGATGTGGAAGAAATAAGCCTTGAATGGCTGCAGAATATAATCGCTCGGCTTGAAGTTGAGGATTTCGGTGTAGAACGGCACCACCGCGTCGAGCCGCGCCGTGGTCAGCACGGCGTGCCCCATGCCGAGCGGGCCGGTACGAAAGCCCGAGATCGAGCGGCCCGGCTTGAACGGTTCCGACGCCACCTCGGCGCCATGAAAAACTTCCAGCCGATTGCCGATCGGATCGGCAAACACGATCAAATCCTTGACGCGGCGCTCATCGGCAAGCGCCCGCGACCCGCGCGCGATTTTGACGCCGGATTTTTCCAGGTGCGCGCCGAGCGCATCGAGCGCCGCCGCGTCGGCCGTTTCCCAACCGTAGAACGACGGCCCCTCGTCCTCGCCGCTATGCACGATGACGCGCTGCTTGCGGTCGTCCATGCGCAGGGCGAGCGTGCCGCGGCTCTGGTCGGTCAACTGCATACCGAGAAAGCGCGTGCCATAGGCCGCCCAATCCTCGAGATTCTTGGCGCGGATTCCGACATAGCCCAGGGCATTCAGCATCGCTGCTCTCGTTTCCGTCGGCGCGTCTTTGGCGCTCACAGGGCCGCGCTCTCACGAATGACATATCACAGGGCGGATAAGGAGCAAAATTGCGGCGGCAGGACATTTTCGCAGCAATCGCGAATTACCCAGGTGGAACGGGCTCGAGCTCACGGCGTT
>Ga0181531_10001705_pt1 | contig 13798 bp, 10 predicted proteins | sample PEATcosm2014_Bin_38_FD_119743 | JGI IMG/M metagenome (GOLD analysis project Ga0181531, IMG submission 119743) | Peatland microbial communities from MTU Mesocosm Facility, Houghton, MI, USA - PEATcosm2014_Bin11_10_metaG | ecosystem: Environmental > Terrestrial > Soil > Wetlands > Peat | place... | reverse complement strand
GGTCCACCTTCTCGGTCTTGTCGTGCTCGACGTGGATGTCCTCATCCTTCTCGGCGTGGATGGTGAGCATCTCGCCGCCCTTCTTGTCTTCGAAACGGATTTCGTTGAAATTATCGGGCGAGCCACCGGTGGAGCTACGGGTCTTGATTCCGCTCTGCGTCTTGTTGTCGGGAAGTGTATACGGCGGCATCGTGTTCGGGTTGTAAACACTTCCAAGCACAATAGGAGAATCCGGGTCGCCCTCGAGAAACCCGACGATGACCTCCTGGCCGATGCGCGGAATGTTGATCATACCCCACTGCTTGCCGGCCCAGGAGCTGGCGACCCGCAGCCAGCAGGAACTGTTGGCATCGCTCTTCCCGTCACGATCCCAACGGAACTGAACTTTGACGCGCCCGTATTTGTCCGTGAAGATTTCCTCGCCGGACGGTCCCACCACGGTAGCGCTCTGCATGCCCTGGACCGTTGGTTTCGGAGTAGCCCGCTGCGGTTTGAACTCAATTTGCATGGGGATGCACTTCACCGTGTTGGTGTAGGAGAACTTGCTTGAATCCCCGGTCCGATGGTCTACGTCGACGTTCCCATCATGATGGACCTCTGTGAGGACGTAATCGCCATCTCCTTTGAATCCGGTGGTGGCGTCGCTCTCCTCGAGACTGAATTTATGGCCGGCGGCCAAATGGATGCAGTTGGATTCGGATTGGATGCTCATTGCCTCGGCGGCCTCGGCCTGCATGCGGATCTTGACGGTGCGCTGATTGTCGGAGTGCACGCTCTGGAGATCGGGAGGCTGGTCGCCGCCGGATTTATTGATCCCGTCCACCCGCTTGGCGTAGCCGCCGGGGTAATCGTATATCTCGTAGTCATCGTTGCCGCCGACTTGCAACTTATGATCGACCTTCCCCGCAGCGGCGGAGCCCTGGGTGGTCTTTCCGGCCTCGAGGTTCGAGTTTGGCAACTGAAAGTGGTGATCCCGCAACGTATATTTGCCGGTTTTCATCCGCTGGACCTTGTGCCATGAGCTGAGGTGGCCGGCGCGGCGGCTGCCGCCCTCGGAGGGATCGAGGTCGACGGTGGCGGGTTCCTGGACCTTGGGATGTTTCAGGGAGGAGTTTGCCACGACCATCGTGTGACCCGATTTCGCGTATTTGAAGAAGTAGAATATTCCCTCTTCCTCCATAAGCCGGCTGGCGAAGGCCAGATCGGTCTCGCGGTACTGGACACAGTATTCCCGCTTGTCGAATTTTCCTTCGAGCTGGAATTCGACCCCGGAACTGGGAAGCACCTCCTTCAGCACATCGGGGACGCTCTTCTGCTGGAAGATCCGGCAATTGGACTTGAGGCTGAGCATCTGAAATTTCGGGACGATGACCGCGGTATAATTCGTGAATTGCGAATCCTGCGCCCCCTCGGAGAACTCGAAGCAGACCCCGCTGATGTAACGGAATTCGCCCGTCCGCTTCTCCTTCTCGCGCGAGTAAATATCGGATTCGATTGTGAATTCCTTGCCCAGAAGCTTGTCGAATTCGACCTGCGCCTTCTTCTTGTTCGGGCTGTAAAGACTGAGAGTGAACTCGAAGGGCTTGCTGAGATATTCGCTCCCCTGAAAGCTCCTCAGCAGCAAGACCCCCTCAGGCAAGGGGGTGAACAGCCGCGCATTGGGTCTGGAATCGTCGGACTGTGGCATGACCGGGAGGGGTCTATGATTGCGAGATGGCGCCTATTGAAAGCAATAACGGAATTTCCCGTCTTCGGCGGTGACGGTGACCCGTTTGACCGCGGCGCCGTCCATCAATCGGGTCAGCAATTCGCGGCTGATTTCCGGCAATAGCGTTTGCGTGAGGATGCCATCGACGACGCGTCCGCCGCTTTCCAGCTCGTTGCAGCGGCTGGCGATCAAATCGACGACGTCCTCCCCGTGGACGAGCTCGATGTCATGGTTCTCGGCGGTGCGCTTGACGATGCGGCCCAACTGGAGATGGATGATGCTTTTGAGCATGGCCTCACTGAGGGGATAATAGGGAACCACGACGAGGCGCCCGAGCAGAGCGGCCGGGAAGACCTTGAGCAGCGGCTGGCGCAACGCCTTGGCAATGCCGTCGGGATCCGGAAGCATGTCGGGGTCTTTGCACAGGTTCATGATCAGGTCGCTGCCGGCGTTGGTTGTCAGCAGGATGATCGTGTTCTTGAAGTCGACGAAGCGGCCTTCGCCATCCTCCATCCAGCCTTTATCGAATACCTGGAAGAAAATCTCGTGCACGTCGGGATGGGCTTTCTCGACCTCGTCCAGCAACACGAGGCTGTAAGGCCGCCTCCGGACCGCTTCAGTAAGGACGCCGCCTTCTCCGTAGCCGACATAGCCCGGCGGCGCTCCCTTGAGCGTGGAGACGGTATGGGCCTCCTGAAATTCGCTCATGTTGATGGTGATGACGTTGCTCTCGCCGCCGTAGAGGGCCTCGGCGAGCGCGAGGGCTGTCTCGGTCTTGCCCACGCCGCTTGTGCCGGCCAGGAGAAAGACGCCGATGGGTTTGCCGGGGTTGTCGAGCTTGGCGCGGGAGGTCTGGATGCGCTTGGCAATGGTTTCCAGCGCGTGACGCTGGCCGATGATCCGTTTCTCGAGGGTATCCGCGAGCCTTAGCACGGCCTGGATTTCGTCTTTCAACATCCGGCCGGTAGGGATGCCGGTCCAATCCGAAAGGACGCCGGCCACCGCCTGGGCATCGACTCCGGGATAGATGAGCGGGTTCTCCCCCTGCGCCTTCGCGAGATCGAGCTCGAGGGCGCGGAGTTCGGTCATTGCAGCGGCGCCGTTTTTATCGCCATCGGCGGCGTCGCGGAGCTTTGCGCGAAGCGTGAGGATGCGGTCGACCATTTCCTTTTCGGTTTTCCAGGCGGCCTCGAGATCCGCGTAGCGTTTGCGCTCGTCCGCGAGGGACTTTTCCAGGCTGCGGATGCGCTCCGTGTGATCCAGACCGATGCGGGCCTCGCGATGGATGGCCTCCGACTCCGCCTCGAGCGCGCTGATGCGCCGCTGGCTATCCTCGACGGGGGCGGGCGTCGCGTGCTGGCTGACGGCGACGCGGGCGCATGCGGTATCGATGAGACTCACGGCCTTGTCCGGCAACTGCCGCGAGGGGATGTAGCGATGCGACAGGCGCGCCGCGGCTTCGAGCGCCTCGTCCAGGACCGTGACCTTGTGATGTTTTTCCAATTCCGGCGCCAGCGCGCGAATCATCATCACAGCCTTTTCTTCGCTCGGCTCGTCAACCTTGATGACCTGGAAGCGCCGCGTCAGCGCGGGGTCCTTCTCGAAATACTTCCGGTACTCAGCCCAGGTCGTCGCCGCGATGGTGCGGAGCGCGCCGCGAGCAAGCGCGGGTTTCAAGAGATTCGCGGCGTCGCCGGAGCCCGCCGCGCCGCCCGCGCCGATGAGAGTGTGGGCCTCGTCAATGAAAAGGATGATGGGCGTGGGAGAGGATTGCACTTCGTCGATGACCTGACGCAGGCGATTTTCAAATTCACCTTTCACACCGGCGCCGGCCTGGAGGAGGCCGAGGTCCAATGTCCGCAGCGTAACTTGCTTGAGCGCGGGCGGGATATCTCCCGCCGCGATTCTCAAGGCGAATCCCTCGACCACGGCGGTCTTTCCCACACCGGCCTCTCCGGCAAGGATCGGGTTGTTCTGGCGGCGTCTCATCAGGATATCGACGATTTGCCGGATCTCCTCGTCGCGCCCGACAATCGGATCGATCTCCCCTTTTCGCGCCTTTTCCGTGAGGTCGACGGAAAACCTGGCGAGAGCCTCCTGTTTGCCCATGGGGGCCGGGGCCATGGCGGCGCCATCACCTGGCGGCGAAGCGGCAACGGCCTCGGCGGCCAGGGCGGCTTCGCAGGATGTCGCGACGATGTTATCGAAGTCATCCGTGAGCGCCTCCTGCTTGATTCTGCCGAGCTCTTTCGAGAGCGAGAGGAACACCTCGCGGAGGCCTGGTGTGCGGAGAACGCCGACGACGAGATGACCGCTGCGGACTTGGGCGGCATTGAAAAGGAGCGACGCATAGACCCAGCCGCGCTCCGCGGCCTCCTCGAGATGCGGCGAGAAATCGGATATGGATGTGGCCCCGCGCGGCAGGCGGTCGAGAGCCGTGGTCAGATCCGTGGCGAAGCGGGCGGCATCCACCTGGAAATGGACGAAGATTTTCGCAACGTCACCGTCAGGAGATTGCAGGAGCTGATGAATCCAGTGAGCCAGCTCGACATAGGGATTGCCCCGCATCTTGCAAAAGACGGTGGCGCTCTCGAGCGATTTGTAGGCGAAGCTGTTCAGTTTCCCGAACAGTACCGCACGTTTAAGCTCGGCCATTGTCTGGAAGCATTGGATGGAAGGGGAGGCAATCCATGGCCAACCGCCTATCCATGACAGACTAGCGGGGCGCCGGCGCAATCGACAACACTTTTCGCGGCGCCAGCCTTAACTTTTGCCGAAGTCGGTGACGAAACCGCTTCCAAAACAAAGCTTGCCAAAAAGGGGTGAACATCCATCCTGAAAAACAATAGCAATTACGCACATGAATTTTCATACCGTAATGTCGCGAGACCGCACGGAAGGACGGGCGGGGTGAAGGACTTCACGAAGGAGTTCAATGACGCGATTGGACAGGCAATCAAGATCGTAGGTGACGACGGCGATGTCCCTGTACCGAACGTAATGCCTACGGACCTGCTGGGTGATGCCAAAGGTGTTCTCGTTGCATTGAACGCCATGCGGGATTCCATGCTCGACCTGATCCAGGAATATGAAAAGCAGGTCGATGCGATAAAGAATTCTCTAAAGCAATTTCAGAACGCGATCGCCAAGTCCGATTTCGGCTTGGACCCCAAGAAGCCGGAAGACAAGAAGAAGATTACTCAGGCACAGGCGGTTCTTACGAAGATGATTACCGGCGTCTCGGCGGACTGCGATACCGAGCTCAAGTCCGTGGACGAGCTCGAAAAGCGCGCCTCTCAAAAATTCTAGTGATGCCTGACGAGCGGCCCTCTCAACCCGGCGGGCCGGCAATCGCAGTCAATCCTGTTTATATCCGGCGAAGCGCTGTTACCCAGGATCAAAAATAGGGTCGTCCGCGTCCCTGGTGGCTGGGCGGCTGGTGGTCCAGGCTGTCCAGCCGAGCTGGCCGAGTTTTCCCAGACATGCGGTCTGTACTTCGGGCGCTTCTATCACGCACTGGAGGTCCCACAGGTACTCGTAACCGATATAATTGAGCACCCACGCCTTGATGCGCGCGAATGGCTTCCCGCCCGGAACCAGCGCCTGGAGGCGCGCCATTTTCATGGGTCCCATGCGAATCCGGAATTTCAATTGCCCTTCGTATTTGCGCGAACCGGCCACGGCGGTTTGCCCCAGCACGCCGGTTTCCGGGGATTCGCCGAGGCGGCACCGGTTGGCCTCGGGGATGGTCATCCAGGCGCCGAGGAACTCGATGATTACAGTAGGCGTGCCAAAGAAATCCTGGAGTATCGCGCCGAGGCCCTCGGCGTTGCGCGTCTGGCACGCCAGCCGGCCGGAGAAGTAGAGCTTCGCCCGGTCCGGTACCTCGTCGCGGTCCCGCAGGCTTTGCATGCCAATCCCGAAGAGGCTCCCGATATAATCGATAAACCTCCCTTCCGCGTCGCGATCGTAATCGACGCTCTTCTGGGCCGAAGCCCAGGCCCGGTAGAAAAGGGAGATGATCCGATGATTGAAGATATCGAGGAACCGGGCCATCGAGGGATCGCGCGCATTCATCAAGCGCTCGTGGATGAAATCGGTAATGTGCGCGGGCATCGGACCGTTCGGCCCGAGCATGCCGAGGAAGCGCAGGTACATGCGGGGCGCGCCGCCATTGCCTGCCGGTACCACTGATTCGATCGTTGATGGAGCGAACTCCAGAGAGGGATTCTGGCCAAAGCGCAAGAAATCTTCGGCGAGCTTTTCCGAATGGCCGACGCGCGGATGGCTCGGGAAATGATTCTCGAGGAGCCGGACGGCCCGGAAAAAATCGTAATCGAACGGCCGCTGAGCCATTCGGGCGATCAAAGAATTTGTCTTTTGCCAGGCTGCGTCGTCCACCGGATGATTTCTCCGCGTTGCAGGGATTTGATGACGGTCTCAGAAAAGGAATTGATCGATACGTACCGGGCGAAGAACCGATCGAGCACCGAGCCGAGCACGAAGATGCCCGCCCCCTCGAAAGCCAGATCGTCGCAAGTGACCGTGACCTCGATGCCCCGGGCGAAGGTGACCGGCCCCGGTGTTGCGAGCCGCCGGGTGATCGGTTTGCATTCCACGGAGCGAATGCCCTGGATCTGCCGCTGTTTCGACGGCTCCTGCTCGCCGCAATAGAGCTTGAGCAAATCGCGCAATCCGGTGGCGCCGGCTTCCTGGTCCTCGTTGACAAGCGAAAGGTAATTCAGAGAAAGGTGGCTGATCGTCCGCCAGGATATCTCTCCGCCGGTGTTGGAGGCGACGGGGGCGGTGGGACCGGCCAGAGCGCGCACAGCGGTGACCGGCGCGTACAGATCGAGGGAAAAATCGCCCTGCTCGGTGCTCGCGCCCAATTGGATGGGAAGGTGCCGGTTCGTACAGAGGGCGGTGATATTGAGCTGCTGGAGGGTGGAGCGGTAGGGGGCCGATTTGGCATCGACCAATGAGATGAAGACTTCGCTGCCAGTGTAAGTCGAGACCGCTCCCTTCCTCTTCTCTCTTTCCGAGAGGACGCGCGGGACGCGGTGGACGCTGTAATAGGCGAAGGATTCGATATCTTCATCCCGCGCCAGATAGAAGGGCTGAAACATCTGCTGATCGTCGGCATTCAACCCGGAGGCGGTGACCTCCTGGATCTGGTAAATCTCGTAGGCGAGCGGCTGGGTCCGCTCTGCGACGACGTGCCATTCGGTGAAACGGTCCAGGAGGGAGATCGGGTCCAGCCGTTTGGTGAAGAGGTTCACGACCGGGGTGCAAAACAGCTCGAAGCACTTTGCATCGATTCGGTTCTCGAGCGCCGGCTCGGCCTCCTTGAGGAGGAAGATGAGATCGAACTCCTCGCAGTCGCACTTCGCGATGGCCTGCCTCATTCCCGTGCATTCAAAGAACAGGTAGCGCTGCGGAAGGGCCCAGTATTCGCGCAACAGCCGATAGCCCTCGAACCCACGGGGGGAGAGGGGGAGCAGCGCCTCGGCCTCGCTCAAGCCACAGCGGCGGATCGAGCCCCTGGCCAGCGGATGGCAGATGTTGCCGTTCGCCTTCGAGGTCTTGATGATGGACTGGGCGCCGTGGCGGAAGAGCTGCTCAAAGATCGAGGCGGGCGTCTCTTCGAGGCCGTTGAGGTAAAAGTCCAGACGGTCGAGTTGCAGCGTCTTTAGCCGGACGCCGGCGTTGGTGCGAAGACGTATCCGGATGGCAGCCTTGCCCTGGACCGGTTTCGGCAAATCCAGTTCAGCGAGATCGCGCGTGTAATAGCGCGCCTCGACGATCTGCAGAGGCCATAGCCGGACAGGGTGGGCCGTGCGGAACTCGCACTGCACATCCCCCTGGTTGTTCAAGCTCCGCAACGGGCTGCCTCGCGGCAAATCGAAACCCTCCGGTGTCCCGGCCTCCCGCGGATCGACCTCCATCCGCACGATGGCCATCGAGGGCGTCGGGCAGAGGTAATGGGGATAGACGCTCTCGAGAATGGATTGCGTGAAGCGCGGGAACTCCGCCTCGAGCTTCGACTGCACCCGCGCTGTCAGGAACGCAAAACCCTCCAGCAGCCGCTCGACAAACGGATCGGCGCAAGCTTCCGTCGGATCTTTTTCCAAGGCGAGCCGGCCGGCGATTTTCGGGAATTCCCGCGCGAACTCGCCCGCCGACTCCCGGAGGTGATAGAGCTCGTCGTTGTAAAGGCGGAGGAAGTTGCGGTTCATGGAGAGTTTTGCACCGGCTGCATCCCTGTCTCCACGTCCAGCGAGGTTCTCAAAAAAAACTCCTCCGGGGCGGGGTGCGCCCAGAGCTCCCCGGTGATCTCGAATGTGAGGCAGTTATAGGCCCCGGGATGCCTCGCGCGTTTGGAGGCCTCCGGAGCTGCCACGGACCGCACCTTGACCGAAGCCGGATCGATCCGGGGCTCGAAGAGCCGGATCGCTCGCGTAATCTCCTCCTCGAGCGCAAGAGGGTCAAAACTGCTTGCCGTGAGCCCGGATATGTCCCTTTTACCGAAGTTGAAAACGGAATGGCTGACTTGGGGAAAATCATCGAGTCCTTCCTCCTCGAGATGGGCGCTGCTGTTGAGCAGCCACTGGATATCCCGGAGCACACCCTCCCGGTAGCGGCTCAGAGAGAGAACCCGTTCCGCCCTGGATTCGACATTCTCGTCGGGCTTTAAATCGATCAGGCGATCGAAGAGGCAGGGCTGAACCCGGACGAGCGCGGAAGCAAGTGGCATGGGAGTGGCGACCAGTTAACCGGCCGCCGATTGCATCTCGACGCGGCGCACCTCCAGCAGGGGAAAATCATTTGCGTCCGTCGAGAACATTCGCTGACCGAGGCCCAGAAAAGTGCCCCCTTCGGCTTCCGTCCACTCCGTCTTCCGGGCCAGGCGGATGGCTCCGTCGGTAGAGGCCTCGCTGCCGGGATACCGGACGGGGATGTGTCCCCATGCTTCACCGCCGTTGGACCAGCCGAACATTGCGGGAATCCAGACCATATCCCGCAGATCGGATGGGCTCTCCACCGAGATGCGCGCAATCCGCTCGAACGGCACCCAGAAGTATTTGCCGTCGATCACGGCTTCGACGAAGGGCCCAAGCCGCGAATCCGCGTCCGCGATCCACTCGAATGGCTCGCCATTGATCGCGCCTGCAACGGCCGGAGCTGCCTCGAGCGCTCGCTCCCGCAATTCCCGGGCAGACTTGAGTTGGCCTTGGGCCACAAAAACGCATGCCTGCACCATCCACCCCATCCATTCCACCGGCTCGCCAAAGATCAGAGGAGATTTCTTTCCGCGGAAAACTTCCGCTCTCAATAGCTCGCAGCCGATGACCGGACCAAGGATTTGCGACAGCATTCCGCCGGCCTCGAGGTCCGAGAGCACCTGCAGTTGGGTCAATGCCTTTTCCCATTCCCCCGCCACACACAGCAGTTGGAAAAGGAAACGCCGGGCCGGTGCATCCGTTGGAGCGCTGCGCACTTTTTCCCGCAGCGCGGCCAGCGCCTGACCGATCTCCCCTGCTTTAAGACATTCTTCGGGATTCATGCTGATGGGATCCACGGCTCGAAGCCAGCGCGCCGAGGCAACCGCTACTTCGTGTCTCCGACTTTCCAAGTGACGCTTTGCTTGTAGTCTTCGATTTCATCGGTTGGGCTCAGCATGACTGTGCCGTCTTTCGGATCGCATCGCCAATAATCGACCGTCATACTTTCATAATTCAATTCGAAGGTGTCCTGGCATTCGAGCGAAGTCTTGTAGCTGGCAATCGTGACTCCGCTCATAGTGTAGCGCAGGAAAAAATACTGGCCTGAGCCAGGATGCACCTTGCGTCCCGCTCCAGCCCTGCGGATGTAAATGAATGCCCACGGTATCTTGTATTTATCCAGCGCCTGGCGATTGCCCGAGGCGCAGAGGGTGCAGAGCCGCATCAGCCAAGGGGAGCCAAGCTGGGTCGTCATGGTAACCGAAACGGCTGGAAATGCTCCGGAGTCCTCGCCACCGCCTCCTCCGGTAGCTCCAGCTCCACTTCCCGCTGCGGCCCCACCGCCCTTTTGCGCGGCGCCAGCATTGCCTTTACTAGCGGCGGCCCCGGCAGCCGTCGAGCTAGGCTTATGGCCATGGAGTTCAAGGCTGAAGGCGTGCAACTGAAACATCGATGGAAATTCATCATCCAACGACTCGCCCTCGAGCGGGAAGCCCTGATCATCCTCCTGGTCGAAATCGAACCACAGGAACGCGTCTGGCAGCGATTCCGACATCGGCGCCCATTATAGCACCGTGGCGGCGGCGGCCGCGGTCTGCATGTCCGACATGTATTTCATGTAATCTCCAGGAGCCCACTCGGCATTCGTTTTGAGATCGTAGCTTCCTTCGGATTTCCCATCCTGGGAATTGAGATCGAGTTCTCCTTCGTTGTTATCAGGCAGTTGGCGGTAATACTTCGTAGCGATCCGGCGGTAGTTGAATTTGACAGTGTCACTCGATTCCTCATCGCCGCTGGTGCTGTAGCTCGAGATGATGCAATTGCCGAAGACATATCGCAGGTATTCGCGCTGCCCGCCGCCAGCTTTGCGGACACTCAGCACGACGACATCGAAGCACGTGCCCCTCGCGCATTCCCGCATCAGTTTCGCGGATCCAAGCTGGGTATCGATGGTAAACTCGAAGTCGTCAAACTCCGCCTTGCCGGCGCCCAGGCCGGTGCCGGTGGCGGCGGTCCCCTTCTGGGTGATTGCGAAGGTGAAGGTCTTTACGTGAAAACAGTTCTTGAAGTGGTTGTCGAGCGCCTCCCCATACAAGTTTTGAACCTGGTGCTGCTTCGTGAAATCAAGGAATGCATCGATTGCCATGGGATTTTTGAGTTTCTACTTTGGTTGATGTTACAGGTGGAAGAGGCTGATGGGATATTTCCCCACTCCCAGCGGGAAACCTACTTTTTCTCTGAAGGCAATTTCGAAACCAAGCGAAGAGAAACCGTAAGCCCTTCGAGCTGGTAATGCGGCCGGAGGAAGAACTTGGAGGTGTAATAACCGGGGTTGCCTTCCACTTCCTCGACGACTACCTGCGCCGCAGAGAGGGGACGCAAGGCTTTCATCGCTTCGGAGGCGGTGGGGTCACCCTCTACGAATTGCGAAATCCATTTGTTGAGCCATTTCTCCATGTCCTCCCGCTCTTTGAATGAGCCAATCTTATCGCGGACGATGCACTTGAGGTAATGGGCGAAGCGGCAGGTTGCGAAGAGATAGGGAAGGCGCGCTCCCAGATTGGCATTTGCCGTCGCGTCGGGGTCGTCGTACTCGGCTGGCTTGTGGAGCGATTGACCGCCCACGAAGACGGCGTAATCCGTGTTCTTCCAATGCGAGAGGGGGAGCATGCCATTCTTGCCGAGTTCCGCCTCGCGCCGGTCGGTGATTGCGATTTCGGTCGGACACTTCATGTCGATACCGCCGTCATCGGTTGGGAAGCTATGAACAGGCAACCCTTCCACCATGCCGCCGCTCTCAGCGCCCCGGATGCGGGCGCACCAGCCATAGAGCTTGAAGGCCCGATTGATATTTACGGCCATGGCGTAGGCCGCATTGGACCATGTATACTTCGAGTGATCCGCGCCTTCGGTCGTCTCTTCGAAATCGAACTCCTCCACCGGCGCCGTCTTGGCGCCGTAAGGAAGCCTCGCGAGATAGCGCGGCATCGTCATGCCAATGTACCGGGCATCCTCGGATTCCCGTAAGGATCGCCATGCGGCGTATTCGGGAGTTTGGAAGATTTTCGTAAGGTCCCTGGGATTCCCCAACTCCTGCCAACTCTCCATGTTGTAGAGCCGGGGCGCCGCCGCGGTGATGAATGGCGTGTGGGCTGCCGCCGCAATTTGAGCAATGCCGGTGAGCATTTCAATATCGGGCGGGGAGTGATCGAACTCGTAGTCCCCAATCAGGCATCCATAGGGAGTGCCTCCCGGGGTGCCGTATTCCTCTTCGTAGACCTTCTTGAAGAGCGGGCTCTGATCCCACGCGGTGCCCTTGTACCTTTTTAAGACCTTCGCCGCTTCCTTCTTGGAGATGTTCAGCACCCTGATCTTCAAATGCTCATCAGTCTCGGTATTGGTGATCAGATGGTGCACCCCGCGCCATGTCCCTTCCAACTTCTGGAAATCCTCGTGATGAAGGATCACATTCACCTGCTCGGTCAATTTCCGGTCCAGCTCCGCAATGATCGCCTGGATGCTGCTTACGGCGTCGTTGCCGATCAGCGCCGTCCCGGCAAGCGCCTGCTCGGCCAGCGTGCGGACCGCTGTCTCGACGGCTGTGCGGGACTCGCTCGATTTTGGCTTGAACTCCTTCGTCAGCAGCGCTTCGAACTCTGACGTATCAACGGTCACCGCTGCCGGCGCGGCCGGGGCAACTTGTTCGAGGAGCTTATCCAGATCGTCCGGCATAGTTGGCTATTATTGGGGGTCCTGCGGCTTCGGCGTTATTAGGGGCTCTTCGCGGCCTGGTCCGGCTTGGGCGTGGAAGCGAGGGCTTGCAGCGTGGCCGGGTCAGCCAGCAGTTTTTCGATCAATCGCTCGGCTCCGCCCTTCCCGTCCATATAGGTCAGAAGGTTGGCCAGTTGCGTCCGGGCGGACAGCAGCTTGTTGAGCGCCTCCACCTTTCGCGCCACGGCGGCGGGCGAGAAATCATCCATGCTCTCAAATGTAAGGTCGACGCTGAGGTTGCCCTCGCCGGTAAGGGTATTGGGCACCCGGAAGGCGACCCTCGGCTTGAAGGACTTCATCCGGTCATCGAAATTATCGACGTCGATTTCCAGCATCTTCCGCTCCGAAACGTCCGCAAGCGGCTCGACAGATTTACCGGAAAGGTCCGCGATCACACCCATGACGAACGGGAGATCGACCTTCTTCTCCGCGCCGTAGAGTTCAACGTCATACTCGATCTGAACCCGCGGAGCGCGATTGCGAGCGATGAACTTCTGGCTGCTGGATTTTGCCATTGAGTCGGTCTGTGGTGCGCCACCGGCGCGCTATCCTCTGGTGTGGATATTGCTTGCTGCCCGGATTGGCAAGAAAAAAATCGGCAACATCAGCCTTGTTTCCGGGGGGGTCCCGCTCCTGCGTCGCCAGGGCCTTCCCGGCGGCGCACGATGCCAGCCGCGGTGGTCAATCATTTCCTTTTTTTGCCACTCCCATGGCCGCCCTCACCTTTTCCAGCGTCTCCGGACTCAACTCCGCAACCACGCCCAGAAAGTCCTGCTCAACCAGCCGCTTTGCGCGCTCGAGGAGCAGCGGCACCGGGCTGGACGGTTCGTACCGCGCATAGTAATCGCAGATCAATTGAAGCGCCTGAATGACTTGGGGCCTGCTCTCAACGGTTTCGGAGATGGAGCCGCGGGGTCCCGACGACACCTCCGCCGCAGCGGACGCCCCGGCTTCTTCCCCGGCCGCGGCATCCGCCGCGAGCGGCCCCTGCGGAGCATAGGGAGCCAGCGTCTTGCGGATTTCGCTGAGCGCCGCGGTAAGGGGTCCGAAATCCTTGGCCTTTCCCGGTCCCACCAGGCCGTCAATCAAGCTATCGAGACCCTGGACCGTCGCAAGCGCATCCGCCAGGCAGGCCGCGGACGCCTGGAGCATGGCGGGGTCAGTCGCGCGGAATGCCGCGTCGATGTCCGCTGAGGTGGGTACGGGTTTCTCTTTCGTTGATTTGACGCCAGCGCGCGAACTGGCGATCTGCTGCATCGAGAAGCGCCCGAATTGTGGCGAGCTGCTAAGCGGACAGCTCCGAAGAGCCTCGATGAACTTGAGTCGATCGCCAAGGCTGCCTAGCGGAGCGCTCACCGTCGCGATGATATTGATCCGCTCGGTCGGGTCATTGGTATCCTCGGGGTCGAGCCGCGGGTAGAGCGTGGGCCAGTATTTCTCGATCAATTGCTTCACCAGCCCGATACCGTCGCGAAAACCGGGGAAGCCTTCCACCCGCACGAGGGCAGCGGCCAGCATCATGGCTACGCGCAGATGCTTTGAGCGCCCCAGGAGCTCGATGCTCTTTGCGCGGACCTCCTCCCAGTTGGGCGGTTCG
>Ga0181531_10001704_pt1 | contig 13811 bp, 10 predicted proteins | sample PEATcosm2014_Bin_38_FD_119743 | JGI IMG/M metagenome (GOLD analysis project Ga0181531, IMG submission 119743) | Peatland microbial communities from MTU Mesocosm Facility, Houghton, MI, USA - PEATcosm2014_Bin11_10_metaG | ecosystem: Environmental > Terrestrial > Soil > Wetlands > Peat | place... | reverse complement strand
CGAGAGCAGGTGTTGGCGAACGCATTTATCGCTCGCGACGGCGCCAATCGTTCAATTGGAAAATCGGACGTCGACAAATACATCGCGGAGAACCCGGCCAAATTTGCGCAAAGGCAATTGCTGACTGTCGAACAAATTCGTTTTGCGCTCGGCCCGGGCACGCAAGCGGTCACTGAGGCCAACAAGGAAATGAAGACCCTCGACGAGGTCGACCGGAAATTGACGAACGCCGGAATCGCGCACACGCGTTCGGTCAATAGTCTGAGTCAGAGCGACATTCCTCCGGAGTTGGCGAAGGTGCTGGAGTCTCGGAAGCCCGACGAAGTGTTTTATGGCCGCGCCGGCCGCTTCGGTCTGTATTTCAAGGTCAAAGATGAGGAGACACACCCGCTCGGTGGCAATGCTGCAGAGAATTCGGCGCTCGAGGCGCTTAGAACACAGGCCTTGAAGACAAAAATCGAGGCTGCAGCGGACGCGGCCCACAAACTCGCCCAATACGAGGGCGACTACGCGAAGATCATGTCGTCGACTCCGACACCCGCACCGGTGTCGATCGACGCGCCTGCGTCCAAGGCTGCAGAAGCGGAAACTCATTGAACCCGTGTCCTTGGTCCGCGCGCCGCAACACGATCGAACGCGCTTGAACAGGGCGCTGGCATGGCCGGCGCTATTGGTCGCGGCTTTTTTGATCGGATATGCACCCATGTTCTGGAGCCTGATTCGCGGGCCGTGGCAGTCAGAACAACAGGGGCATGGCCCTCTGATCATGGCGGCCTCACTGTGGTTGGTCTGGCAGGCGCGGCAACGGATCAGCGGCGTAAAAATCGCCGCAGCACCGCTGCCAGGGTGGACGATCCTGTCATTCGGTTTGGTGTTGATGTTCCTCGCGAGAACGCAGGGCGTACTGGGCGCCGAGGTGCTGTCGGCGATCATTGTCGTGATCGGCTGCGTGTTGCTGCTCGCCGGCTACGCAATGCTGCGAGTGTTAGCTTTTCCGATTGGGTTCTTGTTGTTTGCGGTGCCCGCGCCTGATTGGATGGTCGATGCCGCGACGGTACCGTTGAAGGTATTGATATCTGACACGGTCACCGGGCTCTTGCACAGCGCCGGCTACCCAATTGCTCAGGACGGTGTGATTATCATGATTGGACCCTACGAAGTCCTGGTGAAGGACGCGTGCTCCGGCATGAACTCTATTTTTGCGTTGACCGCAATCGGTGTGTTTTACGCCTGTTCAATCCGCGGCGACGATAAAATTAGAAGCCTCATTCTGCTGGCTGCGACCATTCCCATCGCGATCGCGGCCAATTTTATGCGCGTGCTGGCACTGGTCTTGATCGCCTATTACTACGGAGTCGATAAGCTGCAGGGGGCCCTGCACGAATTGACCGGCGTCGGCCTGTTCGCGGTCGCCGTGATGCTTTTTTTCCTGTTAGACACGGTGTTGGGCCTCGTAATCAGGGCGCTGGCAAATTTAGAGACGCGCCGAGCCGGCGCACCACCATGCTAGACTCATCCGCCATGCGCAATGCACCCCTCGCTTTTCTATTGGCCGCCCACCTATTGCTGGACGCTTGTACTTCGGCGAGCACAAAGCCGCAAAACCTCGCCTCGCGCCTCGCGGCGCAGAACGCGTTGTTCGAGGAACAATACCAGTCGGATTTGAGTTTGCATCCCGAGCGTGCGACCGCGTATGGCGACTATCGCTACAACGATCGGCTCGCCGAATACTCGCTTGCAGCGCTCGCGAGCCAGCACGCGACTGACGATCACTTTCTCGCGCGCCTCAAGGCAATTCCAACCGAGGGATTCTCCGAGCAAGACCGCCTATCGCATGAGGTCATGCAGCGCGCGCTGCAACGGCGCGACGAAGACTATGCATTCAAAGAATTTGAAATGCCCGTCAACCAAATGGACGGCCCGCAGGTGCGCCTCGCAGACCTGCCTCTCGCGGTTCCCTTGGATTCGGTCAAACATTACGAGGACTACATCGCACGTCTGCATCAGATTCCACGCGTTTTCGCACAAACCGAAGAGGTATTGCGGGCTGGCGAACGCGACAAACTCATGCCGGTGCGTTTCCTGCTCGAAAAGGTGCCGGCGCAATGCGAGGGTGTGATTGCGGCCGACCCATTCCTTCGGCCCACGAAGAGGTTCCCCGCCGACATATCGGCGCACGACCAGCAGCGGTTGAGCGACGAGATCCGCAAGGCCGTCGACGAAGAGGTCTTGCCTGCTTATAAGGCTTTCGAAAAATTCATCGCCGACGAATATGCGCCGCGGGGACGCACGACGCTCTCGATCACTTCGCTCGCGGGCGGGGAGAGGCGCTATGTGAACGCGATTCGCGGCCGCACGACCGTCGAAAATCTGGGTCCCGCGCAAATCCATGAAATCGGTCTCAAGGAGATCGCGCGCATCGAGGCGGATATGCTGGTGATCGCGCGCCGCGAAGGTTTCGCGGATTTGCAGTCGTTTCGCGAGTCGCTGAAGCAGAATCCGAAGTACAAGCCGACTTCCGCGGATCAGATCCTCGAGGATTTTCGCCGCTACATTGCGCAGATGCAGCCCAAGCTTCCGGAGCTGTTCACCGTGATTCCGGGCGCACCCGTGACGGTCGAAGCCATTCCGGATTTCCAGGCGGCATCGGCGACGCACTATCAGTCCGGTACACCGGACGGCAAGCGCCCGGGCCGGGTCGTCGTCGCCACATCCAACTTCGCCGAGCGCTCGCTGATCGACGACGAAGCGATCGCCTATCACGAAGGCATTCCCGGGCATCACATGCAGCTCTCGGTCGCGCAAACACTCACGGGACTGCCGAAATTCCGCCAGCACAACGGCAATTCGGGGTACATCGAGGGTTGGGCGCTCTATGCGGAGCAACTCGGCAAGGAGGTCGGATTCTACAACGATCCGGTCAGCGATTACGGCCGCCTGTCGAGCGAGCTGTTTCGCGCAGTGCGTCTGGTTGTCGACACCGGCATTCATTCGCAGGGCTGGACGCGCGACCAAGTCGTCGATTTCATGCGCAAATCAGGTGCGGTCGACGAGCCGACGATCCAGTCAGAGACGGATCGCTATATCGCCTGGCCGGCGCAGGCGCTCAGCTACAAGCTGGGCCAGCTGAAGATTCGTGAACTGCGCGACAAAGCGCAGAATGAGCTCGGAGCAAGGTTTGACATCCGCCGGTTTCACGACGAAATCCTCAATGGCGGCGTTTTGCCGCTCGATTTATTGGAAGCGCGCATGATGAGCTGGGTCACGGCGCAAAAAGCGGCCGGGAAAATGGCTTCGGTGACGGAATGAGTGCGGGGGTTTCACTATGAGCATTCAACGCCTACACGCCGGGCCGCGTATGTCCCAGGCCGTTGTCCACAACAAGACCGTCTATCTTGCAGGCCAGGTAGCTGCCGGAGCGCCAGGAGGCGGTGTTGCTGCGCAAACGCAGGAGATCCTCGGGAAGGTCGATGCCCTGCTGGCGGAAGCACACACGGACAAGAGCCGCCTGCTGTCGGCCACGATCTGGCTCACCGACATCGCTAATTTCGCGGAGATGAATCGCGCCTGGGATGCGTGGGTCATTGCAGGCTCGGCGCCGGCGCGCGCGACCGTCGTAAGTGCGCGGCTCGCGGCGCCGGAATTCAAGGTCGAGATCGCGGTGATCGCGGCGCTAGCCTAGCGGCAGGTTTCTTTCGGCACACGCAAGCACTCGGAGAAATCTGATGACGAGCAATCGTGACCCGATGACGCGCGATTCGATGTCTTGCAGGAGAACTCGCCAACAGCGATTGCGTCCGATCCTGGTTCTTGCGCTGGTCTTTGCGTGGCCACTGCTGGCTGCTGCTGGAGCGCGACCTGCACATCCCGGTTGCGATGAAATCGACGCCAGGCAATGTGTCGCACTCGCAATAGCGGCAATGGGCGGGCGCACGGCCCTGGCAGCAATTTTGAACGCGCAGACGGACATCATCGGCCACACGCTGCTGACTGAACAATCCTATCGCCAGGCACCCTTCATCACCTCTTATACGAGGAATCGCACGAGCGTGGACTTCGCCAAGGCGCGCGTGCTCATGGACAGCCAGAACGTGTGGCCGGAATCCGATCCGGACACTGCGTCGGCAGAGTTCAGGGCCATTGTCGTCTCGACACCGGCGGCTGCCGTGGTGCGCGCCGGAGAAGAAGACCAGCCGGGGAGGCAGGCGCAAATCGACGCGGCCAAAGCAAAATTGGAATTGGGGCCCGAGCGTTTGCTGTTGACTGCCGAGGCTGCGTCCGATCTCCATTTCGAAGCCACCGAAAATTTGCGCTCGACGCCGCACACGGTGGTCGCGTTTCTCTGGGATGGTGCGCCGGTAAAGGTGCTGCTGAACGGATTCAATCATCTGCCCGACGCAATCGAGAGCACGCGTGCGTTCAATGATTTCTGGAACGTCTGGGGTGACGTTGCGCAGCGCGTCTACTATGACAATTGGAAGCTGATCGGCGGCATCGCTTATCCGACCAATCGCATCGAGGAGCGTAACGGAGTGTTTTGGAGTTCATCCCAAGTGCTCGAGGCCAACTTCAACATCGCTCTGGAAGACCGCGCTTTCGCGATGGATCCTGCGGCCGCGGCCAAGAGTGCACAGCCGCGAAGCACTGCCTTCGATCAAACCGCGCACGTTGAGCTTGCGCCGGGCGTCGATCTGTATCAGGGCGGCTATAACATCACGGTGATCCGGCAAGATGACGGAATGCTGTTGTTGGAGGCACCCGGTTCGCCGGCCTTCGTCAAGAATGTCTTGGCCAAGCTGCGAGCGGACAATCCTACCCTGCCCATCAAGGCAGTCCTGACGAGTTCCGACTCCTGGCCCCATATCGGCGGCGTGCGCCAGGCCGTTGCGGAAAATCTACCGATTTATGCGCTCGATCTGAACCGGCCGCTGCTCGAGCGCCTTGTGAGCGCTCCGCATCTGCTGCAGCCCGACACCCTTCAGGCCACTCCGCAGCCGGCCCGTTGGCGCGTGATTAGCGCGAGGACACCGATCGGAAGTGGTGCGAATCGAATTGTAGTTTACCCCTTGCGCGGCGCCGCCTCGGAGCGTCAGTACATGGTTTATTTCCCGGAACATCGCCTGCTCTATGCGAGTGACACGCTGGTGCTCGACCCGGACAAGCACACGCTCTACGATCCCGAACTCATGCATGAAGTCGTGCAGGCGGTAGACCGCGAACATTTGCAGGTCGATACGGTGTACGCCATGCACAACGGACCGGCGCCCTGGGGCGAGGTCGTGCAACTCGTGGCCGCCGCGGCAAGCTGAGAGGCGATTTGCGATCGCATGGCCGTTGCGAGTGAGCTTTCGCGAGCGATCAATCGCGACGAAACTCGATGCCGCTTGTCGCAGGAATTCCCCTTTCTATGTGGCGCTGGATGACGGCTTGGAGCGGACAATCGCCTATACTCCGGCGCGCGGTGCCGCGAGCGCCAACAAACCATAGTTACTCGGGGATCCGACCATGCAACGATGTTTCACTGCCGTGCTCATTGGACTCGGGTGTCTGGCCGCGGCCGACGTCGCGCACGCCGGCAGCGCAAAGCAGCTGCCGCCTGCGCGTGAACTGCTCCGGGAGCTCGTGGAGATCAATACGACGCACGCGTACGGCTCCACCGAAGCGGCCAAGGTGCTGGCCGCCCGCTTTCTCGCCGCGGGCTTCGCACCGCAGGACGTCACGCTCCTGGCGCCCGATGACCAGCCGAGCAAGGGTAATCTCGTCGTGCGCCTGCGCGGTCGCGGACAGGCGCGTCCCGTTCTGTATATTGGTCATCTCGATGTCGTCGAGGCCAAGCGAGAAGACTGGAATTACGATCCGTTCAAGTTGACGGAGCAGGAGGGCTGGTTGTACGGTCGCGGCGTCATCGACATGAAGGGCCAGGACGCGGCGATGGCGGTCGCTCTGATGCGCCTCAAGTTGGAGGGTTTCCAACCGGCACGCGACCTGATCGTGGCGTTCACCGCTGATGAGGAGGCGGGCGGTGCCGCCAATGGAGTCGGTTGGCTGCTCACGACGCACCGCGACCTCATCGATGCGCAGCTCGTGATCAATCCTGATGGTGGTGAGGCCGGCATGAAGCAGGGCCGCAAGCTCTATGTGGCGATTCAGACCAGCGAGAAGAACTTCCTGACTTTTGGCGTCGAGGCCACCGACAAGGGCGGGCACAGTTCCCGGCCAACGAGTGACAATCCAATCTACCGGCTGGCCGCCGCGCTCGCGCGACTGTCGCAATATCACTTTCCGGTGCATCTAACCGAGACCACGAGGCAGTACTTCGAGCGCCGTGCCGAGCTTGAAACCGGCCAGACGCAGGCTGATATGCGCGCCGTCGGTGCAGGGAGCGCCGATCCGGCGGCGATCGAGCGTTTGTCGGCTGTCGTGGAGACCGACATCATGCTGCGCACCACCTGCACAGCGACCCAGATCGAAGGCGGCCACGCCGAGAATGCGCTGCCGCAGCGCGCCCGCGCGACGCTGCAGTGTCGAGTCATTCCGGGAGAAACGGCGGATTCGGTTCAGGCGACACTGCAAACCGTACTGGCCGATCCACTCGTCACATTCAGCACGATCACGCCGGCGACACCGAGCCCGGAATCGCCTTTGACCCCGTCGCTCGTGCACGAAGTCGACAGCGTCGTGCACGGCCTCTGGCCCGAGGTCATCGTTCTACCGGAGATGTCTCCGGGCGCGAGCGACAGCCGCTACACGCGGGCGCTTGGCATGCCGAGCTACGGCATCGATGCGATGTTTGATGACCTGGACGACGGTCGCGCCCACGGGCGTGACGAGCGGATCGGGGTGCGGGCGTTTGATCAGGATGTGGAGTTCACCTACCGCCTGATGAAGGTGCTCGCTCGCCGCTGAGCCTCCGCGTGCGGCGCGGCTGGGTCCGCACTGCACCGCCGCCGGCGATTAAAATTTGAGTTCCATCACGAATGTTGCTCGTAGGGACGCGCTGGCCATCAGTCCTGTCATTCTGGCAAGACCCTTACGTGACGAATGTCACTTCAAGCTTATCCAGATTGCGCCGTTATATTCACCAAGCGCGAGTCGCGCCCATGGTCCGCAGCCCAATTGCGCCTATTGCATTGCGGACGCCTTGGAACGGTTGGTTTGGAGGGAATTATGAAACAACTCGTGTTCGCGGTGGGATTCGCCTCATTGTTCGCAGTAAGCGCAACCCTCGCGGATCCGCCGGTCACGGTGAGTCAATCGGGTCTGAAATTCAGTGTGAAGGATCTCACGGTCAACAAGGGCCAAACCGTTGTTTTTCTCAATGACGATGACACGAGCCACAACATTACGGTCACGGGTGACGGCAACGGCGTATCGGTCAACGGAGGACTCCAGCCCCCAGGGGAGAAATTTGAGATGCCGTTCCGCAAGCCGGGAAGCTACGTAGTGACCTGTGGCATCCACCCGAAAATGCGCATGACGATCGTCGTCAAAGAACCGTGAGTGCTGGGCGCAACCACTAGCACGTGGCATATCACTCCAATGTGTGAATCTTGTCGCAGTGCGCGAGCCCCGTGCTTGCCGATTCAAGTACCGCAATGCGCCGCCGCTAGTTGATTGACGGTCACAGCCTCAACCTCAATGCCGGAGCATCATCGACAGGGCGAGCAGCCCCTCTCGTCAGTATCGCCAATGTCACCCGCTAACCTACTGCCTGAGCCACCGCTGGAGAGATACCACCGGGTCCTGCAACGGTTGCACTGGAGCATTGCGCTTCTGGTCATCTCGCAATTGGCCATCGCATTGATAATGACACAGCTGCGTTCGCTGCAGTTCGGGCAATCAGTAATCTCTCTGCACCGCCAAATCGGATTGCTCGTGATGGTCCTGGTGCTGATCCGGCTCGCGCTGTGCTGGAAATATCCGTCGCCGAAGAAACACTTGGCGGCGCTGCCGGATTGGCAAAGGCATTTCGCGAACGGTATCCACATATCCTTCAAGATATTGTTGATTCTACAGCCGCTCATTGGTGTGTTCTCATCGTGGGCGCGCGGTAACTCCATAGGGATTCTGGGACTCGTTTCGGTGTCATCCCCCTGGGATTTCTCGGAAATCGTGCGTCAGAAGCTCACGTATGCCCACGCGATCACAGCATCGATGTTGCTTGCGCTGATTGCGATGCACATGGGTGCCATCGTCTTCAACCGCCTGATCAGGAAGGCCTCAGTCCTGGAACTGATGCTGCCCGGCCGTTCAGCGGACAAGCTCATCAATCGCATTACTGTTGCCGGACAATTGGCAATTGGATTCAGCCTGTTGATATGCATCGTGTTGCTCACGGGTTTGTACTCCGTGGCGCAGTACCGGGACGCCACGCGGCGCAGTGCAGCGATGCAGGCCGGCGAGCTTGCTGCGACTGATGAGACGCGCGAAGCCCAGGTGGCCTGGAAGGAACTCGTGGGTCGGGTGAATTCGCAGCCTGCAGCCGCTCCGGATGCTCAAACGAAAGAACTTGCAGAGACCGCGATCTCCAAATTGAACGATGCCCTCAAGCACTCCCCTCCCGGCGACGTGCATACGGGACTTGAGGCGCTGCTAGGCAAAATCGACGCCGCAACGCCGGCAGCGGGCGCATGGCCGCCGGCGAAACTCGTTGACGTGGATTCGGACTTGCAGGACATCGTCGATTCGGAGTCCGCGAGCATTTTTCAGTTGCGTTCGGAGAATGCCGAGCGGACCGCGAAGGGTCACGACCTTCTTGTCTTGGCAATGGTCCCGACGCTGGTCCTCGGACTCCTCGTATCGGCTCTATTGAGTCGCAGCATCAACGGCTCGCTGACTCGGATGAGTGCGCTGGTTCGAGCAGTGGCGGACGGCACACCGGCAGGTACGCTCCAGGTGATCGGTAGCGGCGAATTCTCCAGGTTGATGCGCGAGATGCTGGGCATGCGCGCGGCAGTCGAGGCTCGCGGCCAGGCGATGGTCGAGCAGATTCAGCAAATCGAATCGGAACACGCCCGGCTTGCCGAGGAGTCCCGAATCCGCGAGGTCGCCTCGGAAGCTCTTGGGCGTCAGCAGCGTGAACAGCAGCGCCGCCAATTGACGAGGGACTTCGAGACCCAGGTGGCCGGCATCGTGGAATCCGTGGTCAAAACGGTCGCGAATCTAAAGGAAACCGCGGATCGCATGGCGACGAGCGCGGGCAACACATCGCGGTGCAACCGCGACGCAAGCGACATGGCGCGCCAGACCAGCAATTCGGCTGTCGCAATCGCGCCGAGCGCATCGCGTTTGACCGAAGCCGCAAGTGGCTTTCGCGAGCATGCAGAGCGCTCGCGGTCGCAGGCGCTGCAAGTCATCGAGGAGGCGGCCGAGGCGCGAGCGCAAATCGAGACTCTCGCAGGTGCTGCGCGTCAAATTGGCACGATCGCGCATGAGATTTCCGGCATTTCTCGGCAAACATCGCTGCTCGCGATCAACGCGCGGATCCAAGCGGCGCTCGCCGGTGACGAGGGCAAGGGCTTTGCAGTCGTCGCGACGGAGGTCAAGGAGCTTGCTGCGAAGACGCGCAATGCGGTGGATGGCATTGGCGGCCACATCGAGCATGTCACGAGCGTTGCGAATCAGTCGGCGGAATTTCTACAACGCGTGCTCGTAACGATTGAGTCGCTCGAGAGTGCAGCGACGAGCATCTGTGGCTCAGCGGACGCACAGTGTGCGTCGACGTCGGACATTGCACAGCGGATCGACGAGGTCAGCACATCGACGCAATCCGTCGCGCGCAACATCGACGCCGCGCAGGCGACTGCAACGGATACCGAAAGCATGGCGGCCACCGTGGTGCAAGCCGCCGAGACGATGTCGCAAGAAGCGCTGCAGCTGCAAGACCAAGTGGCCCGGTTCGTACTCGAAATGCAAGGCGTCGGCCGGCAATCGATGACCGAATCCGGGGCAAAAAACGCCTTGTCCCCGAATGGTGCGGCGCCAGTGATCCCCTCTTCAAAGGTCGGGTGAGCCAACGTGAAAGCGACTACCGGAACTGCGTCATTGCTCGTGCTGGCGTTCTGCCTGTTCCATAGGGCCGAAGCGATTCCCTCGTTCGCGCAGCAAACGGGGCAGCCGTGTTCCGCCTGTCACGTGGGCGCTTTCGGCCCTCAGCTAAAACCTTACGGCCGCGATTTCAAACTCTACGGCTACACTTCCAGCGACGGTCAGAAACATTTGCCGACGATTGCGCTGACGATGCAATCGAGCTACACCCAAACTCACGGCGACCAAGAGGCATTAGTCGGGCGAGGCTACAAGGCCAATGACAATATTCTTCCGGACGAGCAAATTTCAGCGTACTACGGCGGACGCCTGTCCAAAGACGTAGGGGCGTTCATCCAGGTGACCTATGACGAGGTGACGGGCGTCGTGCAATGGGACAATATGGACGTCCGATTTGCACACCTGACTCAGCTGCTCGGCCAGGATACCGTCTTCGGATTCACGCTCAACAACAATCCAACCGTGCAGGATCTCTGGAATTCCACGCCCGGCTGGGGCTTTCCCTACAATACCTCGTCTCTTGCGCCGTCTCCCGCAGCGGCCACCCTGGCCGATGGTACTTTGGCCGGGCAGGTCATCGGAACCGGCGGGTACGCGATGTGGAACGATCTTTTTTACGTGGAAGGCGCTGTTTATCGGTTTTTGAGCCGCCATACACTTGATCGCCTGGGCGTCGGCCCGAGTCCTGGGCAGGACCCCGATACATTCGACGGCGCGATTCCTTATGGGCGCATTGCGATCGAGCACGGCACCGACCACCATTATTTCCAAGCGGGTATGTTTGCGCTCGAGGCCGATCGGTACCCTGGCGGTGATAGCAGTACTGGGACCACGGACCGCATTGTCGACCGGGCAATCGATGCGAATTATCAATTCACGGGAAGCAAAATCCATTTTGTATCGGCGCACGCAATATATATTCAAGAGGAACAAGACCTTCGCGCCGACCAGATTCTCAACGGCACGCTGGCGAACGATAGGCTGCATGCCTTCCGCGCCGACGTTTCTTATAGCTATCGAGATACCTGGACACCCTCGGTTCAGTTCTTCCAAACTACCGGATCGACGGACGCCGCACTGTGGGGCACCCCGAACGGAAGCCCGGACACGCGTGGCTTCGTGGCGGAGATCGCATTTGTTCCATGGGGGAAACGCAAATCCCTGCCCCAATGGATGAACTTGCGAATCGCCGCACAATATGTGAGCTATCAGATGTTCGATGGAACGTCGCGCGAAAGCTCGCTCAACAACACTGTGTACCTCAGTCTTTGGATCGCGGTCGCTCCTTTGTACGGAGTCGAGAAGAGCTCGATGCCGAAAATGGGTGCGCAGAAGTAATATCGAATCAGACTTCGAGGCCGGCGGATAGAATTTGATTTCGATCGGCAATTTCGCTCAACGCGGCCGTTCGGCAACCAGCCTCGTCATGCCGCCAAGGCCCGGCTCGATCCTAACGCGTAGGCCGGGTGCTTCAACGCGGCCGGCCACCCAATCGGGTGATAGGCGAAGTTTTCGGTACGCGCTGACGCGTTGCCGCCATTCCGACCCCTGACGCTCGTTGATGATGTCGTGGACCGTCACTGAGTCCTCTTCGTACTCCAGAAAGCAGGTCAGTAAGCGGTCCGAGTCGCTGCGAACGGGAATGAAGCGCTGTCGGCCGAAGAGCGGCGCGGAGTAATCGCGAAATGTCGCGATGAAACTGCCGCCGCGCTCCAGCGCATCGGCGACATCGGCAAAAAGGCGCTCGACGGATTGCCGATCGGGAAGATGCGTCAGCGTGTCGCCCATGCACATGATCACGGCTGCGGGTTCGCGGAGATGCTTCTTGAACGACAGCAGATCGTCTCTGACGGCTGTAATCGGTCGAGTACCGATTTGCCTCCGCATCTCGTCCAAGAGTGTCTCGGAACTGTCGATCGCCAGGACCGAATACCCGATATCGGCCAGCGGAATCGCATGCATGCCGAATCCAGCTCCGAGGTCAACGGCCCACCGTGATGTCGAGGGGTGCGGGCAGACCGCGATCACCTCGGCTCGACCGCGCGCGATCGCGGTGTCCATCCCGCCTGCCATCCAAACGTAGACTGGCGCGAGATGGGATTCGTAGTGCTCGGTAACCGAGATCATGACGATCGTTTGCACCAATAAGGCGATGCGGGATTCTAGCGCGAATACGCAAGGGGTTAGCAACACGGGCAGCGACGATGCGCGGCCCTATGGCTGTTTGGGATGCTGTGGCTTTGCGGGCGCGACCCGGGTGGCTTTCGGCGCTGCAGGATTCTCAGGGTCGTTCTCATCGCGTGCAGCCGCCTCAGTGTTCCTTGAGGCCGGATGCTCAGCGCTACCCTGCGTGTGCAACGTCGTCGCCGGCTGCACGTGGCTCCGGGCACGCGCGCTGCTGGCGGTCGCGGCGCTGACAGTCGTTGCAGTGGTGCTGTCGGCTTTTGCAACCGCCGGCGGTTTAGCCAGGGTAGGACTCTTGGTAACCGCATTGACGGAGCGAGCGCTGTCGGTATGCGCCATGAGTTCGGGATTGCTGACCGATTGCAGCACAATCTCGCGCTGCCGCGCCGTCGCGGCGAAGTGTGGCTCCGCAAGTGATGCTCTCTCTCCAGCCGTTGGAATCGCGGTGGTGCCCGCGGGTCCGCCGTTGTAGCTCACGTTGACGAGGACGGCTTTATTGACCACGGCCTCGCTGTAGGAATTGTGAATTACGCGAGCATCTACGTTGCTGGCGGCTCGATTGTAAGCAAAAGAACTGTCTACCCATCGCCCGCCCACAAATCCCGAGCCATAATAGCCGTAACCATAATTGATGCCGCCGTAGTAACCGACATGCGCACCCCAATACCCCGCATGGAACACATAAATCCCGCCCGCGTACGCCCAGTAGCCGGGCGTCCACAGTACGCCGGCATGCGGCGGTTGGACCCAAGCTCCCGGCACCCAGTGATATCCTGCGTAGCGCCGGATCCAATAGCCCGGCGTCCAGAGATATCCTTGATCCGGGCAGGGTGTCTGATCGTAATTCAGCAGCGGCGGTGGCGCATCGGCGGTGCTCACATCGACATCGACTTCAGATTCGACATCATCCGGCGGCATCTCTGACTCTGCTGCGGGCGCTTGCGCCGCGGCTTGGGCTACTTGGCGTCGATCGCGCTCCGCATTGCTGCCGGGCAGCGAATTGAGTGCGAATCCCCACGCCAGGTTGATATCGGGAGCCGGATTGCCGTTCACGATGACGCTTATCAATCGGCCGTTAGATATTTGGCCCTGGTAAACCACGTCCGCACTAAAGCCGTTCCAGGCGGCAGGGGCATCATGGCGGTGTAGGACGGCGGTACGGGACGTGAAGCGCTCGACGGTCCAAGTCTCATCCGTGCCATCGAGGCGCCGATAGACCCCGTTGTCAAACGTCAGCGTAAAGCAGTTGGTCCAGCAGAAATGCATCTCCTGAGGAGGTGCAATCGGGTCTGCAATTTGCTCCGCAGAAATATTTCCCGGTGTATCGCCTTGAATCGAGTGGTGCGCGACATCGGCGGATGAGGGCGTCTCTTCGGCACTGAGGACGCCGGCCGGACATGACAAAACAACGACTGCGACCAACAGCGCGTCGCCCAGCCAAGCGGCTGACATCGTCCATGGCCGTCGAAGAGGGTCTCCGTACACCTGCCTAATCTAACGTGGCGCTGTGATTATCCGGGGTGAACCTCGTCACAAAAACGCCGCAGAAGCTTTGGGGTACTGCTTGGCGTACTTGCCGG
>Ga0181531_10001702_pt1 | contig 13828 bp, 8 predicted proteins | sample PEATcosm2014_Bin_38_FD_119743 | JGI IMG/M metagenome (GOLD analysis project Ga0181531, IMG submission 119743) | Peatland microbial communities from MTU Mesocosm Facility, Houghton, MI, USA - PEATcosm2014_Bin11_10_metaG | ecosystem: Environmental > Terrestrial > Soil > Wetlands > Peat | place... | reverse complement strand
TTGCCGTCGACAGCGGATGCGGTGTCGGCCGCGGAGCCGGGGATGCGGTCCGATTCAGGCGGGACGGAGTGGATGACGATGGTCGGGACGAGGAGGGCGCGGAAGGGATCGGTGGGATCGACGGAGAGCCAGTGGTGGGGGCTGGTCTGCTCGGGGGTTTGGGTGACGCCGTCGTCGATGGCAGCCCAGAGGAGCTCGGTCTGGAGGTGGAGGGCGGAGATCGGGGTGGTCTCCATGAAGCTGAAGGTGGTGAAGTAGCGGGTGACGCCGAGGCCGAGGGCGTCGAGGTCGATCATGGCGCGGATGCGGCGGCGATCGTCGCGGGGCAGGGATTTGAGCCAGGTTTGCGCGCCGTCGCTCTTGAACGATTCGACGAAGACGAAGGTGTTTTCGCGGGGCTGGCCCTGGATGGCTTTGTAGAGAAGGGGCAGGAGGGCAGCGCCGCTCCAGTCGGCGAGAGCGCCTTCGCCTTTGCCTGGGTATTCGTAGTGAGCGGCGACGACGATGGTGCCGGAGGCGGGATTTTCTCCAGGCCAGGTGCAGATGAGGTTGACGCCGGCGGCGCCGTGCTTATCGGTCACGGGCTGTTCGCGCATATTGTCGCCGCCGCAGTTGGCCGAGCGGAAAGCGGCGCGGAGGCGGTCGAGACGCGCCTCATTGGTGGGGGGTACGGTGTGGACTTCCATTTCCACGGCGCTGCGGGGAGCGGTGTAGAAGAAGAGGACGTGGGAGGGTGCGGGTTTCGCGGAGTCTGGCTTTGAGGCGGATGTGGAGGCGGGGATGGCTGGAGTTGCAGCGCTTGTAGTGGAACTGCTATTGGGCGCGCTGACTGCGGCGCCAGTTGCGGCCACCTGGGGGGTGGAAGGGGTGGTTTGACACAAGAGGGCCGATGACGGCGTGAGGAGGAGGATCAGAGACGCGGCTCGTGGGGCACGCAGGCGCATCGGAAGCGCTCCAGGATAATGAGCATAGCATCGGAATGGCAGGTTTGGTTTGGGGATTCGGCGCGCATGGGCAATCTCTCTTTTCGTCGGCTGGGGCCTGTCCTAACCTGGGGATATGGCTGAGTGCGATTTTGCGCGAATTGGGCTCTGCGCCACAAGATTTCCGATCTACGAAGATTTTCGTTGACAACTACGAACATCTTCGTATATGTTTCCGAAACATGAAGCAACATCGCACACTCCCGAGGCCTACGGAAGGGGAGCTTGAGCTGCTCCGCATCCTGTGGGAACGCGGCCCCTCCACGGTCCGCGACATCCACCTGGATCTCAGCTCCCGCCGCCCACTTGGCTACACGTCGGTCCTGAAGCTGCTCCAGATCATGACCGAGAAGGGCCTTGTCGAACGGGAAGAATCCGGCAAGGCCCACATCTACCACCCTGCCGCGACACAGAACGAAACCCAGGACCAGATGGTCCGCGACATCAGCGAGCGGCTGTTTGCCGGATCGGCCACGCAGCTCGCGATGCATGCGCTCGCCCTCGAGCCGGTCAACGACCAGGAACTCGACGCACTCCGCAACCTTATCGAGCTAAAGAGGCATGGCAAATGACACACCACTGGCAAGCTCTAGGCTGGACACTCGTTCATTTCCTCTGGCAAGGCGCGGCCATCGCTTTGGTCTATCGCGCCGCCGACCTCGCGCTCGCGCGCCGGTCCGCCAACGCTCGCTATGTGCTCGCGCTGGGTACGCTGCTCGGCATGCTTGCCGTTTCGGTTGCCACGCTCGCGTATGAAGAGCCGGTTTTCAATCAGCCGACCCCGCAGACGGCCAGCCGACTGCACGACGTGGCCGCACATGGCACTCGGCCGTTCCACGTCGACTTTGCCAGCACTGCTGGCGCGGCCCCGTTGCGACAGGCTGACCGGTTCGTGCTTGCCCATCTTATGCCCTCGCTTGACGCGCTCTGGCTTGCCGGCGTGCTCTTGCTCTCTGTCCGCGCGCTGGGGGGATGGTGGGTCATCCGCCGTCTCCGTTCACGGCTGCAGCAGGCGCCGCACACGCTGCGGCTGCGTCTCGACGTGCTCCGCCGCCAGATGAACATCGCGCGCCTGGTCGACCTGCGCCTGTCGACGGGCATCACGAACCCGCTCACCGCCGGCGTGCTGCGCCCGTGGATCCTGCTGCCCATCACCGCGCTCACCAGCCTGAGCCCGGAGCAGCTTGAAGTCGTGCTCTGCCACGAACTGGCGCACATCCGCCGAGCCGACTATCTCTGGAACCTGCTCCAGACCATTGTTGAAACCCTCTTCTTCTTCCACCCGGCCGTCTGGTGGATCAGCAGGCGCGTTCGTGAAGAACGCGAGCTGTGCTGCGATGACATCGCCGTCCGCGGCTGCTCCGATCCCACCGTTTACGCATGGGCGCTCCTCCGTCTGGAAGAGGAGCGGCGCAAGCGGCTCCATCTGGCGATGGCGCTCGATGGGCATCAGTCCAGGGCCAGCCTGCGCGCACGCGTTCTTCGAATCCTGGGTTCGGGTGAAGGCTCGGGTAACGCAGGGAGCCCGCGCAGCTTCCGTCCTGTTTCGCTGGCCGGAGTCGCCGCAGCCCTTGCCGTATTTTGCTGCCCGCTGCCAAAAGTTTTCGCCAGCTTCCGGGCGGTTCCGCAGGTGGCGGCGCGGATCGCGCCGACTGCCGGGCAGGTGGCCCGCACGGTGGCGTTCAGAGCGATGCATCCGATGCAGGCAGGCGCGACCGCGGCGAAACCCAGCGCTGCGACGCCTGCACCGGCCCCTGAAGAAACACAGAACTCCGAACCGGCACCGAATCCCGAGCCACAGTCCTCCGATTCCCAATCTTCCGGGCCGGGGACGGGCCGCTCCGACTACATCGACGCGATGCGCGCGGCAGGCTACGACGTCGATCTCGACAAATACATCGCGATGAAGGTTCAGGGCATCACGCCGGCGTACGCCGCGGCGATGTCCAAAGCCTTCGGCGAGAAGCTTTCCGCCGACAAGCTGATCGCCATCAAGGTCCAGGACGTCACGCCCGACTACATCAGCAAAATGCGCGCAGCCGGATACGATGTCGACGCCAACAAATATATCGCGATGCGCGTGCAGGATATTACCCCTGAATATGCGGCTGAGATGGCGAAAGCCACGGGCGCCTCGCTCAGCGCGGACAAGCTTATAGCGATGAAAGTCCAGGATCTCACTCCGGGCTACATCGCTAAAATGCACGCCGCGGGCTACGATGCCGACGCCGGAAAACTCATCGCGATGAAGGTGCAGGACATCACGCCCGAGTACGCCGACGAGATGTCCAAACTTGGCTTTGGCAAACCCACCGTCGATCAGCTCATCGCGATGAAAGTGCAGGGAGTGTCTCCCGAGTGGGCGGCAAAGCTCCACGCCGAGGGCATTCAGGCATCGAGCCTGAACGACCTCGTCACCTACCGCATCTTCGAGGTCTCGCCCGATTTTGTTGCCGGGATGAAAGCTGCCGGCTTCGGCGACATTCCCGCGAAGAAGCTGGTTGAATTGCGTGTCCAGGGTGTGACCCCGGACTACGCAAAGAGCGTTAAGGCCCAGTTCCCCGACGCTACTCTGGAGGACATTGTGAAGACGCGCATCTTCAATATCGACGCAGATTTTATTGCCTCCGCGAAACGGCATGGCTTTGCGCCGCTGACGATCGACAAGCTGGTCAAGCTGCGCATATCCGGCATCCTCGACGACAACGCCGTCCAGCCATAGACCGAAACCAGCCTCAGTCCACAGCAACAAGGAGCAACCGCCATGAGCGTTCGCGCCGCGATTCTCACAGCCGTTCTCTGCCTGGCCGGCAGCCGCCTGTTCTCAGCCGAAGATCAGCTGAAGAACCTGCACGGCCACTGCACCATCGCCCCCTCCACCATGCATGACCGCGTGCGGTTCGAGCTCGACAGCGGCGATTGCGAAGGCCCAGGGGACTGTCACAACCACGACGACGACGAGATGCCGCTCGGCAGCTTCGAGGGCCTGGCTCTGGCCGACTTCGAGCGCGAAGGCGCGCACATCGAAGCCAAGATTGTCGCAGAAGCAGGCACAATTACCTGCGCCGGTGAAGTCCGCGGGGCCACACTCTCGGGCGACTTCACGTTCAGGCCGGATTCGGGTTTCGTTGTCCGCATGGAACACTTAGGCTTCTCGGACCTCAGCTCGAACAAGCTCGAGGCATACACGCTCTTTCGCATCGAAACGGCCTGGGTGGAGGGCCTTCAGTCCGCCGGAGTGACCGACATGGATTCCGGCAACCTCATCGCGCTGCGCATTTTCAAAATCACCCCTGACTACGTTCGCAGCATGGCCGAACTGGGATACGCGAATCTCCCGGCCGGCAAACTGATCGCCTTCGGGGTGCAGGGCGTCAGTCCCGACGAGGTCAAGGAGTACCGCGCTCTGGGCTACAGACCATCGGCCGACGAGCTCGTCCAGATGCGCATTTTCAAGGTGACCCCGGACTTCATCCACCGCATGGAAGCCCGCGGCTTCAACAACCTCACCATCGCCAAGTTAGTGCAGATTCGCATCTTCAACCTCGCCGACTGACTGCGCCGCGAGCTGCTGACGCGGTTGTCCCGGGTCACGATCCGAGGGCGGGATCGCGTTCGACAGCGGCGCTGAACCGCAGCAATTCCGTTCTCACCGCTGCTCGATTTTCGCTTTTGGATTTATGTTTACGTGGCGCGGCCCGCACCCTTTACCATCAATCCATGACTCAGCTCGAAGCGCTTTACCGCTACGAAGGCCATGCCACCGAAGCCGCTATGTCCGCGCTCGGCAATCTGCGCGAGGTCTACGGAATGCGCCGCATCAAGGTCGACGAAGAATGGAAGACAGTGCGGGTGGAGTACGATGCAACCCGTCTGAACGGTGCAACCGTCTTTCAGATGCTGCGGCAAACCGGGTTGGCGGTCGTCGAAGAACTGCCGCTGATTCCGCCGCAGGAAGCCGGATCCGTCGCGGCCGAACCCGCCAAGTAGCTGGCGGCCACTGTTGCTGCAGGCGTCCCATGCACGGCCCCATTTTTGGGTGGCCCCCTGGTGGGGTCCACGAAACTCGTGTGTCTCGCATTGCGGGATTGCAATGGGGAAATTATTTCCCTTTTGCACTTTGGCCGGTATATAAACTTCTCGCGCACCTCTCCCAGGAGGATGCGGCACGCTGCGACGGTTGCCTCGCAAAATTCGAGTTGGGACGAGTCGCAGCCGTCAATCTCTCGTCTCAGGAGTCGATATGGTCTGTGGGTTTCGCTTTTTTGCGAGCGCAACAGCGCTGATGGTCGTGTTGAGTCCAATCGCGAGGGGACAACAGCCGCCGCCGCTCTCGTGGGTCGACAAAGATACCGGTCACCGCATTCACCGGCTGACCGACGAGCCAGGCTCTTCGGGCTTCTACTTCAACGTGAATGCCTATTCTCCCGATGGCAAGTTGATGGCTTATGACGCGCCGGAGGGCATTCGCGTTCTCGATCTGACGACGATGAAGACGCGGCTGCTGGTGGCGAATCCGCCGCGGCCGGCGGGGGTGACGCCGGGAACGCCGGGATGGTATCGCAGCGGGATCCGCGCCATCGTGGTGGGCCGAAAAACGAACAGCGTGTTCTTCACGAAGTTCGATCAGGAGACAAAGCTGGGCACGGTTTACAAAGCCGATATGAATACGGGGGCAGTGACAAAGCTGGCGACTCTGCCGGCGCGGGGGAGTGTGGCGACGATCAATGCCGACGAGACGCTGGGAGCGGGCACATATGACGAGACCGATGCGGGCACGCAGCAGGAGTATGGGCGGAATCGGCCGCAACCGGCGGCTGGCGGCGGCACGACTCCGCCGCAAGCGGGCAGCCTGCTGCAGCCGGAGGGCAAAGGGGAAATGATGGAGCGGCGTCTGGCAGCGCGGATTCCGGTGGTGCTGTACACGGTGAATCTGCAGACCGGCGAGGTGAAGATTCTGTTCCACTCGACGGACTGGATCGGCCATATGCTGTTTTCGCCGGTCGATCCGGCACTGCTGATGTATTGCCATGAGGGGCCGTGGCAGAAGGTGGATCGCATCTGGCAGATTCACACCGATGGCACGGACAACGTGCTGATCCACAAGCGGAACATGGCGATGGAGATTGCGGGGCACGAGTTCTGGGGCCTCGATGGCAAGACGATCTGGTACGACTGGCAGTATCCGAAGGGCGAGGTGTTCTTCCTGGCGGGTTACAACCTCGAGACGCACGAGCGCGTGGCGTATCACATGGAGCGGAACGAATGGTCGATCCACTTCAACCTGACGCGGGAAGCGGATTTATTCACGGGGGATGGCGGCGATCCGGGGCAGGTAGCGCACGCGCCGGATGGGGAGTGGATCGAGCTGTTTCATGCAGAGAAGATGGGGCTGGATGGAGCGCTGAACACGCCCGACTTTTGGCAGCCCGGGGTCTTCCACGCCGAGCACCTCGTCAACATGTCGCATCACAACTATCGTCTTGAGCCCAATGTGCGTTTTTCTCCGGACCGGAAGCTGGTGATCTTTACCAGCAATATGTTTGGGCCGAGTTATGTGTTTGGGGTTGAAGTCGAGAAAGCGACGGATGCGCAGGCTTCCGAGGTGCAATCGACGCCGGAGTTGGCGAAGCAGTTCAATCCTGTGGAGCCGACGCCGGTGAATGTGCCGGCGAAGGGCGGGGCGGCGGAGTATCACTGAGCGCTACTCGGAGTGCCTGGGCCCGCTTTGCAGCCTGGAGGAGAAGGGAGACGGTCGATGGTTTTGCGGGATTTGTCTCGCCGCGAATTTCTCACTGCAGGAGCATTGGCGGGCGTGGGGTGGTCGACGGTGTCGAGGCGCGGGTGGCGGGCGTTTGCGGCGACAGGGGTGGGCCGCTATGTTCCGCCGCAATCCGCGCGGGCCACGTTTAATTTCAACCTCGACTGGAAGTTCATCCGCGACGACGTGGCGGACGGCGAGGCTCCGGGGCTGGACGACTCGGGGTGGTCGACGGTGAGTACGCCGCATACCTTCAACGATATCGATTCCTTCAGGAAGATCATCTCGCACAGCGGCGGCGATGTTGGAACGTACAAGGGACTGGCGTGGTACCGGAAACATTTTCGATTGCCTGGCGGCCTTGCGGGGCGAAGGATTTTTCTTGAATTCGAAGGGATGCGGCAGGCTGGGGACATTTTTCTGAACGGCAGGGAAATTGGCCTGTATGAAAACGGCATTACCGCGTACGGCGTGGATATCACGGACGCTGTGCGGATGGGCGGCGAAGAGAATGTGCTTGCCGTTAAGGTAGACAACCGCACAAATTATGCGGAGCGCGCCACGGGGACGACGTTTGAATGGAACGCGAACGATTTCAATCCGGACTTCGGGGGGATCAACCGGCACGTCTGGCTGCACGTGACGGGAGCTATCTACCAGACGCTGCCGCTTTACTACGGGTTAGAGAGCACGGGCGTGTATGTTTACGGCGCGAACTTCGATATTGCGGGGAAGACCGCCGATGTCACGGTCGAATCGCAGGTGCAGAATGCATCGGGCGCTGGTGCCACGGTGAGCTTATCGGCGGTGGTGGTCGATGGCGATGGACGGGTGCGCGTGCAACTCCACGGCGACGGGACTGAAGTTGGCGGTGGCGAGAAGAGTGTACTCAAGGCGACAGGCGCACTGCGAGAGGCACGCTTCTGGAGTCCGGACGATCCGCATCTCTACGACGTTTATACGATTCTGCGGGCAGACGGAAAGACGGTGGACGTGCAGCGGGTGACCACGGGCTTCCGCAAGACGGCGTTCCGGGGCGGCGCAGGGACGGGCGGCGTGTATATCAACGACAGATTCGTCTATCTGAAGGGTTACGCGCAGCGCGCCAGCGACGAGTGGGAGGGTCTGGGGCAGGCGTATCCGGACTGGATGCACGACTTCAATGCGAAGCTGATCCGCGACAGTCACGCGAACTACATTCGCTGGATGCACATTTCGCCGCAGAGGGTGGATGCGGACTCGATGGCGAGGTACGGGATTGTGCAGATTTGCCCGGCGGGCGATAAGGAGCGGGAGCCTGTGGGGCGGCAGTTCGACCAACGGGCAGAGGTGATGCGCGACTCGATGATCTACTTTCGTAACAATCCCAGTATCTTATTCTGGGAGTCAGGCAACACCATCCTGACCGCGGAGCAGATGGGGACGATGGTGGCGTTGCGCCGGCAGTGGGATCCGAACGGCGGGCGGGTGATGGGGTACCGCGACAACGACGACCTGGCGGCCAATGCGGCGCTCACGCCAATTTCGGAATATTACGAAGTGATGATCGGGGAGGCGCCGCAAACCGGGCAGTTGCCGGCGCCGGATGCGATGTTTCGCGGATACAGCGCAGAGCGGCGGGACCGCGCGCCGATCATCGAGGCAGAAGATTTTCGCGACGAGGGTGCGCGGCGCTTCTGGGATGACGATTCACCGCCGTTCTTCGGATTCAAAAAAGGGGCGGCCGACCGGTATGCATACACGTCGGAGAGCTTTGCTCTGGCGGGGGTGAAGCGCTACCGGGAGTACTGGGAGAACCGCATTTCGAATTCGGATCCCGCGCATTCGCGGTGGTCGGGCTATGCGTCGATATATTTTTCCGATTCGGATGCGGATGGACGCCAGGATTCGAGCGAAGTTGCGAGAGTGAGCGGCAAGGTGGACGCGGTTCGCTTGCCGAAGGAGATTTACTTCGCGCATCGGGTGATGCAGAACGAGCAGCCCGATCTGCATATCCTGGGACACTGGAGTTATCCCTCGGGTCCGGACGCGAAGAAGACGGTGAAGACCATCTACGTGATCGCTAATACGGAGTCGGTTGAACTGTTGGTGAACGGAAAGTCGCATGGGGTGAACGCGAGCCCGGACAGCGGCTTCATCTTCGCGTTTCCCGCAGTCGAGTTCGCGGCGGGGAGCCTGAAAGCACTGGGCCGGAAGGGCGGAGCGGTGGTGGCTGAGCAGCGGTTGGTGACGGCTGGTCCGGGAGCGAGGATCAAGCTGACGCCGATTGTGGGCCCGCGGGGGTTCGAGGCCGACGGCGCGGATGTTGCGCTGATCGACGTTGAAGTGGTCGACGCAAAAGGAGAGCGGTGTCCGACGGACGACGCGCGGATCGACTTCACGTGCACGGGGCCGGGCATCTGGCGAGGCGGCTACAACAGCGGGATGGTGGATTCGACGAACAATTTGTGGCTGAATACCGAGCTGGGCATCAACCGTGTCTCGATCCGCTCGACGCTTTCGCCAGGAACGATCACGGTCACGGCGAGGCGCGCCGGGTTGAAGGCGGCGACAGTGCACATTGTTGCGCGTCCTGTCGAGATCGAGGAGGGGGTTTCCACGGCGATTCCGCCGCGTTTGCGGAGACCGGTGTAAGGCGGACCGGTGCAAAGCCGAGAACGGCGGAAGGGTGGGCGGGAAGCCTGGGATGCGGGTGAGAATCCCGGCGACTGCCGGGTGTGGCGGAGGATGACGCGGTTTGCCATTACGGCGGTGAGATTCCCGCTTGCCAGCTTCGGGATTTGAGGCGATTCTGGAGTGCATGGCAGCCCGGCCCCTTTCCAGACCCGCAATCCTGAACCACACAACCACAGATGGCTCCAACCGCATTCTCGGCACGGGAGAGATGGCGGACCTGATCCGCGCGTTCGACTGGAGTTCGACGCCGCTGGGGGCGATCAGCGGCTGGTCAAGAGAGCTGCTAACGATCGTGAACCTGATGCTGAGCTGCCCGTCGCCGGCGCGAACGCTGTGGGGGCCGGACCTTATCCTTCTATACAACGATGCTTACCGGCCGATTCCGGGACCGCGGCATCCGGGGGCGCTGGGCAAGGCATCACGCGATGTTTATCCGGAGGCGTGGCACGTGGTGGGGCCGCTGCTGGAGGAGGCCTATGCAACGGGCAAAACCTGCTATTTCGAGAAGCTGCCGGTGCCGCTGCAGACGAGCGCCGGGGTGCAGGATTTCTATCTCAGCTATTCCTACAATCCCATCTTCGAGAACGGCAGGATCGCCGGCCTGTTTGGGGTTTTGCAGGATGTAACGGGCGAGGTAATGGCCAGCCGCAGGCTGCGCGAGAGCGAAGCGCGGGTTTTGCGCATCCTGAACAGCATCGGCGACGCGGTTATTGTGACGGACGCCGATGGATGCGTGACGACGATCAACCCAGTGGCGGAGGCGCTGACTGGCTGGAGCAAGGAGGAGGCCGTTGGCCGTCCGCTGAGCGAAATTTTCCGCATCGTCAATGAAGAGACGCGCGCGCCGGTGGAGAGTCCGGCGGAAAAGGTGAAACGGTTGGGGGCAGTGGTGGGCCTGGCCAATCACACGGTCCTGCTGGCCCGCGACGGCACGGAAGTCCACATCGACGACAGTGGAGCGCCGATTCGCGACGATGGGGGGGAGCTAACGGGGATTGTGCTGGTGTTTCGCGACATTCACGAGCGGCGCGCGGCGGAGAGGGAACGCGACCAGCTTACGGATCGGCTGAATCAGGTGCTGGAAACCACGACCGATGGCATCATCAGCGTCGATCGTGACTGGCGGATCGCCTATATGAATGCGTCGGCGAAGGCGGCCATCGAACCGATCGGCAATGTGGAGGGAAAAGATTTCTGGGAGAGCTTTCCCGACGCAGTCTATGAGGGGTCGCCGTATGTGGAGCACTACCGCCGGGCGATGCAGGAGCGCATCCCGGCGCAGTTCGAGGCGCATTACCAGGGCCCGCTGAATCAATGGTTCGAGATCAACGTGCGGCCGTCGCAGGACGGCATTGTAATTTTTTTCCGGGACGTGACGGAAAAAAAGCGCGCGGCGGCTTTGCTGGAGGAGACGGCGCTGGCGCTCAAAGAGAGCGAGGAGGAGCTGCGCTGGACGGTCCAGCTGAGCCCGCAGGTTCCGTGGACGGCGGACATCGAGGGGCGCATTGTCGACTTCAGCGATAAGTGGCTGGATCTGACCGGGCTGACGCGCGAGCAGGCGCTGGGCGACGGATGGATGCAGGTGCCGCATCCCGACGATCTGCCGAGGATGGCGGAAGCGTGGCGTGCTTCGCTGATCGAAGGCCGGCCCTACTGCGTGGAGCACCGGATCAGAACGGGGAACGGCGAATACCGGTGGATGCGATCGAGTGCTTATCCGCGGCACACCCATGGGGGAGCGATTCTGAAGTGGTACGGAACGACGGAGGACATTGACGAGCGCAAGCGAGCCGAGCAGGCGCTGATGCAGGGCGAAAAGCTGGCGGCGGTGGGACGGCTGGCGAGTTCCATCGCGCATGAGATCAATAATCCGCTGGAGTCGGTGACCAACCTGCTTTACCTGGCGCAGGGGACCGAGGATCGGGAAAAAACCAGGGAGTATGTGGGCATGGCGGAGCTCGAATTGCGGCGCGTTTCCGCGATCACGCGGCAGGCTCTGCGGTTTCATAAGCAGTCCACATGGCCGCATCCGGTGGCGTGCGACGAACTGATCGACAGCGTGCTGCTGATATACCAGAGCCGGCTGGCGAATGCGAGCATTCGGGTGGAAACCCGGAAGCGGGCCCAGAAGGAGATCAAATGCTTTGAAGGCGAGATACGCCAGGTGCTGGCGAATCTGATCGGCAACGCGGTCGACGCCATTCCGGTAAGAGGAGGCCGGTTGCTGGTCCGCAGTCGGGAGGGCCGCCATTGGAGGAGTGGGCGGCCGGGTATCGTGCTGACCGTTGCGGACACCGGATGCGGAATGGACACGCCGACGCAGCGCAGGGTCTTCGAAGCTTTTTTTACGACGAAGGACATCGGCGGGACCGGTCTTGGGCTCTGGATCAGCAAGGAGATCGTCGACCGCCATTGCGGCATGCTGCGGGTTCGCAGCAGCCAGAAGCCGGATCGGTGCGGGACGGTCTTTACATTGTTTCTTCCCTACGATGCGGTCAGCAGATAGGACGGAGCTGAGAACCGATCAACTGAGAGCCGGTCAGCGAAACGAGGTTGAAAAGGCAGCGGAAGGCGAGCAAACGCGTTTGGCAAAGGGCGATTGGGAAAAAGCGGTTGGCCGATTAGCCGATTAGCGATTAGCGAAATGCGATCCATTGGCTGAGTTGGTTCGACGATCGACAGCGAGCAGGGGCCGAGCCAGAAGCGATTAAGGTTGCGCTATGGGTGCTATGCCTGTGTCGTCCTTCAGTGTTATGCCGCTGCTGCCGGTGAAGGTGAGTTGGCTGCCGTCCGCGGCGCGGATGGTGACACCGGAGAGGGTCCAGTTTTTGGCATCCGCGACTTTGCCAGCCGACTGCGCGTCGATGGTGAGGTTGTCGAATTGAAAATCCTCGAGCGGCGCGGCGGTGGTTGCGCTTACGTCAAAGGCGGTCTTGGCGCCGGTCGCTTTGATATTCGAAATATGCACGTTGCGGAAGTGGGCGAGGCCGCGCTCCGGAGGCACGGGCGTGGCCAGCACCTTATAGTACGAGGGAACGTCTGTGAGCCCCGGCGGGATTGTGGCGTAGCTGAAGTGGGGATTCCAGTTCATGGTGATCTGAATGGGAATTGCAACGTTGTCGAGTTGCAGGTCGTGGATGCGGATGTTGTCGGACCATCCTCCGCGGGTGTGGGCCGACTTGAAGAGCACGCCCAGCGGCACGTGCCCGAAGGCGTGCAGGTTGTAGACCTCGATGTTGCGAAAGCCGCCGGAGGTTTCGCTTCCGAAGGTGATGGCAGCTGCGCCGTCGCTGACGGTCGAGTCGCGAATGACGATGTCTTCGTCGGGGCGCGCGACGCGCAGGCCGTCAGAGTCGCGGCCAGCCTTGAGGCAGAGAGCATCGTCGTTGACGGAGATGTCTGCGTGCTCGACGAGCACATGCTTTGACGAGTCTATGTCGATGCCATCGGTGCTGGGGCCGCGGCCGCCGATGTTGTTGCGTATGGTGATGCCGTCGACGTGAACCTGATCGGAATAGCAGATGTGGACAGTCCAGAAGCCGGAGCGGGTGAGCAGCGGGCCCGACAGCGTCACGTTGCTGGATTTGAAGATCTGAATCAGCCGTGGACGTTTGGCGTCGTAATCGGAAGCCCAGCGGAGGCCTTTGGGTTCGTCCTGATGCCGCAGCGCCCAGTAGCCGAGCCACCAGACCTGGCCGTCGCCGTCGATGGCGCCGGCACCGGCGATGCCGGCATCATGCTGGCCGTAGATGTTTACGAGCGCCGCGGGCCAGCTCATCTCGATTCCGGAGATGCGGGTCGGCATGATGGGGTAGTCCTCAAGCTTGCGCGAGCCGCGAATGGTGGCGCCCTGCTGGATTTCGAGCACGGTGCCGGACTTCACGAAGATCGAACCGCTGAGATAGGTTCCCGGCGTGAGGATCACCTTGCCGCCGCCCGCGCCGGCTGCGGCGTCGAGCGCCGCCTGGATTGCTTTTGTGTCCAGAGTCGTTCCGTTGCCTTTCGCGCCGAAGTCCCTTACGCGGAAATCCGCGGCGCAGGCGCTGGAGACACATCCCAGCAGTGCTAATGCGAGGCCAGCCAGGTTGCGGGAACTCTTCATGGGCTCTCCTTTGCAAATACGATCCGGTCTCCGTCGGGGTCTGCGATTACAAGGGTAGACCGGTGTTTCTCAGCGGGTAAGCCAAGTGCGCGAAGGCGGCGGGCGGTGCGGCGCAGATCGGGCACGGAAAAAATGAGCCGGAAGGGCAGGGCGGTGGGGGCCTGAGTGGAGAGCGGGGGAAGGAATTCGATTCGCTGATCGGGGGTGTGGGGCAGGGTGAGCGCAGCCATGCCAGGTTCAAGCGAATGCGCCGCTCGCGCAAAGGAAAGCTTATCTATATAGAACGAGGTCGCGGCCACAGGATCG